>Ga0210387_10002659_pt1 | contig 13700 bp, 11 predicted proteins | sample IncBWC7OmetaG_FD_160108 | JGI IMG/M metagenome (GOLD analysis project Ga0210387, IMG submission 160108) | Forest soil microbial communities from Barre Woods Harvard Forest LTER site, Petersham, Massachusetts, United States - Inc-BW-C-7-O ...
AGCGCAGCGTCCGCGCGCACTCGGCCACATCCGCGTCGGAGGTCGTGATCATGCCGCCATCGCCCATTCCGCCGAGGTTCTTGGAGGGAAAGAACGACCACGTCGCCGCCGTGCCCAGCGAGCCCGGACGTCCCTGGGGGGAGAGCGAGCCCGCGGCCTGGGCGGCGTCCTCGAGCACCGGCACACCCAACGCCTCGATCTCCGCGACCGGTGCCACGTTGCCGAACAGGTGCACCGCGATCACCGCCTTCGTGCGCGCCGTCAGCGCCGCGCGCACCGTCTCCGCGGTCACGCAGTAGGTCTCGGGGTCGATGTCGCAGAAGACCGGCGTGGCCCCCGTCGGCGGGATCGCCTCAGCGGAGGCGTAGAAAGTGAACGAAGGCACCACCACCTCGTCGCCCGGGCCGACCCCCATCGCCCGCAGCGCGATCGTGATCGCGTCCGTGCCGTTCGCCACGCCCACGCCGTGGCGCGCGCCGCAGTAGTCCGCGAACTCCGCCTCCAGCGCGCTCACCTCGGGTCCGAGGATGTAGCGACCGGATGCCACCACCCGCTCGATCGCCGCTCTCAGCTCGTCTTTCAGCGGCTCCTGTGGGGTGCGCGTGTCGAAAAGCTCAACGGCCATAGCGCTCTTCGCGAAGCAGTCCTGCGGGATGGTCGCCTGCCGCGCCCACGATCACATGCTCACAGACACAACAAGGTGCGGTGACCGGAGTCGGTGGGCGTGGCTGAAACTGCCGGCTCCCGGGTCTCCCACCAAAGCCGCTCCGGTCAGCGCGGCTTCAGCAGCTCGAGGTCCGCGCGGGTCATCAGCCGGATCAGCTCCTCGAAGGAGGTCTCGGGCTTCCAGCCGAGATCGCGCTCGGCCTTGCCGGGGTCGCCGATCAGGTGATCGACCTCCGCCGGGCGCACGAACGACGGATCGATCGTCACGTACTTGGTGAACTCGCCCAGTCCCGCCTCGTCGAAGGCGACCTCGCAGCATTCCCTGACCGAGTGCGAGGTGTTCGTCGCGATCACGTAGTCCTCGGGCGTGTCCTGCTGCAGCATCAGCCACATCGCCTCCACGTAGTCCTTCGCGTAGCCCCAGTCGCGCTCGGCGTCGAGGTTGCCCAGGCGCAGCTCCCGCTCCAGCCCGTGCTTGATCGCGGCGGCGTGCCAGGTGATCTTGCGCGTCACGAACTCCAGACCGCGGCGGGGGCTCTCGTGGTTGAAGAGGATCCCGCTCGTCGCGTGCAGGTCGTAGCTCTCGCGGTAGTTCACCGTGATGAAGTGCCCGTAGGCCTTCGCCACGCCGTAGGGCGAGCGGGGGTAGAACGGGGTCGTCTCGGTCTGGGGCACCTCCAGCACCTTGCCGAACATCTCGCTCGAGCTGGCCTGGTAGAAGCGGGCCTGCGGGCACACTTCGCGCATCGCCTCGAGCATCCGCGTGACGCCCACGCCCGTGAACTCCGCCGTCAGCGTCGGCTGGATCCAGGAGACCGCCACGAAGGACATCGCCGCGAGGTTGTAGATCTCCTCGGGCTGCGCCGCCCGCATCGCATCAACGAGCGAGCGCTGGTCGAGCAGGTCGCCCTGGTGCAGCGTGATGCGCTCGCGCAGGTGCTCGATCCGGTCGAACTTCTCCGTCGAGGCGCGCCGCACCATCCCGTGCACCTCGTACCCCTTCTCGAGCAGCAGCTCCGCCAGATACGAGCCGTCCTGGCCGGTGACCCCGGTTATGAGCGCCGAGCGCTTGCCTTTCGCCATCGGGCCGGAAGCCTATACGTCGGACCCGCGCTATACGTCGGGCCCGCGGCGATGGCCGGCGTACCCACGGCGATGTCGGGCGTACTGGCGGGCGAACGCCGCCACGAACCGCGGGTTGTAGCGCGCGTAGCGTCGCCACAGTCGTCGCGGCTCGCGATAGAGGCGGTAGGCCCACTCCAACCCGTTGCGCCCCATCCACGGTGGCGCCTGCTTGACCAGGCCCGCGTGGAAGTCGAACGCCGCGCCCACGCCGATCAGCAGCGGCGCCCGCAGGCGCGGGCGCATCTCGTGCATCCAGCGCTCCTGCCTGGGCTGACCCGTGCCGACCCACACCACGGCCGCGCCCGAGGAGTTGATCGCGTCGATCTCGCGCTCGTCCTCCGCGGGCGTCAGCTCGCGAAACGGCGGCGAGGAGGAGCCGACGATCGCAAGGCCCGGGAAGCGCTCTCGCAGCCGCCGCGCGAGCAGCTCGCGTGCGTCGTCGTCGTGGCGGCCGCCGTAGAGGTAGATCGGCGTGCCCGCGCGCGCCGCGCGCGCGCAGTACTTCGCCATCAGGTCCGGACCGTACACGCGCGTCGCGCGCGCGTGCCCGAGTGCGCGCAACGCCCACACCAGCGGCATCCCATCGGGCACCGCGAGCGTCGCGCCGAGCACCGCCGCGAGCGTCTCGGGCTGCTCGCGCGCCGACATCACCAGGTTCACCGCGGCCGCCGTGACGTAACCGCGTGCGTCGGCCGCGACCATCGCGTCCATCCAGTCCATCACCCGCTCGTAGTCGCTCACCGCCAGCGGGATCCCGAGGATCTGCGCGCGCTCGGGCGGTTCGGGTGTGGGCTCGTCGGATGCGATGCCGTGAAGATACCGAGCGCTCTGGCCGCGCAGAGGTTTTGAGCAAATAGCGGCATTCCGCCCAGCGCCGATTCGCATGGCTCGCAATCTTCCAGGTGTGAGTCCCCTGTCCGTACGTCGCTATCGCGCCGAACGGCTCCTGCGCCGGGAGTTCGAGGGGATGCGCGCTCGCGTCCTCGCGGGCGTTCGCGCGCGCCTGCGCACGGCCGGGGTCGGGCTCGACCCGGCCGACCTCGAGGCCTGCTACTCGCAGGCCTGGCACGGGCTCTACACGACCATGATCGAGGGCCAGACCGAGGTCGCCAACCCCGAGGGCTGGCTCGCGCTCGTGACCTACCGCCGCGCGATCGACGAGCATCGCGCGCGCGTGCGCAGCGCCGCGTACACCGCCCCCGGCGCCCGCCATGACCCACAGGCCGGCCCGCCCGACCCGGCGGCGCCCGAGCGGGATCTCGCGGGCGAGCTGGACGATCGCGCGCGGCTGCGCCAGCTGATGGAGGGGTTGCGCGGACGGCTCGGCCCACGCGAGCGCCAGGCCGCGGCGCTGTGCTATCTGCAGGGCCGCTCGCGTGCGCAGGCCGCCGCGCAGATGGGTCTCAGCGAGGCGCGCATGCGCAAGCTGATGGACGGGCGCCCCGGCTCGCCCGGGGTCGCGGCCAAGGTCGGTGGGCTGCTCGAGACGATCCGAGCCGGCTCCTACTGTGCCGAGCAGGCCTCGCTGATGCGCGGCTTCGCCTTCGGCATCCTCGACCCCGACGGCGAGCGCTACGCGCTCGCGATGGCCCACCAGCGCGAGTGCCCGGCCTGCCGCGCGCACGTGCTCTCGCTGCGTGGGCTCGCCGCGGTGCTGCCGCCGTTGCCGCTGCCCCTCGCGCTCGGCGCGGGCGTGGCCGCGGGGGCCGGAGCGGGTGGGGTGGGCGCGGGCGCCGGCACGAGCGCAAGCCTCGGTACCGGCACGAGCGTCGGGTCGGGCGTGGGCGTCACCGGTGCCGCCGGCGGAGCCGCGGGCGGCGGGTGGCTGCTGGCCGGTGGCGGGGTCGCGGGCAAGCTCGCGGTCGGCTGCCTGCTCGCGGTCGGGGTCGGCGCGGGCTGCGTCGCGTTGAGCATCGCTCCGTCCGCGCCGCACCGCCCGTCACATCGCCGCCATGCCGTCCATTTGGAGGCCCCGCGCGGCGGCTACCAGGCCCTGAACACCACGCCCGCCGCCATCGCGCCGGTGTCCGCGGTCCCCTCCATCGATGCCATCACATCCGCCGCGGCTGCCGCCGTGAGCGCATCGCGCGCGCTCACGCCTGCCGCGCGGGCCAGCCGCGAGTTCGGCCCCGAGCAGCCGGCCCGGGGCGCGACCACGGCACAGGCGAACGTTGCTCACACCGCTCGCGTTGCGTCCGTGCCGAGCGGCGAATCGTCGAGCGCAACCCCAGCGTCGAACTCAACTCCAGAGTCGGCCGGTGACTCAGGCGGCGGAGAAGGGTCCGCGGGCCACGAAAGCGGCGGTCCCTCCTCGGCCGCGCGCGAGTTCGGCCTCGGCTGACTCAGCCCTGCGGGAACACCTTCATCAGTCGCCCCAACGCCAGCGGGTTCCCGCGTGGACGCAGTCGGCCGGTGACGATCGCGCGGCGGGGGTCCAGGCGCTCGCCGACGATGTCGATCCAGTCCTGGTAGGCCAGCTTCAGGCGGAGGTCCGGGTTCGGCGCCTCGCCCTCGGCGACCGTGCTCGAGCCGTTCTCAACGGTCAGATGCCAGGTGGGCACGTCCGGGTCGGTGAACTCCCACTGGAACGTCGTCGCGCGCTTGAGCCCGTGCTCGGGGTTGACCTGGCGGCGGATCGTGTCGAACAGCAGCGCGATCGTCTCGGGATCGCGCTTGGAGGGGCCCTCGCGCACGCCGATGATGCCCGCCTGCGCGAGCCTGCGTCCGCGCTGCGCCGTTTCCAGCAGCTCCAGGTCGCGCGGCAAGAGCGGCGGTCCCGGCAGCGTCTCCAGCGCCAGGCCGGCCGAGCGCAGCTTCGTGCTCATCGACGTGAGGCCCTCGACGCCGACCTCGTCGTAGGTGGCGCCGAACACCGTTATGTAGCGTTCGTCCCAGCCCGGAGGCATCAGCACCTGGGCGGTGTAGCGGGTCACGTCGCGCAGGATCTTCGCCACCGCCTTCGGTACCCGCACGGGGTCTTCGCGCTTGAGGTCCGCGAGCAGCTTCACGCCGAAGCCGATGTGACGCTGCTCGTCGGCCGCGATGTTCTGCATCCCCTCCCTGAATGCCGGCAGCTGATCGCGCTGTTCGAGGTAGCTGCAGATGAAGTGCTGTCCGGGCTGGGCGAGCGCCGCCTCGATCACGATGTGGTACAGCGTCACCGCCGCCGCCAGCTGGGCCGGTGAGCGGTCCGCGCGCAACTCGTCGGCCATGCGGTCGAGCCGATCGAAGATCTTCCTGAACCCGGGCGTCAGCTGCGGCTTGATCGCGCGCAGCCCGCTGTCCATCGAGCCGTCGCCGATGCCGCACACCTCCTGCATGAAGCGCTTGAAGAACACCGCGTGGCGAGCCTCGTCCACCTGCTGGGTGGTCAGGAAGTACTTCTGCTCCTCCCTCGGCGCCGCGTCGATGTAGGGGGAGAGGTTGTCCGCGACCGCGTCCTCGCCCCAGAAGAACAGCGAGTAGTTCCACAACGCGGCCGTGCGCTCGAACTCGGTGAAGTCCTCCCGCCACTGACGCGCATCCTCGGTGAAGTCGAGCTCGGTCGCCTTCCAGTTGCCGCGCTCCCAGCGCGCGTACAGATCCTCGTAGGAGATCGCGTCCGCCGGCAGGCTCGCCGGGCTGGAGGCGTCGGTGGGTGTCTGGCTCGTCGTCGTGGTGGCTGTGCTCGCCATAAGGGCTGCTCCTCGGCTCGATCGCCTGGCCGGCTGGATATGAGCGCCACGGTCCACTTGAGCCGCGGCGCTCGGGGGGTAAGCGATAACGAACATTATCGCAATAGCGTTTGTTCTGTCAAGTAAGATGTAACCCGTGGACACCACGAGGCTGACGCGCGAACAGAGCAAGGCCCACACCCGCGCGCGGCTGCTCGACGCGGCGCGCACCGTGTTCGCGCGAGGCGGCTATCACGGCTCCTCGGTCGAGCAGGTCGCCTCCGAGGCCGGCTTCTCCACCGGCGCGCTCTACTCCAACTTCGACGGCAAGGAGGACCTCTTCCTGGCGCTGATGGAGCGCGAGATCGACGCCCACGCGCGCGAGCTCGCGGCCGCCGTCGAGAGCCGCCGCTCGGTCGCCGAGCGCGCCACCGGCGGTGCCCGCCAGTGGATGACCATGATCGAGCGCGAGCCCGAGCTGCTCCTGCTGTTCATGGAGTTCTGGGCCTACGGCGTGCGCGACCCGGCCGTGCGCCCGAAGGTCGCCGCGCGCTTCGCGCAGATGCGCGAGTTGCTCACGCGTCTGATCGCCGACGGCATGCGCGAGTTCGACCTCGAGCTGGCCCTGCCCGCCGAGCAGCTGGCGCTCACGATCGACGCGCTCGCCGACGGCATCGCCCGGCAGAAGCTCACCGACCCCGACGCCGTGCCCGACGACCTGATGGGCCGCGTGCTCTCGCTGCTGTTCGCCGCCGTCACGCGGCCGGCAGGCACAGACACGCGTAGTGCACCGTGAACAAACGCCGCGCCAGTCCCGGCGCCAGGCGATGCAGGCCGGCGCGCAGCGCCCACTTCGCCCTGCCCCTCGCTCGGGCGAATGCGGTGCTCGCGAAGAACACGTGCACCGAGCATGGCAGCGGGTCCTCCAGCTCTACCTCCACCCGCAGGCCCGCGCGCGCGACGATCTCCCGCGCGCCGGCGCGATCCAGTCGCTGCAGGTGGCCGACCTCGTCGGCGTGCTCGCGCTTGGAGGCCCGTCGCGCCGACAGGTTGGCCTCCAGCGGAACCTCCATCACGACCGCCCCGCACGCCCGCGCCGTCTCGGCGAGCAGCGCCGGTGGATCGGGCACGTGCTCGAGCACGTGCGAGAGGATCCCCAACCCGTACTCGCCCTCGGCCGCGGGCAGGTGCGCGCCGTCGTAGAGCTCCACGCGGTCGATCTCCGTGCGCTCGCGCGCGATCGTCACCGCGGCCTGCGTGATCTCGACGCCCTCCAGGCGTCCGCCGAACCCTCGCCTGCGCAGCTCGCACAGCAGCGCCCCGTCCCCGCAGCCCACCTCCAGGGTCTCGGTCGGAGACAGTCCGGTGCGAGCGCACAGCGCCAGCACGTGGTCGGCCTTGCCGACCGCTCCCAGCGCCCGCCAGCGCGCGTAGCGCGTTGCATCCGCCGCGTCCTGCTGTGCGTATGCGTCGTCGTAGAACCTGACCAGCCGCGCTTGCTCGTCCATCGGCGGATTATCGAGCTCGGAGGACGCGAGCGGCATCTCGGGCGCGGACACCGCATCCCAGCTCCGATCGGCGCAGCACCAGGATACCGAAAATCGAAACTTCATCAATTTGTGCAAAGCTGCTCAGACCGACGAAAGCGCTTGCTCATGGGCATACACAGACGGACAACCGGGTAGGAATTGCTAGCGTGTACAGACAGCTTGGTGAAGTCGCTATGTAGACACGCCAGCGCGTGTCGACGCCGGTGAGCCGCCAAATCGACGGGCTCCGCGGCGGGCTGTACGGCACGGAGAGCTAGCCGCGCGGCGGCTTGCTCAAAGCCACGAGACCCCCAAGGTAGGGACCATAGGACGACATCGGATCATCACCCCAGGGCCGGCCGCATCTCGGACTCTCCGCCGGTGTTCCACGGTGGAGAGTCGCCCGTGGGCGACAGGGCCGGTCGCGGTCTCGTTGCCGGCGCTCGCCTCGCCGCGTGCGCGGAAGGCACCGCTCATATCGAGCGGCGGTTGAGCCGATAGGACAGCAATGACCCCTCCGTCAGACAAATCGAACCAGCCGGGCGTATCGCGGCAGACGAGCACCTCGCTGCCGCTGAGCGGCAAGTTCGCGCGCGATGCGCCTCGCCCGCTGTCGTCCCATTCGGGCGCCTTCAGCGGGACACTGCAGCGGTTGCTCGAGGGTTCGGGCTGGGACATCCTGCGGCCGACCGTCGACTTCCTGCTGCTGTGCCTGGGGGTGGTGATCGCCCTAGGTGGCGTCGACGACACCCTGCACGTCTCCGCCGTGCTCGCTCCGCTGTTGGCGCTGCCCCCGCTGGTGATGCTGCTGTTCCACCTGCGCGGTCTCTACCGCACACGTCTGCGCGCGCTCGTCCTCGACGGGGTGGTGCCGGTCATCAGCGCCGTCTCGGTGGCGGCGATGGGGGTCGCGATGATCGGCCTGTTCGCCAACGGCGAGGTTCCAAGCCAATCGGAGTGGGTGCGCGCATGGCTGTTCGCGTTGCTCGCCGTCGGCCTCGGGCGCATGGCGCTGGTGCGCGCTCAGAGCTGGGCGCGCTCGCGCCGGCTGATCGGCAAGCCGGTGCTGATCATGGGTGCCGGTCTCGTCGGCTCGCAGGTGGCAAGACGCCTGGAAGACCACCCCGAGTACGGGTTGGTCCCGATCGGCTTCATCGATGACGACCCGCGCACGATCGCCGAGGTCGGAGGTCGCGAAGTGCCCGTCCTCGGCACGGTCGAGCATCTCGACGAGGCCGTGCGGCGCACGGGCGTGCGCAACCTGATCGTCGCCTTCTCCTCCGTCACCGACGCCCGCGTCAGCCGTCTGATCCAGCGCTGTCAGGAGCTCGGCATCGAGGTGTCGGTAGTGCCGCGCATGTTCGACACGATCAACGACCGCGTCGGCTACGACACGGTTGGTGGCCTGCCGCTGATGTCCTTCACGACCGTCAGCCCCAAAGGCTTCCAGTTCGCGTTCAAGTACGCGATCGATCGCGTGGTCGCCGGGATCGTGCTGCTGGTGCTCTCGCCGCTGCTGGGCGCGATCGCGCTGGCCGTCAAGCTGTCGACCGGAGGCGCCGTGCTGTTCCGCCAGCCCCGGATCGGCCTCGACGGACATGAATTCGAGATGCTCAAGTTCCGCACGATGCGAGGAACGCCCTCCGAGCACGGCGAGAGCGATGCCGACTGGGCCGAACGGATCGTCGGCGGGCACGACGAGACGGTCGCCACCCCCGACGAGGGAGCGGGCGATCGCAGGACGGCGATCGGACGTCTGCTGCGCCGCACCTCGCTCGATGAGCTGCCTCAGTTCTGGAACGTCTTCAACGGCGACATGTCGCTGATCGGCCCGCGGCCCGAGCGCGCGAGCTATGTCAGGCAGTTCGAGCCCGTCGTGTACCGCTATGGCGACCGCCACCGCGTCAAGTCGGGGATCACCGGCTGGGCTCAGGTCAACGGGCTGCGCGGCCAGACATCGCTGGAGGAGCGCATCGAATCGGACAACTACTACATCGCCCACTGGTCGCTGGGCCTGGACGTGAAGATCGTGCTGCTCACGCTCCTGGCCCTGTTCCACCGCACCAACTGAGACCCGATATGTCCCGTGCCTCCGCCCCGGCGCCCGTTGGCGTAGCCTGCCATGCGACCCATGTCACCCACCTGGATCTGGATGCAGGCCGCGATCGTCTTGTTCGTGCTGATCGGCATGGTCATCGCGATCGTCAAGCTCGCCTGATCTTCCCACGGCACTTGCCGCCCGCAACTCGGCCCTCCCCGGGGCGTTACTCACACATGGACGCGATCGCGCCGCGTGAGCTAGCCACCCCGCGGCGGCGGTCACGATTGACGAGCCACATTCCGGCGCTCGCGGCAGTGCTCGCGACAGCTCTCGCCGCCGCCCTCGCCGTCGTGATCCATACCGATCCCGTCGACGCATACGGCCTGGCCCTGCGGACGGCCGTCGACACCGATCCGCCGGTCAACCAGGAAGGCGAACTGATGCTCGCACGCATTCACGCCGCCGGCGCGAGGCTCGTGCGCATCGACGTCGACTGGGACGAAGTGGCTCCCGCGAGTCCCCCCCCCGGCTTCCAGCCCGCCAATCCCAACGATCCGGCATACAACTGGCAGGAAGCCGATCGCACGATCGACCAGATCGTCGCGGCCGGACTCGAACCGATCGTCGACATCGGGGCGCCCCCCTCGTGGGCGCAGGCCCCGCCGGGCTCCGGCCCTTTCGGCGTCGAACCCGTGGCATACGGACAGTTCGCCGCCGCGGCGGCACGCCGCTATAACGGGTCGACGCCCGGGCAACCGCGGGTTTCCTACTGGGACGTCTGGAATGAGCCCAACGCGAGCTACTTTCTGCGTCCGCAGACGCTCGGCGGCAGTGTCGTTTCGGTGAACACCTACCGCACGATGATCGAATCGTTTGCCGCGGGCGTGCACGGCGCGGCGCCGGGCAACGTCGTCGTCGGCGGCGAGCTGTTCCCCAATGGCGTCAACGGCGGCGGCGTCACGGCGATCGCGCCCTTGGAATTCACGCGCCGGCTGTTCTGCATCTCCGCCGGTGCGCGCCCGCATCGAATCTGCAACGCGCGCGTCCCTGTTGACGTCTGGAGCACGCATCCCTACACCTCCGGCAGCCCCACCACGCTGCCGGCGAACCCCAACAACATCTGGCTGTCGAACCTCGGCTCGCTGACCGCCGCCGTGCGCGCCGCGCAGCGTCTGGGAACGCTCGTCTCCTCCTCCCCGGCGCAGGTCTGGATCACCGAGTTCAGCTGGGACAGCAACCCTCCCGATCCCCAGGGCGTGCCCGTCAAAATCTTGCAGCGCTGGGTGGCGGAAGCGATCTACCGTGCGTGGGCGTCCGGCGTCAGCTTGTTCACCTGGTACTCGCTGCGCGACGAACCGCTCGCGACCTCGCCGTTCCAATCGGGGCTCTACTTCGAATGCCCCGGCGGCATCGCCTGCGATACGCCCAAGCCAAGCGAGGAAGCGTTCCGCTTCCCGTTCGTCGCCTACGCTCAGCGGCGGCGCAAGGTGATCGTGTGGGGTCGCACGCCCGCCGGCGTGCCGGGCAAGGTCCAGGTCCAATGGCTTTCGGGCGGGCGCTGGCGGGGTCTCGTGAAGCTGCGCACCGATGGCGACGGGATCTTCACCAAGCAGGTCGCGCTTCCGCGCGGGGCTTCCACGAGCACCGCTCAACTGCGCGCCGTCAGGCTCATCGGCGGTCGCGAAGCCTCACCGGCGTTCTCTCTGCAAGCGCCCCCCAACTTCCCCGTCACGCCGTTTGGCTCCGGAGGATGAGCGCCGGCAGGTCGGCCGGCGCCGCTCGCGGACGACCATCTGACGCGGCGGCGGTCCGCAACTCGACCGCGCCCGCAGCGCCCGGCCACGGCGGCCGCTGACGTCTGGACGGTCGAGCAGGATGCCCACGATGCATTCGCGCGAGACGCTCTGGAGACGGGTTCGCGACGAGGGATTGCCGCTCATACCGGCCGCTGCGCTCCTGGCGGTGGTAGTTGTCTGGGCCTTCACCGGCGGAGGCTATGAAGCGCGGCCGGTGCTGGGAGGCGGTTATGACCCCGATCCCTGGTATCTCGGCGCGCTGGTGCTCGTCGGCCTGTGCTGTGCGACCGCGCTCGGGCTCGCGCGGATCCGCATCACGCGTTGGGCGGCGCTCGCGTGTGCGGCGCTGACGGCCTATGTCGCCTGGTCGTTCCTGTCGATCCTCTGGGCGCACGATCAGGGCGCCGCCTTCCTCGGTAGCACGCGCGCGCTGGTCTACCTGGCGGCGTTCGTCACGTTCGCGATCCTGCCCTGGAGTCGCTGGTCGGTGCGGGTCGCGCTGGCGGGGCTCGTCTGCGGGCTCGGCCTGGTGGCGATCGTGACCGCGATCAGGCTGGCGGCACTGGCCAACCCGAGCGCGCTGTATCTCGACGCTCGCCTCGTGTACCCGCTCGGCTACTACAACGCCGACGCGGCCCTCTTCATGATGACCGCCCTGGTCGCCGTCGCTCTCGCCTGTCGGCGCGGGGGGGCGCCGGCGCTGCGGGTCGCCGGTCTCGTGATCGCGGCCGTGTGCCTGCAGCTGGCGGTGCTCGGTCAGAGCCGCGGCTGGCTGTTCACGGTTCCGCTGATACTCGTGATCGCCCTGCTGATCGTCCCCGATCGGCTGCGTCTGCTCGTGTTCGCGCTCGGGCCCGCCGTGGCGACCGCCGCCGCGGCGCCCGCGCTGTTTCAGGTGTACGGCAAGACCACCGTGGACGGGCTCACGCTGACCGAACCGCGCCTCGGTCAGGTTCTGCACCATCAGGGCGTCCACGCCGCCCACACGATGCTGATCGCCGACATCGCCCTGGCGATCCTCGCCACCCTCGCGGTGCTCGTCGATCGGCGCGTCGCGCTGAGCTCCGCGAGCAAGCGTCGCATCGACCGGGTGGTGGCCGCACTTGCCGTGGCGGCGGCGCTCGCGGGCGTCGCCATCGGCCTGGTGGCCGTCCACGGTCACGTGCTCGGGCGGGTCGAACACGCTTGGAACTCGTTCGCAAACGCCAACAGCGGTCCGAACGGCTCCTCGCGCTTCACCGCGCTCGGCAGCCAGCGCGTGGACTTCTGGCGCGTCGCGCTCGACGAATGGGACGCCCACCCGTTGACGGGCATCGGCCAGGACAACTTCGCCGCCGGCTACCTGCGGCATCGCCACACCGACGAGGAACCGCGCTGGGCGCACTCGCTCGAGCTGCGCCTGCTCGTCCACACCGGGCTCGTCGGAGCGCTGCTGTTCGTGCTGTTCGTGATCGCCGTCGGGATCGCCGCGCTGCGCGGCGGGGGCGCGCGCGGGCGCCCCGTGCGCTTCGCCGCAGCCGTCGCGATGCTTCCGTTCGTCGTGTGGATCGTGCACGGCTCGATCGACTGGTTCTGGGAGTTCCCCGCGCTGAGCGTCCCGGCGCTCGCATTCGCCGGAGCGGCGATCGCGCTCGGCGCCGGCGAGACACCCGGCGCCGGCGCGACGCCCGGCGCCTCGGGATCGCGCCGGCCGCACGTGCTGCGTGTGAGCGGCGCCGCCGTGCTCGGCGCGCTAGCGCTCGCGGTGGTCGCGATCGCCTACGCGAGCGCCCACGAGATCCAACGTGCGACCGACATCTACGCCGAGCGTCCCGCGCAGGCGTACGCCGAGCTGCGCTCGGCGTCGCACCTGCTGCCCTTCTACGCGCAGATCTATCTGCTCGACGGCTCGATTGCCCTCGACTACGGCGAAGCGAGCACCGCGCGCCACTACTTCGAAGAGGCCGCGCGTCGCGACGACGAAGAATGGCTCGCGCCCTTCGTGCTCGGTCTGCTCGCCGGCGAACGCGGCGCCCGAGCAGAATCCCTGAGGCAGCTGCGGCGAGCGTCGCGGCTGGACCCGGGGGAGCCGATCGTCTCCGAAGCGCTCACGCGCGCCCGGCGCGGACACCCGCTGACCGTCGAACAGGCTCAGCGCATCCTCAGCACCCGCGTGCAGGCGCGCTTCGGACGATGACGATCGCGCTAGGCTGGGGTATGGCACGGATACGGAGGTCAACGCGCCATCGATCGCAGTTCGTCCGGACGCTGCTGGGTGGCTCTCTCGCACTGACGCTCGTCGCCGCTCCCGCGAGCGCCGAACTCTCCTCGGTCGACGCCTATGGCGGTCAGGCGCAGGTGCTCGGCAAGCCCGTTCACCGTCATCGCACGGTCGCCGGCTCGCCCGGCGGCGCGGGTTCACGAAGCGGTCAGGGTTCCGGCGCGAGCGGCTCGGAAGCTGACGCCCGCGCCACGGCGAAACCGTCGTCGGGCCCCGGGTCGCATGAGGGCTCGGGCGCCACCGCGCCCACGCGCTCCGGATCGTCCACTGCCTCAAACGGTACGGCGGGCACGGGGAGCTCTGCGGGTCGTGAGGGAGATGCGGGTGCTCGTCACGGCGGCGAGGGCGCCAAGGGCGCCGTCGCCGTGGGGATCTCCGGTGCGTCGGGGGGACAGCAGAGCGGGCCGATCGCCGCCGAGAACCTCGCGGACGTCTCGAACGGCTCGCTCTCGCTGAGCGCGCTCGACGTGCTCCTGCTCGTCGTCATCTTCGCGGGTCTCGCGGGTGTCTGCGTGCTGATTCGCCGCTGGTCGCGCCAGTCCGCTTAGCGCCGGCATCACGTGGCGCCGGATGTCGGCTTGCCCTCGCGGGTATGATCGATCCCGGCCGCCGGCCCGCCCCTGCGGTTCG
>Ga0210387_10002660_pt1 | contig 13699 bp, 9 predicted proteins | sample IncBWC7OmetaG_FD_160108 | JGI IMG/M metagenome (GOLD analysis project Ga0210387, IMG submission 160108) | Forest soil microbial communities from Barre Woods Harvard Forest LTER site, Petersham, Massachusetts, United States - Inc-BW-C-7-O ...
ACACCGCCGAAATAATTGCCGACGCGCAACCCTCCGCCGAACCCAGGCGGGCAGAGCGGCAGTCTGCAAGACTCATTTCACTTTGCGCTCGAATAAATCTCTTTTATGCCGCGCATCAGCTTTTTCGATTGGCGACCGTCCGGCTCACGCGCTATTCTTCCCCGTTACAAGTCGCTGTCACAAGCCGGCGTTCCAATGCAAGGTGTTGAAACTAGCCATTTCAACTTTCCCGTATCCGTGTTGCGGTTTGCCCAAATCATAGCTTCTACGTCGAAGGAGACTGAACGACATCCATGCCCACCGAACTGCGCAATTTCCTGGCACTCTCATACGATGAACTGGAAGAACTGAACCTCGCAGCCAAAGAGCAGCGCAGGAAGCGCGTCGCCGCTCACCAGGTGCAGGAGGAGCGGCTCAAGTACCTGACCGACGAGAAGCGGATCAAGGCCGTCACCGTGCTCTTCAGCGATCTCGAAGGCCGCCTGCACATGCTCGACTACGACAAAAAGTTCCTACTCAAGAGCTACGACAACCTCACGTTCGACGGCTCCTCGATCCGCGGCTTCACCGCGCAGCGCGAAAGCGATCTGCGCCTCGGCATCGATTGGGGCGCGTTCTACTGGGCGCCGGCCGACGTTTTCGGCTCCGGCAAGGTGCTGGTCTTCGGCGAAGTCATCGACAAGGGAGGAACGCCCTACGCTGGCGATATTCGCGGCGTGCTTAAGAGCTACGCCGACGAACTCCACAAAAAGAAGGGCTACACGCTCAACGCCGCCAACGAAATTGAAGGCTTCCTGTTCAAAGGTCCTGACGCCGAGCGTCACTATCACGAAGCCGGCGGCAAATTCGAGTACGTCAACACCGGCGGCTACTATCACTCCCTGCCCGGCGACCCGCTGCGCACCTTCATCGACACGAGCGCAGAAGTGCAGCGGTCGATGGGCTTCCAGAACGAAAAAGACCATCCTGAAGTCGCGCCGTCGCAGTTTGAAATCAACTACGGCTACGGCGAAGTGGTCGCGGCCGCCGATCAGATCCAGCTCTACAAGCTGATCTGCCGCCAGGTCGCCACCCACATGGGATTGACAGCGTCCTTCCTGCCCAAACCGGTCGTGGGCGTAAACGGCAGCGGCATGCACACCAACGTTTCGATCAGCGAAAACGGCAAAAACCTATTCTGGGACGCGAAAGGCGAAGAGAAGCTCAGCAAAATGGGCTGGGCGTTCGTCGACCGCATCCTCACTCACGGCAACGACATCTGCCTGCTGCTCAACGCCAGCGTGAATGCCTATCGCCGTCTCGACCCGCACTTCGAAGCCCCCAACCAGATCAAGGCATCGGCGGTCGACCGCGGATCGATGATTCGCATTCCCATCGGCAACGAGAAAAGCATGCGCGTCGAAGTCCGCTCCGTCGCTCCCGACGCGAATCCTTATCTCGTCATGCATTCCATCTTCAAAACCGGCCTCGACGGCGAAACCTCGAGGATCAAGAACCTGCGCCAAGCCGAGCGCTACCTGCCCGACAACATCTACGACGCGCTCTCGAACTTCCGCAAAGCCGAGTGGACCACCACCCTGCTCGGCGAGGACGTAAAAGGCCGCTACGCCGACCTGAAACAAGCCGCGGCCGACCGTTGCGCCCGCGCTCTGGGAACTTTCGTCAAAGCACCGGAAGTCCAGTTCCACCACGAGGTCTACAACCAGTTCCTGTGGAACTTGTTTTAGAACGCGGCCAGTTTCTAATGCAGAACGCTCCGGCGAAAGCCGGGGCGTTTTCTGTTTGGCTAGCGCCTGTGAACCTGGCTGCGCATTCTCGGGATGACAAGAATGTAATCCCGCCGTCATGGTGGCGTCGGCCGTGCGCCGCCAATATGGAATCCCCTGGGGTAGAACCAGGAGGAGGAGAATAATGTCCCGACAATCTAGCGATAAGTCTTGGATGAGGCGTCTGCCTCTGTTCGTCGGTCTGGGAGCGGCTCTGAGCGCTTCGGCGCTCGCGCAGTCCGTCCCATTCCCGACCTACCAGGTTGGACAAAACGCGAACGGGTCGCAGGGCCCGGACTACCCGTCAACCTTCACCACTCCGTGGGTCGTCAGTAGTGGCCAGATCATCACGCCCGCCGGCACCCAGGTCTACCTCGGCACCACAACCCGCGCCAAGGCCATCGCGCTGAACCCGAACACTGCCACGCACTCCGCCGCCGTACTTCAGATGGGCGCACCCCAAGCCGTTACCGTTTTCAACACGCAGACCGGGGCTGTCCTGCAGACCTACAAACCGTTCGGCAGCACCAGCGGCAGCTCCACGGGCATTACCTATTCGGCGGATGGCTCGCACCTGGTGTTTAGCCAGGACGGCGGTTTCGGGCCAGCCTTTGTTGCCATCGCCAGCGTGGACCCGGTGACCGGCTTACTCACAGACCAGGCCCATGTCGGCGTTTCGCTGGACGTCAACGACGGCGGCTATCTGACCACCGTTACCTGCTACCCGTACAATCCTGCGGCGACGCCACCCTCGGGCAGCCCTTCGGGGACCACTGGCAGCATTGAGATTCCCTGTGGCCAGACCGTCTCGGTTGTCTCAGACGGCGCATACACGGCCTATCCCACCGGCGTCGCTATCACGGCCGATGGCAAGACCGCTTACGTCGTGCTGGACAACAACGACACACTGACTAAGATCGACCTGACCCAGGCATCGCCGAAGGAGGGTCCAGAGCTCCGCGTCGGCAACGTTCCGCACAGCGTTGTGATCTCGCCGGACGGTACCACCGCTTACGTCTCCAACGAGGGCGGACGAATTGCTACCGCGAAAGATTTCCAGGGATACTCGAACGGCACTCCGGTTGTCGCCGAGAATCCCACGGGCGCCACGTTGACCGGCACGGTTTCCGTGGTGAACCTGGCTACGTTCAAGGTCATCAAGAACATCACGACCGGTCTGCACCCGACGGGCATGGCGTTTTATGGAACCCAACTCCTGGTCGCCGATGCCTATAGCGACAGCATCACGGTGATCGACTCGACCTCCAACTCAGTGTTGTCGACCATCAAACTTACGCTGCCCGTCAAACTGCCCGATGGAAACCTAGTTGGTGCGGGGCCGAACTCAATCGCCGTCGATGCGGTGAACGGCATCGCCTACGTCGCGCTCTACAATGCCAATGCGATCGCGGTAGTGAACATCAACTTCGCAACGGTCGAGGGTCTGATCCCGGTCGGCTATGCGCCGAGCTCGGTCGCTTTTGACGCGGCGGATGGTGAACTGCTTGTGGCCAACGACAAGGGCATCGGCACTGCGGGATTCGGTGTGGCAGCGCCTCCCACGAATACGGCTGAAAATTCGTACGCAAAAGAATTCGGCGTGTCCGACTTCAACACCCACCAAGACCTCGGCACCGTGAGCATCGTACCCATTCCGAACAGCTTGGCCCTGGCGGTGATGACCACGCAGGTTTACGACAACAACCATTGGGACCTGGCAGAGAATATTGAGTCTGCTTCCGGTGGCAAACCAACTGCCACGCCCCTCGCAATCCCGGCGAAGATCGGCAGTCCGTCGCTGATCAAACATGTCTTTGTGATCATCCGTGAAAACCGCACCTACGATCAGATTCTGGGCGACGTGGTTGGCGGCAACGGCGACCCTACCCTGGCAACCTTCGGCGACGGCACCGCAGCCTCGACCTTCGGCATCGGGCCGGATACGACAAATGCGCACGCGCTGGTACAACGGTTCCCGCTTCTCGACAACTTCTACGACCCGAGCCGGCAGTCGGCCGACGGTCACAACTGGATCACGCAGGCCATGGCTCCTTACTCCGACGACATCCAGTCGCCGGACTGGCTCCGCGACTATCCCTCCAACGGCGGCGAGGCCCTGGCCTACCAAAAGGCCGGCCACCTATGGGACTCGGCTGCCAAGGCCGGCGTCTCATTTAAGAACTACGGTGAGTACATCGAGTACAACACGTTCCTGACTCCAACCGGATCGACCACTGAACCACTGTGGATCGATTTCTTCAACGACATAACCGCTTACGAGTGCGGCGCCGAGGCCCAACTCTACAACGTAAGCACCGTCGCCTCGCACTCTCCACTGCCGAATCTGATTAACCACACCTTCCAGACGTATCCGCAATTCGATCTGGGAATCCCTGACCAGTTCCGCTTCGATATCTGGAATCAGGACTTCCAGAACGACGTCACCAACGGCACGGTGCCCCAGTTGGAATTCATGTGGATCAGCTCCGACCACACCGGCGGCCCGCCGCCGGCGCAAGTCATGCAGGCCGACAATGACCTGGCGCTTGGCCGCTTTATCGACGCTATCAGCCATAGCCCCATCTGGTCCTCTTCCGCGATCTTCATCGAAGAAGACGACGCGCAGACCGGCGTCGATCACGTGGACGGTCACCGCAGCCCGGGCTACGTTGTCAGCCCGTACGTGAAGCAGCAGGTGAACCCCGATGGCACCGGCGCTGGGGTCACCGAAGACAGCACCTTCTACACGCAGGTCAACATGACCCGCACCATCGAGCAGATTCTCGGTCTAAAGCCTATGAACCAGTTCGACCTGGTGGCTTCGCCGATGCAGACGCTCTTCATCAATAACCCCCCGGCGAATAACTTCCTGCCGTGGACTCACGTGGCGCCCGGCTTCCCGCTGAACACGGGCGTTACCCAGACTCCGACTCAGACCAGCATCCCCTCGTGCCCTGCGCCCGCTGCGACCCCCGCGGTCAAAGCCAAATCCGTCCGCACCGAGAGCCCCGCGGTTAAGGCTCTCAGGGCTGGATGGATGGCGAAGAAGGCCGAGGTCTTCGCTGGCAAATATCACTCGCCAGACTCCGAAGACTCCGACACCGTCAACCACTTAAACTGGTATGAATCCACCGGATTTATGCGGCCGTTCCCGGGAGAGAAGACCGTTCGCCCCGCGAGCGACTTCAACCGCGCGGCACCGGAGAAAGCTGACCTGGACGACTAAAATACGTTTCCATAGCAACCGGGCCCTCTCTTCAATCGGGAGGGCCTTTTTTGTTGGCATCGCGAGACCGGTTAGGCGTGAATGCCGTTGTCGGCTGCCGGGAGCGAGATCAGTCGGCCCAGCGCACGGCGGCGTTCTGAGAACCACGTCTTTCCCTTCTCCTTTCCCCTCTCCCCACAGCCGCATTGACTCGCCGCTCGTCCATCCCTAAGATGGCACGGAGTTTCATGACGATTGATTTCCGGGGGCGCCACGCCACCCCAAGGCCCGGCTCTCCTCTTCCAACTCCCAACAATTGCGAAGCAGTCAAGGAGATTCCTCGAATGACGCGCATTCTCTCTGGCATCTGTTTCTTAGTACTTACGGTCGGCGCAGTTCGCAGCGCAGCCCAACTGCAGCAAGTCCATCCTTTCCGAGACGGCACACCTGGCGTGACGGGCTATCGCTCCGAAGTACTGGCCCTGGTCATGATTCAGGAAAACGAATTCCTCCGACTCGCCGAAGCCTTCCCCGCCGAAAAATACACCTGGCGTCCCGCGCCCGGCGTGAAATCAGTCGCCGAGTGCTTCCTGCATGTCAGCGCCGCGAATTACAACATGTACAAACTGGTAGGCGCGCCTTTCCCCGCAGGACTTGACGTAGCAGGAATGGAAGAATCCACCACCGATAAAGCGAAAGTCATCGCGACCCTGAAGCTCTCCTACGCGCACGCCAGGCGAGCCATCACCGACATGCCCGATGCCAACCTCGAAAAAACCATGCCTTGGCTTGGCGGAACGATCACCCAGCGCGGCATGCTCCTCTTCATTGTTCCTCACATCGCCGAGCACCTCGGACAGGCCATCGCCTACGCGCGCATGAACGGAGTCGTTCCCCCGTGGTCGGAAGACCCTCCGAATAAATAGCTGGCGGTAACGCGGCCCGAGGACCCGTATCGCTCGACCTCGTATATGCTAGATTCAGAAGTTTCATGGACCTCGCGCCCACCATCTCAACCCAGGGCCTGAGCCGCCGCTTCGGCGAGCTCGTGGCCGTCGACGGCGTGGACCTGCGTGTTGCCCCCGGACAATTCTTCGGTTTCCTCGGCCCCAACGGCGCGGGAAAATCTACCACCATCAAGATGCTCACCGGCCTGCTGGCCCCCAGTTCCGGCCGCATCGAAATTCTCGGCATCGATCTCAACGCGCATCCCGTCGAGGTCAAACGCCAGATTGGCGTTGTCCCTGAAGGCATGGCGCTGTTCGGCCGCCTCACCGGCGCCGAGTTCCTCAGCTTCGCCGGACGCATGTACGGCCTCGATCGCACCACCGCCGCCAAGCGCGCCGCCGAGTTGCTCGACTTCATGCAGCTCGCCGACCAGCCGAAAAAACTGGTCACCGACTATTCCCACGGCATGCAGAAAAAGCTGGCGCTGGCCGCCGCCGTGATCCACGCACCCAAAGTTCTGTTTCTCGATGAACCTTTCGAAGGCGTAGATGCAATCGCCGCCGGCACGCTGAAATCCATGCTGCAAGGCATGATAGCCCGCGGCGCCACAATTTTCCTGACTTCGCACGTGCTCGAAATCGTCGAGCGCCTGTGCAGCCACGTCGCCATCATTAGTCAAGGACGGCTTGTGGCGCAGGGCTCGCTCGAAGAACTGCGTGCCGGGGTCGAGGCCCAAGCTCCCGCCGCATCTGGCGAAGGCGCAGTATCTTCCGCTGAGAAGCTCACGCTGGAGCAACTCTTCCTGCGCATCGTCGGCGGCACTCACCGCACCGAGCAGGAACTCTCGTGGCTCGAGTAAAGAGATTAACGAGATAAAGATGAAGAAGATGAAGGTCAATAGACTGCCCGAATGAGTTCCGCTCTCCACCGCCGCGCCCAGCTCACCGCCATCGCCGCCCTACGCTGGCGCATGTTCGTCAATGGTCTGCGCACCAAGCGCGGCAAAATGGAGCTGGTTTCGCGCATCCTCATTACCGCAGCCTTCGCCCTCGGCGGACTCGGCGGCTTCACCGCCGCCACGGGATTCGCCTGGTATTTCGTCTCGCAAAACAAGCCCGAGTATCTCGCAGCCCTGTTCTGGCCGATCTTTTTCTTCTGGCAAGTCTTCCCCGTGATGGCGACCGCCTTCACCAACAATCCAGACTCGGGCGACCTGCTGCGCTTCCCGCTCAACTACAGTTCGTTCTTTCTGATCCGACTTGCCTACGGCTTCTGCGACCCGGCCAGTGCTCTTGGCTGTCTGGCACTGCTCGGAATTCTTCTCGGCGCCAGCGTCGCCAGGCCGCTTCTTTTCCCCTGGACGCTGCTGGTGGTGCTCACCTTCGCGCTGTTCAACCTCGTCCTGATGCAGACGGTCTTCGCCTGGCTCGAACGCTGGCTGGCCCAGCGCCGCACTCGCGAAATCATGGGAGTTCTCTTCATCCTGGTGATGCTGAGTTTTCAACTGATCGGCCCCCTGATGGAGCGCTTCGAGAAAAAGCCACGCCCCGAACTCGGCCGAGCAACTCAGATCCTCGCCCAGGTCCAGGCCGTTCTGCCGCCGGGTCTCGCCGCCGACGCGATAGCACAAGTCACTCATTCCCACTTCCTGGTCGGCGCGAGTTCCCTGCTCTTTCTAGCAGCCCTGACAGCGGCCGTAGGCTCACTCCTCCACATCCGCCTGCGCGCCCAATTTCGCGGGGAGAATCTCAGCGAAGCCGCCGCGCGCCCGGTCGTCGCGCAACCGCAAGGCCTGCAAGTGGGATGGAATCTCTCGGGATTTTCTCAGCCAGTCGCGGCCGTGTTCGAGAAGGAAGTCCGCTACCTGGCGCGCAGCGGACCCATGCTGCTCACTCTCGTAATGCCGATCTTCATGCTCGTGGTTTTCCGACTGGGAGGACACGGAAGTCCGCTACAACACCATTCGAACTTCCTCGGCCGCACGCCCGACATGGCCTTCCCCGGCGCAGCCGCCTACGCGCTCCTGGTGCTCACCAACCTGGTCTTCAACAGTTTCGGAGGCGATGCCGCCGGAGTCCAATTTTTCTACGCTTCGCCAGTTGGATTTCGCCAGATTATTCTCGGGAAAAATCTAACTCACGCCAGCATCCTGGTCGCGAACACAGCGCTGGCCTGGCTCGCCGTCAGCTACTTTTACGGAACACCTCACCTCGCCGTCACGATTGCAACAGTGGCAGGATTGCTTTTTGCCGTGCCCCTGAATTTCGCCGTCGGGAATCTGCTTTCGATCTATTCGCCCAAGAAACGCGATTTCGCCGCCTTTGGCCGCCAGAACGCTTCTCAAACCACGGTTCTCGCCAGCCTCGGCCTGCAGATCGTAATCGTCGGCATCGGCGTCGCGGCCTTCTTCATCGCGCGCCTCTACAACAATCTATGGATTGCGGCACTGATTTTTCTAGTACTGGCGGCGATCTCAATCCCAATCTATGTAATCGTTCTCCGCCGCATCGACGGCATCGCCATCCAGCGCCGAGAAACCCTGCTGGCTGAGTTGTGCCGCGCGTAGCCCCAGCGGTCGCAAATTACTTTTCCGGCTTCGCCAGAAACCTGTACCCGACCCCGCGCACCGTGAGCAAATGCCGCGGACTCCCCGGATCATCCTCGATATAACGCCGCAGCCGCACTACAAAATTATCGATCGCCCGCGTGTCAGTGTCCTCCTTCAGTCCCCAAACTTCCTCCAGAATCTGCTTGCGCGAAACGATCTTGCCGTCATTCCGCACCAGATGTCGCAGCAGTTCCGATTCCATCAGCGTGAGATGAATCGTGCTCTCGCCCGAGCGCAGTTCAAGCGCCCCAAAATCGATCGTCTTCCCGCCAAATGAAAATGTCCCGAAATCTCCCACGCTGCCGGCATCGGTCCGCGCCTCACTCGGTGCCGCCTGTCCTCCGCGCGTCCACTGGCTGCGCCGCAACAATCCCTGCAACCGCGCCAGCAGAATCGAAAGATCAAACGGCTTCGCCAGGTAATCATCCGCCCCAGAGGCAAAGCCCTTCAGCACATCTTCCGGACGCCCCCGCGCCGTCAGCATCAGCACCGGCACGTAATTCCGTGCGGCGCGCAATTCCGACACCACGCTGAATCCGTCTTTCCCCGGCAACATGATGTCGAGCACCACCGCATCAAACTTTTCGTTTTTCTCGAGCAGACGATCGGTGGCCTCTTCCCCATCGCCCACTACCTCCGCCGCGTAGCCTTCCGCTTCCAGGTTGAAGCGCAGCCCCTGCGCCAGGTGCGCTTCATCCTCCACCACCAGAACCCGGCTCACGCCGCCCACCTCGGCAGTTCCAGCACGATGGTAGTTCCGTGCCCTTCCCCGTCGCTCTCGGCAAAAACTTTGCCGCCATGTTTCTCCGCAATCGCCCTCACGATAAACAGGCCCAGCCCGGTCCCCTTCACATGTGCCAGCGAACGATGCGGGACTCGATAAAATCGTTTGAAAATGCGCTTCATGTCGTCGAGAGGAATGCCCACACCCTGATCCTGCACCCGGAGAACGATATGTTTCTCGTCGGGCGCCTCCAGCCGCACCCGCACGTCAACACTCTCTCCCGAATACTTGACCGCGTTGTCGAGCACGTTCGACACGGCTGTCCGCAAATCTTCCTCGCTGCCTCGCACTCGCAGCGCGCTCGGGTTGGTGGGCGCCTCTTCGTAGCGAATCGCCTCCGGCTGCAGGTGATGACGCGCCCGAGTGGCGTCCATGCAGTCGCGCACCAGCTGGGCAAAATCCACTTCCGCTTTATCCCGGCCGGCTCTCTTGTCGCCTGCCCGTCCCGCGCGCAAAACCTGCTCCACCGTCTCAGTAAGCCGGTCGGTATCGCTCAACATCAGCTGGTAAAAGTCCTGCTTCTGCGACTCAGGCAATTCGCGCCGCTGCAAAGTTTCCAGATGCAGCCGGATCGACGCCACCGGCGTCTTCAATTCATGCGTGACCGCGTTGATGAAGCTGTCGTGCTGTTCGCTGCGCCGCAGTTCACGCACCAGAAAAATCGTGTTCACCACCATTCCGGCAATGATCAGCGCAAAGAAGACAATCCCGAAAAACAGCAGCACGCCTTCCCGCCAGTTGAGGATGATCCAGCCGACGTTCAGGGCAACAGCCAGCGCCACCAGGCCCACGCCCAGGCAGAGAAAAAATACGATGGTTCCGCGGCGGCTCGAAATGCGCATGGAAGCTCTGCAGGATTTTACCGCGTTCGCGGTCAAAGTCTCACGGTTGACTCCCTAGAGCCACTGCCGTATCGTTTTGCGAAACCGGCTGCAGAACCACGACTGGCTTGAATTCCGAACAAGGCGGGCTTATGAGCGACGATTCAACGCAGGACCAGTTTTCACGGCGCGGATTCCTGGGCGTGGGGTCAGCCGCGCTAGCGGCCGGCATGCTATCCGCGGCGGATGCCGCCGGCCAGAACCAACAATACGGCCAGGGCCAGAAGGTTTACCCCACCAAGGGCGACAAGAGTTCCAGCGCGCCGGGACCCGGAAATCCCCAGATCGACGCCCAAAACCCAGACTCCTTCCTGCCGCCACCCACCGACGCCGGTGGAGTACAAACCTTCAAATATCCCTTCGGAGTTTCTCACAAACGGATGCAGGAAGGCGGATGGTCGCGCGAGGTCACGGTGCGCGAGCTGGCGGTATCGAAATCAATCGCCGGCGTCGACATGCGGCTGACCGCCGGAGGCATCCGCGAGCTGCACTGGCACACCGCCGCGGAGTGGGCGTTCATGCTCTACGGAAACGCCCGCATCACCGGCCTTGATGCCGACGGAAAGAGCTTTGTCGCCGACGTCACCGAGGGCGATCTCTGGTACTTTCCCACCGGCATTCCCCATTCCATTCAAGGCCTGAATCCCGACGGTTGTGAGTTCTTGCTGGTGTTCGACGACGGCAATTTCTCAGAATACGAAACCGTCCTGCTCACCGACTGGATGGCCCACACTCCTCACGATGTGCTCTCGAAAAATTTCGGCGTCAGCGAGCAGGCAATGGCAGCCATGCCTCGCCGCGAGAAATTTATCTTCCAGGCCGCCGTCCCCGGTCCCCTGGCCGCAGACCTGAAAGCAACCAGCGGATCGCTGGGCCTGTCTCCGCAGGATTTCGCCTTTCGCACCACCCAGCAAGCCGTCACCCGGCGCACCAAGGGCGGCGACGTCCGCATCATCGATTCCAGTAGCTTCAAAATCTCCACCACCATCGCCGCGGCCATCGTCACGGTTCATCCCGGTGGCATGCGCGAACTTCACTGGCATCCCAATGCCGACGAATGGCAGTACTACATCAGCGGCGCCGGAAAAATGACCATCTTCGCCACCGGCGGCCGCGCCCGCACCATGGACTTTCAAGCTGGAGACGTCGGCTACGTCCTGAAAACCTTGCCCCACTACGTGCAGAACACCGGCGACACCGACCTGAAATTTCTCGAGATGTTCAAGAGCAGTTCCTACCAGGACCTCGCCCTCTCGGAATGGCTCACTCACACGCCGCCGGAACTTGTCCTGGCGCACCTGGGCATCGACAAGTCCACGCTCGAAGCCATGCCGAAAGACGAAGTCGTCGTGATGCCCAAGTAGCGCTCGGCTCCCACAAACAGCAAAACCCGCTCAGGAGGCGGGTTCTGCTGAATCACTCTCTCGCCCCGAAAACCATCAGAAGATGAACCGGCTGCCGATCGTCGGAGCACAGTTGTTGTTGTAGTTATAAGGAACGCCCGGGCCATGAGGAATGGCGATGGCCAAACCGCCGCGCACGTACGAATATGCGATTCCCACAAAACCATCGAAACGCTTGGTGAAGTGATGATCTAAATAAAGCGACCCCTCGTTGAGCGTGCCCGCGCAGGAAGCACGGAAACTGGCGGGCGTGCAGGCCGGCGGCTGACGGAAGTCATTCTGCCGCTGTTGATACCAGGCGAAAGTGACGTCGGTCTTGCTGCGATACGTGTACTTCGCGCCCATCCACCAGATATTCACCAATTTTTCGGAATCAAGGTTGTTGTCTTCGATCCCGCTCATAAAATATCCGCCCTGATCCGAGGCGCCCACGCCCAACGGGTGCGCCGGGTTATTCTGCCAGATGTATTCGTACCCGACAAACAACTTGATCGGATCCCACGCATACTTGGCCGCGACCATAACTGCGTTGTTATCGGTAACGATGCCGTATACGGTATTGTTTGGGTCGATCAGATTGGGCCCCAGGCCGGCCCCTCCGTTGATGGGGTTTGTATTGATGCTGTCGGTGGTCGACTGAAAGGACTGCCCCGCACTCTGGCTCTGAGGCCCCAGCAAAGGATTCAATACGCTGATCGCCTGGTTGTAGTGCTGGAAGACGGCGTCGGCGGAAAACTTGCCCGCGCTTCCGCCGAGGTCGAATCCAAACGCGTTGTTATGCGCCTGCTCCGGCGTACACGTCGCCGCAGTCCACCCTGCCGCGCCCGAGTAGCAACCGGCAGAACCATCGGCGAATTTATACATCGCTCCGAAATGGACCGGGCCATAGGCGATGCGATATTTCACGGCATCGTCCCAACGCGTGTCCTCGGTATCGCCGCCGCCGGCCATCGTGCCGTTGTACCCGATGTAAGAAAAGGCATAGCCGCCACCGGCCGGATCGTAAAGCAGCATCGCGTCGGTGCCGAGAGCGCGCTGACGCCCGAAGGTCAGCGTCCCAAAATTCTTGGACGATACTCCGGCATAGTATTCATCATTGAAGGGTTGGCCCGCGCGCGCGCCGTCGATCGCGATCGAATAGCTGGCCCTGGGCAGCCCGTTGTTGATGATGTCGGTTTGAGACGCATTAGCCAGCAGGCCAGACTGCGGATTGATTCCAGTGGAAGCGTTGAACACAACCGACCAGCCCGGCAGAAACTCTTCCTTGCCTCTGACGCCAAAACCCGTCTGCTGCAAGTTGTTCGGCGCAACGAGGAATCGATGTTGATAGCCGTTCCGGTTCACCAGAGATTCGCCTTCATAGTTGTAGCCGTTCTCCGGCAGGCCGTGGCTGACATAGCCGACGCCGACATCATACGCGCCGTACACGGTGACGCCGTGCCAGGTCAGCGCGCAGTCGGTGGTGGCGAACTCGTGGCCGCTCGTGCAGGGGTCAGGAGCTTTTTCCTGCGCTGGAGACGAGGTCGACGAAAAACCGAGAACCAGGACGGCAAGAAATGACGCAGCTACACGCATTACGGCCTCCAAACCCCAGATAAATTAGGACAAAGAAGCAGAAGTGTACAATATCTACGGTTCTAGTGTCCAAATATATACAGATGGCAACGCGTCTGGTACGGTTGACCGCCCTTCGTGCGAAACGGTAGGATTTCGTTCGAATGCCCACCCGCGGACAACCCGGAAAGAATGACGAACACCTGCTCCAACTGCGCGACGCCGCGTTACAGCTAGGCGTCAGCTTCCCCACCATCAAGCAGTGGATTTACAGGAAGAAGATTCGGAGCACCCAAACCGCGGGTGGACACCACCGCATTCCGCAGAGCGAAGTCGACCGGCTATTATTTAAGACGATGGGAAAAACCGAAAAAGAACGCAAGGAGGTTGCGCGCCGCGTCAGCGGCCGCAATCAACTAGTCGGCCGCATCGATTCCGTGCGCATCAGCGGCTTGATGGCCGAAGTGAAGATTTCGATCGGCGGCCAGCAGATCACATCCATCATCACCGCAACCTCCGCCCGCGAAATGCAATTGAAAAAGGGCCAAAC
>Ga0210387_10002661_pt1 | contig 13699 bp, 8 predicted proteins | sample IncBWC7OmetaG_FD_160108 | JGI IMG/M metagenome (GOLD analysis project Ga0210387, IMG submission 160108) | Forest soil microbial communities from Barre Woods Harvard Forest LTER site, Petersham, Massachusetts, United States - Inc-BW-C-7-O ...
CGCCGGTGATCTTGACCACGGGCTTCACCTTGGTGCGGTCGACTTCAATGCTGTCCATCTTCTCGCGGGCAGCGGCCAGTGCATTGAGATAATCTTTGCCGCGCAGATGCTCGTTCATCTTGCCGAACACGTTGAAGGTGTTTCGCAGAATCTTGTTGCTTTTGAATTTCGGCTTGGCCCAGTTCGGCGCCCGCTGCTCGATTTCAAACGAATCCCGGTTCTTGAGGTCATCGCAGAGGCCATCGACCGTCTCGCGGAATACGCGGTCGGTCTCGCCCTTATTCACTTCGAATGGACGAATCTGATAAATCAGGTCGTTGAAAACATCGCCAAGGTGCATGGCGTTGAGCATGCCGAAACCGAAATCGATGGTGAACTTCAGTCCGGGCTCGCCTGAGGCGGCCTTGATTCCGTCGCTGTCTTTGAACAGCAGCACGCGGAAACCGTCGAAACCGGCATTCTTCAGCGCGAAACGGTACTCTGCTTCATACATACCGAACCGGCAGGGGCCGCAGGAACCCGCGGTAAAAAAAACGTAGTTGTCGAGAATATCTTTACGGGCGATCCCTTCCTTCTCCAGGAACTGGAGATACTGCACCAGATTGCCCACCGTGAAATATGTCGGGTTGCACTGCCCGTTGTTGCCGAACTCCTTGCCGGTCTGGAATGCAGGCACGTCCGGCACGGGCAACTTCTCACAGCGATATCCGCACCCCTGGAACACGGCGCGGATCAGATCCTCATGTTTCCAGGTAAATCCCCCGAACAGGATCGTCACTTTGCTGCGTTCTTCAGCGGTAAATGCGCGCTCCACCGGCCGGTGAAAGTGAGACGGTTGATCCAGTCCGGCAATTTTCCGGAGGCGCATGCGCTCGGCTTCTAATCGTTGCTTGATTTCCGCATCGTTCTCAATGTGGATTAAGTTCGTGGCCATTCGATCCTCCGGCACTGTATGGAATTTTGAGCGTGGAACTGAGCAGGACTGTGGGATGGAGCGCTGGTTCTGCGGCGCGGCAGCAATCGGCTACCGCTCGGAGAAGGCAGGATACAGCGGACGATGGGATGCGAGGACGTCCCGGTCGCTACCGACTTGCAATTCAACAGCATCCGAACTCCAAAAATTTGCTAGGAGGTTCGAAGTCTTACACCGGCGGAACCACAGCGAGGGAGTTCCGGAGGCGCCGGATTTGGCAAACAATCGCGCTTGGGATGCGAATCCATCAGAAGCCAGTTGCCTGGACTTTCTTTCCGCATCTCGCCCGCGAACGAAATAAAGCTTGGCTTTAAGATTTTTCTATCAAAACCTACGCTTCAGTTCAAGTAGGTTTGTGTAAGTTTTTGTAACTTTCCACAGATCGACAATCTGAGTCGCCAAGAGAGTCGCGGGATTTTCAGTAGACTATATATCGGCGGCCTATTTTGTACGACGCGCGGCCTCCGGAAACACCATCGGGGGCGTTTTGCCAAGAGATCGAGGCCGAATACTTTTAATGAAGACCCGACTCCTCCTGCTGGTGATGCTCGCGGTCGCCGTTGTGCCGGCTCGAGCTGCAGTGACCCGGCATTACTACATCGCCGCCGAGGATGTGACCTGGGACTACGCCCCCGGCGGCCAGGATGTACTGCACGGCCGGCAAATTCCATTGCCCTGGGCGGCTCAGACACGATGGGGCAAAATTCGGTATATCGAATATACTGACGCCACATTCTCAGCGCGCAAGCCTCAACCTGCTTGGCTCGGCATCCTGGGACCGGCCATTCGCGCCGAGGTTGGCGATGCGATCATCGTCGACTTTTTGAACCGCAGCCGAATCCCACACAGCATTCACCCGCATGGGCTGCGCTATGACAAGGCGAACGAGGGAGCACTTTACCTGCCCTCCGGCGGTGGCGCTCAAGTACCGACGGGTGGCCGCTTTACTTACCGGTGGTTCGCCGATGAAGGCAGTGGTCCCGGTGAAGACGATCCCAGTTCTGTGGTGTGGTGGTATCACGCACACACCGATGAGCCCACCGAAACGAATGCAGGACTTCTGGGGCCAATCATCATCACGGCGAAGGGAAAGGCTCGGGCTGACGGAACACCGAAAGACGTGGACCGCGAGTTCGTCGCTTCGTTCATGATCTTCGATGAACTGAGGGGAAAAGATGCCGGCCTGTTTTACGCCATCAACGGATACATTTTTGGAAATCTTCCCGGCCTGACCATGAAGCGGGGCGAACGGGTTCGCTGGTATTTGCTGGCCATGGGTAACGAACAAGATCTCCACACGCCTCACTGGCATGGCAAGACCGTGCAATATGGAAATCGACATACGGACGTCGTCGAACTGCTGCCGGGCAGTATGGCGACTGTGGATATGGTCGCCGAGAACCCGGGCACCTGGCTCTTTCACTGCCATGTTGCCGACCACATGGAAGCTGGCATGATGGCGACGTACACGGTCTACAATTCGCCGTCGCGATCCTGTCCCGTGCAATTCGTGGCTGCAGATTTCTGGAAGACGCCGGGGAAAGTTACCGTCTCAGTTCGCAACGCTGGGCCCAACACCATCGAGAAGCTGGTGGTTGGGTTCGATCACATCATGTCCCCGCAGTTTCGACGCCGCCCCTTCGCGCATGAATGGACCTGGACACAGCCCATTGAACCGGGCCGAGAGCAAACATTTGAGATGCCGGGATATCTTCCTGATTTTGCCAATAAGATTTCCGGCTGGGCGCTGTCTCCTCAGGCAATTGTCTACAAAGACGGTACCCGCTGGAACGCGCAGGAAGACCGAGAATGTTTCGAAGTCTTCTGGCGAGACAAAGAGCATCCGCAATTGCCGGTTCTTCCACCCTTGCAGATCGAAATGACCGAAGACTAAACAGCTACGAGGGACTTCCCTGCTGGTCCTACGCGCTGATCCGTACCTGCAGCGAAGCCCCGGACGACCTGTTCCGAACCAACTGCTGTGAGGATCATCTCGCTTGATCGGGATAATCCCGTTCTCAAAGTCTTCGCACACGCTGGGCTGCAGAAAAGCCAGTAATTCAGCGTCTTAGCCTCGATATGTAAGCAGCCTGAACGTCTCTTTTCGCATCAGAAGTGCTGCCGCGCGAGACGAGGCCCTGCTTTAACGCTTCTCATTAGAGACCTCTGGCCTTCTCAAGACGGGATTCGTTCGGCTTAGGAGTTGCCGGTGGTTAGCTGGAGTGCGAACAACGTGGGGAACGGTACAACCTCAGAGCCGAAAACTCTGCAAGCCCGCGTCTTGTCGGGTAGCTTCGTTTTGCTTTCAGCTTCCGGTCTTGCTACCGCGATCAACTTCGCCTACAACATTGCAGTTGCGCGGTTCCTCGGGCCTACCGCTTTCGGCCACGCCACGGCTGTTTACACGCTTCTCATCCTTATCTCCGCTGTCACGCTTTCCTTCCAAATCGTCTCCGCGAAAGTGGTTGCGCAGCAGGGTTCTCTGGAGGGGAAGAGTGCAGTCTATCGAGAGTTCCACAAGAGCTCATGGGCATGCGGAATCTTCGTGGCAATGCTGTTGCTCCTATTCCAGCAAGCAATCGCTGGCTACCTCAATCTGCCGAGTCCGATTCTTGTGGTCCTGCTCGCTGTGGGCGTAGTTTTTTATGTACCCCTCGGAACCAGGCGAGGCTATATCCAGGGTGCGTATGGGTTCCAGCGTCTGGGCACCAATCTGGTCCTCGAAGGGCTGGTGCGGCTCGGCGGCTCGCTCCTGCTGATCATGCTCGGCTTCGGCGTTCCCGGAGTAGTCGCGGCTAACGCAGCGGCTGTCGCCGTAGCCTATCTTGCCGCTGCCCCGAAACTTGCGCCCATCGGTCCTCAGGCACTGCACCTTCCGCACGCTTTTCGCGAGGCGCTGCAGGCAGTCGTTTTCTTCGGCGGCCAGGTACTCATTAACAATTGCGATATTGTGCTGGTAAAGCACTTCTTTCCTTCCACAGCAGCGGGGCTCTATGCGGCCGTGGCATTGGTAGGTCGAGTGATCTTTGCCTTTTCCTCGGCGATCGTAAACACCATGTTTCCTCTGGTCGCAGGCACCCGCGATGAGGAACGAAAAGGCCACCGGATCCTACTGACCTCGCTACTGCTGGTGCTGGGAATCGGGTCGGCGCTGGCCCTCGGACTGCGTCTGGCTCCGGCTGGAATCTGGACCGCATTCTTCGGACCTCAGTTCGCAATCGCCGGGCAAGGCGGCCTGCCTTATCTGCTGGCGTTGTACGCTGCCACGACCGTCATTTACTGCCTTAGCGTCGTGATTATCGCGTACGAAATGTCATACAAGATCGCTAATACAAGCTGGCTGCAGCTGGCCTTCAGCGGCGCTGTCGTCGCCGGAATCTGCCGCTTTCATTCCTCTCTGGAACAAGTGATCTGGATACAACTGGTGCTGATGCTGGTCCTGCTCATCGTGGTCGCGATACCGTTCCTGTTGGACTCGCGACCCGCCGCGAAACAGGTCTCAGCCGCACCGGCCGCTCACGCGATCAGATTAATTCGGCGGGTCTCGGAAGATGAAGTTATCGCGGAGTTTCTGAGGATCGACTTCAGCAATGCTGCATTCGAAGGCTACCGGGAAAGTCTGCATCCGCTGGTGATGACTCCAAACCTCGACGATGCCGGCGAGAACGCAAAGCGCCGAGCTTTGTTGTTCATTCGACACTTCGCGTTGTGGAAGGAATTGCCTGACGGGACAGAGTGGTATGAAGTCGAAGTCCAGACGGCAAGCCTGGCCCAGATTCGAGTCTTCCCCCGAGCACAATGGCGAAAACTGGCGCGGGGAAACTTCCGCGTCACAGCGATTGCAGAACGCTTGCGCGCATTCCACAGCCACGACGTCGCCGACGAAACATTCCGAACCAAGATTGCGTCGCTGCGCGATGGACTTCGCCAGGACGCCGACCCCGGAGCTGTCCTACTGATCGGCATCAACGAGAGCGAACCACTTACTATCCTCGACGGAAATCACCGGTTCGTCGCCGCCATCCTGACCTCCCCGGAGACGGTAACGAGGTTTCGGATCTTGTGCGGGCTCTCGCCGAGGATGACGGAGTGTTGTTGGTACCGAACCAACGTGGCGACTCTCTTCCGCTATGGAACGAACCTGTTAACCCACGTCGCACATAATTCCGAGGCGGAACTCGCGCGGCTGTTGTGAGAGTTGGCGCAGTGGTCGTCTCCCCCTGCGACAGGAATAGAACCGCACCTACCTCCACGCCCCACAGAATGGACGAGGCGATATCCCAAATCGCTCATGAAACTCGATTCGGCTCATCCTCCCGGGTTGTGGCGGTTGATCTGAGGTCGAATCACTTCTTGTAGCCTGCCAGGCGCCGGTCGCGATGTGGTTCGGTGCGGGGCAGGCCAGTGCTCAACTCACATTTTTCGCCGCGCTTCGCTCCACAGGTAGGACAGCGAACGGCCAGAGCTTGCTTCTGCTTCAATTTCATACCTACACAATGCATTGTCCCGTGCGAACAGACTGGTCAATACTGCTCAGTCCGATGGCCCTTTTCGTTGAATACTGACAAGAGGCAGGTTTAGCCAACCCACTCAATGTTCGTCGCCCAAGCCGAGGGGGTTGCCTCTGTTGCCGCCATCCTTCATCAAGTCAGGAACCAATGTCGTTGCCAAACACCGTGTTACCCATCCGAGCCCTGGAGGTCGTCGGCCCGCGCGCTCAGGCTTTAAGCCCGAATGCTGCCATACGCGCCCGGTCGCAATCCAAGCCATCGCTGCCGAGCCGGATCGCGGTCATTGGCAATTACCTTCCGCGTCATTGCGGAATTGCCACGTTTACGACCGACTTGTGCGACGCAATATCGGCCGAGTATGGTACCGCCCGCCTGCTGGCGCTCCCGGTTAACGACACCGAGGAGGGATATGACTATCCGGCGCGAGTGCGCTGGTCGCTCGCCCAGGACGAACTGAAGTCGTACCAGGATGCGGCTGAGTTCCTGAACTTCAACAATGTCGACATGGTCTGCCTGCAGCACGAGTACGGAATTTTCGGCGGCCCGGCGGGAAGCCATATTCTGGAATTGTTGCGCGGCTTGAAGATGCCGCTGGTGACAACCCTGCACACCGTTCTGCGCGAGCCAGATCCTAATCAATTGATGGTGATGGAGGAGATCGCGGAACTCTCCGACCGCCTCATTGTCATGAGCCAGCTCTCGTCTCAGTTCCTGCAGGAAATCTTTAAGGTCCCTGGGACCAAGATCGACATTGTGCCTCACGGCGTTCCAGACCTGCCCTTCCTGGATCCTAATTTCTACAAAGACCGCTTCGGGGTGGAAGGCAAGGCTGTGCTGCTCACCTTCGGGCTGCTTTCCCCCAACAAGGGCATCGAAAATGTAATCCGTGCGATGCCGCAGATTCTCGCCAAACACAACAATGTTGCCTACATCGTGGCGGGTGCGACGCATCCTCACATTTTGCGTCGCGAGGGCGAGAAGTACCGGACCAGCTTGCAGGATTTGGCGAAGGAACTAGGTGTGGAATCGGAAGTTATCTTTCAAAACCGTTTCGTCAGTCCTGAGGAAATGGTTGAGTTTATCGGCGCAGCCGACATTTATGTGACGCCGTACCGACATGAGGCGCAGGTGGTCTCGGGAACGCTCGCCTACGCACTGGGGGCGGGCAAGGCGATCATTTCGACCCCGTATTGGCACGCCATCGAGTTGCTCGATGACCGCAGAGGAGCGCTGGTTCCCTTCCAGAATCCAGATGCGATCGCGCAAAAAACCATCGAACTGCTGGACACACCGGCGATTCGCCATGCGATGCGAAAACGCGCGTATCTGTTTGCCCGCGAGATGGTCTGGAAGCGAGTCGCGCAAGGCTACATGGAAACGTTCGCGCGAGTGCGCAGCGACCGCACCGAGAACCCACGCGTCCAATTCTCCGCCCACATGACTCCCAAATCGCTCCATGAGCTGCCGGGCTTGAATCTGGATCACGTGCGGCGATTGACCGACGACACCGGCATGCTGCAGCACTCGATCTTCACCATCCCGAACCGCAGAGAGGGCTACACCACCGACGACAATGCCCGCGCGCTGATTCTTTCGGTATTGCTGGAAAAACAAGGGGCAAAACAACGAGAAGCGCTGCAACCGGGCACTCCGGATTCTCCGGTTGCAACTTCGCCCGGAGCCTATTTGTCGTTCCTGGAACATGCCTTCAATCCATCGAAAGGAAGATTCAAGAATTTTCTGCGCTACGACCGCAGGTGGAATGAAGTGGTGGGCTCAGAGGATTCCCACGGGCGCGCATTGTGGGCCTTGGGAACGGTCCTGGGCCAGTCACAGAATGTGGGACTCAGGGGCGCCGCCGGGCGATTGTTCGAGTTTTCTCTTCCGGCCGTACTGGAGTTCAAGAGTCCTCGCGCCTGGGCGTACACCGTGCTCGGAATCCAGCAATATCTCGAATCGTATCCGGGAGACCGTGACGCTCAGAAAGTGCGGACCGCACTGAGCCTGCGATTGCTCGAAATGTACACGTCGGTCAGCAGGCCGGACTGGAAATGGTTTGAGAACGTTTTAGCCTACGGCAACGCAAGATTACCGCAGGCTCTTCTTCTCGTAGGCTCCGCTTGCTCCGATGATCGCATGGTCTCCGCCGGCCTCGAATCCCTGGGCTGGCTCTCGCAAATACAACAATGCGAAGTCAATCACCACTTCGTGCCGGTTGGGTCCGAGGGCTTCTACCCTCAGGGCGGCTACCAGGCCCGCTTCGATCAGCAGCCGATTGAAGCAGCCGGTGCGGTCTCGGCGTGCCTGCAGGCTTATCGCATCACGGGCGACAACCGCTGGCGCAAGCAAGCGTGGTCAGCCTTCAACTGGTATCTGGGCGACAATGACTTGCAACTGCCTCTTTACGATGCCGTGACCGGCGGCTGCCGCGACGGTCTGCATCCCGACCGAGCCAACGAGAATCAGGGCGCGGAATCGACTTTGTCGTTTCTGACTGCCCTCCTAGAAATGCGCACGTTGCCGGTAGCCGACGAAAAGGAAACCCGTTCATGACTCTACCCGTAGAAGAGCAAGTGAGCCTTCCGAGCACTCCTTTCGAACCCCTTCTTCATCGCCATCCCACGAACCCGATTCTGACCAGCAAAGACTGGCCGTATCCAATTAACAGCGTCTTCAACGCGGGAGCGACCATGCTCGCGGACGGCACCACGCTTTTGTTGTGCCGGGTGGAGGATCGTCGTGGCTTGTCGCATCTTTGTGCTGCGCGCTCGGCGAATGGGGTTGACGGTTGGCAAATCGACAAGGAACCTACACTGATGCCAAGCCCCAACGACTATCCCGAGGAAATTTGGGGCATCGAAGATCCGCGCATCACATTCGTTCCCGAACTGCAGCAATACGTCGTCACCTACACTTCCTACTCGCGCGGGGGCCCGGGAGTATCGCTGGCTCTGACCAAGGACTTCCGCAGCTTCGAACGCTACGGTGTGATTATGTCGCCGGACGACAAAGACTCAGCGCTGCTTCCGCGCAGGATCAACGGATGCTGGGCGCTGATTCACCGTCCCATGACCGCGCTTGGATCGCACATGTGGATTTCTTATTCTCCCGACCTGCGCTATTGGGGCAAGCATCGGCTAATGCTCGAAGCGCGCCGCGGCGCCTGGTGGGACGCCAACAAGATCGGCCTATCGCCGCCGCCCATCGAAACCTCCAGAGGATGGCTCGTGTTTTACCACGGAGTTCGGCACACACCCTCCGGCTGTTTATATCGATTGGGCCTGGCGCTTTTCGATCTGGAGAATCCCGCAAAGTGCTTGCTGCGCGGCGATTCCTGGATCTTTGGCCCAGAGGCGGAGTACGAACGGCACGGCGACGTTGACGATGTTGTGTTCCCATGTGGATACACAATCAACGCCGACGGCGACACGCTCAACATCTACTACGGAGCCGCGGATTGCTCGATTGCTCTGGCCCGGGCCAGCGTTCGCTCGCTGCTGGAGTGGTTGGACGCCAACGGAAGTTGCGAACGGCGGCAGCGCGCGCAGGATTTATGAGCTGGCTCGGCGGTCTGTTCCGATTCCTCTTCGGTTGCCGGCACCGTCACCTGAGCCGCGTCTTCACCATCAAGAAGCGGACCTACCGGGTCTGCTTCGACTGCGGACGGGAATTCGACCTGCCTGCTGTTCCCATTCGAACGACATCAGCGCGGTCGGTTGCAAACGCGAGGCAGTAGTTGAGTGTGTTCTGCGCCCTTTGGCGATTCGGCGCCAGAAATTCAGAGTGAGGCAGCGCCCGTTTTCCGTTTTCATCGATGGACACAATTGAGCGAGAACGCTCAGGTGGCGAAGCGCCGGCTGTGGACAGATTTGGAGAATGATTTCGCCGAAAATATTTATTCGCTGGCGACGTTACTCTTCGGCGCGTCGGAGCGCCAAACATACAGGAACTTGTCGTCACTCGACGTTTCCACCGGGATGTTTTGCTCACGGGTCACACGGTTCAACGCCGAGCGAAGGTTCTGCATCTTCTCACCGTTCAGACTGCTCAGAGGAATCTTGACGGCTTGCTGGGACTTCAGCTTGGCCAGGTCGGATAGAATTTCCCCTACTGCCTTTCGGTGTTTTCCCTTACGGCCTTGTGGAACGTCGGATCGATTCACGGCTGCGTAGTGAGTAGCGTTTGCCTTTTGTCCCATGGCGCATCCTCGGGTGTACGGTATCGTACGCGTGAAATCCTACCGCAAAGAATCGTACCCTACAACTAAAAATCTAGCCAACCCTTAAGATAGCCTTACCCCCCCCGAACAACCTGCCGTAACGCTAATGTTGTCAATAAGATACTGACTCCACGTTTCACAAAGACTTGCTAAGAGTTCACCCGTATGAAACGAACAACGCTACTCTTGGCTTAGCCATTGGTAGCCCGAACGCTTCGACAGAAAGCGCAGGCAAATGGTTTGCAATCGTCTTGAGACGTTTGGCGGGGAGAGAACACGAAGATGGCCCGAACTGCCGCACCTCAGATGAATCGCGAATTCGACCCGAATGATTTCCTGGCGACGATCGGCGAAGGCAGAAAGATTCTCGTGATTCCGAAAAAGCGAAAAATATTCGCCCAAGGCCAACGAGCCGATGCGGTCTTCTATCTTCAGAAAGGAAAAGTGAGACTCACCGTCGTGTCCACTGCAGGCAAGGAAGGGACGATCGGAATAGTGAGTGAAGGAAATTTCTTTGGCGAGGGATCGCTGGCGGGGCAGGTCGTACGGATGGGCTCAGCCGTGGCGCTAACCGATTGCCAGGTTTTGCGGGTCGAAAAGAAGGCGATGCTGACTGCCCTCCATCGTGAACATACGTTCTCAGATATGTTCGTCGCCTATCTGCTGGCGCGGAATATTCGCTACGAAGAAGATCTGGTCGACCAATTGTTCAATTCCACTGAAAAGAGACTCGCCAGGATTCTGTTGATGCTGGCCCATTTCGGCAAGGAGGGCGCCCCCGAAACTGTGATTCCCAAAATCAGCCAGGAAACTCTGGCCGAGATGATCGGGTCAACCCGTTCGCGAGTCAGCTACTTTATGAACCGTTTCAGACAGCTGGGATTTATCCACTATAACGGCGGACTGCAGGTCCACAGTTCGCTCCTCAATATCGTGCTGCACGATTAGGCGTCGATTCTGATTTGTGTCTTTCCGGCTGTTTCAAATTTCCCCAAGCTGCAAAGTCTCCCGCGCGATAAATAAAAAAGGCCGAACCCGGGGTGAGTTCGGCCGAAGAGTGTTTACTCGAAGTGACGCTCATAGCGCGGCAATCAGGTCTGAGCAGCCAGTCCCACCACCAGCCTCACGGCCGCCGAGGTTACAGACTGAAATTACAGTATCGGTTGACGCCGTTTTGGGCTGTGCTTTTTTGAACATTAATGAAAATTAATTTGAGCCATACTTTCATTAGTCGTTGTAGAGAGGTTGTGCAGTATGACTCCGACCGAAACCGTGGTTCCCCATAAGGTCTTGCTTGTCGATGATGACGATGCGGTTCGCAACATGATGACCGCAACCCTCGAACGCAGGGGGTTTGGAGTGGTGGCCGCCTCCAGTGTGACGGAAGCTTTGAAACACATCGCTACCGAGGGTTTTGACGTACTCATCACGGACCTGCACATGCCGAATCCCGGCGACGGGTTTACCGTGATTACCGCTATGCGCCACTCCCAACCGGGTGCGCTCACGCTGCTGGTCAGCGGATATCCTGACGTGCAGAGCGCGATGGCAGCCATTCTTTTGGAGGCGGACGAAATCATCGTGAAACCGTTCGAGGTCGGAAAACTCGCTGATCTGCTCCGGGCTAAACTGCTGGCTCGCCAACCTGCCCCGCGAATCGAGAAAGAAAGAGTAGCTGCGATACTGCAGCGCTGCCGGCCGACCATCGTCCGCGACTGGCTGGCGCGCGTCAGACAGAGCGAAGAACTCAACCACCTTGGGCTGAACGACGTGGATCGCATGGGGCATTTACCGAAGCTGGTTGAGGATCTGATTGTCCGTCTGAGAAAGCCCAACTCTACCGCGAACGACAAAGGCGCCGTCGCATCGCCCGCCGCCATAACTCACGGCGAGTTGCGTTATCGGCAAGGCTATACTCCGGCAATGCTGGTGCATGAATCACGAATACTCCAGGTAACCCTGTTCGGAACGCTGCAGAATAATCTCAATTTTCTGGATTTCAGCCTGTTGCTACCCGACGTCATGACCATCGCCGACGAGGTCGATGCGCAGTTGACGCAGTCCATGGAGAGCTTCATGAGTTCGTTGCGGACGGCGGCGGCTTAGCAAAAAGCCGCGGCATCTGAAATGGCGCTCGGCGCCTAGATGAGTGACAACCAGGATTGTCCGCAAATTCGCCGCTCACCAGCATCGCGTTGAGAATACCGCACTCTGAAATTTTGGTAAGAAGCGGATCGCTCTGCGCTCCTGCCGGATTCAGATTTTGCTCGGCATTCAGGGCCAGGATCGATGCCTGGGCATTGCCGTCCCATTGACCGGGGTTGGCCAACTCATTTCACTTATTGAGGAGTTGCCGTTGTGTCCGCCCCAGCCTGAATTGGTTTAGCGGGAGTTGTTTTCGACGAGATGCCGACAGGGGTCTTGTCCGGTGGAACGTCAGTGCCCGCGGGATAAATAAGGATCTGCACCGAACCCCAGCCGGCTGCTGAACCTGCGTCCGCCTGCTTGCCCATGCCCAGGGTCTTGAGTTGGCTGTCGTCAAATCCGAAGTTCTCGACCAGATACTCGCGCACGACCATGGCCCGAGCCTCAGTAAGAACCAAATCCTTCTGGGTGTCGCCTGCCATGCTCGCGGATACCGCGACCACGGCGAACGCGAATGGGTTATTCGCCAGAAACTCGCCGCCTGCGTTTAGAGATTTCTGATTCTTCAGCTTAGCCGAATCCTGCTTGTCAAAGAGTTGCTTGGCGGCATAGGTAAACTGCTTTGTGGGCGCGCCTTCCGGCAAGCGCTGTATTTCATTTTTAGCCAACTCGGCGGAATCTTCGTAGCCACGGTTCTTGAAATATCCGCGGACGAAGAAGCTGTGCTTCAGCGCTTCCATATTCTCCTGGAAGTCAGTAACGCCGGCTTGCGCCTGGGTCATCGTAGCCTGCATGGAACCTGTGGTCTGTTCGAGGTTGGTGTAAAGCTGTTTGTTGTTGATGAGCGCCCCGATGGTCCCCTGACCACCGTTGATCTTGGCGCTGATCGAGTCCAGATTGGCCGTGGCCCGCGTCGCGTTCCGGATGGCTTGCTGGCTGCTATCGAGAATGGCGCTCGTCTTCTGCAGAAGATCAGCCATCTCGAGCGGCGGTTGGCTGGTTATGGTTTCGCCGTCGCGCACGTCAGCGGACCCAGCCGATCCGAACGAGATGGCCAGAAACTGATTGCCCAGCAGGCCCTCGGTTTCGATGGTGGCTACAGAGTCTTGCTTGATGATTTCGTGCGTCGACTTTCCGAGATCCATGATTACAGTAACTTTTTCGCTTGGCTTGTGTGGCAACACGATGTTGCGCACAGTACCGCTATGAACGCCGCCCACCCGCACGTCGGCTCCCGCGTCCAGCCCCGCAACGTTGTCGAACTGCGCCTTCAACTGGTATGTCGAGCTGAAAAGATACTGCTTGCCTCCGATGATGAAGACACCGGTGACCAGAATTCCCAGTGTCACCACAATAAAAGCTCCCAGCCGCGCCGCTCTCGACATGTGTCCCCCTACGAATGGCTCAAAAATTCCCTGACGAACGGGATGTCACTCTTCTGCAGTTCTTCAAAGCTGCCATCGATCAACACATTGCCCTCGTTGAGCAGGGCAAGACGATCCGCAATGCTCTTCGCACTGTGCAGATCGTGCGTCACTACGACGGAGGCCATCTGGTGTTCCTGTTGAAGCTTGAGAACCAGATCGTCGATCTCGCCGGAGCTGATAGGGTCAAGACCCGCGGTGGGCTCATCGAGCAGCAGAATGTCCGGATCCAGAGCCAAAGCTCGTGCCAGCCCTACACGTTTCTGCATGCCGCCCGAGATATCCGACGGCATCTTTGCCAGGGCGTCTTCCAGTCCGACTTCGCCCAGCAACTGCCGAACCCGGTCGCGGACTTCGGACCGCGACATTTGCTTTCGATGATGCTGCAAGGGAAACGCGACGTTTTGCTCGACGGTCAGAGAGTCGT
>Ga0210387_10002662_pt1 | contig 13698 bp, 9 predicted proteins | sample IncBWC7OmetaG_FD_160108 | JGI IMG/M metagenome (GOLD analysis project Ga0210387, IMG submission 160108) | Forest soil microbial communities from Barre Woods Harvard Forest LTER site, Petersham, Massachusetts, United States - Inc-BW-C-7-O ...
CTGCGACACGTTCGCCACCGTCGGCGCCCGGACCGTCTACTCGGGCACGCACGTCCAGATTCTCGCCGACACGAGCCTCACGAGTTGGCCGTCGCAGTACCGCCCCGACTCGTCGTACTACAACACGCTCGGCCTCGAGTACGACACCCTGACGTACGCGAAGCACCTGCTCACGTACATCGGCGACCCGCTCCAGTATGACGCTGATCTCCTGGGAGTCGGAAAGGTGACCGTCCTGCTGACGCCCGTCCTGAACAACGTCCCAGGTCTTCAAGGTGCGGAAATCCTCGCGTTCGTGAGCGGCTGCGACTTCTTCCCTCAAGGAACTGGCGCGAACCAGATCCCGAGCTCGAATGAGACCGAGATGATCTACCACCTGGTCCCGGACGCGCATAATTCGGTGGCCTTCTGGGAACGCGAAATCCGCCCGACGCTCGCCCACGAGTCGAAGCACATCGTCTCGCTCGGCTATCACATCGCCAATGGACAGTTCCTCGAGCAAACCTGGCTCGAGGAAGCACTGGCTCAGGTCTCGTCCGAGATCTGGGGCCGGAACTACAACACCGCCACCTGGCTCGGCGACGCCGGATTCAACGCGACACTCGGCTGCGAGATCAGTGGCGACGGCGATCCGTGTAGCACGTCGACGAGCCCTCTTACGTTCAGTGACAGCCATCTCGCATTTCTGTTCAGCTATCTCGCGGGCCTCGACACCTTAGGCTCGCAAAACCCAGAGACGCTGAACGGCGCCGTGGCCGGCCGCTACGGAGCCGGATGGTCACTCGCCCGATGGGCGATCGATAACTACGCCGGTGGCACGACGGTGACGGCCGAGGCGACGATCATCAAGGCGCTGATCACCAACGTGAACCAGAATGGCATCGCCAACATCGCCGCCATCACCGGGGTGAGCACGCCGCAGATCTTCACGTACTGGAGCCTGGCGACAGCGCTCGACCAATCGACGCTCGCCGATTCCGCCACGTTCTTCGCCGGAATCACGGATCCGAAAACGACCGTCCCGAGCTTCGATTTCCGCAACATCTTCGCGCCGGCGCCGTACGGCCGGGCGTATGCGGTGGTGCCGTTCGGGATCACGCCGGGCAATTTCACCACGCAGGATATCACCGGGATTCCGGGCACCGAGCAGCTCTACATCGCCATCCAAGCCTCAGCATCCGGTGGAACCCAGTTCCTCCAGTTGCTCAGCGGCTCGGGCGGCACCATTTCGCCGGCGAGCGGGTTCCGAGTGGGGATCATACGCGTGCAGTAGCAGTAGCATATCCGGACACGATAGCTCAAAACCGAACACCCGTGCCGCCGGACGTTGTGTGTAGTCAATGAGTTACGATGGGCACGGGTCTTCCATAGAGGAGCGGTCCATATGGATACGCTCCTCTATGACGTCAGGTATGCCGCGCGGAAGCTCCTCAACACTCCGTCCTTTACGGCTATCGCCGTTCTCACGCTCGCCCTAGGCATTGGGGCGACAACGGCGGTCTATAGTGTCGTTGATACGGTCTTGATTCGGCCGTTGCCGTTCAAGGACCCGAGTCAGCTCGTGCTGATCCAGTCGACTGATCGCGATGGCACTGCGGACGCCGCGTCCCCACTGGACCTCATCGACTACCGCAACGAGAACCGCACGCTCAGCGGCATCGTGATGATGAAGTCGCCAAGCTCCGTCAGCCTCCGTCGCGACGGCATGGAGACGATTCGCCTCAACGAAGAGCGTGTCAGCGCGAACTTCTTTTCGGTCCTCGGCACGCAGCCCGCGCTCGGCCGCGTGTTCGCGACGGGCGAAGATGCGCCGAGTGCCCCTCTCGTCGCCGTCCTCTCCTACCATACGTGGCGCGACGACTACAATGGCGATCCGCACATCGCCGGCACATCGATCCGTCTCGACGACACGCTCTATACCGTCGTCGGCGTCGCCCCGCCGGGTCTCACGTATCCCGAGACGCCCGACGTTTGGGTCGCCTACCATCTGCAACCGTGGGAGATCAGGGCGGAGAACCGGGGCATGCACGAGCTGCTCGCCGTCGGGCGACTCAAGCCTGGCACCACGGTCGCGGCGGCGCGCGCGGACCTCGACGACGTCGCAAGGCGACTCGCCGCGCAGTACCCGAAGTCGAACACCACGGTCCGCGCCCGGGTCGCGCCACTCAAGGCGCAGATGGTCGACCCGGCAAAGGACGCACTCCTCGCGGTCCTCGGCGCCGTCGTGCTCGTGCTCCTCATCGCCTGCGCCAACGTCGCCAACTTGCTGCTCATGCGCGCCGCGGGACGTCAGACCGAGATCGCCGTCCGCACCGCTCTCGGCGCCAGCCGCGGTCGCGTCACCCGCCAACTCGTCACCGAGCACGCGCTCCTCACGCTCGCCGCGGCCACGCTCGGCGCGATCTTCGCGGTGTGGGCGATCGAAGCCGTCCGCGCCTATGGCCCGCGCGCGCTGCCTCGACTGGATGAGCTGGCGGTGAACCCACGTATGCTGTTGTTCGCCGCGACCATCACGATCGTCACCGGTCTTCTCTTCGGACTCGCTCCCGCGATTCAGGCCTCGCGCACGGACGAAGCAGTGCGCCTCCGCGAGGGAGGCCGGGCCGGAAGCTCGGGGCGCATGACTCGGACCCGGTCAGCGCTCGTCGTGGCCGAGATGGCCCTGGCGGTCGTGCTGCTCGTCGGCGCGGGGCTGTTGTTGAGAAGCTTTGCACGTCTGACGCACGTCAATCCTGGATTCCGCGCCGACCGGGTGATCGCGTTCGACGTCCTGCTGTCGAAGCGCTACGAGCACGACTCCCAGACGAACGCGTTCGCGTCGAGTCTCATCGACCGGTTGCGGAGTTTGCCCGGCACGATCGACGCGGGTGTCACTAACGCGTACCCGTTCGCGGCCATCAAGTCATTCGGGGCGAGCACCTCTTTCAGTGTGGTCGGGCAGCCACCCGCCGCCCCCGGACAGGAGCCGACCACAGACCTGGCTGGTGTATCGTCGGGATACTTTCGCGCGCTCGCGATAAAGTTGTCAAAGGGTCGGATCTTCACATCGGCCGAAGACTGGGGCGACACGCCTCCGGTTGTCGTGATCAACCAGGCTTTCGCCCGCAAGTTTTTCTCGGGCCGGAATCCGATCGGCGAGCGCATCGTGCTCGGCATCAGCCATTCGACCGGACCCAAACCAACCGATACGTTGACGTCGCAGGGCGAGATCATAGGCGTCGTCGCTGACACGCGCGACGAGTCGCTCGCGGATAGCGTCCGACCCTGGACGTATGTGCCGTTCGGCGCACTGCCCTTCCATGTGTCCGGGGTCCTCCGCACCACGGCGGATCCAGCGACGGCAACGCGCGCGATCATCGCCACGGTCGGCGAGATCGACCCTGAGGTGCCGGTCTATGACATCTCGACGATGAACCAAGCGCTCTCCGCATCGGTCGCCCAGCCGCGGTTCTTCACCGTGTTGCTCGGCGCATTCGCCGCAATCGCGCTCGCGCTGGCTGCACTCGGGATCTATGGCGTGATCTCGTACTCCGTGAGCCAACGGACGAGCGAGTTGGGCATTCGCATCGCGCTGGGCGCCGCACCCGACCGCGTGCTCCGCCTGGTGCTGGGCGGCGGAATGACACTGACCGCTGCGGGACTACTGGTTGGCGTGCTCGGCGCCATCGGGTTCACGCGAGCGATCTCGACGCTGCTCTTCGGTATTCCACCGTTCGATCCGCTGACCTACGTCGGAGTAGTGCTCGGCCTATCGGCGGTCGCGCTACTCGCTTGCTGGGTGCCGGCCCGGCGCGCCGCGCGCGTCGATCCGGTTATCGCGATGCGGACCCGATAAGCGACGGAATTAAGGTAGTCGGGGGGTCCGGGGGGCGTCGTTGGGGTTTGCCCCCCGGAGGCGAACCGACCAGTCGAGCGGCGCGAAGCGCTGCATCGACGTGCCGCGGAGCGGCATCGTGCTCGGCCTATCGGCGGTCGCGCTACTCGCTTGCTGGGTGCCGGCCCGGCGCGCCGCGCGGGTCGATCCGGTTATCGCGATGCGGACCCAATAAGCGACGGAATTGAGGTAGTCGGGGGGTCCGGGGAGCGTCGTTGGGGTTTGCCCCCCGGAGGCGAAACGACCACGTGCTCGGCCTATCGGCGGTCGCGCTACTCGCTTGCTGGGTGCCGGCCCGGCGCGCCGCGCGCGTCGATCCGGTTATCGCGATGCGATCGGTATGACGGTGCGTCGTCGTTGCGCTGTGGCGGTCACACGCTCCGTGGCGACGAGGGCGCCGCTCACCGCAATGGGCACGGCGCTCGATTGCGTCGTCCCGTCGCCTAACTGTCCGTGATCGTTCGTGCCCCAGCAGTAGGCCGTGCTCGATAGGGTGACACCGCAGACGTGAGTCGTGCCGATGGACACGGTCCCGAACTGGAGGCCGCCGGCCACGGGAAACGGCACGAGGCTGCTGCACGGTGCCGGGTTCGTCGCGATGCTATCGCAATTCACGATGGGCGCACTCGGATTTCCGAGCTGTCCAAACCCGCCCCAGCCCCAACAGTAGACGGCGTTCGCCGTGGTAATGCCGCAGGTCGTGAGCGCGATCGAGTTCGCGCTCGATGTGATGACGCTCTTGAAGAAGAGGCTGGGTTGCCCCACGGGCGTCGGTATTTCCGTGTTTGTCGTCGTGCTGTCGCCGAGGTTGCCGGCGTAGTTCCACCCCCAACAATAGAGCGCACCCGCCCCGGTGAGACCGCACGTGTACAGCGAGCCGGCGGAGAGTGAGGCGAACTTGGGTGCGCCAGGGATCGCCAGTGGGGTCGTGGACAACGGTATGGAGTCGGGCGAGGCAGCCAGCTCGCCGACCAGGTTCTCGCCCCAGCAAAACGTGGTGCTATCCGCGGTGAGCGCGCACGTGTGCCAGAATCCCACCGAGATCGCCGTCCAGCGCATTCCACCGGCCACCGCAACGGCCGAGGGATGCCGCAGCGTGTCGCCGATGCCGAGCTGTCCGAAGTAATTCTCGCCCCAGCAGTAGGCGACACCGGCTTTCGTGAGGCCACATGCGTGTGACGGACCGGTGGATATTGCGGCCAGCAGCGGCAGACCCGAGGCCAAAGAAGTCGGCACGGAGTCCGCGTACAAACTCCCTGGACCGTTGTTCAGCGTCTGGCCCCAACAGAGCGGGAGCTCGCCGGAGAGGCCGCACCGGAAGAACTCAGCCCCGCTCAGCGCGGTGTACGTGTGACTCCCGGTGACTGCGATCGGCGTCAGCTCTACCCCGACCGAGGTGCCGTTTCCGAGCGCGCCGGACGTGTCGGCTCCCCAGCAGTACGCGCTGCCGCCCTGCGTCAGGAGACACGTGGATTCGTCTCCCGCGGCGATTCCGGATGGCCCTATCTGCCTGCTCGTTGGCCCCGACGGACCATTGTTGGTCGAGCACGCAATCGTCCACGCGACCGCGAGACCGACGGAGGCCAGGGGCACAACGCGCATGTGCGCGAAAGTACACTGGCGTATGAGTCGACGGCTAGGATTGACCCGCGAGAAACCTCCAGCCTGCACGTGTACGGATCAGCGTTATGGTCATGAAGCCCGAAAATGTCGCGGTGCCCATCGTGCCTGTGTAACTCGTGGCCAAAAGCGCGACATTGGAGTCAACGATCGTCACCCGCGGTTCACCATACGTGAAGTGCGCGCCGGGCGGCGTTTGGCTGAGCTGTTTCAGCACTTCGGCTCTCGACGCCACCTTTCCCTGCGCGACCCAATAGAAGCGCGGGTCATCCGCATAGTACTGCGCCAATCCGGTGTAATCTCCGGCATTCAACTGCCGCTCATATTCGCGGAACGTCTGCTTGACGCTGTCGGCCAGCGACAGCTGCCCTACAAGGAAGACCATCGCAAAGAGGTGCATGGTCACTCATCCGTCGAATGGGGATCGTATTGTGCCGCGCCCATCACATTGCCTTCGGGGTCCCGAAAGAACAGCAGATGCCCGACCGTGGGGATGAGGACTTTCGGGATAACGATGGACCCGCCGTTCGCCGTGACGGCTGCGGCAACCGCATCGATGTCTTCGACCGCGAATGAGCACTCCGCCGTCACGATGCGCTCGCCGGCCGTGAAAAACCGGCGCTTCTGGAGCGCGCCCCGGAGCCCCACGGACACATCGCGTCCCATGCGGATCTGAAAGAAGTTCGGCGGACCCCAGGGCTCGAAACGCCAGGCAAACACGCGCTCATAGAAACGCTGCGCGCGGTCGATATCGTCGGCGTTGATCGCGAAGTGCGCCATCTGGGCGGGTGTGCGCAACGAGGATGGTTTCGGCATGGCGTCAGAATACACCGGGCAATGGTAAGCCCGCTTGCGCTATATTGACACAGAATGTCGAGATCTCGCCAAGCGGTTGGGCCCGCGATTCGGACCTCGGCGGTCGTCTTCCCGTCGGCGTATACGCTGCACTGGCAGGCGATGGAGTGGGCACAGCTCATCTACGCTTTGCATGGTGTCATGACCGTCCACGCCTCGGGCGGTCTGTGGGTCATCCCGCCCTATCAGGCGATGTGGGTTCCCGCCGGCCACGCACTTCGCGTGGAGATGGGTGGCCGGGTGTCGATGCGCACCCTGTATTTCCACACCTCACTGTGCGCAGAGCTGCCGGCCACGTGTCGCGTGGTCAGGGTCTCGCCATTGTTGCGCGAGCTGCTCCTGCACGCGGTTCGCCTCCGGACGCTCGACACGCGCGAGCGAAGCGAGCGCCATTTGATCGACGTCCTGCTGGACCAACTCGCCATCCTCCCGGTCGCTCCCCTGGACCTCCCAATGCCGCGCGATCCACGCGCGGCTCGGGCGGCGGCGCGAGCGCGCGCGACTCCGCATGCGCGACTGCGCCTCGCAGAGTTGGCGAAGGAGGCGGGCGCGAGTCCGCGGACGCTCGAGCGCCTATTTCGGGCCGAGACCGGCCTCGCCGTCGGTGCGTGGCATCAGCGCGCTCGGATGCTGCGCGCGCTCGAGCTCCTGGCCGCGGGCGAGCAAGTCACACGGACCTCGCTCAGCCTCGGCTACGAAAGCCCGAGCGCGTTCGTCGCCGCCTTCCGCCGATCGTTCGGCACGACTCCCGGTCGCTACTTCAGCTCACATCGTCCAGGACGCGCTCGCCCGGGCCCACGAAGCTCGTCAACTCGAAGGCCCTGAGGTGATGCGCCTCGAGCGCCGGATCGAAGCCGGCCACACTCACACCGCGCAGGGCGAGCCGCTCCGCCGACTCGGCGTAGACACCGGCGATCCGGTGCTTGATGACGCCGCCGCCCACATCGCCGGGTCGCAGATCATAGAATCCACCCTCGACGCCCGAGGTCTTCCGAAAGTCAAGTTGCACGTTATCGAGTGTCACGTCGCTCACGCCGCGCAGATACGCGCCACTCTCGCCGGCGCAGATCAGGTTATTGAACTGGAGATGCCGGATAGCGCCGACCGGCGCACCTTGACTCCGCGCGAGGCAGGACGCGTGAACGGGCTCGCCAGCGCCCCACCAATGTGACTCCTGCAGCTCCGTCGTAATGACCATGTCGGAGAACACGAGGTTCTCCACGAGGCCACCATCGCGCACATGGACGCAGATCCCCCGGTTGCTCTTCTCGATCGTGCAACTCGTGACCGATGCCATGCGAACCGTGCCCGGCCCCTCGGGGTCGATCTTGATCGCGGCCGACCGTGACGACAGCACGCAGTTCGTGACCGTGACATCTTCGCACGGGCCGTACTCGTTGAACATCCGGGATGCTCTCAGGACAATGCAGTCATCCGCCGCCCGGATATCGCAACTGTCAATGCGCACGTGCCGGCAATGGTCGATCCCCATGCCGTCACAGTTCGGCACTTCCCAGTCGTTGCGAACCGTCAGGCGGGCGATGCCAAGGTTCTCGCACCCGACGGTGTGAATGGTCCACGTCGGCGCGTCTCGGATCGTGAAATCCTGCAACCGCGCGCCGATGCACTCAACCAGGAGTATGATGCGCGGCCTTCCATCGGGGTGATCCTTGCCTGGCTTATCGTACAGCGGATCGTACGGGCCGAGAAATGGCGACGTCACTTTCCATCCGCCGGAATCCCGTTCGGTGAAATAAGGTCGGAAGTTCCCGTCGATGACGCCGCCTCCAGCGATCGTGACATCTCGTGCCTTGACCGCGACGATGAGTGCCCCCAGCGCCCGGAAGTCATCGCGATCGCCACTGGCCTTGAGCGTCGCACCCGTCTCAGTGAACAACGTCACGTTGTCCTTGAGCACGATAGTGCCGGTCAGGAATGTCTTGCCCGTCGGGAGAACGACAATGCCGCCGCCCATTCGGGCAGCGGCATCGACCGCGCGCTGAATCGCGGCGGTGTCTTTGGTGACGCCATCGCCTTTCGCGCCATATCGCGTCACGTCATACGGGAGGAGCCCACGCCAGAGACGAGGGACGAAGAGGCCGATTCCAGCCGCAATCAGCGCTCTTCGTCGCTCATCGATCATGCCATGAGAATCTATCTCAAGAAGTTATCCACGATGAAGTCGGCCACGTGGAACCCTTGCTCATGCCCAGCATCCTCGTCGGTCCGGTAGTGCTGACCAGCAAAGATCCGGCTGTTGGCCGCCTCTTGCGCCGCACCGGTGAAGGAGGTGAACGACCGCGTCACTCCTGGCATAACCTCTGACGTGACTGCGAACGAGAAGTCGTTCGTCGCGAAGAAGTTGATCAGGATCTCGGCCGAGGACCATGCCTCGTCCGCGTGCGCCCCGGGGTACGACGGGTCGGGCGTGGTCTTCGTGACGAGCGGCAACCAGGTCGTATCGGGCACGAGCGCGGGATTGTGGAGCGCTCCCGCTTCCCGAATCGCCGTCACCGGCCGCCAGAAACCATACTGGTACTTCGAGAAGAAGTACGCGATGACGTCATCGGCCAGCGACAGGTCGAGGAGCGCGAACACGCGGGCGGTCTCCTCGGTGTTCAAATTGTGCCCGATCGCCGCCGTCTGCGTGATCTCCTGCCAGTAATCCTGGATATTGCCGTTCCAGAACTTGCCGATCTGCGTCTGATCAGCGGTCAAGGCCGTGCCGCCGAGCTTCCCATCGCGCTTCACTTCATTGAAGGCGTTGATGAATGCCTGGCTGGTGAGCGCCGGCGGCGGACCGAGCGGGAACTGCAGAGGGTTCGACAGCACGAACAACTTGACGTTCCCCCACTGCGTGAACTGCGGCTGCTGCTGGAAGTTGGGCGGCATCGGCTGCCACGTGCCCGGCGCGCCCGTCACGTTGAATAGGGGCTGCGTCGCGTCGTGGCCGTCGTTCGCCCGCAAGGCCAAAATGCTGTCGGCGACTTTGCGGCCAATGCGAACGCCTTCGTTCTTCGCCTTCCCGTCGGGAATCGCCGCGAGCAGCGCCTGTTGGATCGAGTCCAGCTCCGGCCGGAAATCTTCGTATAGATTCACCAGCGCTTCGTGTCCAGCCGAAATCGCCGCCGCATCTTCCGAGGCTCCGGCGGCTACCGCGAGATTGATCTTGTAGGGCTGATGCCGTTTAGTGATCGAGTTGACGGCGTCATAGATCGACGCATGCAGAATGGCGAAGTCCCACGTGGAGTGGATTGTCGGGGATTGCACGCCGGCGGTGCGCACGATCTTGAGCACTTCCCGGTTCCACTGAATAACAGGATTTTCAACAACAACAGTCGAGGCCGCGTTCGAGACGGCGAGCGACGGCTTGGACACATTCGACGTCGGCGAGTCGCTGCAAGCAGCGAGGGCGCCGACGGCGAGGGGCAACACGAACAGACGCTTCATGGGCAGTCACCCTGAGATTGGAGTTGTGCCTCAGACTGCCCTTCCTGCCCTGTTATTCCCGGGGTGACGGAGCGGTTACGCCCTCATTTCGTCGTGAACGTCGCCGTGCCTTCGATAGTGTCCCACACGAGCTGAATCGCGCCACCGGACCCCTGCGGCACGACGTTGATCACGAATTTCTCTACGAAAGGCGAGACAGACGTGGTGGTCATCGGGATGCGAGCAAGATCTTGATCCTGATGATATTCGGTCCCCCACTGCTTGTTCTGCTTGTTCACGATCAGCAGCCACGGCCCTGACTTTTGCAGGAGCGAATACAGCGTATAGGTCCCGGCAGGCACGGTCGTCGAACCGAACACCAGATCCTTGTCGGTGACGAACGTCGTCGCCGCATTGGCGCCGGTGCGCCACCAATCGTCGTACGGGATGAGCTTGCCGACAACCTCGCGGCCGCGCTTCGACGGCCGCCCATAGTCGACGAGCAGGTGCGCGGAACCGATGGTCGCGCGGGTCGTATCGCGCGGCGAGAGGATGGGCTGCCCCGAGTTGTCCTGGGCCGCGGCCAGTGTGGGCGCTATGAGCCCGAGCACCATCAATAGAAGGGATCGCATGGAGTCAAGCTGAAGGAGCGAATCGAACGTGACAAGGTCCTTGCCGATCTGACCCGACACCGTGACACGGTACGTCGTTTGTAAAGGACCATGCTCAAGCTCGTCGCGGCGCTCGCCGCTGTGTTGTTGGTTGCCGCAGCACCCAACCCCGGGCCGACAACGGCCACGCTCGTATTCAAGAGTCAGCTCGACACGCTAGGGGCTGCCCTCGACAGCCTGGCGACCGCCGTCCGCGCTGATCGCGCAAGTGACGCCCAGCGCGAGTTCCGTCACGCGCGCAGTGCCTACAAACGCGCTGAAGCGCTGCTCGCCTATTACTCGCCCCAGGACGTGATCGCGCTGCAAGGTCCATTGGAAGAGGGCGACGATGTCTCGCCGCGCCCCTACAATACTCCCGGCGCCTTTCCGATGATCGAGGGCGCGATATTCCCGCAACTGCCCGACTCGGGGCGTGGGGCGATCCTCGCGCGCATTCACGCGATGCGCGAGCGCATTGCCATCCTGCAGACGTTCATCGCTACGGTCGAGGTCGACGAGGTCGCGATCTTCGACGCCGCGCGGGCCGAGGTCGCGCGGGTGAGCACGTTGGACATCGCGGGATTCGACTCCGATCGCCAGGACGACGCCCTGCTGGATGCCGCGGCCGCTCTCGACGGCGTGCGTGACTTCGTCCCCCCGGACACCACTGTTCATCGGGCGCTGCGTGACGCCGCGGACTATCTCCGTGCGCATGCGACGTTCGAGACCATGGATCGCTTCGCGTTTGTCACGCGCTACAGCATCCCCGCGTCGCACGCGCTTGCCACCTTGCGGTCCGCGCGGGCCGCGGACCCCATGCCCCATCTGCGTCCGTGGCGGCAATCGGCGGCATCCGTGTACGACAGCGGCGCGTTCGAGCCATGGGCCTATTCGGCTCCATTTGCACGCGTACCGATGGACCCGCCGGTCTTGATCGCCCTTGGTGCGCGGCTCTTCGCCGATCCACGCTTGTCAGGTACCGGCACGCGCTCGTGCGCGAGCTGTCACGTTCCGACGCATGGCTTTACCGACGCTATACCGAAACGCACGTCGTTGCTTCCGGCCGTGCCACCACCTGCCGGCGCGACACCGGCGCGGCACACGCCGACTCTCATCAACTCCGCGCTCCAGCCCGCGTACTTTGACGACGAGCGCGTCAGAACGCTCGAGCAGCAGATCGCCGCGGTGCTCGCGAACACTGATGAGATGCGGAGCTCGCTGGACACCGCCGCGTCACGAGTCGGCACCGATTCGAGCTATCGCGCCGCATTCGCCGCCGCCTTCGGTGCGGCACCCGAGCGCGCTGTGACACCGACGTCATTGCGGGTGGCGCTCGCTGCCTACGTGCGCTCGCTCACCGCGCTCAACTCGTCGTTCGATCGGGCGATACGCGGCGATGGCGCGGCAATCAGCGAGGCGGCGCGACGTGGGTTTACGGTCTTTATGGGCAAAGGGCGCTGCGGGACCTGTCACTTCGCGCCGCTCTTCAACGGCGTGCAGCCACCGACCTATCTCATGAGCGATCCCGAGATCATCGGCGTTCCGGAACGCGTGACATTGCACAATGCAACGATCGATCCAGATCCGGGACGGGCTGTGATCGACAACGTGAGCAGCCATCGCTTCGCGTTCAAGGTGCCGACCGTGCGCAACGCCGCGGTCAGCGCGCCGTACATGCACAACGGCGTCTTCGTTACACTCGATGATGTCGTGGACTTCTATGACGCGGGCGGCGGTGTCGGCATCGGCATCGACTTGCCATATCAGACATTGTTCGATCAACCGTTGCATCTCACGACGACCGAGAAGACCGATCTCATCGCGTTTCTTCGCGCACTGACTGATACGAGTGGCACCGTTCCGTCTGCTGTGACAGTCACAGGTTCAAGACGATGGCGTGCCACCGTGCGATCGGGACTGTGACAGTCTCGCTATCCTCGACGAGTAGTGTCCGCACGGGAAGAAGGTCGAGGCACCAACTCAGCGGAGGACACGCATGAATACAGCAGTACGCCTGGGACGTACAGTCGCGGGTGTGATCGCCGGATGTGCACTCAGCATCCCGGTCCACGCGCAGGGAAGTAACGATAACAACACGGCGACGCCGATCAAGCACGTGATCTACATCATCGGCGAGAACCGGACCTTCGATCACATCTTCGGCACGTACACGCCCCCGAAGGGATCGACGGTGTGGAACATCCTGTCGGAAGGCATCGTGAACGCCGACGGGACACCCGGCCCAAACTTCTGGAAGGCGCAGCAGTTCAAGGCGAACCAGCCCGGCGCGTACTCGGTGCACCCGCCGAAGGCCGGTCTATTCAGCACGTTGCCGGCTGAGCCCACAGGTAGCGCGCCGACGGATCCGCCGTTTGCGACGGCGTGGGCTGCTCACCTGGTCGAGCCCGGCCTCTGGTATGAGAGCTACTATCGCCTCGCGACCGGCGGCACGGGACAGCCAGCAGGTCAGATCGACAACCGCCTCCCGCCGAACCTCCCGAACGGCCCGTACGACCTCACCCGCTGGATTTCGTACAACGACTATAGCTCCAGCCCGGTCCACCGCTTCTATCAGATGGTGCAGCAGCTCGACTGCGACATCAAGGCCGCGACGCCGCAGAATCCGAGTGGTTGCCAGTCCGACCTGTTCCCCTGGGTCGAGATCACGCAGGGCGCCGGCCAGAATGGAAAAGCTCAGCCGCCCGGCTTCAACGATGAGACGACGGGCGAAGGCGCGACCTCGATGGGCTACTTCAACGTCGCCACGGGCTCCGCTCCGTACTTCACGGCGCTCGCCAACGAGTACGCGATGGGCGACAACTTCCACCAGGCGTTCCAGGGTGGAACGGGCGCGAACCACATCATCCTCGGTTTCGGCACGGGCATCTACTATGCCGACTCCACGGGTGCGCCAGTGACGCCGCCGTCGAATCAGATCGAAAATCCGAACTCGCAGGCCGGCACGAACAACTACTGGGTCGAAGACGGCTACAGCGGCGGCTCGTACATCAACTGCGCCGATTCAACGCAGCCTGGCGTAGGTGCGATTCGGGCGTACGAGAAGCAGCTGCCCTACAAGATCCGCAAGAATGATTGCAAGAAAGGCGCGTACTATCTCGTGAACAACTACAACCCGGGCTATTTCGGCACGGGCGTGGCGGCCCCGCTCGGCGCCAACGTCTTCACGGTTCCGCCGACACGGCAGCCGAACATCGGCCTGCTCATGTCGAACCACGGTGTGTCGTGGCACTATTACGGCGAAGGTTGGGC
>Ga0210387_10002663_pt1 | contig 13695 bp, 12 predicted proteins | sample IncBWC7OmetaG_FD_160108 | JGI IMG/M metagenome (GOLD analysis project Ga0210387, IMG submission 160108) | Forest soil microbial communities from Barre Woods Harvard Forest LTER site, Petersham, Massachusetts, United States - Inc-BW-C-7-O ...
ATTGTCTATGACTTCATCGGATTAGCGGTTCTGCGCCGCTCGTGGATCAACCTTGATTTGATCTGGTGTTTTACGCTCCTTGGCGCCGCCATTTTTTTGTTTTTTGCGCCTGCCTGAAGGCGTTCGGCGTTCACCGTTGGCGTTCGGCGTTCACCGTTTGGCGTTCGGCGTTCATTGGTATTCGGGCGCAGTGAGGGCCGCGAAATACGCGAAAAGAAAATGGAATCGTGAATGTTCGCGGCCTATCCGCCGCCGAACGCCGGGAACGCCGGGAACGCCGAACGCCGATCGGTGAACGCGATAAAACTTCTTGCCATTCTCTACTGACCCAGTATTGTTTCGAGATGATGGTTAGCCTACTCGAGGCGTTGTGGTTGGCGGGGTGTTGTCGGTGTGACAACTGAATAATCTTCCCTGCCGTTCGCCCTAACGCTGCCTTGCCGCAGCCGAATGATTCTCCCGGAAACGTCAGAGCAGTCGATCGAACAATCACACACCACCAATCCAAGATTTCCTATGTCTCATTTTCTCGCACTCACTGGAAGCTCAACCAAATTCTCTAAATCCGGTTTTTTGCTCCGAAGCATCGGATCAATCCTTGCACAACGAGCGGTTGAATTTCATGCGGTCCACGCTTCGGATTTGCCTCCGAACGAACCTGCCACTCGTCGTCTCGCAATCCAATTCGTCCAGGACGCGGGCGAGCTGATCGAACACGCTTCGGCTATTGTCATCGTAACACCCGCGACGAAGGAAAGTTTGCCAACTCTGCTAACTTCGCTGCTGGAGCTCCTTCCCGAAAATGCCTTTGCGAGCAAGCCGGTCCTGCTTTTTGCGACCGGGGGCTTGCCAGGGCATGTCCCAATTCTGGAACGCGCTTTGCGAGAGACACTCTTTCGGCTCGGCACCAAGACGGTCGCCGGTCGAGTCCACATTGGAACGGGAGGCTGGCTGATCGTTGCCGACGATCGGCCGCGTCTGTCTCGGGGAGCCGAACGGGAAATTGCTCAGGCCATCGATCTGGTCGCTGGGCAGTTATCAGTGCCAGTGCCAGTGGGGGAAAAGCAAGCGGTTGACCGTCACACTCCGCGCTCGCTTTCGTCCTCGTCCTTGTAGTCGGATTTCCATTACGCTGAGGAGAGGTGCCCGGTTGGTTTTATCGATTCGGGTTTTCGCAGATCATAGACCGCTTCGAGGTTCGAGGTTCAAAAACCGAGGACGAGGACGATTGTGCGGACCGCCTTGTCCAAGGAGGGAAGCGTCAGAATCTATGATCTGAGAGAAACGCCGGCATCATTTACGCGCTCGCACGGGGCGCGGTTCTGCTTTAGGCTACCACCCGTTGACTATGCAGGACCGCTTCACACAGCTCATTTCGAAGATCCTTGTCTCCTACCAGGAGATCGGTGGCATCAATAATATCGATGGCACGAATCTGCCGTCCAAAAGGGCGATCACACAGATCTGTGAAGATCTTTTGCAGATTTTGTTTCCCGGATTTCATGACGAGAAACCGATTGCCACCGAAAAGGTTCCGCAAATCACTTCCGGCCGAATCCTGAGCGTCGTTGAGAGGCTTCGGGTGGAAGCATTTAAAAGTTTACGTCTGAACGAACCGGAGTGTCCGAGCCGCAGGGCCGACCAAATCGTTTTTCACCTGATTGGAGAACTCCAGCCAGTCCGAGAACTCTTGCAGACCGACGTCGAAGCCGCCTATGAGGGAGACCCGGCGAGCACGAGCTACAATGAGATCATTGTCAGTTATCCCTGCATCGAAGCGATCGCCATCCAGCGTTTGTCCCACATCCTCTACCGCGACGGGCTACCGCTCATTCCGCGAATCATGACGGAGTGGGCCCATAGCCGGACGGGAATCGACATTCATCCGGGAGCGGAGATCGGCAGCCATTTCTTTATCGATCATGGGACCGGGGTGGTGATCGGCGAAACCTGCCGGATTGGCACTCACGTTAAACTGTATCACGGGGTGACGCTCGGTGCGCGCAGTTTCCAGAAGGACGAACAAGGAAAAATCAAGAAGGGCGGGAAGCGTCATCCTGATGTGGGCGACTGGGTGACGATCTATCCCAACGCGACGATCCTAGGGGGTGAGACGATGATCGGGTCCGGATCCACGATTGGTGCAAATGTTTTCCTGATGGAGAGCGTTCCACCCGATTCGCTGGTCAGAAACGAACGATCATTTACCAATATCGTGTCCAAGAAGAATCGGACCCAAAGCATCTCGCACCTACAAGGGGACGCCGAACCGCTGCTTAACTACGAGATTTAGCTGGCAACTCCTTAAAAATCGTCCTCGTCGTTCTCGATCATGACAAACGATCAAATTCCTGACCGTCGGGACCCTGCGATCCTGGGTCTGATTGGAAATACGCCGCTGGTGGAGATTAGTCGGATCGACACCGGTTATTGTCGACTGTTTGTGAAGCTGGAAAACCAGAATCCAACCGGCTCGATCAAAGACCGGATGGCGCTGGCAATGGTGGAAGCCGCAGAGCGGGACGGCCATTTGCAAGCCGGAGGAACAATCGTGGAAGCAACGGCTGGAAACACCGGCTTGGGATTGGCGCTCGTCGCCGCGGCCAAAGGTTACCAATTGATCCTGGTCATTCCGGACAAGATGTCTCAGGAGAAAATTTTACATCTCCGTGCTCTGGGCGCGAAAACTATCATCACGCGCTCCGATGTAACGAAAGGTCACTCCGAGTATTACCAGGATCTGGCGGCGAAGATTGCCTCGCAGACTCCCAAGGCATTTTTCGTGAATCAATTCGGGAATCCGGCAAATCCTCTCGCTCACGAAAGATCGACGGGCCCCGAGATTTGGGCACAAATGGAACACGACGTCGACGCGATCGTCGTGGGTGTGGGATCCAGCGGGACGCTGACCGGGCTGAGCCATTACTTTGCCAGAGTTCAGCCCGATTGTGAAATCGTTCTGGCGGATCCTGAAGGTTCGGTGCTGACTGGTTATATCCGGGAAAAGCATATCGGCACGGCAGGATCCTGGCTAGTCGAAGGGATTGGAGAAGATTTTGTTCCTGAAATAGCCGATTTGACCCGCGTCAAAAAAGCATATTCGATTCCCGACAAGGAGAGCTTTGAGGCGGCTCGCGAATTCCTACGCAAAGAAGGGATCTTCGGCGGGTCCTCCTCAGGCACTCTTTTTGCAGCGGCCCTTCACTACTGTCGAGAGCAGAGCAGCTCCAAACGTGTGGTGACGTTCGCGTGCGACAGCGGAAACAAATATCTTTCGAAAATGTACAACGACATCTGGATGGCCGAACAGGGCTTCATTGCTCGCACAGAACATGGCGACTTGCGCGATCTTGTCTCCCGGCGCTACCAGGATGGCAGTGTTGTCACCGTCGGCCCTTCGGACACACTGCTGACGGCGTTCAACCGGATGCGGATTGCCGATGTCTCCCAGGTACCGGTTCTGGACCATGGCGAACTTGTCGGGATATTGGACGAATCGGATCTTCTCGTCCGGGTCCAGGACGGCGTCGGTTCCTTTCGGGAACCTGTCCAGACCGCGATGACGGATCGCCTGGAGACATTGCAACCATCCGAACCTCTGGACGCCGTGCGCAAAGTTCTTGACAGCGGCAAGGTGACAATCGTGATGGATGGAACAGAACTTGTCGGACTCATCACCCGCGTCGATCTCCTGAACTATCTACGACGAAAGGTATAATTGCATGTCGAAGGAGAAACCATCTGGGTTCGCGACAAGAGCCATTCACGCCGGACAACCTCCGGATCCGACGACCGGGGCAATCATGACGCCAATCTACCAAACGTCGACCTACGTCCAACAGAGTCCTGGCGTACATAAGGGATTTGATTACGCCAGAAGCATCAACCCGACTCGACTGGCCTACGAACGGTGCATCGCCGATCTGGAGCAAGGCGCCCGCGGATTCGCATTCGCCTCGGGACTTGCCGCGATGTCCACCGCCTTGGAATTGCTCGACTCAGGCGCGCACGTGATCGCCAGCGATGATTTGTACGGCGGCACGTTCCGGCTGTTCGAACGAGTCCGCAGGAGATCCGCTAACCTGGATTTCACCTTTGTTGATCTCACGGATGCCTCCCGTCTCAAACAGGCGATCAAAGAGAACACCAAAATGGTCTGGGTCGAAACTCCCTCCAATCCACTGCTGAAGCTGATTGACCTGGAATGCGTCGCTCGATTCGCCGCGGAAAATCAGCTTCTGTCGGTTTGTGACAATACATTCGCCAGTCCGTGGATCCAGCGCCCGTTGGAACTCGGATTCGATCTCGTTCTGCATTCAGCAACGAAGTATCTCAACGGGCATTCTGACATTGTCGGCGGCGTCGCGGTGGTGGGCGATCGGTCTGACCTGGGACCGATCGTCGACAGGTTGGCTTTCCTCCAGAACGCGGTAGGCGCTGTGGCCGGGCCCTTTGACAGCTTCCTGGCGATGCGTGGCCTCAAGACTTTGGCACTGAGAATGGAGCGACACTGTGCGAACGCACTCTCCCTTGCTTCCTGGCTTGAGCAACATCCTAAAATTCGGTTAGTTCGTTACCCGGGACTCCCCTCTCACCCGCAACACGAACTGGCCGTCCGCCAAATGCACGGATTCGGCGGCATGGTTACCATTCACCTGGACTCAGATCTTGCCGGCACGCGGAGATTTCTAGAACACACGACGCTTTTTTCACTGGCCGAAAGTCTCGGCGGGGTGGAAAGCCTAATCGAACATCCCGCGCTAATGACCCACGGTTCGATTCCAGCCGAGCAACGCGCCGCTCTGGGGATCGGCGACACCCTCGTGCGACTCTCGGTCGGCGTAGAGGACCTGGAAGATCTGCGCGGAGATCTCGCTACCGCGCTGGAGGAGATTTGACAGGCACTTCAGCGTTCAGCCATTTGAGGAAACTCTCGTTGACGGATTCCGGGGCGATCTCCCCAATAAAGTTGGTGTACGAGATGTGCTGGCGAATTACCTGCTCGATCGAGTCGCGATACCCTGGCTGGGTTTTGACGAGCAGGACCGTTTCAGCTTCTTCCACAATTCGCTCTTCCCAACGATAAGCGCAAGTGATCGGAAACCAGTTGGTGCAAACCGCCAATCGTTGCTCGAGAAGGACACGACTGATCTGACGTGCCTCATCGGCCGTGTTCAGCGTGACGTAATAGATTCGCATGACCCGTCGAAGCAGGCGTCTTACTTCATCCGATCAAACGTCTTTTGGAGTACCTCTAGATCGGTCGGGTTGCCCAGCTTCGCACGCGTTGTCTCGACCCACTTGCGCTCGAACGCATTTTTGGTGGGCCGATCGTTTTCAAAGAAAACCCCGAAGAGCCCCGGAAAGGGCACATTCGCCAACCGATACGCGGCAATTTCGTCGGTAACATCGTGACGGGTTTCGTCCTCAGGAGTTCCGTCCCATTTCTTTTCTTCAATCAATTTGAACTCACCCCCCTTGCGAGGGTTGGCCGGGTCGAAGGCGCCCGGGTAAAACTCGACGCATTCCGAAAGGCACTCAATCACCGAAAAACCATCGTGATCCATCGCGCGCTCGATCATCTGAATCATGTGATTGATCTGCGTGGCGTGCGTCCGGGCGATAAAGGTCGCCCCGGCGGCCAGCAGTTTCTTGATCGGATTGACCGGTTGATCGATCGCCCCTGTGGGGTCGGTCTTGGATTTATACCCGACGGGAGAAGTGGGCGAGGTCTGCTTCTTCGTCAAACCGTAGACAAAATTGTCCATGATGACGTAAGTCAGCCGGATGTTTTTGCGAGCACCATGGTCAAGATGATTGCCACCGATCGAGAACCCATCACCGTCGCCGCCGAAAAGAAAGACGTGCAAATCCGGACGAGCCAGGCTGACACCGGAGGCAAGCGGGACGGCACGTCCGTGGATAAAATGGGCGCCATGAGAGTTAACGAAATAGGGGAACCGGGACGAACAACCGATTCCCGCCAACGTCACGATGTTCTCATGCGGGAGTTGGCGCCTCTCCAGAACCTTGTAGAAGGCCGCCAGGACGGCGAAATCGCCGCAGCCTGGGCACCAAGTTGGATGATCGGCCGTAAGGGCTTTCTTGGTCAGCCTTTCCGGCACGGGAGTAACTGCTACGCTGGTACTGTCGTTTGCGCTCATGACAAAATTCCTTGGAGAATTTCTTTGACCCGGAAAGTCAGACCGTCGGTTTTCGTCAAGCTGTGGATTTTGGGGTCGCAAAACCGGGCTCGGAGAAGAGTTGCCAGCTGCCCAAATCCATAAAGACCCTCATCGTTCATTTCGGCGACGATGATTCGATTGAAGCGGGCAAAGACGCCGTCAAGCCCATTTGGGAGCGGATGCAGATGGCGCAGGTGCAACGACGAGACGTTTTTCGCGCGATCCACAGCTTCGCGGATTGGACCAAAGGTTGAGCCCCAGCCGACGATCAAGGTGTCACCCTGCGGATTCCCATAGACTTCAGGGAGCGGAATTTCCTCGGCCAGTTGTTTGAGTTTACGCCGGCGCTTCGCGGTCATCGCCATATGCAGCGCCGGACGACCGGTCGGATGCCCCATTTCATCATGCTCCAGACCCGTGACAACAGGGTATTTCCCTCCGATCATCCGCGTTCCAGGAGGCGCATGCTTCGTGATCCCGTCGACGGGATAAGGCTTATAATCCTCCGATCGCGGAGTGAGGTCCGGTTTCGGATCCTGCATAATCGATTTGAGATCAGGCTCGTCAAAGGCCTCGATCCGAGTGGCGAGGGAACTGTCGCTCAGAATAAAAACCGGCGTGCTGTATTTGCGAGCGATTCGCGCAGCCTCCAGCGTAACGTAGAAGCAATCCTCCACATTGGCCGCAGCCAACACCACACGGGGACTATCTCCGTGGCTGCCAAAAACCGCCTGATAAAGATCACTCTGTTCCACGTTGGTCGGCAGCCCGGTACTTGGTCCTCCGCGTTGCACATTCACCACGAGGAGCGGTATTTCGGCCATCGAGGCCCAACCGATCGCCTCTGTCTTCAACGAAATTCCCGGGCCGGCGCTCCCGGTCACCGAAAGGTAGCCGGAATAGGAGAAACCAAGCGCAAGCGACACGGCTGCCAATTCATCCTCCGCCTGAACGAACAGCCCTCCATATTTAGGCAGCTCGGAACGCAAAATCTCCATCACGGTCGACCACGGAGTGATGGGGTAGCCGGCGCCATATCGCACACCGGCGGCGATCAAGCCATAGGCGAGGGCCTGGTTCCCATCCATGGTTACTTGACCCCGTCCGGCAGTTTTGGGCCGGACTTCGAACTCGTAGCGCTTTGAGAGCAAACTCCCGACCGGATAGCTGTACCCGGCCTGAAAGGCCATCAGCGCAGTGTTGACGATGCTCTCGTTTTTACCACCAAACCGCTCACGGATCAGGCCCATAAGCTTCTCGACATCGAGATGGAAAACCGCCGCAATAAGCCCGAGCACAAAAATGTTCTTGCCTTTGTCCTTGGCGGTTCCGCCGAGTGCCTCAACGGTGAGGCCGGTGATGGCGACGCCAACGTAAACGAAGCGTTTGTCAGCGAGGTCGGGTTGAACCTGGTCCGAATCGTACAGCAGGATTCCCCCCTCTTTCAAAAAACCGATGTGATCTTCGTAGCTGTGCTGATAAAACGCCACCAGGAAATCGGCTTCGTCGCCGGCCGAAAGCACCTCCCCCGACCCGATACGGACCTGGAAGATCGAAGGCCCGCCCGAGATCGTGGAGGGGATGGTCATGTAGGTCATCACCTCCTGATCGCTTCGCCCGGCAAGCCGGGCAAGCATAGCCCCCGCCGTCTGGATACCATCTTGCGAATTTCCGGCCAGGCGGATAACCGCATCACTAATGTTTTGCGGCCGAAGGTCGGCCCTTCCAGCAACAGGGACAACTGCGGAAGCCAATTCAGAGAGAGCGGAGGGAGTACTCACAACAAAACTATTCATCCAAGTATCCGGATGGTGCGGCGTTTGTCAACGAGCGTTCGGCGTTCGGTGTTTGGCAGGGCGAAACATTTCGTTTTGCTCGGCGTTGAGGTAGCGAAGCGCTGTCCTTGGGACGGGGTACCGATCTCTGGCGCCCGCCGGTGCCGGTGGGCGACACGGACTACCTGAAGCGATCCGCTCGGATAACGGGGCGCCCTTTGCCAACGTGCAGGCCTTGCACGGATTGAGCCGGTTGTCGGGCTTGGGGATTCGATTCGGAACGAGGTCGGCCGGCGGCATCCCCAAGATACCTGTGCCAGGCATTCTCGCAACCCATCGGCCCGGGGGGCGCTGATGGATAAGTCTGATCGCCATTTTATTGTTTTGTTGTCCGATATCAGTTCGCAGATGACAAAATCAAACCATGAACTAAAACAACGACTGTTACCGATGTCCTGACTGCGCCGCCGAACGGTGAACGGTGAACGTCGTTGGTTACACTGTCCGTTGACTGAAAAAATCATGCGAATTTTTGTCCCTAGGGAAATCCATCCGAGTGAAAGACGTGTTCCGCTGCTACCGAGTGGGGTGGCAAAATTGGCCAGGCTCGGGGGCGAGATCGAGGTTGAACAGGGGCTCGGGGCAGCGCTCAGCTTCGCGGATTCGGAGTACGAAAGCGCGGGAGCGAAAATCAGTGCGGACCGGGCTGGATCGCTGGCCGGAGCAGATATGTTGTTGCGGCTGCGCAAACCGCCTGCGAACGAAGTTGATCTGTTGAAGAAGGGATGTATTCACGCAAGTTTTCTGGATCCATTCAACGAACGTGACCTGGTCCTGCGGCTGGCGGCGGTGGGGGTGACGGCAGTCAGCATGGAAATGATCCCGCGAACGGCGGTGGCGCAAAAGATGGACGTGCTGAGCTCGCAAGCGAATCTGAGCGGCTATGTCGCGGTCATCATAGCGGCAACACGCGCCAGCCGAATTTTTCCCATGCTGATCACGCCGGCAGGAACGATCAAACCGTTGCGGGTATTCGTCGTCGGCGTTGGGGTTGCCGGGCTGCAGGCTATCGCGACCGCGCGCAGGCTTGGAGCGGCTGTCGAAGCCTTTGATACCAGGCCAGTCGTCGAGGAACAGGTCAAATCGCTCGGCGCAAAGTTCGTTCAGGCGGACATCGGAGAAACCGGTGAAACAGCGGGAGGATACGCAAAACCGCTCACCCCGGAACAGCTGCAAAAGCAAAGAGAGGTCATGGCAAGGCATATTGCGCAGGCGGACGTGGTGATTACCGCAGCGCAGGTATTTGGAAAAAAAGCACCCGTCATCGTCACGAGGGAGATGATCAAGCAAATGAGACCGGGAAGCATGATCGTCGATACCGCAATTGAAACTGGCGGCAACGTTGAATGTTCGAAGTACGACGAAGAGGTCGAGATTCACGGCGTGCGGATTATGGGATTCGCCAATCTTCCGGGGCGCGTCGCTGCCAATGCCAGCGAGATGTACTCGAACAATATTTCCGCATTTGTCGAACACTTCTGGGATAAGGGTGCCAAAGGTTTCCACCTGGACCTGACGAACGATATTTTGAAAGGGTGCGTGATTACCCACGCCGGCGAGATCTGCAGCGAAATGATTAGGGCTGTTTACAGGAGTCAGGAGTCAGGAGTCAGGGGTCAGGAGCACCACACGTGAGGAGTTGAGAAGAGATTGTTCCTGGGCGAGCCTCGCTGTTTCGGAGGAGACAGGAGTAGTGGGTAGCCTTTGCCGGGCGGGGATTGTTTTCCCCACTGGGTCCCTGTATGGTGTTTGCGAGTGTTGTTTTTCTTTCGATTGCATGCTCTTCCTCACATTCTGGGTATTCATGACGCGACCTGACTCCTGAAGTCCTGACCTATGTCCTCCGAAACAGTGATCGCTACGTTTTACGTCTTCATCCTGGCGGCTTTCCTGGGCTACCAAGTAATCTCGAGGGTCCCTCCTCTGCTTCATACGCCGCTGATGTCGGCGACCAATGCGATCTCCGGCATATCGCTCGTTGGCTCTCTGGTGACAGCCGGTGCACATCAGACGACGGTGAGCGCTGTGCTCGGTTTCGTGGCGGTCGTCTGTTCGACGACCAACGTGGTCGGCGGCTTCGTAATCACCGACCGGATGCTCAAGATGTTTAAGCGGAAGGCAACGCCCCCGACCAAAAAGAGCGAAGATTAGGGGCTCCGGTGAAAACGTATTTCATCGAGTTCAGCTATTTGCTCGCGTCGATCCTGTTTATTCTCGGGCTACGCGGACTGAGCCATCCTGAAACTGCCCGGCGCGGTATGCACCTGGCGGAATTCGGGATGGTGACGGCGGTGATCGGAACGTTATTACAACGGGAGATCATCAGTTACGAATGGATCATCGCCGGACTGCTGTTAGGTTCCACGATTGGCTTGGCGATGGGCATCTGGGTACCCATGACGGCGATGCCGCAACGGACGGCGCTCTCACACGCCTTCGGCGCCCTGGCCGCATCGCTCGTCGGCGTTTCCGAGTACTATCTTCACGGCGCGAAGCTTGGTGAATTCAGGATGGGCGCGTTGGGCTTCGAAGTGCTTCTTGGGTCACTGACGACCACGGGAAGCCTGGTGGCATTTGCAAAATTGCAGGGCCTGGTGCCAGGCACTCCTTTCACCTACAAGGGGCAGAATATTTTCAATCTCTCCCTGCTGGCGGTAACGATCGGCTGTTTCCTGGTGCTGTTTTTCAATCCAGGAACGGCAGTTCTGTTTTACCTGATGCTCGGGCTGGCGTTCATCTTCGGGATTCTGCTGGTTTTGCCCATTGGCGCAGCGGACATGCCAGTGGTGATCGCACTGCTCAATTCGTACGCCGGGCTCGCATCCGCCGCGACCGGCTTTGCCATCTCGAACAATGTGCTCATCATCGCGGGAACGCTGGACGGCGGTTCGGGATTCATTCTGTCGATCGTCATGTGTAAGGCAATGAACCGTTCCATCACCAATGTCCTGTTCGGCGCCTTCGGCAGCGTCTCGACAGCCACCGCTACGACCGGCGGGGGCGATATGCGTGAAGCGAACGCCGAGGATGTCGCTGTTCAACTGGCCTATGCGCGGCAAGCTGTCTTCGTTCCCGGCTACGGGATGGCGACGGCTCAGGCTCAACACGCGCTGCGCGAGCTCGCAAATGCGCTGGAGGACCGGGGAGTCACAGTGAAATACGCGATCCACCCCGTTGCGGGCCGCATGCCAGGTCACATGAACGTCCTGCTGGCTGAAGCCAACGTGCCGTATTCACAGCTTTACGAACTCGATCATATCAATCCGGAATTCCCGTCCACCGACATAGCGGTCGTTATCGGAGCAAATGACGTTGTCAATACGGCCGCCCGCGACAATGCGAACAGCCCGATCGCCGGAATGCCAATTCTTGAGGTGGACAAAGCGAAATTGGTGGTCGTGCTCAAACGCGGCCGCGGGAAGGGCTTCTCGGGGCTCGACAACCCCCTCTTTTACAAGGCTAACTGCGAAATGCTTTATGGCGACGCGAAAGAATCGATCGTCCGTCTGACTCAAGCCGTGCACGAAGCGTAGCCGCCGAAACGGGTCGGCGGGTCGGCGTCGAGAAACGCAGATTGCCTTTCGAGCAGGACGTTTCCGACGAACTAATTTGATAAAGCAAGACGCCGGCACGCCGATACGTTTCTGCTGGAAGGTTGACTGATGCATACTAAACAGGCGCAGCTGACGAACTCCTGATTCCTCTAAAAGGCGGTTGAAGGTGGAAAACTCAGGCGTGAACTCGGGCTCCAAATGGCAACGCGGCTGGCGCGCATTCGTCGCACTGCACTCGGAGACTGTAGGGAAAGAAATTGAATGGGTGGAAGGTCTTCGAGCGGCGTTCGGGATAGCACTTCCGGCCGCCGTTGGCCTGTTAGCGAACCACCTGGTGTGGGGAATCCTCTGCTCGTTTGCGACCTTATGGGTCCTGATGTGCGACGTGGGGGGTGCCTACCGCCAAAAGGCGGTCAACCTCGTGGCATCGGGCATAGTCATCCTTTGCGCCTATGTCTTCGGCGGCTGGATGATCCTATCCGTGCCCAACTACATCATCGGAATGTTCCTCTGGGTCTCTGCCGCGGCACTGGTCGGGATAGCCGGAAACGCGGCTGCACAGGCCGGAATGGTAAGTTCTACCATCGTCGTCACTTCGGTGGTGCTCTTCGTTCCCAGTGAGTTCTGGATTCGCCTGCTGCTCTGCACGATCGGATTCGGCTGGGCGCTTTTGCTTTCCCTGGCGCTCTGGCCACTGGCGCCCTATGCACCGATTCTCCAGGCGCTGGCAGCAAGTTTCATTAAGCTGGCCGATCTGGGCGCCACGTTCTGGTCGGGAGCGGCAGTGCCCGGACGATCGCCGAACAATTTAGACTTCGCGATCGCGTACGACGGAGTGATGACGAGTTTGGAGCGTTCTCGCTTCATCTGGGGGGCGTTCCGAGCGCGCCGAGCCGGGCCAACAGTGCGCAGCATGCGATTACTCGCGCTGATCGAACAACTCGATGACGTCGCAAGAACCCTGGTCACGCTTCGTGAAGAACTGAACCTTGTCGGACGGGAGAAATGGTTCGGTGCGCATCGTGAGCGCTTCGCCGAGTTAACAGACTCGCTCTCGGATCTGAGCCGGGAGATCGCCGCAGCGGTTGCTGTCGCCGGCCGAAGGGTGGATCCGGCTCTTCTTCAGAACGCCTTCCAAGGTCTCGAGAGTGCGATTACCGCAAGATCGCCAGGTGAGGCTTTAGACCAGCGGAAGGAAGTGTATCGAACAACCAAACACTTAGTGGAGCAGGCTTCCGCTCTTGCCGAAATTGTCTCGGAACTCAGTTCGGGACAGCAGAAGTTTCGCGAACCTCCGGAAGCGCGGTTCGGTCCGAGACCCGAGAAATTTGATGCGCTCGCCGAAATTCGAAATAGTCTATCCTTTCGCTCCAGCAGTTTTCGCCATGCGCTTCGGCTTGGCGTAGCGTCAGCCATCGGCGGTCTGCTCGCCTCCGGCGAACACCTCATCAGAGGATACTGGATTCCAATGACGGTGGTGATCGTGCTGAAACCAAATTTCGGAGGAACGCTGCAGCGTTCCATCCAGCGAATCACAGGAACTGTTTTAGGTGCGCTGGTTGGAGCGCTGCTGGTGTTGGCGTCACCGGAACCATGGCTGCTCTGGGCCATTCTGCCGGTTCTTGCCTTTGCCACCTTTGCCCTGAGGAACGTCAACTACACGCTGTTTTCGCTGGCCCTCACACCGACCGTCCTCTTGATGCTTGATATCGCACATCCGATCACCGTCACGGACAGCTTCTTGCGCGTGCTTCATACGATCATTGGAAGTGTTCTTGCACTCTTAAGCGGGTATGTCCTCTTCCCACTCTGGGAGAGCATCCGTCTACCGCTTCATATCGCCGAAGCGCTGCGAGCCGAAGCTGCATTTCTACGCGCACTTAGCGATGCCATACTTGGAAAAAAGGAGCGACCGATCTCCGAATTCCGTCGAGATGCCGCGGTCGCCGTATCGAACGCTTTCACCGCCGGCCAACGTCTGCTGAGCGAACCGCCCGATCGCCGCGGAGACGTCGAAGCTTCCCTCGCCGCAGTGAACAACTGCAGACTGATTCTGCATGCCCTGGCGGCGATCTCGGACTATTTGACCCGCAAATCGGTTCAGCTCGACTCCGCTGAGTT
>Ga0210387_10002664_pt1 | contig 13693 bp, 10 predicted proteins | sample IncBWC7OmetaG_FD_160108 | JGI IMG/M metagenome (GOLD analysis project Ga0210387, IMG submission 160108) | Forest soil microbial communities from Barre Woods Harvard Forest LTER site, Petersham, Massachusetts, United States - Inc-BW-C-7-O ...
ACCCGCATCTTCTTAAAACGCGTATGGCCGACTCGCCGCAGCATGTAGCAATCATCATGGACGGCAATGGCCGCTGGGCCAGATCTCGCGGCATGCCGCGCGTCGCCGGACACCGCGCCAGCGTCAAAGTGGTGCGCAAGATCGTCGAGGAGTGCGCCGCGCGCAAAGTCAGCTACTTGACCCTTTTCGCCTTCAGCAGCGAGAACTGGCTGCGCCCCGCCGAGGAAGTCGGCGTGCTCATGGGCTTGTTTCTCGATGCGCTGGTGCGAGAAGTGGCGGATTTGCATCGCAATCAGGTGCGCCTGCGCTTCATCGGCGATCGCGAATCGCTGGGTTCGGAGCTCAAGCAAAGAATGCAGGATGCCGAGGCGCTGACGGGGGCGAATCAAGGTCTTGGGCTCATGGTGGCCGTTGCCTATGGCGGGCGATGGGACATCGCGCAGGCCTGCAGGTCGCTCGCCGCGGATGTCGCCGCGGGTAAACTGCGTGCCGCGGAAATATCGGAGGAGCATATCGGTGCGCGCCTGGCGCTTGCGGGCATTCCGGATCCGGACCTCTTGATCCGCACGGGCGGGGAACAGCGCATCAGCAATTTCCTGCTCTGGAATCTTGCCTATACCGAATTCTATTTCACCACGGCTCTATGGCCGGAATTCTCACCTGCGCTGCTGCAGGCGGCATTCGAGTACTTCGGCCAGCGCGAGCGCCGCTTTGGCAAGACCTCGGCCCAGCTCGCGGCGAAAGCGGATGCTTAAAGGCTCCCATGCTTAAGACCAGGATTGTCACCGGCTGCATCCTGGGCGCCCTGTTGCTGCTTGGGTTGTTTTTGCTGCCGCCGTTTTGGGCCGTGCTGGCATTTGGGGCGGTGTTTACCATCGGCGCATGGGAGTGGGCCGGGTTCGGCGCGCTGCGAAAGCCCCTCGCGCGCGCGCTCTACACGCTGATCATTGCGCTCGCCTTGGGCCTAAGTTGGCGCTTCACCGATGACTCCTCGCGGCTGATCGTTCTCTTGAGCGCCGCGTGTGCGTGGTGGGTCATCGCGTTCTTTTGGCTTACGCTCGCACCGGCGTGGAATCGGCCGGCGCTCACGCTGGTCTGCGGGCTGGCGGTCTTGGCGCCGGCCTTTGTGGCGCTCGCCCGGCTGCAGATTTCCGCGGGAGGGTTTGCGCGCGGCCCGCTCATCGTCCTGTGGCTGGTCCTCATGGTGTGCGCCGCCGACATCGGCGCCTACTTCGCCGGGCGCGCCTTCGGGCAGAGAAAATTGGCGCCGCGGGTGAGTCCGGGCAAGACTTGGGAGGGCGCCTTGGGCGGGCTCGTCATGGTTGCCTTGGTCGCGGCGGGCGGCGCCCTGTATTTCGGCCTGCCGCCGCTCATCGTCATTGTATTCGGCGGCGGGGTGGGAATTTTTTCCGTCATCGGTGATCTGACTGAGAGCATGTTCAAACGCGCTGCGGCGCTCAAAGACAGCGGCACGTTGCTGCCAGGGCATGGGGGTCTGTTGGATCGAATCGACAGTGTGACGGCGGCGGCGCCCTTGTACGCGCTTGGCCTGTTCGGTTCCGGCGTGATCCGTTGAGCATGCAAGGCATCGCCATCCTTGGGTCGACCGGCAGCATCGGACGCAGCACGCTCGCTGTGATCGCACTTCATCCTGAGCGATTCAAAGTCGCCGTGCTCGGTGCTTACAACAGCTGGCAGGTCATCGTCGAGCAGGCGCGGGAATTCAATGCGGAAACGGTGGTGCTCGTCGACAGCCACGCCGCGGCATGCGCCCGCGCTGCCTTGCGCGAGATGGGTTCGAAGACCCAGGTCGAGAGCGGCGAACAAGCTCTCGCGGATGCCGCCAGCGGCGCCAACGTGCAGATGGTCATGGCGGCGATTGTCGGCGCGGCCGGCTTGGCATCGACGCTCGCCGCCGTGCGCGCCGGCAAGCGCGTGTTTCTCGCGAACAAGGAAGCGCTGGTCATGACCGGCCGGCTGTTGATGGACGAGGTGCGCCGCGCCGGCGCCGAGCTCATCCCGATCGACAGCGAACATAACGCGATTTTCCAGTGCATGCCCGGCGGCTACCTGCCCGGCGATGCCGCGCGCGGGGTGATTCGCGTCATCTTGACCGCTTCCGGCGGTCCATTTCGCACCACCTCTGCGGCGAAAATGGCGCACGTCACGCCCGATGAAGCCTGCGCGCATCCAAAGTGGAAGATGGGGCGCAAGATTTCCGTGGACTCCGCGACACTCATGAACAAGGGCCTCGAAGTCATCGAAGCGACGCTGCTGTTCTGCGTGCCCGAAACCCAGGTTGACGTGGTCGTGCACCCGCAAAGCGTGGTGCATTCGCTGGTCGAGTACGCGGACGGTTCGATGTTGGCGCAGCTCGGTGCTCCCGACATGCGCACGCCCATTGCGCAGGCGCTGGCGTGGCCCGAACGATTTGCTTCCGGTGTACAATCCTTGGATCTGCTCGCGATCGGACACCTCGGATTCGAGCCGCCGGATCATGTTCGATTCCCGAGCTTGACGCTGGCACGGGCCGCTGCTCGTGCCGGGGGCACGGCTCCGACCGTGCTAAATGCGGCCAATGAGGTCGCGGTTCAGGCGTTTCTTGATCGGCGCTTGAACTTTGTAGGGATTTCAACGGTCATTGACAAAGTACTGCAGCGGCTCAATGCGTCTCCCGTCACAGCTCTGGGCGATGTTTTGGAGGCCGACGCAGCGGCGCGTCGCCTGGCGATTACCATGATTGAGCTTAGCGGAGCCCCCGCATGATGTTTTTGGTCATACCTGCAGCCTTCTTGGTTGCGATCAGTATCTTGGTTGCCGTGCACGAGTTCGGACACTATTGGGTCGCGAAGAAACTCGGCTTCAAGGTATTGCGCTTCAGCATCGGTTTTGGAAAACCGCTGCTTACCCGCGTCGGCAAGGATGCCGATCGCACCGAGTATTGTCTGGCCGCGATCCCCCTGGGGGGCTACGTCAGGCTGCTGGATGAGCGCGAAGGCGATGTGGCGCCGGCGGAGCTGCATCGTTCTTTCACGCGCCGCCCCATTTCGCATCGCATCGCGGTGCTGCTGGCGGGACCCGCGATGAATCTCTTGTTTGCGTCCCTGCTGTACGCAATTTTGGCGATGATCGGCACCGAGATCGTCAAGCCGGTAGTTGGACAGGTGCGGCTCGACAGCCCGGCTGCCGTCGCAGGCCTGCAGCGCGGCGATCAAATCGTTCGTGTCGGGCAGCGCGATGTCAACGACACCGAAGAGCTGCAGATAGCGCTGATTCGACAGTTTAGCGACGATGGCTTGATACCGCTGCGCGTGCGCCACGACGGCATCGAGCGACCCGTGACATTGCGCGTCACTGCGGATCGGCGCGCCTTGACTGAACCGGGCAAATTGCTGCCGGGATTGGGCTTTGATCTGGCCACTTGGAACGCCGCCACGAGCGTCGAGTCGGTACCCGCCGGCAGCGCGGGCGCGCAGGCGGGGTTGCGGCCGGGCGATCGCTTGCTCGCCGTGGATGGGCAGCCGATCTCTAATTCGAGCGCGTTCCGTTCGATCGTAGGCGGAGCGGCGAATCGCGACATCTCGATCGAAGTCGAGCGCCACGGCGAGCGATTGCGTATCGTAGCGGCGGTTCCGCGCGTCACGGAAGAGGGCAGGCCAATCGGCCGGCTGGGAATAACGCTCAAAGAAGGCGCGCCCGTCTGGCCGCCGGGGCTGGTGGAGACTCATCGCTCTGGGCCCATTGATGCGCTGTTTATCGGGATAAAGAAGACATGGGAGATGTCCGCACTGACCGTGCAGATGCTCTGGCGGATGCTGACCGGTCAGGTCTCCGCGAAGAACATCAGCGGGGTCGTGAGCATCGCGGAGTTTGCCGGCATCAGCGCGTCGTTGGGAGCGGCGGCGTACATGGCCTTTTTGGCGATCATCAGCGTGAGCTTGGGCGTGCTCAATCTGCTGCCCGTGCCGTTGTTGGATGGCGGCCAGGTGATTTATCAGGCGGTGGAGGCGGTCAAGGGCAGTCCGCTGTCGGAACGCACGCAGCTCTTTGGCCAGCAGATCGGAATCGCGCTGCTGGTGGTGTTGATGAGTTTGGCTTTCTATAACGACATATCAAGACATTTGAATTAACGGGACATCATGATCAAACCCAAGTTCCAGCCGTACGTGCGGCGCTGCCCGCGCAGCGTCGCCCATCAAAATTGCATCCGGTCGCTGCCGCGTGCGGCTTGAATTTCGCCTAGCCCTGTTGGTGGCGCTGGCCAGCCAACCGATCTGCTCGATTGTGCGGGCGCAAACGGCTCAGGAAACCTTCACCGTCGGCGACATTCGCATCGAGGGCCTGCAGCGCATCTCCGAGGGGACGGTATTCAACTATCTGCCGGTGAACATCGGCGATCACCTTGACGGTGCGCGCATCGGGGAAGCGATGCGCGCCCTGTACGCGACCGGATTTTTTCGCGACGTGGAACTGCGCCGCGATGGCAACACCCTCCTTGTCGTGGTGGTGGAGCGTCCGTCCATTGCCAAGTTCGAGATCAAGGGCAACAAGGACATAAAGACTGAAGATCTACAGAAAAGCCTGCGCAACGTAGGCCTCGCGACCGGCAAGACTTTCGATCGATCGGTGCTCGATGAGGTCAAGCAATACCTCACGGATCAGTATTTCAGCCGCGGCAAGTACGCGGTGCGCGTCGATACCAAGATCACCGACCTGCCCGGCAACAAAGTCGACATCATCGTCGACATCAAAGAAGGCAAGCGCGCCAAGATCGAGCAGATCAACATCGTCGGCAACACGAAATTCAAGGAAAAAGACATCCTCGGCAGCTTCGAGCTGAAGACCCCGAATTGGCTCTCCTGGTACAAGCAGGACGATCGGTACTCGCGCGAGTCTTTGACCGGCGATTTGGAAAAATTGCGCTCCTACTACATGGACCGGGGCTACGCGAATTTTCAGATCGAGTCGACGCAGGTGGCGATCGCGCCCGAAAAAGACGACATGTACATCACCGTGAACGTCAGCGAGGGCGAGGTGTTCAAGGTGAGCGACATCAAGCTTGCCGGCACGATGGTTGTGCCGGAGGAGCAGCTGCGCCGCCTGCTGCTCATCAAGCCGGGCGACACCTACTCACGCAAGCAGGTCACCTCGACGCAGCAATTGATGAGCTACCGATTGGGCGCGGACGGCTATGCCTTCGCCAAGATCGATCCGGTTCCCACCGCCGACAACGAGCATAAGACCGTGGCGTTGACGTTTTTCATCGAGCCGGGCAACCGGGTCTATGTGCGCCACATCAATTTCAACGAGACGACGGCGATCAATGACGAGACGCTGCGCCGCGAAATGCGTCAGCTCGAGGGCGGATGGCTGTCGAATTCGGCGGTGGAACGCTCCAAGGAACGCTTGCAGCGCCTGCCGTATGTCGAGAAGGTGGAGTTCGAGAACAAGCCGGTCGCGGGCAGCGCCGACTTGGTGGACGTCGATTTCAAAATCAAGGAAGGATTGCCGGGCCAGTTCGGCGGCGGCATCGGCTATTCGGAGTCCCAGAAATTCAGCTTGAACGGCAACTTCGTGCACAGCAACTTCATGGGCACGGGCGATCGCATCGCCTTGGAGGTCAATGCCGGCAAGTACAGCAAGAGCTACACCTTCGCACACACGGATCCCTACACGACCATCGACGGCATCTCGCGCACGACGTCCTTGACGCTTCGCGATGTCACGCAGTTCGTCGCGGCATCTTCGGCGTTTGCGACCAAGCAGATCACCGGCGCAGTTCAGTGGTCCTACCCCATCAGCGAATACCAATTCCTGAGCCTGGGCACCTCGGCGAACAAAAACAGCCTGGTGGTCTCGCAGGGGTATAGCGCGCAGCAGTCGGTCGATTGGGTCAAGCAAAACGGCAATACTTTCCAGCGCGAACTCACCGATACCAACGGCGATGGGGTGGTCAATTCGCTGGACAGCCCGTACACCGTGTACGGCTCGAATTTCTATACTTACGAACTGACCGGCGGCTGGTCCTACGAGGGCCGCAACCGTGCGCTCTTCCCCGACCGCGGCATGAAGATCACGCTGTCGGCGCGCTACGCGTTGCCGTTGAGCGATGTTCGCTACTACCAGACCAACTTCGACTTCATCACCTATGTGCCGTTGTGGCGCCAATTCGTGCTCTCGGCGCAGGCATCGATCGACTATGCCTCCGCTCTGGGGAAAACAACATCCTTGCCGCCCTACCTGAACTACTTTGCCGGCGGCCCCGACAGCGTAAGAGGGTACCGCGAGAGCACCTTGGGCCCTCGGGATAACATCGGCATCGGCAACCCCTTCGGCGGCAATTTCCGCGTGGTCAACCGCTACGAGCTGATTTTCCCCGTGCCCGACAAGTGGAAAAGCGCGGCCCGCATCAGCTGGTTCTACGACATCGGCAACGTCTTCCAAACCGGCACCAAGGTCAAATTTCTGGGGGTCGATGACATAACGCCGGTCGACTATCACTTCAATTATGCTAATCTAAAACGATCAACCGGCCTTGCGGTGCAGTGGCTTGCGCCATTGGGTCTGTTCCGATTCTCGTACGGTATTCCTTTGAATACCTTCCCGGGCGATACGGTGCGGTTCGGGGACGAGACGGAACGTTTTCAATTTTCCATCGGTCAAGCGTTTTGACCGCAATTTGAGGTCTTAAGATCAACATGTCGTATCTTCGCAGCATTCCGCTCCTGGCCTTGGGTCTGTGCGGTTTCATGGTGTCGCAGCAGGCAAGCGCGGAAATCAAGATCGGATACGTGGACTTCCAAAAACTCATGGCGGAGGCGCCTCAGGTCAAGAGCGCCATGCAGGCGTTGCAGAACGAATTCGGTCCGCGCCAGCGCGAGTTGGTGGCCATGCAGAATGATCTGAAGTCGCGCGACGAGAAATTGCAGAAGGAAGGCGCCATCATGGCGGAGGCCGACCGCGCCAAGGCGGAAAAGGCGCTGCGCGACCAGCAACGCGAATTCTCGCGAAAAGGCGGCGAATTCCAGGATGACCTGTCGACCCGCAAGAACGAGGAACTCGGCAAAGTGCAACGCTACCTGTTGGAGGAGATCCGTACCTACTCCACTGCGCAAGGATTTGATCTGGTGCTGGGCGAGGGCGTCTTCTACAGCAAACCGCAGCTGGACATCACCGCGCAAGTATTGGAAGTGCTGAAGTCCAAGCCGGCGGGCGCGGCAAAACCTGCGGCGGCCGCACCGGCGAAACCTCCGGGCGCCAAGTAAGCCGCCACCTATTGCACTTAAGGAGTGCTGGGGAGCCCTGAGTGCAGGAAGAATTCAGTCTCGGGGAGTTGGCGGTGCGGTTTGGGCTCACGCTGCGCGGCGAGCCTCATCTTAAAGTGCGCAGCGTCGCCACTTTGTCGCGGGCGGAACCGGGAGCCTTGAGCTTCCTGGCGAACTCGCGCTACCGCAGACATTTGGAGACCACGCGGGCGACGGCTGTCTTGGTGAGCGCGGGGGACGAAGCCCATTGTCCCGTAGCCGCTTTGATCGATCCCAATCCCTACCTCGCGTACGCGCGCATCGCCTCACTTCTGCACCCGCGAGCTGCGCCGGCGCCGGGGAAGCACCCGAGTGCCGTCGTCAGCGGCCGCGCGCACATCGCAGCCTCCGCAAGCATCGGCCCGTTGGCCGTGGTCGAAGACGACGCCGAGATCGGCGAGCGCGTCAGCATCGGTCCGGGCTGCGTCGTGCAGCGCGGCGCCCGGATCGGAGCTGACTCGGTACTGGTGTCGCAGGTGAATTTGTACCCGGGCGTGACTTTGGGGAAGCGCTGCATCCTGCATGCCGGCGCGGTGGTCGGCGCGGATGGGTTCGGCTTTGCACAGAACTCCGGCAGTTGGGAAAAGGTGCCGCAAGTGGGTAGTGTGCGGGTCGGCGATGACGTGGAGATCGGGGCCAGCACCACCATCGATCGGGGCGCCATCGATGATACGGTTGTCGAGGACGGCGTCAAATTGGACAATCAGATCCAGGTAGGCCACAACGTGGTCATCGGCGCCCATACGGCGATTGCGGCCTGTACCGGCATTTCCGGCAGCACGGTGATCGGCCAACGCTGCATGATTGGCGGTATGGTGGGCTTTGCGGGGCATTTGACCATCGCCGATGATGTCGTGGTCACCGGGTGCAGTTTGGTCAGCGCGTCGATCAAAAAGCCCGGCAGCTACTCGAGCGGCATGCCGACCGTGGAGAGCCGGCTATGGCGGCGGATGGTCGCGCATTTGCGGCGACAGGTTAAACAGGAGAAATAATGTCGGAGTCCGATAGATTGGATATCGCAGCGATCATGCGGCAATTGCCGCATCGGTATCCCTTCTTGCTGGTGGATCGAGTCTTGGAATGCGTCGCAGGACAACACTGCCTGGCGCTCAAGAATGTAACGGTCAACGAGCCGTTTTTTCAGGGACACTTTCCGCACCGGCCCGTGATGCCGGGAGTTCTCATCATCGAAGCCCTGGCTCAGGCCGCAGGTATTTTGGCATTCAAGACCGCCAAAGTCGTGCCCGATGTCAATACGCGCTTTTACTTCGTCGCCATCGACAATGCGCGATTTCGCAAGCCCGTCGAGCCGGGCGATCAGCTGATGCTGAGAGTTGAACTGAAGCGCTCATTCAAGGGAATTTGGAAATTCGACTGCCTGGCGCAGGTCGACGGCAAAGAAGTGGCGTCCGCGGAGATCATGGTCGCGCCCGAGACCAAGTCGCCGCCGCAAAAGGGAGCGGCAGGATGATTGATCCGCGGGCGGTGGTCTCGCCGCAAGCACAGATCGCGGCCGACGTTGAGATCGGGCCCTTCTCGGTCATCGGCGCCGATGTCGTCATTGGCTCCGGAACCTGGGTGGGTCCGCACGCAGTGATCAACGGTCCGACGCGCATCGGCTCCAACAACAAGATATTCCAGTTTGCCTCCCTTGGGGATGCGCCGCAGGACAAAAAATACAACGGCGAGCCGACGCGCCTCGAGATCGGCGACCGCAATGTGTTTCGTGAATCCGTCACGGTGAATCGCGGCACGACGCACGACAAGGGCGTGACGCGCATCGGCAACGACAATCTGCTGATGGCTTATTCGCATGTGGCGCACGACTGTCTGCTGGGCAATCAGATCGTGATGGCGAATTGCGCGACGCTCGGCGGTCACGTCGAGATTGGCGACTGGGCCACGTTGGGCGGCATGTGCGCGGTTCACCAGTTCACCAAGGTCGGAGCGTACTGTTTCATCGCGCATCATGCTGCGGTCACCCGCGATGTGCCTCCCTATGTGATGGCGGTGGGCCGCCCGGCCGAGCCGCACAGCATCAATGCGATCGGATTGCAACGCCGCGGGTTTACTCCTGCGCAAATTTTGAATATTCGCCGCGCCTATCGTCTGCTGTACCGTTCGGGCCTCAAATTGAAAGCGGCCATCGAGGAACTCGAGAAAGCGGCGGCGACTCAGCCGGAGATCGCGCCCTTCGTCGAATTCATCAAGCACAGCTCGCGCAGCATCGTTCGTTAGGAGCCTGTCTGAGTATTCAAGAGCCGCTGCGAGTGGGTCTGCTGGCGGGTGAAGCCTCGGGCGATACGTTGGGCGCGGACCTCATTATGGCTTTGCGACGGCGTGCGCCCGACGCGAAATTCTTCGGCGTGGCGGGGCCGAAAATGCAGGCCGCGGGATGCGAGACTTGGGAGCCGGCGGAGTCCCTGGCGGTCATGGGCCTGTTCGACGTGCTGCGCGACTTGCCGAGGCTCTTGAAGCTGCTCGCGCGCATCAAGCGAATGTTCCTGACGGAGCGCCCGGATGTTTTTATCGGCATTGATGCGCCGGACACCAATTTGCGCGTGGCGCGCCGTCTGCACGCCGCCGGCATCCCGACCGTGCAATACGTGAGTCCTCAGGTTTGGGCCTGGCGGCAGGGCCGCGTGCGCAACATTCGAGACGCGGTGGATCTGGTGCTATGCCTGCTGCCCTTCGAGAAGCGCTTCTACGATGAGCACGGCATCCGCGCCGAGTTCGTCGGACACCCGTTGGCGGATGCCATTCCGGAAAACGTCGACCGTGAGTCGGCGCGGCGTACTCTCGGTCTGTCAGCCCAAGCCAGCGTGGTCGCGCTGCTGCCGGGAAGCCGGCGCGGCGAAGTTGCCCGCCTCGCTGCGGACTTCGCGGCGACCGCGCGCTGGTTGGCAGGACAGCGGCCGGAACTTAAATTCATTGCGCCGATGGCGAGCGCTGCAACGCGGCAGATATTTTCCGACGCGCTGAAGCGCGACGCGCCCGGCCTCGAGGTGCAATTGATCGAGGGCCAGGCGACGACGGCCCTGAGCGCCGCCAACGTGGTGCTGGTGGCATCGGGCACGGCCAGCCTGGAGGCGGCCCTGTGCAAACGGCCCATGGTGGTCGTGTACCGCCTGGGGGCGATCACGGCTTGGATGCTGACACGCTTCAATTTGGTCAAATCCAAGTTTTTTGCGCAACCAAATCTACTTGCGGATCGGCGCGTCGTCGGCGAATATTTTCAGGACCAAATTATCCCAGAGTCGATCGGAGCGGAGCTCTTGATGTGGCTTGACGATACCGAACGGCGTAGCGCCTTGGAACGTGAGTTCGCGCAGATCCATGCCAACTTGCGCCGCGGCGCCGGCACCCGGGCCGCGCAAGCAATTCTGGAACTTCTGAACGCGCGCCGGACTGCGGTAGCATCGCCCCCGTGAGGCGGATTGCCGGCATCGATGAGGCGGGCCGCGGACCTCTCGCGGGACCGGTGGTGGCGGCAGCCGTCATTTTGCGGCCGCGCAGACCCATTGAAGGCGTCGCCGATTCGAAATCCCTGAGCCCCGAAGAGCGATCGCGTCTCAGCATCGAAATTCGGCGTGAAGCGGTCTGTTTTGGCATCGGCTGGGCGGACCAGGTGGAAATCGATGCCTTGAACATTCTGCAGGCGACATTTCTTGCCATGCGCCGCGCGCTGCTGGCCATGACGCTGACGCCGGACCACGTACTGGTGGATGGCAACCAGCTTCCCAATTTGCACGGATTGGGTAAGGTGCTGACGGCGCGTGCCATCATTGATGGCGATGTCACCGAGCCCGCCATCAGCGCCGCCTCAATCCTGGCGAAAGTCGCGAGAGATAGTTATATGAATCAGATGGATACATTATATCCCGCATATTGTTTCGCAAGTCACAAGGGCTACGCGACCCCCGATCATCAGCGCTTATTGAATTTACATGGGCCCTGTCCTCTGCATCGCCGCTCCTTTGAGCCGGTCCGCCTTGCCCTGCGGTGCGAACCTTGACGAAGTTCGTTCACCTGCGATTGCACACCGAGTACTCGCTGGTCGACGGCATCGTGCGCGTTCCGGACTTGATGGCTGCGGTGGCCGCGGCGGGCATGCCTGCCGTGGCGCTCACCGATCAAAGCAACCTGTTCGCGATGGTGAAGTTCTACAAGGAAGCGCAAGCCGCCGGCGTGAAACCGTTGATCGGCGTCGATGCGTGGATTCGCGAGCCGGGGGAACGCGCGCCGCCCTCGCGGATCGTTTTCCTTTGCCAGAATCTGGTCGGTTACCGTCATCTGACGCAGTTGGTGACTCGCTCATATCTTGAGGGCCAGCATCGCGGGGTGCCGATGCTGGAACGCAGCTGGCTGAGCCGCGAGGCGCTCGAGGGCTTGATCTTGCTCTCCGGAGGATTTGAGGGCGACATCGGTCAGGCGATTGCGCGCGGCCGCGACGATGAAGCCGAGCGGTGTCTCGAGCGCTGGCTTAGCTTTTGCGGCGATCGGTTTTATCTCGAGGTACAGCGCACCGGCCGGGCCAACGAACAAGTTTGCTCAGAGGCGGCGCTGGAACTGGCGCAGTCGCGCGGCGTCGGCGCGGTCGCAACCAATGATGTGCGCTTTTTGACGCGCGCGGAATTCGAGGCGCATGAAGCGCGCGTGTGCATTCATGACGGCGCGCAGCTTGGAGATGCGAGCCGGCCGCGGCGCTACTCCGAAGAGCAATACCTTAAAACCCCGGCCGAGATGCTCGAGCTTTTTCAGGACGCGCCGGAGCTTCTGGCGAATACTTTTGAAATCGCCAAGCGCTGTTCGCTGGAGATTCGCCTGGGCGCCTCCATGCTGCCGGCCTATCCCGTGCCGGACGGCTCGAGCACCGAGGAGTTCCTGCGCGAGGAATCCAAACGCGGCCTTGCCGCCCGCCTTGCAGCCTTGCCGGCGTTACCGGCCTCCGCGTCGGTCTCCGGCTACGAGGCGCGCTTAGGATTGGAGCTGGGCGTGATTTGTGCGATGGGCTTTGCCGGGTACTTTCTGATCGTCGCCGATTTTATTCGTTGGGCGCGCGAGAACGGCGTTCCCGTCGGCCCCGGACGTGGTTCGGGCGCCGGATCGCTGGTCGCCTACGTGCTGGGTATCACGGATCTCGATCCCATCGAGCACGATCTCTTGTTCGAGCGATTCTTGAATCCGGAGCGTGTGTCGATGCCGGATTTCGACGTGGACTTCTGCATGGAGGGACGCGATCGGGTCATTGAATATGTCGCGAACAAGTACGGCCGCGACCGCGTATCGCAAATCATCACTTACGGCACATTGGCCGCCAAAGCGGTGGTGCGCGACGTCGGCCGAGTTCTCGGTCATCCGTACGGCTACGTGGACAAAATCGCCAAGCTGATTCCGCTGGAAATCGGCATGACGCTGGACAAGGCGCTCGAGCAGGAAGAAGAGCTGAAGCGCTTGTACGACAGCGAAGCCGAGGTGCGCGATCTCATCGAGCTTGCGCGTGCCCTCGAGGGATTGGCGCGCAACGCCGGCACGCATGCCGGCGGCGTGGTCATCGCGCCATCGGTCTTGACCGACTTCACCCCGCTTTATTGTGAAGAGGGCAGCACGCCGGTCACGCAGTTCGACAAGGACGACGTCGAGGCGGCGGGCTTGGTCAAATTCGACTTTTTGGGGCTGCGAACGCTCACCATCATCGACTGGGTGGTGCGCGACATCAATGCGCAGCGAACGGCGGCTGGCGAAGCGCCCTTGGTGATGAGCGCGTTGCCGATGGACGATGCGGCGACTTACACGCTGCTCAAGAGCACGAAGACGACAGCGGTTTTCCAGCTCGAATCACGCGGCATGAAAGACTTGATTCGCAGGCTGCAGCCCGATCGATTCGGCGACATCGTCGCGCTGGTGGCGCTGTTTCGCCCGGGGCCGCTGCAATCCGGCATGGTCGAGGATTTCATCGCGCGCAAGCACGACACCACCGGCGCGACCATCGACTACTTGCACCCCGACCTGAAGCCGGTTTTGGCGGCGACCTATGGCGTGATCCTGTATCAGGAACAGGTGATGCAGATTGCGCAGATTCTCGCCGGCTACACCCTGGGGGGCGCCGATCTGCTGCGCCGTGCCATGGGCAAAAAGAAGGCCGAAGAGATGGCGAAGCAACGCTCGGTCTTCGTCAGCGGCGCGGTGGCGCGCGGCGTGCGCGACGCGCAGGCAACGCATATTTTCGATCTCATGGAAAAATTCGCCGGCTACGGATTCAACAAATCCCATTCCGCGGCGTATGCGTTGCTCTCCTACCAGACCGCGTGGCTCAAGGCGCACTATCCGGCGGCGTACATGGCGGCGGTTCTGTCCTCCGACATGGACAAGACCGAGAAAGTGGTGAT
>Ga0210387_10002665_pt1 | contig 13691 bp, 29 predicted proteins | sample IncBWC7OmetaG_FD_160108 | JGI IMG/M metagenome (GOLD analysis project Ga0210387, IMG submission 160108) | Forest soil microbial communities from Barre Woods Harvard Forest LTER site, Petersham, Massachusetts, United States - Inc-BW-C-7-O ...
CCTGCGGCAGGCCGGTCGCGTTCGCAACGTCCGAGGCCAGACTCTTCACGCCGTTCGCGGTGTCCGAGGCGGCCTTCTTGATGAGGAAATACCCCGCGACCGCCACGACCACGGCGGTCAGCCCCAGGCCCACGTAGGGGTTGCGGGTGAGGTTTTCCCAGACCTTGCTCATATCGAATACACGGCCGAGTCGATCTGGCCATCCACCAGCAGCTCGGCCGCGCCGCCGTCCTCCTGCCGGATGATTCCGCGCACCAGGGCGGCGAGCGTCGCGTAGTCCTCGAGGTTGATCGAGTCGTGAGGATCGACTCCGATCCAGGCGGAGAGATTCGCGCTGTAGGCGTCCTGATCAGTCTGGCTCCAGCGACGCGCGACGCCATCCACAGTTGTGATCCCGTCCAGGCGACCGTAGTTGCGCAGATTCTTGGCCGGCGCCTGCAGCCCGTCCGCCATCGTCGCGAAGATCAAAAAACCGTCCGCATCCACACCGGTCATCCCGTTCCACGCGATGCCGGAGTCCTTCATATTGGTCGGGTTGTTGTTGCGAATTCCGCGAATGGTCGAGGTCACTTGATCCACGATGCCACCTATTTCCGTTGATCCGGACGAGCTGCGCGAGTACACCCACAGCGCCGCAGCCGCAGCCGCAATCCCCAACAGTGTGTAGGTGCGCGCATTCATCAATTGCCTATGACGCCGAGAGCTTTCAACAGCACCAACAGCTCCGCGAGCTGGCCGGACGTCTGTGCCAGCGTCGCCGTCGCGCCGGGGAAGTTTGCCGTCAGTGCCGCGCCCGTAGGTGTCCCGAATCCGGTTTGCTGCGCTGCCAGTGCCGCACCGCTCATCATCACGCGACTCTGAGACAGGAAATCGCCCTTAACCTTGATCGATGTATTGGCGACGGCCATTTCGAAGTGCGACGTGCCCGCAAGGCCATCGAACAACGTGCCCGCGTTGCTATCCATATTGCCGTAGGCAAAGACGCTGCCGATGTTGACCGTGTTGATGATCGCGGCCGCCGAGGTGATCGTCCGATTGCGGTTAAAATTGAACGATGCCACGTTGCCGGCGGCGACGATGTTCGCGATCTGGTTCGCAGGGGGACTGATGAAGCAATCCTCGATGGCCACGATCGTGCTCACACCCGTCGCGATCCCGTTCTTTTTTGAGACCTTCTGGAACGTGAAGTTGAAGCTGGTAGAGCCCTCGAACTCACATTCGTCAATCTTCAGGTTGGTGCACGCGGCGATATAGATATGACTCTGCCACCCGTTGAAGTTGTTGTCCTTGAAAGTGTGGCACGTACCGCCGTCATCGATCACCGCCGTTCCCGTGCCGGCGACGTTGTTGAGTTGATTTCGCAGGATGTTGATGCGGTTCGTGAATCCCTGATTGGCGGCAGTCGTTACCGCGTTGCACGCATTAGTGAGCGCCTGCGACCATGTGACAGCGTTGCTGCCGTTGGTGAGCAGCACCTCACGGGGCTCGCTCGCGCCGCCGACCGTCTCGATGAAATTCAGATTGTAGTGTCCGGTCGCGCCGGTCCAGTTCCCTGTCAGTGGTCCGGCAACCGCCCCGGCGGCCAGGCCTGCCGTGAACGTGACCCCGGGGGTGTGATCGCTGCCGTTGACGAGCCATATCGCGGAGTCTGTGGCCAGCTCGAGGTCGCAATGCTCGATGGTGCCCAGTTCGGTCTGGTCGAAAATGATCTGGTCTTGGAATCCCCGAATCGCGCAGCGCGTCACAGAGGCCAACGTTCCGCAGACGTCCACGTAGCCGGCGCCGATGTTGGCGCCGTTGGTACACGTCAAGGTCAGATCGCGGACGTGTGTGCCTACGCCCGTGGAGGTGTTGATGGGCGACGCCATCGTGATGCCGTTTCCGGCCGTCGCCGTCGTCAGCACCGTGGAGTACATGCTCTGCCCTACGAGCTGCACCTTCGCTTTCATCAAAAGCTGTGTGAACTTGTAGGTTGCCGCGGCGAATGTGACCCATCCACCCACGACGCCAGCGACATTGATCGCGCGCTGAATCGCCAGCGTGTCATCCGTGACGCCATCCGCAGCCGCGCCGTAGCGCTCCACCTGGCCGGGATCGTAGCCGAAGATCAGGTTGGCCTCGACAAGTCCCGCCGCCGTTTCGTTGGGGTGGATTTTGTAGCGGAAGCCGCTGTCCTGAAGCGCGGTACGCAGGTTAAGCCGCTGAGCGGCGCTGGCGGTTCCGGCCATCCGCACCGCCAACTGGGCCCCGGAGAGGTTCTGCGCGCTGTAGCCGGCCGGCGATTGAACCGATGGTGAGTGGAAGAGTGTCATGAGGTCAGGTCTTCATGAACTTGGTGATCGTTGGCGTCACCGTCCCCGCGCCGGGGTTGTAGGCATAGAGTGCGTCCTGGGAGAAAATCGGGAGAGTCTGGCCCGGCTCGACTTTGATTCCCGCCGCTGCGCCGGTCGTGGCGTCCCCGATACGGACCAGATTCGCTTGTGTTGAATCCAACCCTACGACGCAGCCGAGTCGATTCGGATCGGCCGCCAGCAACAGTGTGGTTGCCAGCGTCGGACATGGCACGTCCGCAACGGCCGGATTGTGCAGCGCTGGCGAAATCGGCGCCGTGATGGTCGCGCTGACCGTGGCGCGTGAGTCCGTGGCGTAGCCGTATCCGCACTGAATGGTGACTTGCGTTGCGGCCGATGCGGACACCGACACGCGCGAGTAGTAGACGCGGTTGCCCTCCCCTTGCTGGCGCGTAATCTGCGGCCCGTCATCGAACCGCAGCAGAATATTAGTGCCGCCGACGCTCACCGACTGGACGTGGAAGAAGTCGCCGTCCGTCTCGATGTTCTGCTCGGTGACACCGTCCAGATTCAACACGTAGTCGCGCATGCCGCGCTTGACGGGTCCGCTCGAAGTGGTCGCCATTGTGCGTTACCTTCGGTGTGAGAAGTAGGCGTACGCGACGGCCACGCAGCCGAGCCCGATCACGCCGTAAATGATGTAGCGCAAGGAGGTGTTTTGTTGGCCTTGCGCGACCGTGGTCGCCACGCCCACCGCACTGTCGATCGCGCCCTGTGCGGTCTGCTGACTGGTGAGCGAGTCTGACTGGACAGTGTCGAGCGCGTGGAGCGCTACCTGCAGGCCTGCATTCACCGCGCCCTGGTCGGTCGTCGAGATGTTCAGGTCATTCACTCCGGTGAGGTCGGACAGGGTGACCGCGCCGCCGATGGTGGAATTCGCGCCGGCCGTGGTCGGTCCGCCGATCTGAGTATTCTTCGTGGTCGAGGACGACTGTTGAGTCGTTTTCGGGGAGTTTTTATCGCCGCCGAGCAGTGCCATTACTGCCACCTTTTGCGCATGATCGTCTCGGAGACCTCGAAGCCGAGCCGCTCATACATGCGTTGCATGCCCTTTCGGTTGATATAGACGCGTATCGGCAGATCGGCCGCCTTCGCCGCCTGGAGAAACAATTCGACGACAGCACCGAAGCCCTTGCCGGCGCACGCGAGCCAAACCCACTCCAGACCATCGCCCCGGCGTTCAAGTCGAGTGACCACGTAGCCGTAGCAACCGCGACCGTCAACGTTGTTGCAATGCCAAAGCTGAGAAACACCCGCCAGAACCTCGCGACGGATGTCGGGCAGGTCCAGGCCGGCCACGCGCCGGAGTTCCCTCTCGGCGAAATCACTCCACGGCTCCAGGCGGATCATTTGCGTCCATACCGCAGGTAGATGAAGAGACCGACCAGCAGCACTGCGCCGGCGCCCGCCAGGAGCCAGGGGCTCGAGGTGATATTGGACAGCGCGGCGGTCGTGCCGGGCGAGCCGGTGCCAAAGACCACCGTGCCCGTCCCCGAGGTCGTGGCACCGAATTGCACCGGCCCAGTGGTGACACTGGACGCGGTGTCGAGACTGTAACCGCCGCCTGAGCCCGCCACCTCACTTCACCTTCGGTTTTTTGGGTGGGGAGGAAACGTGCAGCGTGGACGGACCCAGCGGCGAATAGTTGATCGGGCGCACGGTGCGCGGAACGATGTTGTGTAGAGGATGAGGGGTCGTGTCCACCCGCCGGATTCCCGAGCGGAACGTGCCCCCTCCTGCAGGGGTCGGTCGGCCGGTGACCTGCGCCATTAGCCCTTCCTCCACGCATGGAACAGTCCGACGCCGGCCACGACGACGAGCGCGATGACCAGATAGGTTTTCCAGGCATTCGGGTTCGCAGTCGGTGCGGCGGTGTTCGATTTGCCGACAGCACCCGTTGCGGTGAGGAGCGCGGTCTTGTTGATCTGCGCGGAGACCAGATTGCCGAACGAAGAGAGCACATTGCTCGCGACGTTCGATGTTCCGCTGCCGACCGTGTCGAGCCCCGACCAGGCGGTGCTGGGATCGGAGCTGATGTTCACGTCCTGCGTGGGCAGCGAATTAGGATCGAAGCTGATGTCCTGCAGGACCGGATCTGAAGTGTCACCCATGTACGAAACTCCTGAGGGAGGCCGGCGCTAAGCCGGCCTGCCACATTTCGATCAGCTCGCCAGGGTTCCCAGGTACTCCTGCTGCACCAACAGCGTTGCCGCGTTGTCCAGCGTGAGCCGGTAGCGGAAGTCCGCCGCGCCGACCAGGTCGATGGGATCGCCCCCGATGGCGTCCTCGGTCTTGTCGATGACGAACCAGTTCACCTGCGGGACGCGCCAGCCATCGTTCTGGATGCGCGAGTTGTATTGGCTCGTGCGGTCGAACACGACGTATTGGTTGCGCTGGACGATGCCGCGCGTGATGTTCGCGGCGCCCTGTCCGCTGAAGAACGAGCGGTTGAGCGCAAGAGATTGCGCCGCGCCTCGAGGCAGATCGGAGATTTCGAAGTCGCCCGCGCCGGTCACGGCACGTGTGAACGGCAAGGTGTACATGAGCGTACCTGGACCGCCCGGCAGCGCTTCGGACTGGAGCGCGTTAAGCACGCAGGTGATAGAACCCGCCACCGTGTTGTCGATGTCCACTTCGGCGTAGAAGCTGGTGATCTGCTGCCCGGTTTTCGGATCAGCCGAGCCGGTGTTGACGCTGGTCTCCTCCTCGCCCGCGAGCGTGTTCAGCTTGTAGCGCGTGAACGGCACGATCAGCGTGAACGTTGAGGCGTCGATCATCGAAGGTGAGCGACCATCGAACCGGTTCATCGTTTCGCGCGTCGCGCCGCTGTAGCGGTGGAACACCGAGCCGTTGAGAAAGAGGCGGATCTCTTTGAGGTTCGAGAACGAGAACGGGTTGCCGCCGGTCGTGGCGAACTGGAAAGCGAGTTGGTGATAGCGGCGGCCGATGGGCAGCTTGAAGGTGGCTGTCTGGTTGGCGCCGATGCCCTCACCGTTGGGCATCCGAACATCGATACGTGACATGAGGCTAACTCCGTGAGTGGTAGATATGTCCCGACCTACCACTCACGGAAAGCGCCATTGTGCGTTCAGTCCGGTGCTGGGGCGGGTGTGGGCTTCAGGCGCCGAATACAACAGCCTTGATCGCAGGAACGCGATAGGCGATGGCAACGACGGCCAGAGCGACAGCGGCAGTGATGGCGTACTTCATGAAAGCTCCAAGTGCGTTGAACAGTGAAGTTGAGAAAACGACGCGACGCTAGCCCCTTCCGGAGCGCTCCGGAACGGCTGCCCCGGAGCGCTCCGGAGGCTCCGGAGTTGTTTTGTGACGGAGTGCGCGCTTAGCGCGAGGGTCGGCGGCGGGATTTACCGAAATCCAACACGCCGCGAGTGAGACGGCGGTCACGCATGTCGCGCTCGACCCAGTGAAGGCTCTCGAGCGCGGTGATCTCCTCGACCGGGATGTCGAGGTATTCGGCCATGGTCTTGCGATCGCGTGGAAAGGAGAGCCGGCCGGTGTGGATCACATCGGCGTTGCCGGCGAGCGTTTTGTCTGACTCCGCAGGGCGTTGAGTGAGGCCATAGATGCGACCGCTGTAGTGTCGGCCCTTACGGATGATGTCGCCCCACCCCTCCGGGGCTTTGGCCGGACTGGTGACGTCGGCCAGCTCCTCGACGACGAGGGTCCCGTCTGGAGCGGCCTTCATCCACACGAAGGCCAGCTTGCAGAAGGTGTGAAACGTTTTTGCGTTGACCGGGCCGGTGTAGCCGACCCGGAATTCTCCGGGACACCCCACGTCGGCCACGACGAGCTCGTGCAGCTGGGTCAGTGTGCGGACGGGACGCACCAGGTGATCGCGGCTCCACTCGTGGACCGAGTCCCAGACCAGGAGGCGCTCGGCGGCCTCGCACTGCTGCCGGGTCCAGCCGGATTTACCGGAGCCGCGCGAGCCAGCGACGAGGACCGCGATCCCGTCAGGCCGGCGTCGCGGCGCCATGTTCGGGCGCGGCAGCATCCGGGGCTTTCTTCGGACCGATCCCGGGCAGCTTGCCGCCGTTTTGAGCGATGCCGTTGACGGCGATGATCCCCGTGCAGGCGATCAGCCGAAACCAACATGCGTACTTGCCGCCGACCCCATCGGGGAACAACTGCGCCAGGCACTCTGCTGAAGCCTCGGTCCACTCTTTGCGGAACTCCTCGGTGATGCCCCACTGAGGCAGCACCGCGTGGCTCACGAACATCACCGGGAGATGCAGGACCTCGCGAAACTCTTTGGCGGCGTCGACCGGCTCCGGGGGCGGCAGGCCGTTGTCGGTGAGCGCTTCGGGTTCGGCGCCCTCGAGGGCCGCATTGGCCTCGAGGAGGAGATCGGCCGCTTCGTTGCTGAGCGGTTCCGTGCCTCCGGGGGGCGGGGTCGCGTCGTTCATATCACCGGCTCCCACCATCTGCGCTTGCTGGTCTGCTCCGGAGCTGGCTTCGGGCGCTCTGGGGTTTTCCCCGGCGCTTTCCGGGGCGATTGATCGCTGGTCTTGCGCGCCGGCGCGTGCGCCGGCGCGGATTTTTCGACGCGTTTTTCCGGAGCGGCGGGTCCCCATATCTTGCCTTCGGTCAGGATGTAGTCAGTCACCGCGGGGTTGCCGTCGGAGCCGATCCGCCCGTGCACCGGGCATTCGGCGTAGTGCTTGCCTGTGAAGAGGGTCTTGCGTCCCACGGTGCGGGGTCGGAACCGATAGATTTTGCAGACCTGGTCGCAACCCTTGTGTGGGCAGGTCACCTCGCCGATAGGCGTGTTGGTGCGCTTGCTCATCGAGCCCGGGACTGGAGGACTGGGAGAGTTTCGGTAGTGGAGGCGCTGGCGATCTCGAGGAGCGTGACGCGATCGGCGAGATCTTCCACTTCGCCGAGCAGCTGCTCAGTCAGCTCGAAGGCCCGCTTCCCCCTGGGGTTGAGAGCGAGCATCGGCGACTTGCTGAAGGCCTGCATGTGGCCACGGAGTTCGCGGCACGTGTCGATGAGTTTTGGCACGGCTGCGGATGACAGCGCATACCCGGGCCTCGGGGAGTGCCCGATTTCACAAAATACTAGGTGATCTCTTTGAAGTGTGACGGGATGCTCTCTCCGAGAGACCCCGCACCGGCAATTCCAGCGAGACCCAGCGCCTTTTTGAGCGCTAACCAGCGTTCAGCGGCGGAAAGTCCTATCGACTTATCCTCCGGTATCGAGTCAAGAAGAGCGGAGCTGAGGCGGTACCGCCCTCCTCGGTAGTCGACTCGGCCGAGCCAGACTATCTGGCCCAGGTCCTCCGCCTTCGGCTTTTTGAGGCGAAACAAACACCCATAGGTGCGCGTGCGACGGAACCCACGCATGGCGCGCAGCCACTCGAGCAGCTCGCCGCCGGTCCACTCCAACATAGGCGGAGGCGGAGGCCTCGCCCCCTCATCCCGCGATTCCAGATCAGCTTTTTGAGCTGACTTCGCCACGGTCGCGGCCACCGCGTACTTGATGAGCTCGCTCAGTGCGCCGCGCACGACGCCCGGACCCTGCGCCAGCTTGCGGATCTCGAGGTTCCAGTGCCAGATCCGACGCAGCTTCTCGTAGTCGAAGTAACCCTTGACCACGAAAATAACATTGAGATGGACGTTCCAGTCGCGCGCGCTGCCGAGGGGCGCCTCGAGGACGCACAGAGCGCCTTTGATCTCAGGGAAGACCAGGCTGCCGTCGGCGTGCTTAGCCTTCAGGATCGATTTGCGGAAGCGCCGGCAGATCGCGACCATTTCGCGGCGCAGTCCACCGGGAGCGGCGTTCGGCGAAGTGAGAACGCCGTAATGAAGAGCATGCGAGTCAGCCTGTAGAGCCTCGAGCGGATCCAACACCTTGCGTGAGAGACGCTGGGCCTCCTCACGGGCATCGTCAGGACAAAGCCGAGAGAGCCCCGCTTTGTCGTCCCAGAACATGACCGCCTTACCCGCTTTGAGACTGTACCCATACGCCCCGCTCCATCGTGCGCCCTGCAATCGATCGATGTAGTTGTGGACCCACTTCGCGCCGCAGAGCGGTAACACCCGATCCTTAAGCGCCTGGGCGAGCAGCCGGCGGATCGTGTGATGGAGGGAGTAGCCCGGCAGATCCAGCTCGAGCTGCTCTTGTGCATGGAAAGCTGTCGGCGCCCAGGCCGCGTAGGAGTGAGTCTCACCGGTGGCCTGGTCGGTGAAGACTGCGCCGAATTCCTTGCTCTCGTCGGTCTGCAGCCAGCGGTAGTAGTCGAGGCGATCCCGTTGGACGTCGAGGGGCTCGAGAGGACGTTGCAACATCAGACCAGCGCCCGCTGGAGAAGCTCAGGAGCGACGTAGCCGCCGCGAGCTTCGATGTCGCGAATTATTTCGACCGACGCGTTTGAGGTGAGACGTGTTGCTTCGGCGAGTCCCTTGCCGTGATTCATCCCGCCGCAGATGCAATGGCAAGAACCGCCTTCGGCGTTGTAGCACTTCGCGTCGCAGCGGCCGTAGGTCCCTTCGGAGTTGCCGGCGCTGATGAGCGTGCTCAAAACCGGGCGCCCTGCCCTTCGCCCAACACCCAGGCGCACTGGCGCCCGAACTCAATCGCACGACGGGCGGCTAACAGCAGGGCTTGACGCTCCGCGCCCGGAAAGTCGGCCCAGCGCAGTTTACAGAGGGCGGGCGAGAGACCGGCGATCTCGAGCAGCGCGCGATGCTCCGCGTGAGGGTTGAGCGTCCACTGGCCGCGACCGTCCCACGCATCGGCCAGACGTGCGATGAAGTCGACCGGCACGAGGGCTGCCGCCGCGTTCTGCAGCCGAGCGCCGCCGTCAGCTTTTCCAACCTGATAGGCGAGTTCGCAAAAGCAACTCAGGCAAAGATCGATTCCGGACCCGTGACGGTTGGCGGCGTACAGCGCCACGCACAAATCCCGTGACGAGCAACGGTCGCACAGCGTCGCGGCGACCGAGGCAGAGAACGTACCGTTCCAGATCGGCGTACTCACTCGCCCTCCGAAAAGGTGATTGTCACGACGTGCGAGAGGCCATGCCCTTTCGGCAGCGTGCAGTCCATCACGACCGGTTTGCCGTACTCGCAATCGACCATCGCCAACGCGAGCTTCGAGGAGATGTCCACGAAGGTTTTTCCATTCACCTCGAGGACGATGCGCACGGAGCGCGGTGGGTTGGGCCGGCGGCGGGTGAACCACCGCTTGATGATTTCGGAGGCCAGCGTGGGGCCGCTCAAAGAGCGAGCCCCCAGGGTGCGGATGGCACCCGATAGCACGCGAGGTGTGGGCCACTCTCGAGCGGGATGTCCGAGCGTCTGGCCCAGGCCTCCGCACGTTGTAGCCACGCGTACGCCTCGTTGCACGAGCGGACGGGAATAACCGTCTTTGGGCCGTCCGCGCAGAGCATCACGCACAGGACGAAGCCGTACATGGCGCTCATGGCGCTGCCGCTCGCTTGGCGCGGATCTCCTCCACGATCTCGCCGAAGGTCTGGTCGTCCTCGAGCAGCTTCAGGGGGTCGTCGGCCGGCGGCTCCTCAAGGCCGAGTTCCCTGACGAGCTGCTCGCGACGGGCCTGGTAGTAGGCGACTAGGCGGGGATTCGGGGCGCGCAGCGCCTCGAACTCCTTCAGGGTCGCATCGACCCGGAACAGCTCGAGGGCTGCGTTGCACTCAGCGATTACACGGTTGACGGTCGTATCGCCGGCTTGGGGGCCGGCCTCAGAGGCGACGGGTGTCGCGTTCATGGCGATTCTCCAGTGTGTGCGATACCACTCGCACATCAGCCGCAAAGGGGGCGGCTCCCCAAAAGTGGTAGTTCCCCGGCGACGCCCGAACTGGAGCGGACTGGCTGAAAGCGGCGTAAGGGTCGGGGAACCGCCCGACCGACAGCATCCCTCAACCGGGTTGATGGGTCAACCGGGTTGAGGCTTGTAAGCCCCCCGCAGGGGCGCTATAGCGTGGGTTCGGTCACACGGCGGGAATCAGCGGCCAATGAAACTTGAGACCTCTACGGAGCTTCTGGAGCGCGTACGCGCAAAGCACGGATCTAGCTGGTACGGCCTTGCACGACTGCTGCCGGCGTCCGTGAGCAGCGTCGCAAATTGGAAGAACGGTCGCAGCACGATCGACCGAAAGTTCGTAGCCCGTGTCGCGGAATTGCTGGACGAGAGTCCCGAGTACGTTCTGTTGTGCCTTGAGCATGAGCGGGAATCGAGCGCCGACATGCGCAAACTTTGGCAGCGGATAGCGTCGAAATTTCGCTCTCACGCGGCGAGCATCTTGCTCGTGAGTATGGGCCTGTTAGGTGTTGGGAGCCCTACTCCGGCCGAGGCTTTCGACGGGCACCGCGGAGCGAACGACGCTGCTATGTATATTAAGTCAAATCGACGCCGCAAGGCTTGGTGGGCCTGGACGACCTGGCTACCGATCCCGGCGTAACCCCCCTGACTTAAGTCGCTTTCCCCCTGGCCGTTACAATTCGCCATGAGTGGCGCGAACGGATTGCTCGCCCGCGAGCTGGCGCAGCGCGCGCGGGTGCACATCAGCACCGCCCGGCGCTGGCTGCGTTGCGGCCGGCTGCCGTGGTGGCTCGAGGAGCTGCGCTGGATCGGGAGCGACCTGGGCCGCGTGGCCGAGCCGTGGCGCGAGTGGAGTCTCCACGGGGAGCGGCTGCGCTCACCCGAGGGCGAGCTGTTCACCCAGGCGGACCTTCGCGCCGTCCGCGTCATGCGCGGCCAGATCGCCGCCTACCGGGAGGCCTTGTGCACGCATGTGCAGGCCGACTGGGTCGACGGTCGGTATGTGATCCCGGCCGAGCCCTTTAACAAACAACGCTAGCGGTGCCGGCGGCCGGGGATGGGCATCTCGGCGGCCTCCTCGACCCGCTGCCACTTCTGATCCTGCCGATCGATCCGCTGGCCAAAGTCCTCGAGGCGCTGTTGCATGGCGGACTGCGCCTGCAGGACCTGGGAGAGCTGCCCGGCGATCTGCTCGAGCTTGGGACCCGGATCGTGCTCTTTTAGCAGCCGCAGATCCAAATGCTGGGAGTAGATCCAGCCCGTCGCGGTAAGGGTGCACGTGGCGATCGCGATGAGCGAGGGAAGTTTGAAGTTTTCCCGCAGCCACCACCACACCGGATCGGTCGCTTTGAGCAGCGCGGTAACCGACTCGCCCACAGCCTCACCGAAACGTGGCCGCCACACCGCGCGCCGTGAAATACAGCAGCCCGCCGATGACCGCGACGTAGAAAACAACCAGCAACGGGTTTGTGTCCGGAGGCGTACCAACCGTGGTCAGGACGCTCCCCGAGGAATCGACCAGGCGCGCGGAGAATTTCACGCCCAGCGCATCGAGCAGCCCCGGGGGGGACTGCGGCTGCGGCGGCTGCGACGGGTCCTGCGGGGGCGAGGCGAGTCCGCCGAGTGAGAACTCGGGGCCCAGGTTCGTTTTGACGCGAACATCGATCCCCGCCAGGACGGCATTCAAACTGCCGCTCACGTCCGCACCGGCCTGTGAGACGGCAGTTCCAACAGCGGAGTCCAGAAGACTCCAGAGACTCATGAGACGGCCACCTCAGGCGCCGGCTCGGGCGTGCGTTCGCTCACGCGCCAAGCCGCCATTTGCGCCTGGTGCTCGACCTCCCACATGAGGCGCTGCTTCTCGCCCTCGTACCAGCGGCAGAGCCACCAGCCGACGAACACGCCGTAGACGCACCAGACGAGCTCCCGATTCACGACGCGGCCTTCTGCAGCTGCTCTGCCAGCTTCAGCTCCATCGCCTTGACGCGATTCTCGACACTGGCCACGGCCTGCTGCGTGAAAGTCTCCACGCCCGCGACGCGCGAGTTCAACGAGTTGAGTTCGTTGTTGACTACCGGGATGTGCGCCTCGACGCGCGCCTTGAGTTTCTCGAATTGTTCTGCAATCCAGTTCATGGGGTCCTCTAACTTGGGTTGGTGGGGGCGATGCTCACCCCCGTGGTGTCAGGGTGTTGCTGCAGGGGCGTGATCCCACCGACGCCCGACAACACGTCATACGCCGGTGGCGTCACCGTCGAGGAGGTCGCGGGCGTGGCGGGAATCACGGACAACGGGTCATCCGTCGTGGGACGCGCCTTCAGGATCGCGATCACAACCATCGCGACCGCCGCGACGCCTGCCACGACCATGACGGTTCCTCCGATCTGCGATTGCGAGAGCATCCTGTGCGCTCCTCTTACGGTGAGATGTACTTGGGCTGGATCAGCACGGTGTAGTTCGCACTCGCCGGCGTCAGTGTGCCTGCGGTTGAGTTGAACACCTGAATGCGAACGGTGCCGGCGGCCGAGATGTAGCAGGTCAACACGATGCCGGCACCCGGATCGACGGTCGAGGAGATCCCATCGCAAATATCACCCACCACGACACCGGGACAGGAGACCGTCGTGCTCGCCTGCGTCAGTGTGCTGAGTGCGCCGGGCGCGTAGGCGGTCTTGGTGCAGATGAACTCGTTGGAGGCGCTGGACGCGTGCGCCGGTCGCACGGCCAGATTGCTGACGGCAAGCGCGATGACGAGGGGCAGGAGAGCGCCCAGGGTCACCGGAAAAGAACGAATCAAACTACGCATACATACCTCGATTGATGTTGAAACACTGTTGAGACTCAAGCTTTCCCCTGCAGACGCTCGATCGTCCGTTGCGTACTGGCGCCCAGCAGGATCGTGACGAGCGCGACCAGGTCGGAAATGTTCAGATCCGGCCGGGACACCAGCGTGTGGGACTTGTAGCACTGGTAGACCCACATCCCGGTCGCGGCCGCGCAATACGGCACGTAGTACATGAACAGCGCCGCGGCCCCTACCCAGCCGATCGCCGGTCGCCAACCGCTTTTCCAGAAGCTGGGCGATGCGGCCTCGATCTTGTTGACCTCGCTTTGTGCGGAGTCGGACGCGGCGGAGGCCTGCACGATGGTCTGAAACCGCTGCTGTGCCAGGTCCAACACGTGCCCTTCGGCTTCCGCGCGCTGGGTCGCCTGCGCCGTCTTGTCCGGGAAGAAGCGGTCGACCAGGTCGCGGCCGAAGTCGATCAGGGTGCCGATCGGGTTGTTGATGTTGATGTCGCCCATCACCAGCCTCCCGTCGTGCCGAAGTCTACCGCCGTCGAGTTATCCAGGTACGCCCGCAGATCGCCGGCCTTGCTATTGCCGATGCGATATTCGGTCCCGTTGTAATCGAACGTGGCGTCACTGTTGACGCTGCCGGCGCCGATGAAGTGCGAGCTGCCGTCCGGGAAGGTCAGCCAGTAAAACCACACGGTGCGAGAGGTCGGGTCGTACCAGCTCGCAAAGGTGGCGTTGG
>Ga0210387_10002667_pt1 | contig 13690 bp, 9 predicted proteins | sample IncBWC7OmetaG_FD_160108 | JGI IMG/M metagenome (GOLD analysis project Ga0210387, IMG submission 160108) | Forest soil microbial communities from Barre Woods Harvard Forest LTER site, Petersham, Massachusetts, United States - Inc-BW-C-7-O ...
AGGGTATGAGCGTGGTGCGCGATTTCTGCGGCCATGGTCTCGGCCGGCTGTTCCACGATGAGCCGAACATCATCCATGTCGGCCGTCCGGGCGAAGGCGTGCCGCTCAAGCCCGGCATGTTCTTCACCATCGAGCCGATGATCAATCTCGGCAAGCCGCATGTGAAGATCCTGTCCGACGGCTGGACAGCGGTGACGCGGGACCGCTCGCTGTCGGCCCAGTTCGAGCACTCGGTCGGCGTGACGGCGACCGGTTTCGAGATCTTCACGCTGTCGGAACGCCATCAGGAGAAGCCGCCGGCGCTGGCTTGATGCGTCGCCCGCGGTGAGCCCCCTTCATTCCGTTGCGAGATAGATCAGCGCCAGCACCGGCAGCAGGCCGCCGATCCATGCCGCCAACGTCCAGCCGCCATGGGCATAGGCCCAGGCGCCGACAGCCGAACCTGCCGCGCCCGCCAGGAAGAACGTCGTCATGTAGAGGCCGTTCAACCGGCTGCGGTGTTCGGCGCCGAGCATGAATAGCGCGCGGTAGCCGAGCACGACATTACCCTGTACGCCGAAGTCGATCGCGATCGCGGCGGCGACGAAGACCGCCAGCGAAAGCGGCGAGCCGGGAGCGGCGAGCAGCGTCAGGGCAAAACCGCCCGATGTCAGCAACATGGCCATCGCCGTTGCCGGTCGCGTCCAGCCGCGATCGGCGACGCGACCGGCGATGGGAGCGGAGATCGCGCCGGCAGCCCCGACAAGCGCAAACAGGGCGATCCCGGTCTGCGACATGTGGAAGGCGGGACCGGCCAGCACCAGCGGCACCGTGGTCCAGAACAGGTTGAATGCCCCGAACAGGCCGGCCTGATAGAGCGCACGACGCCGCAACATCGGTGTGTCCCGCGCCAGGTGCAGCATCGATGCAAGCAAGGCGCCATAGCCGAGGCGTGCCTGCGGCTTCCGCACCGGCAAGGTCTGGCGGAGCAACAGCGCGAGCAACACCATGATCCCGGCCGACATGGCATAGACCGCGTGCCACGACGACACCGAGGCGACGAAACTCGACAGCGGCCGTGCCAGCATGATGCCTAGCATCAACCCCGTCATGACATTGCCGATCACCCGCCCCCGAATCCGCTCGGGAGCAAGGTGACCGGCATAGGGCACCAGGATCTGCACGGCGACCGATCCGAGACCGACGCACAACGCGGCGGCAAAGAAGGGAATGGGATGCGTCGAGTAGGAAGCGGTGGCGAGCGCAATCGCGCCAAGCGCAAGCACGGATACCACCAGCCGTCGGTTCTCGACGAGATCGCCGAGCGGCACGATCAGGAACAGCCCTACGCCATAACCGAGCTGGGTCATGGTCATGACAAGGCCCGCCGCTTTCGGCGACAGGCCGAGTTCAGCCGCAATCGGACCAACCAGCGGCTGCGCATAATAGATGTTGGCGACGATCAGTCCGCAGGACAGCGCGAGCAGAAAGGTGATCCAGCTCGAGATTGAGGGCGAGCGGTCGGGAAGATCAGAGGCGATCGTTGTCACTTCTTTTTCCTGTTTTGGGAGCGTCTCCTTTTGGGGACGTCCATAATCTAGGTGCCAAAAAAGTCGGCGAGTGCCGCGACATATAGGGATCAGTTACTCTCTGTTCAAACCACAGCTGCGTGGGCTGCCCCTTGGGCATCCCTTCGACATCCCTTGGGCATGGCCGCACTTCCCGGTTGCAAAAATCGACCGTCACGGCACATTGAGCCGATGAGCAGCGAGACGGAAAATCCGATTAACCAAAAGGCGCGCGAGGAGCCGCCGCATTATCACGGCCATCGGACGCGCCTGCGCGACCGTTTTCGGGACGCTGGTCCCGACGCGTTGAGCGACTATGAGTTGCTGGAAATGGCGCTGTTTGCCGCTCTGCCGCGGCGCGACACCAAGCCGATCGCCAAAATGCTCTTGAAGAAATTCGGCTCCTTTGCCGAAGTCGTCCATGCGCCGGAAAGCCTGCTGCGCGAGATCGACGGCATTGGCGATGCCTCGATCACGCAGCTCAAGCTGCTTGCTGCGGCGGCCAACCGCATCGCCAAGGGCGAGCTGCAGCAGCGCACGTTGCTCTCGTCATGGAACGAGGTGATCGACTATTGCCGCACCAACATGGCTTTCGCCGACAAGGAGCAGTTTCGCATTCTCTTCCTCGACAAGCGCAATCAGCTGATCACGGACGAGGTACAACAGACCGGCACGGTGGACCACACACCGGTCTACCCTCGCGAGGTGATCAAGCGGGCGCTGGAATTATCCGCAACCGCCTTGATCCTGGTGCACAACCACCCTTCGGGCGATCCGTCGCCGTCGCAAGCCGACATCCAGATGACAAAAGCAATTATCGCTATTGCCAGCCCGCTCGGCATCGCCGTGCACGACCACATCATTGTTGGCAGGGGCGGGCATGCAAGCCTGAAGGGCATGCGGCTGATCTGAAGGAAAACGCCAACTATCCAAAATGCTCGATCAGCAGTTCGGTGAGAATCCGGACTTTCCTTGTGGAGTGCTGACCGGGAGGCCGGACGACGAACATGCCAGCCGTCGGGACAAGATACCTCGTCATCACCGCGACAAGGGCGCCGGATTCCAGATAGCCCTTGATGAGATGATCCGGAAGCCAAGCGATGCCGAGTCCCGCCACCGCAGCAGCAGCGAGAGCGGTGCCGTTGTCCGCTTTGAACCGCCCCTGCGGATGAATGGAAATTGTCCTGTCGCCATCAATCAATTGCCAGGTTTCCGTTCCCTGCATGAGCGCCTGATGGGTAAGAAGCTCGTCCGGCGTCTCGGGCGCCCCGTACTCCCTGATATAGTCCGGGCTTGCGACCAGCTTTCCAGTAATCGGTCCGACACGACGTGCGATCAAGTTCGAGTCGTTGAGATAGCCGACGCGTATCGCGCAATCGAAACCCTCCCCAATGATGTCGACGAAGCGATCGCTGTAGCTCGCCTGCAGGTGGAGCAGCGGATGGCGTCGCGCCATTTCCGCAAACACCGGCGCCAAATGCGTCGGTCCCAAGGATAGCGGCGCGGCAATCCGGAGGCGACCGCGCAGTTCGCCAGCAGGCATGATCGTCTCAAGCGCGACGTCGATTTCGGCGCAGACTCGAGCGGCATGCTCGCGAAACGTGACGCCGGCCTCCGTCAGCGCGGCACCGCGGGTTGTCCGCGCGAGAAGTTGGACGCCGAGTTCGGCTTCAAGCCGGAATAGCCGCCGACTGACGATCGACTTCGAGACGCCAAGGCGCCGGGCAGCCGACGACACCCCGCCAGCATCGGCCACATCGACAAAAGTCCTGACATCCTCGAGATCCATGTCCGGCGTTCCACTTTCGGCGACACAGATGGCCAATTCTGGCAGCTATCGCATCGATTTTAGCGACGATAGCTTGGTTGTCAGTTCAAGCCAAGAGTTCAAGCCAAGGGAGATTGCTATGTTATCGAGGGACCAAAATTCCGGCCGCTCAGCGGTCGTTACCGGCGCCGGCGCAGGGCTCGGCCGCGATATCGCGCTGGGGCTCGCCGCCAAAGGCTACGTCGTTTTCGGAACGGCGATGTCAGCCGTGGAAGTCCAGGACCTGAAGGACGCTTCGGGAGGACGTGTCAGCCTAACCGTCTCTGACATGACCAAAGAGGAGTCGGTGAAAGCCTGGGCGGCCGGCGTGTCCGACGCCCTCGGCGATTCCGGCCTCGATATCCTGATCAACAATGCCGGCATTCTGACCCCGGGCCCGATCGAGGTTCTTCCGCTCGACGCCATCCGGCGTGAATTCGACGTCAACGTGTTGGGGGCTTTGTCGGTCATCAACGCATTCCTGCCGGCGCTGAGGAAGGCGCGCGGCCGCGTCGTTCAGGTCAGTACCTGGACCGCCAGCGTGCCGCTCCCGTTCAATGGGCCGTCTGGCGCATCGAAAGCCGCAATGGAGGTATTTGCGACGGTCTACCGCGCCGAGCTGAAGCGGTTCGGAATCGACGTCGTGGTGGCAGCCGCAGGCAACATGAAAACCGGCGGCCCCGCGAAAACGGCTGCAGCCCTCAAGCGGGTGGCCGACGGCATGACACCCCAACAACGCGAGCTATATGGAGAAACCTTCGGATCGTTCGCAGCCGCTCTTAACGGCATGCAGAACAGCGGGCTCGAGTCGGCCGCCGCCGCCCGGAGGGTGATCGAACTGGCCGAACAAGTCCCTGCACCGAGCCGAGCGCCGGTGGGAGCAGACGCCGAAGAGATGCTCCAGCTCGCCCGCGAGAAATCAGATGCCGAGCAGGATGCGTTTCGCCTCCAGCTCGTCGGCCTGAGTTAAGCAGCCTTAATCATCACCCATCTCACAACAGGAGCCAGCCATGATCGAGATCATCGACACCAACGATAGTCGCGCCGTTCGCAACAAGAACAACGTTCTCGCCCTCTACGATCTGATGATCAACACGAAGAAATCGGAAGAGGGCACGGCCCAATACGTGAGCCCCGCCTACATCCAGCACAACCCGCTGATCGCAGACGGTTCGGTCGCGCTGGGGAAGTTCTTCGCCCAGATCACACGGGAACGCGCCCGGGCCCGCGTCGTCGTTCACCGCATCATCGCCGCCGGCGACTATGTATGGGCGCACGTGAACTTTCTGAATCTTTTCAATGATGACCCGAATGATACGGGAGTCGCCGGCGTCGACATCTACAGGATGGACGCCGACGGCAAGGCAATCGAACATTGGGACACCTTGCAGATCGTTGGCGACCCGAAAAACTCGGCACCGTTGATCGCGCCGAACATTCCGCGCGCCAACCCGAACGGAATGTTCTGAGTCCTCGCAGGCCGACACCCAGATGACCGAGACGATCATCAGCACCACCAGCCCGCCCGGCATCGCCGTGCGGGCTTCCAGATCAGGCAAACGGAACGTCTTCGCCCCGGACTTCAGGACTCACTGCCGCCGGTTCAGGATGTCCGCACCGGCGTGGGACGAATCCGCACCTTGCTGCCTTCAGCAAGGTCGACCACGGGATTAAGAATCACCTGGTCGCCGCGCTTCACCCCGCTGTTGACCAGAACCTGACGCCCGAGATCGCGGACCACACCGACCTTGCGCAAGTGCACCACACCGTTCTCGACAACTGCGACCTGAACCCCGGCCTGGTTGAAGATGATCGCCTCCGCGGAGACCGTGAAGCTGGGCGTCTTGCGCGGGATATGCAGCTCGATGGTGCAGTAGATGCCTGACGTCAGCGCGCCATCCGGATTCGGAATGTCGATCTCGGTGAGCAGCGTCCGCGAGCCGGGCTGGATCGCGTCCGCAATCCGCGTCACCGTGCCTCGAAAGGTGCGGTCCGGGATTTCCGGCACGTGTACCGCCGCATCGATGCCGGGCTTGAGACCGAACGCCGAGTCCTGCGGCACGAACACCTGAGTACGGATGACGTTGCTCTGCATGATCGTGAACATGAATGTGCCTGAGGTCGCGTCGGCCTGTACCAGGCTGCCGACATCGATATTGCGTTGGGTGATGACGCCGTCGAACGGCGCGATAACGCGTTGATAGGCCTTCTGCTGATGCAGCACCTGAAGCTGGGCTTCCTCGGCCGTCGCGTTAGCCTGCGCGACCGAGACCGCGGCCGCCTGGGCTTTCAGCGTCTGCTCGTCGATCGTGCCCTGTTGCGCGGTCACCCAGCCCTTCTCCACCAGCGGCTTGTCACGGTCCCAGGTGACACTCGCAAGCACGCGATTTGCCTCAGCCTGCTGCAGCGCCCATTTGAGCTGGCTCAGCGTCGCCTCGGCTTGCGCGATCTGGTGATCGAGCTCCGGCGCCACAATCTCGGACAACAATTGCCCCTGCTTGACGCGGTCGCCGATATCGACCTCGCGCGTGCCGATATAACCGGAGGCGCGCGCGAAGATATTTGCGGTCGCAAAGGCCGACGTGGTTGCGGGCAGATTGACGACATCGATCTCGCTGCTTGGCTCGACGTTAGCGACGCGAACTTGCGGGACAAAGTCGAGCTCTTGCTCCTCGGCATCGGCACTCAGGCGATATTGCGTCAAATGATTCCAGGCGCCTGCGGTGAGCGCCCCCGCCAATACCACCGCCACGCCGAGGACAACGAGGCGCCCTCGTCGTCCGCGCTTTTTTCCTTCGTGCGCAGGTTGCTCCGCTGCGCGGTCGGATTCAGCCGTGCCTTCGGCATCGAACGGCCTGTTAAAGTTCATTCCAGCACCTCGTCAAATACCCCGTGATGTGTTTTCCCGTCGTTGCCCTTGCGCAGCATCGCGAACAGATATGGCACGACCAGAAGCGTGGTCGGTGTGGCGAACAAGAGCCCGCCGATCACCGCGCGCGCCAGCGCTGCATTCTGCTCCTCGCCAGCTCCCCCGATCGCCATCGGGATCATGCCGACGATCATCGCTGCCGCCGTCATCAAGACCGGCCTAATCCTGGTATGTCCGGCCTCGATTGCAGCCTCGAAGGCGGTCTTGCCTGCGAGCTGCTGCTCGCGCGCAAAGGTCACGAGCAGGATCGAGTTCGCGGACGCGACGCCGACCGCCATGATCGCTCCCATCAGCGATGGCACGTTGAGCGTCGTGCCGGTGATGAACAACATGGTCAGGATGCCGCACAAGGTCGCCGGCAGCGCCAGGATCACGACAAAGGGATCGCCGAAATTCTGGTAGTTGACGACCATCAGGAGGTAGACGAACACGGCCGCAAACAACAACCCGATGCCGAGGTTGATGAAGGCCCCGTTCATGCTCTCGATCTGTCCGATCACCTGGATGCTGTTGCCGGGCTTCAGCTGCTTCTTCAACTCCGTCACGATCTTGCCGATCTCGGTAGCCACGCCGCCGAGATCGCGACCCTGGATGCTTGCATAGACCTCATAGACGGGTTGGATATTCGCCTGGTTGGCGTTGGTCGGAATGCTGGTGCGCTTGAACGTCGCAACGTTGCCGAGCAGGCCCGGGATCGGCGTATCGGTCTGGGCCGAGGCCAGCGACGTCGAAACCGGCGTATTGGCGAGATCGTTGAGCGACGAAATCTGATTTTCCGGCGTCTGCACCGCGAGATAATAGGGAATCCCCGACTTCGGATCGGTCCAGAAATTCGGCGTCACCTGTTCTGAGGAGCTGAGACTGACATTGACATTGGTCGCGACCGTACTCGCGTTCAGCCCGAGCTGTGCCGCCCGCGCGCGGTCGATATCGGCATAGAAGGCCGGCGCATCGACCTCTTGTTGCAGATGGGCATCGGCTATGCCTCTGATCGCCTCAATGCGCCGGCGCAATTCTTTTGCGACGCGCAGGTTGTTGTCCCGGTCATAGCCGACGGTGCGGACGTCGATCTGCGCCGGCAGCCCGAAATTGAGGATTTGCGTCACGATATCGGCGGCCTGGAAATAAAAGGTATCCTCGGGGAATGACGCCGGCAGCACCTGGCGCAGCTTGCGGACATATTCGGCGGTCGGCCGGTGGCCCTCCTTGAGCGACACCAGGATCACGCCGTCATTCACGCCGATTGTCGAACCATCGGTAAAAGCGAGATTATAGGAGCGCGCCGGCAACCCGATATTGTCCACGATCAACTCGCGCTCATTTTTCGGGATAACCTCGCGAATCTTGTTCTCAACGTCCTGGAAAATTCGTTCCGTCGCCTCGATGCGCGTTCCGGCCGGCGCGCGGACGTGTAGCTGGATCTGTCCGCCGTCGATGACGGGAAAGAAATCGCGGCCGACAAGCGGCAACAGCACGACGCCGAGCCCTCCCATCAAAAGCATGCCGGCTGGAATGATGAAGCGGTGCCGCAGCAATTCGGTGAGCGAGCGCGAATAGGAATGGCGTATCGTTTCAAACCCTCGCTCGAAGGCCGCGTGGAAGCGCGCGAACAGGCCGCGCGGGGCCTCACCCGCCGGGCCATGATGTTCGTTCTTGAGCAACAGGCCGATGATGATGGGCGTCAGCGTCCGTGACAGCCCATAGGACGCCAGCATCGCGAAGACCACGGCGAGCCCAAGCGGCGTGAACAGGTATTTTGCCGGCCCATCGAGGAACACGACGGAGGTGAACACGCAACAGATTGCAAGCGTCGAAACCAGTGTCGGCACGGCGATGCCGGCGGCGCCATGCAGTGTTGCCTGCGGCAGTGGCTGGCCCTCTTCGGTGAGCAGACGGTGCGTGTTCTCGATCGTGACCGTGGAGTCGTCGACGAGGATGCCGACCGCGAGCGCGAGGCCACCCAGCGTCATGGTGTTCAAGGTCTCGCCCAGGAAATAGAGCACCACGAGCGAGGCCAGCATGGATAGCGGTATTGAGATCATGACCACCACGGTCGACCGCCACGATCCCAGGAACAAGAGGATCATCAGCGCCGTCAATGCGGCCGCGATCGCGCCTTCGCGCAGCACGCCGACCACCGATTGTTTCACGAACACCGACTGGTCGAACAGCTCGGTGATCTGCATGCCGGGGGGCGCCGCGGCACGCGCCGTCTTCAACGCCTCATGCACGGCATTGACCACCGCGACCGTCGAGGCATTGCCGTTCTTGATGATCGAGAGCAGGACCGAGCGGCGACCGTTGTCGCGCACGACGTTTTGCTGGACCAGCCAGCCGTCATGAACCTGGCCGACGTCCCTGACGAACACGGTTGCCCCGTTCACCACCTTGATCGGGATGTTATTGAGGTCGTCAATCGACGGCGGCGTAGCGTTGGTGCGGACGACATATTGCGTATTGCCGAACTTGGCCGTGCCCGCCGGCAGCGTCAGGCTCTGCGCGTTGACCGCGTTCACCACATCGAGCGGCGTCAGCCCCTTGGCGAGCAGTTTTGTGGGATCGATATCGACCATGATCTGGCGATATTTGCCGCCCGCAGGCGTCGGCAGCGTAATGCCCTGTATCGGTGCGAGCTGCTGGCGCATACGGTAGATGCCGTAGTCATAGAGCTCCTGTTCGCTCAGCGTGTCCGAGCTCAGGCTGATCTGCAGCACCGGCACGCTGGACGCATTGAACTGCACCACGACCGGCGGCTGGATACCGGGCGGCATCAGCGCGCGGATCGAATTGGTTGCGGAGACGATCTGCGAAATCGCGAGGTCGAGATTGACGTCAGGCTGGAAGTAGATCTTCTGCACCGACAGACCGGCCATGGTCTGTGCTTCGATGTTCTTGATGCCGTTGACGCTGGCGCTGATGGAGTACTGGCTGTAGGTAGTGACGCGCTGCTCCATTTCGGGCGTGCTCAGGCCCGTATAGCTCCAGATCACCGTCACCACGGGAATGTTGATTTCCGGAAAAATATCCGTCGGCGTCTTGATACACGCGACCGCGCCCAGAAACAGGATCAGAGCGGCGACGACGTAGAAGGTGTGCGGAAAGCGCAGCGCGAAACGAACTATGCCCATGGCCCGCCCTCACGCATTCCAGCGATGGACAGACGGCACGATCGGCCGAGCTTATACACAAAAAGAAATGGAATCAGAGCCGGGCTGCTTCTGGACATGATCAGACATCCACTTGCTAAGGACTTCGCAATGGCCCTGCCTGCAGTTTCCTCAGGGATTCTTTTTATTGGAGGCTGCTCGGAATGCAGCGTGAGGCGGTTGGCATACCGAGCCCGTCAAAGCGATAGGCGTGCGGTTCCACGTCTCAACTCATTCCCCATGTAGGATGGCGCGATCCAATCAGAAGGGCGTTGCCGCCAAACGCGTCAGGAATGCTTCCACAGTCTGACAAAAATCAGTGATGCGGAACTTGGGCGGGCTCAAGATTAGTTGAGAACAATGGCCCTCATGGCCCGAAGCGGCGCTCTGCCTACAAGGGAATGCGGCAGATATGGATGCGGCTCCCATGGATTGACGGGAAGCCGCATCGAAATCGACGTTTTTATTTATGCTTTAGCGTCTGATGAACATCGCAACCAAGGCGCTTGCGGCCGAACATAGCGCGACGATCACAAAGACGACCGAAGTCTGCTGGGTGCTATCCATGAAATGCCCGATCGTCGGCTCGCCCAATCCGGCGAACAGATAGGCGCAGAAATTCATGACCCCTGTCGCCGTTCCCGCGCGCTTGTGCCCGACCAGATCCGGGCACAACGCCCAGAACGACGACTGCGGCCCGTAGACAAAGAAGCCGCACAGGAAAAGCACCACCAGGCCCTGGTAGACGGCCGTGGTCGGAATGGTCGACATATAAAGCGCGGTAACGCATGCCAGCGCCATGTAGAGCACGATGGCCGCATAGCGGCGCGAGTTGAAGATATGGTCGGACACCCAGCCGTTGGTGAATGCACCGACAGCCATGCCGACCGGCAGCGCAATGCTGATCCAGCGCGGATCGATCACGGCCGAACTGGCGTCAGCCTTGGACCAGTCGGCGCCCAGGAAATGAACGGGAACCCACACCAGCAATCCATAGCGGGCGGCGTTCTGAAAGCCGATGGAAACGCTGGCGACCAGCAACCGCCAGTTCGACAGCACGGCCTTGTACCGGGAAAAGGAGCTTTCGGAATCGATGACCGCGGCAGCTTCCCTGGCCGTATCATCCACCGCGTCGTCATGCGGTGAATCGAATCCCATGTCTTCCGGTTTCTCGCGGGCGATCAGGTAGAATGCGACGCCGCCGACCAGCAAAAGCGTGACCGGTATTCTGAATATCCAGCGCCAGTCCAGCTGGAAGTGACCGACCACGATCAGTGAGGTCACGAACGAAAGCACCGAAGCGAGCCCGGCCGCGAAGGTGTAGAGGCCGTAGACCGTCCCGCGCTCGTGACGGCCCCACCAGTTCGACAACAGCCGACTGCCCGGCGCCCATCCCATCGACTGGAAGTAGCCGTTGATGCCCCAAAACACCGAGAGACTGACCACGCCGGTCGACAGGCTGGTGGCCCAGTTCATGATAAAGGACAGGATCGCGCCCGCACTCATGACACGCCGGCCGCCGAACTTGTCGCCGAGGTTGCCGTTGACCGCCTGGCCGACGGCATAGCACCACAACAGCGCCGCGCTGGCCCATCCGAGTGCGGCCTTGCTGACGCCGAACTCCGCCTGAATGCCGGGAATAGCGAAACCGAAGGTCTGCCGTCCCGTGTAGAAGAAAAGGTAGCAAAACATCGCCGCAAGCAGCATCCGCCACTGCGCACGACGGAACGAGCTCATCAGTTCCGGATGCGTCACGCCCAGCGAGCCTACGCCCGCCGGATCAGATATCGTCGACATTGCAAGCCTCCCCCTGATTCCTAGCTGATTTCCTCGCCGTCTCTCCGCACCTATTATTATGAAACTTTGATGTACTATTTTTGTCAGGCGCGGGCCTGCTGACTTACTTCACATCGAACGATGCCTAGCCGGACCAGGGAAGCGAGTAGGTCTTCACATTGGTGAAGCTTTTCATCGCTTCCTGAACGCCTTCCTTGTAGCCAAGGCCGGAGTCCTTGATGCCGCCGAACGGCGACATTTCGATGCGATAACCCGGCACCTCCCAGACGTTGACGGTCCCGACGTCGAGTTCGTTGACGAACCGCGTGATGTAATCGAGACGGTTGGTGCAAACGCCGGATGAAAGGCCGAAGGCCGTCGCGTTGGAAATCCGGATGACGCTATCGATGTCGTTGGGGACGCGGATGATCGGAATCACCGGCCCAAAGGTCTCCTGCATGACCAGTTCGCAGGTGTAGGGAATGTGATCGACTACGGTCGGCGGATACAGCGCGCCCTTGCGATCGTTGCCATGCAACAATCTCGCGCCGTTCTGCACGGCGTCATTGACGCGGCGTTCGAATTCCGTCGCGGCACGCTCATGAATGACGGTCCCGACATCTACCGACGGATCCATCGGATCGCCGCATTTCAGCTTTTTCGCCCGCGCCAACACCAATGCTGCAAATTCGTCCGCAACCGCCTCAACACAAAGGATGCGTTTGACCGCCGTGCAGCGTTGGCCTGAGTTCTTGGTGGCGCCGACTACTGCCAGTTCGGCGGCTTTCTCCAGATCGGCATCCTCCATGACGATCAAGGGATCGTTGCCGCCGAGCTCAAGCACCAGGCGCTTGTAGCCGGCGTTCGCCGCGATGTGCTTGCCGACACGCACCGATCCGGTGAACGTAATCAGGTCGGCGTCCGGATCGGTGATCATCGCATCACCCATCGAGTGCGGATTTCCCGTCACGATCGACAGCATTTCCGGCGGCAGACCGGCCTCGTAGAGCACATCGGCCAGAGCCAGCGCGGTCATCGGCGTCAGTTCGGTGGGTTTCAACACGATCCGGTTGTTGGTGGCGATCGCAGGCGCGATCTTGTGGCTCACCATGTTGAGCGGATGATTGAACGGCGTGATGGCCGAAATCGCGCCCAGAAGCGGCGTGCGCATGGTGAAGATCTTGCGCGCCTTACCCTGGGGGCTGATGTCGCACGAGAATACCTCGCTATCGTCCTTGATCGTGAGCTGGCCTGCGAACGAATAGACATCGTAGGCGCGGCCTGCCTCGTAGAGCGAATCCTTCCAGCAAAGGCCGGACTCGGCCGTAATCAGCCGCGCGAACTGCTCTTTCCGCTCAGCCAGGAGATCCGCGGTCCGAAGCAGAATCTTCTGACGCTCATACCGCGTCAGCTTCGATTTGAATGCCTTGGCTTTCGCGAAAGCATTCCGCCCGTGTTCGGGGCGCGCGGCGGGAACCGTGCCGATGACCTTGTTGGTGTAGGGATTGAAGACCTCGACGCGCTCGTCGGTATCGATGAAGGCACCCGCGATCCGCATCTTCTCATGACGTACGGCTTGCGTTTGGATATTCATGCGACGCTCCTGCCGGATTATTGAATACGATTGAGTGCGACGTCGAAGACGTCGAAATTTCGCAGCAGATGGCCCGGCGGCAGCGCGATCTTGCCGTTGACGATCATCGGCACGCGCTCTTCCGTAAGCCCGCCATGCGAGCGAAGCGGCTCCGTCAACCCGGACAGGTCATGCCGGTCGCGGCTGGTTCCGAGCACTTTATGCCTGGACGAAATCGCCACAATGTCGCCGACCCGATCGGCCGGCAGTTCGAAACGATCGCAAGCCGCCTTGCGCGTCAGCGCTACGTCGATTCCGGCTGTGGCCTTGAGCCGGACGATCAGCGGTTCGGCATCGATATTCGCCGGTAGGTAAATCGTCGCAAACGAGCCCAGCGAGCCGTGATGGGCAACATAAGGATCTGTGATCGGCAGAATGACGCGAGCGCTTCCCTTGCCGAGCCACTCATCGAACAAATCCTGGAGGTACAGCACGTCGGGCTGGCCGCCGGACATGAACTTGTCGTTCATTCCGTGATCGGCGGTCGCGACAATGTTGCAACCGAGCGAATCCAGCTGCGCCAGATAGCGATCGATCATGGCGTAGAAATCGTTGGCGATCCCAGTGCCGGGACCGACCTTGTGCTGGATATAGTCGGTGGTCGAGAGATACATCAGGTCCGGGCGATGGTGCTGGACCAGTTTGACGCCGGCGGCAAAGACGAACTCGGACAAATCGGCGGAGTAGACCTCGGGCAACGGCAGACCGACGAAGTTCAGGACATTATCGATTCCGTTGGCTTTCATCGTCGCCTGATCGGCCTTTTCGGACGAGAACGCGATGGCGCGGCCATCCGAATAATCGAGCCCGTGCGACAACAATGAGCGTAACTTGTCCTTGGCCGTGACCGCG
>Ga0210387_10002668_pt1 | contig 13690 bp, 10 predicted proteins | sample IncBWC7OmetaG_FD_160108 | JGI IMG/M metagenome (GOLD analysis project Ga0210387, IMG submission 160108) | Forest soil microbial communities from Barre Woods Harvard Forest LTER site, Petersham, Massachusetts, United States - Inc-BW-C-7-O ...
CTGCTGACGGGATTGGCCAACAAGTCGCTGGTCGCGGTGAATCAGGCCTTGAGTCCACCGCGCTACCGGCTGCTCGAAAGTGTGCGCGAATTTGCGCTCGTGCAACTGGTCAAGTCGGGGGAGGAGACCCGCGCGCGCCAGGCGCACCTGGCCTATGTGTGCCGCATGGCCGCGACCGTCCATCGGGACCTGGTCAGCGGCCGGATGCGCGAACGCGTGGCCCTGCTGTTGCACGAGCACGGCAATATTGAAAGCGCCTCCGAATACGCACTGGGTGCGGGCAATGATCCGCAGGCGGCGCTGCACATAGCCGGTTCGCTGATGCTGTATTTCAAGGCGCATGGCAGCAACGCCCTGGGGCTGAGGCTGTGCGAGCGCGCCTTGCACGGGGCGCCCGTGGCACGGACCCACGTGCGCTGCCTGGCGCTGATGAGCCGCGGTGTAAACGGCCTGATGATGCACAGCGCGACCTCGGCAGATTCGGCCCTGCTGGAAGCGGTGAGTATTGCGCGCGAGGTCGGTGACCCGTGGGCGGTGGCATACGCCAGCGGCTACTTGGCACAGTGGAAGGCGGATAACGGCCAGGGCCAGCACGCGGGCCCTGAGATTGCCGTGGTTGAGCAGATCGCCCAGCAGCTCAGTGACGAGAATCTACTGGGCCTGGCGGGGTTGGCGCGCGGCTGGATGTACCTGGCCGCGAACGAGGTCGACAAGACCATTGCAGTGCTGCAATCGGTGCGCCGGCTGGGTGATGATGTGCACCAGCATCATTTCATCGATGTGTATATCGGGCTGGCGCTGTTCCGTCGCGGTGACTTCGCAGCCGCGGCCGGGCTATGGCTTGAAGCCATGCGCAATGCGCTGATCGTGGGCCACATTCGTGGGGCGGCGGGCTCGATGGAAGGTTGCGGCTACATCGCGCAACGACTGAACCAGCCGCAGCTGGCGTGCCGCTGCCTGGGAGCCGCGGAGCAGATCCGCACGCGCACCGGGATTCCGTTGTACAGCTTTTGGGTTCCGCATTACGACAGCGCTCACGCCGCACTGCGCACCGCCCTCGGACCGGCCGCCTACGCCACGGCGATTGCCGCGGGCGCGGCAATGCATGAGGAGGATGCGGCCAGCGAAACGGCACAGTGGCTGCAGTCATTCGCCAGCGCCTCAATCCCCGGCTATCGATCGGAAAGCAGCCCCCGGGCATCGTAGCGGCGGCGCAGCGCCGCGAGGCGGCCGGCGATTTCGCCCCCGAATTGCCGCTCCGCCTGGGCGTCATCCTGATCACTGAAATTCGGCAGGATCGTGGCGGTGGCCTCGGGAGTGATCTGCTCGTACAGCGCGCGGACGCGCTCGCGCAATCCCGTCATCTTGTCACCGGCATCCGTTATGCCGATCAGGTTGACGAAATACTGGGCATCCCGATGGGCGAAGGCGGTGTCGGCATGCGGCACCCGTCCCACGGCTCCGCCCATATGCTGCAGATGGATTTCGGAGCGGGGCGAGGGCAGCTGCTGCGCGGCGGCGGCCAGCACCTGCAACGTCGAATCGCCAATATGGCGGTAGTTGGCCGTCTTCCAATAATAGTGCAGTCCGGGCGGTGCGCTCGGATCCTGCAGCTGCTGCCATTGGACATACGGCATCCAGCCCACATGCTCTGCAAGCGGGCGGCCAAACCCGCGCAGCGGCTCGAGCGCGCGCTCACCGGCCGCCTGCTCGCCACACCAGCACACGGCCTGGATCACCACGGGCCGGCCATGCCAACTCGGATCCAGGAAGGGCAGCGGCGGCGCGTTGGCGATGACCGCGAGCCCGCAGAATTCGTCCGCGGCCTGCGCGGCAAAGTCGCGAAACGCCTGCAGCGCCTCGAGCGCCTGCTCGGCCGGATGGATGATCAGCCCGGCGAGCACTTCGCGCAGCGGGTAGGTACGAAAGTCGAAGCTTGCAACCACTCCGAGTCCGCCCGCGCCCCCGCGCAAGGCCCAGTACAGATCGGCGTGCTCGGCGGCGGAAGCGCGCACCACGCGTCCGTCACTGAGGATAACGCTGGCCCCCAGCATGTTGTCGCAAGCCAGTCCGTGCTTGCGCATCAGCCATCCGGCTCCGCCGCCGAGCGTGAAGCCGCCGACACCAGTGGTTGAAATCAGCCCGCCGGTGGTGGCGAGGCCGGCGCGGCCGGTAGCCGCATCAACGTCGCGCCACAGTGCACCGCCCTGCACGGTGGCAATACGCGACTCGGCATTGACCGCAACGGCATTGAGCCGCGACAGATCCAGCAGCAGCGCACCATCGCGTATGCAGCGGCCGGCGACGTTATGGCCACCGCCACGCACCGTGACCGGCAGATCGCGCTCGTTGGCGATGCGCAGCGCGTTGGCGACATCCTCGGCATCGGCGCACCCGATGATCGCCGAGGGGTAACGGTCGATGGCGCCATTCCAGATACGCCGCGCGGCGGCGTAGCCCGCGTCGGCGGGTACCGTCACCCCACCACGCAGACTGGCGCGCAGTTCGTTCACGGTCTGCATGGGCGTAGCCTTTTGCGTGGCAATCCGGCGCACAGTATAGACGCCCCAACGCGCAACGTTGGGGCGCCGCAGGCCTTCAACTGCCCTTCAACTTCGGATCAGGGCTCCTGAGTCGTCGTGCTGATCGTGACTCGGGTGGCCTCGATCGTGCCGGTAATCACACCGGGCAGCGCCAGGGTCTTGCCGTCGGGTCCGAGCTGCGTGATGGTGAAGGTACCCGTGTAGCTGTTGCCATCGCGCGCCAGCGTCACATTCTGCTTGATGAAGGCGGGACCGCCCGGGCCGACCGGCGCACCGGCGGCATTGCCGGGCGGATTCCAGGACAGCCCGATGTGGTTGAGCACATAGCTGTTGTCACCGGTCTGCTTCCAGACACCCAGACACACCGCGCCGGTGGTGGGGTCGCGCATGCCGGAATAGGTGATCTCGTTGCCATCGGCAAACCAGATGGTATTGCCGCCGTCGACCTCTACGCCATCGGGAATGTTGATCGGCTTGGGCTTATTCGCATTGCCCTTGGAGAAGTACTTGAAGGCCCATAGCCCGACGATTTCGGCGCCGAAGTGGTCGGGGCGGGAGCTTTCGTCATAGACGTTGCGGAAGTCGACTTTCATGAGCCCCGCAGCGCCGGGCGCGGGCTGCTGCCACAGCGCGGGTTTGAGGGGACCCTCATATTGCAGACAGCCGGCATTGGCCTGCGCCACGAAGCCGCTGCCCAGCAGCATTAACAGCAGGTAGGCCGTGGCGCGGGTGGCAGCGCGCAGCCTCGCGAGGTGAGATAATGGGTTCGAAATTTTCATGTCAGAAGCTCCCTTGATGGCTCGTTGGTAATTGTCTGTGTCGAGGCGATCGACGGATGACAATGTAAGGCCGCTGGGCAGCGCAGATGCTGTGGAGCATGTGAGGTTTTGATGAGGGTTCACGACAGATTCCTGGTCGCGTTGGTGTGCTGCGGCATGACGCTGCCCTTCGGGCAACACAGCCGCGCGGCCACGCCGGCGGCGACCCAAGGCTGCGTCGACTATTCGGGCGATCCGGCCGGCTGCCAGCCTTCGACGTTCGCCACGCCGACCGGGCAGATGCCCTCGCGCCGCGTGGGTCGGGACGGGAAGATCGATGCCAAATCCTCCGAAGCGGATGCCCGGGCGGGCGCTGCCCTGGATGAACGCCGGCTGCACCTGTTTCGCAACATCACACCGCTTCATTGGACCCTCACGATTCCCTCGGTCAAAGACCCATCGACCCAGGGATGGACCGGCGGGGATCTTGATGCCATGGGCGATGCGCGCGGGCTGGGCATCGCCGGCCATTGCATCTTTGTCGGCCACGAAAATGGCTTGGGCCAGAAGCACCCGATCAATATCTTCAAAATCCAGGCGGATGCGACCCGGAGTCCACCGGTCCAGGTCGGGGAAATCCCGGCCATGGCCCAGGGCGACCAGGGATTCGACGACCGCGAGCTGCGCTCCCTCGCCTACACCACCTCGAGCGGCCGGGAGCGCCAGATCATGGTGCGCAATGGCGGGACGCAGTCCATCGGCCGGGAGATGGTCTATGACATCGACCGCGACACCTGCCTGGTCAAATCGGTCAGCGGCACCTACGACTTCGGCGGCCAGTCGCACGAATTTTATTTGTGGCACGACCCGGTGAATCCCAATCGGATACTGGTGTACATGACGATCTGGACTCCCGCCGTGCCGGATCCGAACAATCCGGGCCTGCCAGTGGCCGATCTGTATGTCATGGCCATAACGGATGAGAACACCGGTGACATTCTGTCGACGCCGCGCATTGATGCGACGTTCACCCTGCAGGATGCCGGTGGACCGCGCATCAATGAAAAGCCGGATGCGACGGGACTGTATTCGGATGGCCGCTTCATCGACTACTCGGTCAACAAGGATCTGTGGGGGCAGGCGGGCGCACTCAACAAGACCGAACAGAACAAGCTGCATTCGATTTCGATTTCAAATGACGGTGAACGCGGCTACGTCGCGGGCACGACCTCGGGCTTCTACGTCCTGAACACGGAAAGCATCGCGCACCATACGGATGCGGACCTGGCGGCGGGCAAGGCCGGCTGCAACCTGCGCACCTCGATGGTGGCGACGGCCGCCGGAATCGACGCCGCGAAACTGCCGGACCTGGCCCACGACTGTGTCCACATGGTCATCGATGATGATCCGGGCCTGGCCCTATACCTTGGCTCCAACGCAGCGCCGGAAGCGAAACTGCAGCGCTATCTGGCTTTGGAAAACCGCTCCCGTTTTGATGTATATCCACCGTTCAATGCCATCCCGACCGGCACGCACAGCGCAATTCCCGTCCCGGACCGCCCGGCGCAGGTGCGCGGCAACACCAAGGGGCGCCCAGCCTATGTCTGGCTCAGCGATGAGAACTTCGGCGGCTGTCCGCTGAACTACGCGCGCATGGTCTCGGTCGAGCAGGAGTCATTCCCGGCCATGGTCGGGGCCTTCGCGATTCCCGACAATCTGCTCGACAACTGCCTCAAACAGTCCATCACGGAACCCGACGGAGTCACGCGCCGGCGCCCGATCGCACAGCAAAACCACAATCCGACGGTCTTCAGGGACCTGGTATTCACGACCTGGTACGGGCAGGGGCTGCGCGTCATCGATATCTCCAACCCCATGACGCCACGGGAAGTCGGCTATGCGCTCCCCGTGCCGCAGGGTATCGCCCGAACCTATCCGATATTCAAGGATGGCCTGATGTACTGGGCCGACAATCGCACCGGATTGCACGTGGCAAAATACACCGGGCCCTATGCCAACGAGATCCCGGGCCAGGGCGTCTATGAAGGTAATGCCACCAGCCCGCATCAATAGGCGTGCGTTGATCAGCAGCGTGACGGCCACGGCGCTCGCCGGTGGCGCCTGGTTCGCAAGTGGCGCTGGTGCGCGCGAGTCGGGCCCGCTGGATGATCCGCCGGATGTGGAGATTGCCTGGGTCTGCCCCATGCACCCGTCGTTCACCGCGACCGCCGCCGGTACCTGTCCGATCTGCGGCATGGTGCTGATCCAGACCAGACCCTATGACACGCGCGATTTCCAGCTGCTGGTGCGCACGGAGCCCAAGCAGATCCGTCCGGGCGCCGGGGTGAAGTTCTTCTTCACGTTCCTGCGCCCGGACACCGGCGAGGTGGTCAAGGATTTCGAAATCGTTCATACCAAGCGCTTTCACCTTTTCGTCATCAGTCAGGATCTGGAGTTCTTCGCTCACATCCATCCGACCATGGGCGATGACGGCATCTGGACCATCGAAACGATGGTTCCGAAACCAGGGTATTACCAGGTCTTATGTGACTTCATGCCCAAGGGAGGCTCCGGGCAATTCCTCAATGCGCCGTTCGTGACGGCAGACTATGCGGGCGACCTGGCCACGGATAGCGCGCATCTCAAACCCGACACGACCTGGAAGAAGAGTGCGGGGGATATCACGGCCACCCTGTCGTTCGAGCCGGCGCAACCGACCTCGGGCCAGTACACCCATCTGAACCTGTACCTGACGGACACAGCCACGGGCCGTCCGGTTACGGACCTGCAGACCTACTTGGGGCAGTTCAGCCACATGCTGCTGATGAGTGAGGACCTGCAGTGCTACGTGCATTCGCATCCGATCAACGTCGTGGTCGAGCAGGAGGACGGGGTAGGTATCCCGGAATACATCATCGCCCCGGACGCGGATCTGGCCACGATCCGGGGTGGGCCACGCGTCACCTTTGATGCCCTGATGCCGAAGGCGGGAGTGTTCCGGGTCTGGGCTCAATTTCAACGCCACGATCAGGTACGCACGATCCCGTTCACATTCACGGTGGCCCAGGGCACGGCCGAGCCGGTCCTGGTGTGAAGGCCCACCCGGCATCGATGGCGCTGGCCGCCTGCGCGCTGCTGGGCTGGGTGTGCGGGCCGCAGCCAGCCCGCGCCCACGCTCAGGCCACGACCACCGTGCAGTTTGACCGCGAGATCGTGCGCATCCTCGATGATCACTGCGTCATGTGCCATGCGGACCGCGGCCTGGCCTTCCCGCTGGTCACCTATGAGCAGACGTATGCGGCACGCTGGCAGATCCGCATGGACGCCCTTGATCACCACATGGCGCCCTGGGCTGCGGCCCGAGGGATCGGCGACTTCGCGAATGACAACAGCCTCACGCAGCCGGAAATCGATTTCCTCGCCTCGTGGGCCGAGAGCTTCGGACCGCGAAACAACGGCGAGGTCTATACGCAAGTCCCCGCCACCTCGTCAGCGCCAAGGCTCGTCCAGGCACATGTGGATTTCGATCGCTGGGTGCTGGGCAAGCCCGATCTGCTGCTGACGCTGGCGGACAATACGGTATCGCCAAGGGACGCACCGCTCATCAGGCGTACGGTCATCGATCCGAAGTTGACGCGCGAGCGCTGGCTGCGTGGCCTGGAATACAAGCCGGGCGACCGTCGGGTGGTGCACGCGGTATCGTTTACCGTTCAGGAAACCGGCCAGTGGCTGGGGAGCTGGACGCCGTGGCATGGCTTCGTCACCCTGCCCGCGACGCTCGCCTACCGCCTGCCGGCAGGCTCGCACATCGTTGCGGAGATCCATTATTACGGCGCGCAGCAGCCGGTGGTCGACCAGGGTTCCCTGGGCCTGTACTTCTCGGAGGCGCCATCACCCCGCGCGCTCTTCGATGTGGTCCTGGCGCCGACGTCAACAAAAATGCTCGACGCCGACCTGAACCTCATGGCCTTTCAGCCACAGCTTGCGCCAGGTTTGCAGTCCATTGAAGTCGCGGCCAGGAGCCCGGACGGAACCCGGCAGGTGCTGCTGTTTGCCAGGGACATTCCGCTGCAGTGGCCGACGCCCTATGTGTTCAGCAAGCCCATCGCACTCACCAAGGGGACGCAACTGTCCGTCATCGAGCACTACGGCAGTGCCGCCTCGAGCCCGCCGCAGCCGATGGCTGTGACATTCAGCGCGTATGCGGGTGCAGCTTTGGCAACTGGACCAGTGCAGGCACAGCCGCAACCTCACCCGGCGCCGACCCCGACGCGGCGCTACAGGCTGGAGGGCACCGTGAAATCAGTCGACGCCGCCGCCGAGCGACTGGTCATTCAGCACGGCGACATCCCCGGCCTGATGGGCGCGATGACCATGTCGTATGATGCGGGCAAACACGAGGATTTACGGAAGGTGGCCGCGGGTGATGCGATCGAATCGGATGTCGTGGTGAACGATGCGGGCACGCATCTGGAAAACATCAAAATCACGGGACACGGGAAGTGAGTGACAACACCGGCAGGGTGATGAGCCCGATTCAAAGGTTGCAGGTCGATGCGACCAGGAATGATTCGCCGGTCGTCGGTCGCAGGCCATCGGTTCGAGCGCGGAAGTACCGGTCGGTGAGGTCGGCGGTGGATACGTGCTCGGCCCGACTGAAGCCGGCCTCGCGGGCCAGGGTCAGCATTTCGGTCGGCCGGTAGAAGCTCAGGAAGGGCGTACCGGAGGCGCGTGCCCTCTTATGCAGCGCCTCGTGTTGCGGACGCTCGGTCGGATCGATGAGATCGAGCGGCAACAGGAATGTCATGGCCAGCGTCGCCCCGCCAGCGAGCCCCGCGATATGGCGCAGCGTGGCGAGGTTCGCTTCGTGGGTGAGATACATGGAGACCCCGGTGGAGGCCACGACCGCCGGCTGGCCGGCATTGAATCCGGCGGCGGTGAGCTGCTCCCATCCGGACTGACCGGCCTCGAAATCGACCGGTACCAGCCGCAGCCCCTCGGGCACACCGAAACCTTGATCGATCAGGCGCTGGCGTTTCCAGGCCGAAGGCCCCGGTCGGTCGACCTCGAAGACTCGCAGACGTGCCGCGACGTCGGGCCGTCTCTGGGCGAAGGTGTCCAGGCCGGCGCCGAGCAGGACATATTGGGTGATGCCCCGACCGGAATGATCGCCGACAAGATCCTCGATGAAGCGCGCGCGGGCGACGACCCCGGCCCGGTAGCCGCGGGTGCCCTGGGGGTCCATGTCCGGACGCTGCCGCCAGCCCTCCTCCGGGGCCGCGAGCCGCAGCCCGATTTCATCCTCGAGCACATGCGGCGGCGCGTCGACGTGCACATGCATGGCCCGCCACAGGGCGACCCGGACCGCCGTGCTGTCGGGGGCTGCAGGTTTGTCATCGTGCATGATGTTTTCCGCTTCGATTGGCCGAAGCAGGATAGCCTGCGGGCCCGCTTTCAGGTCAAATTGGCCAAACAGGGGGCACGATGAACACACTTCCAATAACAACGGACGATCGCCTGGTCTGGGACACCTGGCTGGCGATGTATCGCCTGCCGGTGCTGACCGTCGCCGATGAGGTCGGCACTTTCGTCGCGCTCTCGGCGCAATCGCTGACGACCGACGAACTGGCGGCGCGGCTTGCGGTTGGGGCGCGGGCGCTTGCGATACACCTCGGGCTGCTCGCGGCGCTGGGCTTCGTCGAGCGGCACGATGGGCGCTGGCGGGCGACTGCCGCGACACGCACGTGGCTGCATCCGGAAAGTGAGGGCTATGCGGGGCCGTTGCTGCACCGTTTCCGCGATACGCAGCCGCTGCATGCGCAGCTGCTCGCGACACTGCGCCCGGAAGTGCCGGCCGAGAAGTATGAGTCCGCGGTGGCAGAGTGGGAACGTGGCGAGATGCCGCCGGAATTGGCGCGGATGATCACCGCGTTCATGAACGCCCACAGCCGCGCGGCCGCGAAGGCGGTCAGCCTCCAAGCGCTGTTCGCGCCGGTGCACAACCTGCTCGATGTGGGCGGCGGTTCGGCGGTCTTCTCGATCGCGATCGCGGCGGCGCATCCGGCGCTGCGCGCGACGGTGATGGAAATCGCCGCGGTCTGTGCCGAGGCGGATCGATATATCGCGGCATCCGGCTTGGGCGCGCGCGTGCGCACCCAGGCACTCAACATGTTCACGCAGGCCTGGCCGGGCGGCCACGACACTCACTTCCTGTCCAACATCCTGCACGACTGGTCGGATGACACCTGCAGACTGCTGGTGAAGAAGTCCTTCGACGCACTGCCGTCCGGCGGACGCATCGTGCTGCACGAAATGCTGATGAACGATGACGGCTGCGGCCCGTTGCCGGCCGCCGCGTTCTCGCTGCTGATGCTGATCGGCACCCGCGGCCGTCAGTACTGCCTGCCGGAACTGCGCGGCTTCCTGGAGCCAGTCGGTTTCACCGATATTGAGGCCTGCAGCACGGGCGGTGGCTACTACTCACTCGTTGTCGCCCGCAAGCCCTAAGGATTGGCAGTCACCTGATCGCGCAGCGGCACCCCTTCGTGCACACCGAGCACGCTTTGCACCAGCGCGAGATGCGAGAAGGCCTGTGGGAAGTTGCCCACCTGGCGTTTCGCGTGCGTGTCGTATTCCTCGCTCAACAGGCCAACGTCATTCTGCAAAGCCAGCAGCCGCTCCAATAACGCTTCCGCATCCGCTTCGCGGCCCTGTCTTTGATAGGCATCGACGAGCCAGAAACTGCAGGGAATAAAGACGCCTTCGCCCGGCGGCAGACCATCCGCGCCGCTCTCGCTGCGGTATCGCATGACCAATCCGTCAATCACAAGATCGCGCTCGATGGCGGTGATCGTACCGGTCACGCGCGGATCCTCGATGGGCAGGAATCCCATCTGCGCGATCAGCAACAGACTCGCGTCCAGCTCCCGCGAGCCGAAACATTGTGTAAAGGACTGCAGGGCAGGGTCGAAGCCTCGATCCAACACCATTTGATGAATCTCGTCGCGGACTTTCCGCCACTGCTCCAACGGGGCGTCCAATGAATACTTCTCGGCATCCTTGATACACCGGTCAAAGGCAACCCAGGCCATGATTTTCGAGTGAGTGAAATGCTGACGTGGGCCTCTTACCTCCCATATCCCATCGTCGGGCTCCTTCCAGATTTCGGCCAGGTGCTCGAGCGCACGACACTGCATGGACCACGCGGATTCGGAGGCCGCCAGGCCCCCTTCGCGCGCCAGGTGCAAGGCGTCCATCATTTCCCCCCATACGTCCAGCTGCAGCTGTCCGGAGGCTGCATTGCCAATGCGCACGGGGGCGGCACCAAAATAGCCGGGAAGCCAGGGAATCTCCCACTCGGCCAGACGTCGCTCGCCGAAGATGCCGTACATGATTTGCAGGTCCTGCGGGGTTCCGGCCACCGTTCGCTGCAGCCAGTCGCGCCAGGCGCCGGCTTCCTCGTAGTACCCGGCACCCATGAGGGCCGTCAACGTCAGCGTGGCGTCGCGAACCCAGCAGTAGCGGTAATCCCAATTGCGCGGGCCGCCGAACTGTTCGGGCAGCGAGGTGGTCGGCGCGGCGACGATGGCGCCGGTTTCAGCGAAGGTCATGGCCTTGAGGGTGAGCAGGGAGCGCACCACGGTATCGCGCCGCTTGCCGGTGTAGGTGCAGCGCGCCGACCATTGGCGCCAGAAATCCAGCGTCGTCTGCAGCGCCGCTTCGCAGTCCAAGGCTGGGGGTGGTGCCTGGTGCGACAGCCCATAACTGAGTGCGAACGCAACCCGTTGGCCCGGCTCGATGTCGAAATCCGCAGCGGTGGATAAGCCTTCGCCGCGCAGCGCCACGGAGGTTCGCAGCACCACGAGATTCGGGCCGGCAATGGCGATAATGCCGTTGTCCTGTTCGAGTCGATAAACCCACGGAACCGATGAGCCGTAATCGAATCGAAGCGTGAGATTCATCCGCATCGACACGCGGCCGCGGCGGCCCTCGATAATGCGAATCACGGAGGAGGCGGCCTGGTGCACGGGCATGAAGTCAATCAATGCGACACTGCCATCGGCGGTCTCAAGCAGTGTTTCAAGGACGACCGTATCCTTGACGTACATGCGTGTAGACGCCCAGACCTCGCCGGCGGGGTTTATCGACCAGCGACCGTGTTTCGACTGCCCCAGTAGCGCCGCAAAGCAGGCGCCGCAATCAAACCGTGGCCAGCACAGCCAATCGATCGAGCCATTGGCGCCCACCAGCGCCGCGGTCGTGCAGTCACCGATAAGCGCATAGTCTTCAATCGCCAGCGGACTGTCGGGGTCGATTTTCATGCGACGGATTATAGGCGCCCGGTGGCGTCCGCGCGCCCCGGCGGCTTGTAGGCTTACAAGAATTTGCCGCAATTGCTGACACGGACCCTGTGCTGATACCGGTACTGTTCAGCGAATGGTCCGTCTGTCCGGGAGTCCGCATGAACAAAGAAGCAAAGCCCACGCCATTTCTCACGGACGTCAAGACCCTGCGCGCCCGTGCCCGTGAGAATATCGGGACCGGGACTGTCACCTTCACATACGAGGGCGACGTAAAGAAGACCATCGAGATCCTGCAGAGCGTGCTGGCGACCGAACTGGTCTGTGTATTGCGGTATACCATGCACGCGATATCGGCCGCGGGCATCTCAAGCGATTCGGTGAAGGCGGAGTTCCAGCAGCATGCCGATGAGGAGCGAGCGCACGCGGCCAGTGTCGCGGAACGGATCAATCAATTGGGCGGCACACCGAACTTCGACCCGAAAGGCCTCGAGACGCGCTCCGTCTCGGAATACGGGTCGGCGGAGACCCTGGTCGATATGATCAGAGAGAATCTGATCGCGGAGCGCATCGCGATTGATCACTATCGTGAGTTGATTCGCTATTTTGGCGATCAGGATCCGACCACCCGCCAGATGCTGGTAGGCATCCTGGCGGTGGAAGAAGAACACGCCAACGACATGCATGACCTGCTCGTCGCGCACGAAGGTCGACCGATGCTGTGACCCTAGTTCCCGGGACGCTCGATCGCAACGGCAGTCAGCACAAGCCTCTGTCCACGGCGCAGACACACGATCTCGCATGCCTTGTTGATGCGCCGGGAGTCGAGGATCTGCTGCAGTCGATCGATGCTCGTGGTCGGCTCGTCATCGTACGACACGACTAAATCACCGGACTGCAAACCGGCTGTCGCCGCCGGACCGCCGCGCTCGACGCTTTGTACTCGCACTCCGGTTTCATGGTGCAAGCCATGGTGCAGCGTCAGCCGCCGGTTGACGGTCGTGTTGGTCGCGGTCAGTCCGAGCCACGCACGCAGTACCCGGCCATGGCTGAGCAGTTGCGTCAGAACCCATTGCGCGGTGTCACTGGCAGTCGCAAAGCAAAGGCCCTGTGCTCCGGAGATGATGGCGGTATTTACGCCGATGACTGCGCCGTGAGAGTCGAGCAGCGGTCCTCCGGAGTTGCCGGGATTGAGCGCGGCGTCGGTCTGAATGACATTTTCAATCAAGCGCCCGGTGCTCGCGCGCAGCGTCCGGCCCAGGGCGCTGACGACACCGGCCGTGACGGTATGCTCAAAACCGAGCGGATTGCCGATCGCAATCGCGAGCTGGCCAATCTGCAAGGCGCCCGAATTGCCGAACGCGACATGGGGTACGACGCCTACGCTGGCACGAAGTACCGCAAGATCCGAATCCGGATCGTCGCCCACCAGGTCGGCCGAAAAGCGCTCACCGTCACTGGTTGAAACCAGTATCTCTTTGGCCTTGTGGACAACGTGGCTATTGGTGAGCAGTAATCCGTCCGGGGTGAAAAAGAAGCCCGAACCGGTGCCCCGCTGCACTCCCCGCTGTGAGTTGTGGCGTGCTTCCAGGTGCACCACTGCCGGTGCGGCCACGCGTGCCGCGCCCGTCACCGCGTTCGAATAGGCGTCCAGCAACCCCGCATTGTCGGCGGCCCTGGGGGAGGGCGAAGCAGAAGTCATTGGTCGGAGCTGAGGGCAGCCGGCCTGGAATTCAAGTCCTCCGTGACGCCGAGTTTTCGCGGATCTTGCGCCCACGGTAGGGCGGGAGCCTCCTCCCCGGGCAGGACTATGCGCCGATGCCCGGTCCGCGGGCACCCTCGGACCAGTGGCTCTCCTCACGGGCCGATGCACGCCCCGAGGATAAGCGCGCGCTGGTATCGCTGCTGTTCGCCGACGCGGTGGGGTTCAGCAAGCTGGCCGAGGAGCAGATCCCGCAGTTCGTGACGCACTTCCTGGGCCCGATCGCCGCGCTGGTTGAGCACTCGCAGCACCCGCCGGTCGTGCGCAACACCTGGGGCGATGCCCTGTATTTTGCCTTCACCGACATTGTCGCGGCCGGCGTGCTGG
>Ga0210387_10002671_pt1 | contig 13680 bp, 14 predicted proteins | sample IncBWC7OmetaG_FD_160108 | JGI IMG/M metagenome (GOLD analysis project Ga0210387, IMG submission 160108) | Forest soil microbial communities from Barre Woods Harvard Forest LTER site, Petersham, Massachusetts, United States - Inc-BW-C-7-O ...
GGCGAACCTGCTCACCAATCCGGCGCTCGATCCGTTCGGCAAGATTCCGGAGTTCAAGTTCTGCGCGGTGCGCGCCGAGCCGGCCGAGATCAGGACCGCGGCGGCGGAGTAGGGGGGCGCTGGCCGAACCTGGCCGCGTGGTCAGTGATTGGTCGTCTGTGGCTCAATCTTGTTGTGCGCGATGATGGCTTCTGCCCGCGCGAGATTTTCCAGCAAGCGCTGGCTGGTCAGCACGAGGAAGTAGTAACCGAACTGCGGGTTCTGGAAGTAGATCTCGAGCAACTTTTCGTAGGTGATGGTCAGCACCTGGCCGTCCTCGATGCATTCGATTGTCGCGGTACGGCGGTTGTCGGGCGTGAGGAAGCCAAGTTCGCCCATCAGGCGTCCCGGCGGGACCTCGAGGTCGATCTCAACGACCCGGAATCTGCCGGTGACCGTGAGCAGCATGTCGTGGGCCGCATCTCCTTTCTTCATCAGGATGCTGCCCTTGCGATACGTCCGCTGGGTCATGAACGGCTTGAGCCACTCCATTGACATGTCGCCCTGCGATGCGCTGCGCGCCTTCTTCACGAGAGCGAGCATTTGGCGAAGGCGATACGCATTGATTGGAATCATCAGGAGATAAAGAAAGAAGGTTGTGATGGCTCCGCTGAGCGCACCGAAGATGGCGAAGAACAAGCAACCGATCATGTTCGCGACCCGGAGCGGCACCATTGTCTGCGTCAGCAGGGTGGCGACAAAGAAAATCGCGCCGGCCAGGGCAAACATGTTGGCCAGGGTGATGTTGTGCAGGAAGATTTCCAGCAGGCGGTTGAAGATGGCATCCCAGGTGACATTGTTGGGGTCGAGACCCATCTGGATCAGGACTTTGGCAACCCTGAGGTTGTCGGTCGCCGCATCGAGAATGCGGTTCAGTATGCTGGACATGTCTGCGTCGAGTAACATTCGGTTTCGCCCAAATGCTGGTTATGGATCTGCATATCCAACTTGGAGACTTGAATGCTCGTCAAGTCAAACGAAAGACTCGGCAAACCGCCAGATGGGCCGCTGGGCGAAGATCGCTTCGAGCGTCACTGCCGCGGCTTACGCGTTTTTCCTGGCCCGGGGGCGGGGGCCGAACTGGCTGTCATGGTTCAGCCGCCAGCGTACCGTCCAGGCCGGGCAGTGGTCGTAGACATATTCCTGCCGGCCGCCTTCGAAGTTGCCGCAATCGTAGTAGCAGGTCTTTTTGAGGCCGCCGACCCGCTCGCCGGTCTTGTGGCAGACAAGCCGGGCGGCTTGGGCCGGCATCGAGGCGGCGAGAGCAAAGGCGAGCACGAGGACGGTTCTCATCGGAGCCTCGGATTGAAGCGGGGGGAGGTATTTTGGGGAAATCTAACCGGCCTGCATGATGGCTCGGTGACGCTTATGGCGCTCTTATGAGCTGGCGCAACGCTCCGTCTCGATTTCCTATGCGATCGTGTCGCATCTTCGGAAGCAAACTCTCCTTCCGAAAGATGGGCCATGACCTTGCTTTACCTCCGCCACGACGACATGTCCGCGACAGCCCGCGGCAACGGCGCTTCGATCGCGCGGCTTTTCCGGCGTATCGGAATTGCCTTCCGGTTGCTTCACCGCGGAATCGTGCGCGCAAAGCTGCGGCGGCTGCACAGCGAGTTGCTGTTTCGCAGGGATTACAGCGAGATGCTGCCGCTGGAAGAGGATGCTGCGAAATTCCCGCAGCGGCCGCTTATTCTCGGCGACAAGTGGGACTTCTAGGAGGCCGCTGCGAAATCCCGCTCGCCGATTGCCGCGACCAGATGGGCGATATCGCGCGGTGCGACGCCGTCGAGCTCGACCAGCGGCAGGCGCACATTGGCACGCATCAGGCCGAGCGTGTGCAGCGCCGCCTTGAGCGCCGCCGGGCTCTCCTTCGCCAGCGCTGAGGCCAGCGGCGCGAGACGGCCGTGTAGCGCCCGCGCCGACTGCCAGTTCTCGTGACGGCAGCAGGCGTAGATGGTGCGGCAAAGGTTGGGAGCCACATTGGCGACCATCGAGATGCAGCCGTCGCCGCCGCTCGCAATCAACGGCAGCGCAGTCGCATCGTCGCCCGAGAGCAGGCGGAAGCCGGCCGGCAGCCGCGCGCGTAGCCGCGGTGGGCGCGCCACGTCGCCCGTGCTGTCGAGCAGGCCGATGAAGCGGCTCGATTGCGCGAGCCTGACGAGCGTGTCGTCGGCGAGTTCGCGGATGGTCCGGCCCGGGATGTCGTGCAGGATGATCGGCAGCGCAGTCGCCTCGGCAATGGCGCGGAAATGCGCCTCGATGCCGGCCTGCATCGGCTTGTTGTAATAGGGCACGACCGAGAGCACCGCGTCCGCGCCCGCTTCCTCCGCCCGCCGCGTCAGCTCGATCGCCTGGCTGGTCGAGTTCGATCCGGCACCGGCGATGATTCGGGCGCGGCCGCCCGCCACCTCGACCGCGGCGCGGATGATCCCGCTCTGTTCATCCGGCGACAGCGTCGAGGCTTCGCCCGTGGTCTCGCAGACCACGAGCGCCGTCACGCCGGCTTCGAGCTGACGCTCGCAGAGCCGCCAGAAGGCGTCGAGGTCGACGGCGCCTTCAGCGTCAAACGGCGTGGGAAGATCGGGGATGTAGCCCACAAGCCAGCTCGCGGGATGGTTCACCGCGGATGGCCGTCTCATGCGAGGCGCCTGGAGGAGAGAAGATTGCCGCCCATGTCGAGCTCGATCTTGCGGGAGAGTTCGACGATGGTCTCGGGATGGTGGCCGTTCTCGGCGAGCGCGTATTTGATCGCCTGGGCGCGATTGACGAACAGTCCGCCATAGCGGCCGTCCTGTTCCTGGGCGACCCAGTCGCCCCTGCGGTTCTGGCCGATGAAGACAAGAGAGAAAGCAGCAGTGCTGCACGAGGGAGGTTCGACAAGCTTCACGTTAGGTTCCTTCCAAGGATCGAGCCGCGCGCTAAGGAGCGCTGGACTCATGCGCCGAAATATCTGCGGCGTCGGGTAGGAAATCGAGGGAGGGCGAGGGACGATCTCATAAGCGCGATATAGGATCGCGCTGAGCTCTCAAAGTGGTGAGGACAGGTTGAGCGAAACCAACAGGAAATAGAGCGCGGCATAGGCGATGGCTTCGTCCCAGTGATTGAGCGGGCGCGAAAACATCGCTTCGCGTCTCACCGTCGCCACAACCGTGCACAGGAGCGCAGCCATCGCGAGCAGCGCGGCCAGGCCCACGCCGAATCCGGCGCTGCTGAAGGCCGCGAAAGTGATCAGGATGATGATCCGCATGCAAAAGCGGACGAGCACCAGATAGGGGCTCAATTCTCGCGAAGAGTGTCCGAGCTCAGCCAAGGTGAGAGGCTCCTGGATTGCCGGCTCGCCCTTACGAGTAATTGTCGATCGACAATGGCTCATAGAAGTCGGACGCGGTCGCCTTTATGGTGGGCACGCTGGTGCGGCTCTCCGGCTCGCTGATGCGCTGGGCCTCGACAAAAGCGCTCAGGATCGCCAGCGCCAGATCCGCGTGCCTGGCCTCGATGGATTGATCGAGCCACTCCGGCAATTCGCGTTCACGCGACAAGGCGCAATACCATTCGCCCTCGTCATAGGCGAGGCGCCGGACCTGCCAGAACGGCAGTTCGAGATCGATCAGTGCCAGAGCCGCGTCAGTCCAGGCGCCGGAGCGGATCAGTTGCTCGATCCGCGCGGTCTTCTCGCTCTGGCCGAGCGAGGGATAGCGCCGGCAGGCCGTACCGATCACTTCATTCATGAGACGGGCGTCGACTTCGCTGGCTTCGCGAAGATGTTCGCCGAGGCCGCCGAGATCGCGACGCGCGATGATTTGCAGCATGGTTCTTGTCCCAGTTCAGCCCAAACGGCCGGGAGTGCCGGCCACCTGGCAGAATTGGTCAAGACGCCGTTTGAAAACGAGATGAGGTGGAGGGTGGAGATATAGGAATGTCATAAAGACGGGGGCGCCCGCGGTGCCCGGCAATAACGCCTGTGGCTATGGACCGCGGATCGCGTTCGCTGGCGCTCACTTGTCCAGGACGACAGCGCTCAGGCACTTATGAGATTCCTATAACTTCGGCATAGCCGCCGTCTCGAAAACCTATGCGCCGGGTGGCACCTCTCACCCGAACAAATAGCGGCTGATCCGCGTGTCGCGGCGCTGCTGATCTGACGCATAGGAGCTTCTCATGATGGACATCTTGATGTCGGTGCTGGGCCTCGCCTTCTTCGCGGCCGCGATCGGCTACACCTACGCCTGCGAACGGCTGTGAGAGGAGCAAAGTCATGACCTTCGACTATTCGCTCGCCGGCCTCGTCTCGCTCGGCCTGCTCTTTTACCTCACCTACGCGCTGCTGCGGCCCGAGCGGTTCTGACCGCCCGGCCGCCTCCATGCATCTCATAAAGGCTGAAATCCCATGACCGTCATCGGCTGGATTCAAATTCTTCTTTATTGCGCCATCGTGGTCGCGCTGGTGAAACCGCTCGGCTGGTACATGACGCGCGTCTTCAATGGCGAGCGCACGTTCCTCTCGCCGATCCTGCGCCCGGTCGAGGCCGGGCTCTACTGGATCAGCGGCGTCGACGACAAACGGGAGCAGCATTGGCTGACCTATACGGTCTCCATGCTGCTGTTCCATGTCGGCGGCTTCTTCATCATTTATGGCTTGATGCGCCTGCAGGCGGCATTGCCGTTCAATCCGGCCGGGCAATCGGCCGTCACTGAGGATCTCTCCTTCAATACGGCGATCTCCTTCATCACCAACACCAACTGGCAGAACTACGGCGGCGAGAGCACGCTTTCCTATCTCGTCCAGATGCTCGGCCTGACGCATCAGAACTTCCTGTCGGCGGCGACCGGTATCGCGTTGGCCGTGGCGCTGATCCGCGGTTTCTCGCGTTCCTCGATGCGCACGGTCGGCAATTTCTGGGTCGACGTGACCCGTACGACCCTTTATGTCCTGCTGCCGATCTGCGTGATCTATGCGCTGTTCCTGGTCTGGCAGGGCATGCCGCAGACGCTCGGCGCCTATGTCGATGCCACGACGCTGGAAGGCGCCAAGCAGACGATTGCGGTCGGCCCGGTCGCCTCGCAAGTCGCGATCAAGATGCTCGGCACCAATGGCGGCGGCTTCTTCAATGCCAATGCCGCGCATCCCTTCGAGAACCCGACCGCGCTGTCGAACTTCGTGCAGATGATCTCGATCTTCGCGATCGGCGCGGCACTGACCAACGTGTTCGGCCGCATGGTCGGCAATCAACGCCAGGGCTGGGCGATCCTGTCCGTCATGGGTGTGCTGTTCCTCGCCGGCGTCACCATCACCTATTGGTCCGAGGCCAACGGCACCCACGCGCTGGACGCGCTTGGCTTGACCGGCGGCAACATGGAAGGCAAGGAAGTCCGCTTCGGCATCGTCGCGTCGTCGCTGTTTGCTGTGATCACCACGGCTGCTTCCTGCGGCGCGGTCAACGCCATGCATGACAGCTTCACCGCGCTTGGCGGCATGATCCCGCTGATCAACATGCAGCTCGGCGAGATCATCGTCGGCGGCGTTGGCGCCGGCCTCTATGGCATGCTTATCTTCGTGATCATCTCGATCTTCGTGGCGGGCCTGATGGTCGGCCGCACGCCGGAATATGTCGGCAAGAAGATCGAGGCGCGTGAGGTCAAGATGGCGATGCTCGCGATCCTGGTGCTGCCGCTGATGTATCTCGGCTGGACCGCGGTCGGCGTCGTGCTGCCTTCGGCAGTGGCCTCGATGGCCAATGCCGGCCCGCACGGGTTTACTGAGGTGCTCTACGCCTACACCTCGTCCACCGGCAACAATGGCTCGGCCTTCGCGGGGCTGTCCGGCAACACCTTCTTCTACAACCTGACGCTCGCCAGCGCGATGTTCGTCGGCCGCTTCTTCATGATCGTGCCGGCGATGGCGATCGCGGGCTCACTGGCAGAGAAGAAGTCGATCCCGCCATCAATGGGTACGTTCCCGACCACAGGCGGCCTGTTCGTCGGCCTCGTCGTCGGCGTCATCCTGATCATCGGCGGCCTCACCTTCTTCCCGGCGCTCGCACTCGGCCCCATCGTCGAGCATCTCGCGATGAATGCCGGCAACCTCTTCTGATTTGGAGTGACCTCCATGGAAACCATGAAACTGCAAAAGCGCTCGTCGATGTCGGCGATGCTGGATCCGAAGATCCTCAATCCGGCGATCCGCGCGTCCTTCGTCAAGCTGCATCCGCGCGCGATGATCAAGAACCCCGTGATGTTCGTGGTCGAGATCGTGGCCGCGCTGACCACTGTGATCTTCGTTCGCGATCTCGTCATCGGCGGCGAGCACCTCGGCTTCACCTTCCAGATCATCCTCTGGCTCTGGTTCACGGTGCTGTTTGCCAACTTCGCCGAAGCCGTCGCCGAAGGCCGCGGCAAGGCCCAGGCCGACTCGCTGCGGAAAACCCGCACCGAGAGCCAGGCCAAGCTGCTGTCGGGCTCGGACGGTACGATCCGCCTGGTGCCCGGCACCAGCCTCAAGGTCGGCGACATCGTGCTGGTCGAAGCCGGAGACAACATCCCCTCCGACGGCGAGGTGATCGAGGGCGTCGCCTCCGTCAACGAGGCGGCCATCACCGGTGAGTCCGCGCCGGTGATCCGTGAATCCGGCGGTGACCGCTCGGCGGTGACCGGCGGCACGCAGGTGCTGTCCGACTGGATCAAGGTGCGCATCACAGCCGCCCAAGGGTCGACCTTCATCGACCGCATGATCAAGCTGGTCGAGGGCGCCGAGCGGCAGAAGACGCCGAACGAGATCGCGCTCAACATCCTGCTCGCGGGTCTCACGATCATCTTCGTGTTCGCGACCGTGACCATTCCGAGTTATGCGGCCTATGCCGGCGGTTCGATCTCGGTCGTGGTGCTGGTGGCGTTGTTCGTGACGTTGATCCCGACCACCATCGGCGCGTTGCTCTCGGCAATCGGCATCGCCGGCATGGACCGCCTGGTGCGCTTCAATGTGCTGGCGATGTCCGGCCGCGCGGTGGAAGCCGCTGGTGACGTCGACACGCTCCTGCTCGACAAGACCGGCACCATCACCCTCGGCAACCGGCAGGCGACTTCGTTTCGTCCGGTGCGCGGCGTAACCGAGCAGGAGCTTGCAGATGCAGCGCAGCTCGCTTCGCTCGCGGACGAGACGCCGGAGGGCCGGTCCATCGTGGTGCTGGCTAAGGAGCAATACGGCATTCGCGGCCGCGACATGGGCGAGCTTGGCGCCACCTTCATCCCGTTCACGGCGCAGACCCGCATGAGCGGCGTCGACGCCGGCGGCTCGTCGGTACGCAAGGGCGCGGTCGATGCGATCCTCAACTATGTTTCCGGCGGAGCGCAGGCGGTTGCGAGCGGCAACACCGTCCGCTCGCTCCAGCCGCTGCTCAATTCCGATATCGGCCGTGAGGTGCAGTCGATCTCCGACGAAATCGCAAAGGCCGGCGGCACGCCGCTGGCGGTTGCCAAGGATGGCCGCCTGCTCGGCGTCATCCAGCTCAAGGATATCGTCAAGGGCGGCATCCGCGAACGTTTTGCGGAATTGCGCCGCATGGGCATCCGCACGGTGATGATCACCGGCGACAACCCGATGACCGCTGCGGCGATTGCGGCGGAAGCCGGCGTCGACGACTTCCTGGCGCAGGCCACGCCCGAGGACAAGCTGAAGCTGATCCGCGACGAGCAGGCCAAGGGCAAGCTGGTCGCCATGTGCGGCGACGGCACCAACGACGCGCCGGCCCTGGCGCAGGCCGACGTGGGTGTCGCCATGAACACCGGCACGCAGGCTGCGCGCGAAGCCGGCAACATGGTCGACCTCGACTCCAACCCGACCAAGCTGATCGAGGTGGTCGAGATCGGTAAGCAACTGTTGATGACCCGCGGTGCGCTGACGACGTTCTCGATCGCCAACGACGTGGCGAAATATTTTGCCATCATCCCGGCGATCTTCCTGACGTTCTATCCCCAGCTCGGGGCGCTGAACATCATGCAACTGTCGAGCCCGCAGAGCGCCATCCTGTCGGCGATCATCTTCAACGCGCTGATCATCATCGCGCTGATTCCGCTGGCGCTGAAGGGCGTGGCGTATCGTGCCATCGGTGCCGGCGCGCTGCTCCGCCGCAATCTGATGATCTACGGCGTCGGCGGCATCATCATTCCCTTCATCGGTATCAAGGCGATCGACCTCGTCGTCGCCGCCTTGCATCTGGCTTAACAAGGAACCGTCATTGCGAGGAGCGAAGCGACGAAGCAATCCAGTTCTTGTCCAGTCCTGGTCTGGATTGCCTCGCTTCCCTCGCAATGACGAAAGAAATTAGGAGACCAACATGCTCAGAGAAATTCGCCCCGCCATCGTCCTCTTGCTCGGCCTGACGCTGATCACGGGCCTGGTTTATCCGCTCGCCATCACGGCGGTCGCCGGCGCTATCTTCCCGAAACAGGCCGAAGGCAGCTTGATCGAGAAGGACGGCAAGGTGGTCGGCTCCGCCCTGATCGGACAGGAATTCAAGAGCGACAAGTACTTCCATGGCCGTCCGTCAGCGACCGTGGCGCCCGATCCGAACGACTCGACCAAGACCGTGCCCGCGCCCTACAACGCTGCCAATTCCGGCGGCTCCAACCTCGGCCCGACCAGCAAGGCGCTGAACGACCGGGTCAAGGAGGACGTGGAGAAGCTCAGGAGCGAAAATCCGTCGATGCCGGTCCCGGTCGATCTCGTCACGACCTCCGCGAGCGGCCTTGATCCCGACATTTCGCCGGAAGCCGCTCTGTTCCAGGTGCCGCGCGTCGCCAAGGCGCGAAGCCTGCCGGAGGACAAGGTTCGCCAGCTCGTCACCGACAATACCCAGGGCCGCCTCGGCGGCCTGCTCGGCGAACCCCGCGTTAACGTCCTGGCGCTCAATCTCGCGCTCGACGCCACCTCGAAGTAAGGCAGACTAGGCCCGGCGCGCCGCCACGCTTATATTGACCTTATGGCAAATCAGCGCCGCGACCCTGAACAACGTCCCTCGCCGGAGGCGCTCCTCGAAGCGGCCCGGCGGGAGGACAGTCCCCTCGGAAAGCTGAAGATCTTTGTGGGTGCCGCGCCCGGCGTCGGCAAGACCTACGAAATGCTGCAAAGCGCACATGCCAAGCTCAAGGCCGGGACCGACGTCGTGGTTGGGTTCGTGGAAACCCATGGCCGCGCCGAGACCGAAGCGCTGCTGCGCGGCCTCGAAGTCATCCCTCGCAAGCGCATGGAGTACAGGGACCAGTTCCTCGAGGAGATGGATATCGACGCCGTCATCGCGCGAAAGCCAAAACTCGCCCTCGTCGACGAACTGGCCCATACCAATGCGCCAGGCTCCCGGCATCCCAAACGTTATCTCGATGTCGAGGAGCTGCTCTCGCATGGTATCGACGTCTATACCGCCGTCAACATCCAGCACATCGAAAGCCTCAATGACGTGGTCGCGCAGATCACGCATGTGCGGGTGCGCGAGACCGTCCCGGATTCGATCTTCGACCGAGCGGATGCGATCGAGCTGATCGATCTGACGCCGGACGACCTGATCCAGCGGCTGAAGGAGGGCAAGGTCTATGTCCCCAGGCAGGCCGAACGGGCGCTGGATCACTATTTTTCGCCCGGTAATCTGACCGCGCTGCGCGAGCTGGCGCTCCGGCGCACCGCGGACCGCGTCGACGAGCAGCTGCTCAATCATATGCAGGCCAATGCCATTGCCGGGCCCTGGGCGGCCGGCGAGCGCATCCTGGTTTGCGTCAGCGAGGACCCGCGCGCCGCGGGGCTGGTGCGTTACACCAAGCGGCTCGCCGATCGCGTGCATGCGCCCTGGACCGCGATCTCGATCGAGACGCGCCGCAGCCTGCAATTGACCGACGAGCAGCGCGATCGGCTGGCCGATACGCTGCGGCTGGCGGAAGCGCTTGGCGCCGAGGCGCTGACCATTCCCGGTGTCGGACGGCGCATTGCCGACGACGTCATCAATTTCGCGCACGCCAACAACGTGACGCAGATCATCATCGGCAAGTCGGACCGATCGCGCTGGTTCGAGATCATGCAGGGCTCGGTGGTGCAAGAGCTGGTGCGGCGTGCCGGCAATATCAGCGTCAGCGTCATCGCCGGCGACGAATTGCCGTCGGGGCCCGGCACCAAGCCGACTGTACAAACCGCCGCTCGCAGTGAGCCGTTCAATCCGCGGCCCTATCTGATGGCGCTCTTGATCGCGGCGGTTGGTCTTGGCTCTGCCGAGCTGATCAAGCCCTATTTCGGCATCGAGAACGTCGACCTCGTGTTCCTCACCGCGGTGGTCATCGTCGCCGTGCGCTACGGTTTGTGGCCGTCCTTGCTTGCGAGCGTCGCCGCATCGCTTGCCTATAATTTCTTCTTCCTGCCGCCGATCTATACTTTCACCATCACCGACCCGACCAATATCGCTGCGTTCTTTTTCTTCATGCTGATCGCGATCCTGGTCTCCAATGTCGCGGCGAGGGTGCGCATCCAGGCCGACACCGCGATCGGCCGCATCAGGACCACCGAGCAGCTTTATGCGTTCAGCCGCAAGCTCGCCGGGACCGCGACGCTCGACGACGTCCTGTGGGCGACGGCCTACCAGACCGCGCTGATGCTCAAAGTCCGCGTGGTGCTGCTGCTGCCGGAGGAGAGCCTGCTTACGGTGAAAACGGGCTATCCGCCCGAGGACGAACTCGACAAGGGCGATCTTGCCGCGGCCAACTGGGCCTGGAGCAATGACCGGCCGGCAGGACGCGGCTCCGATACGCTGCCCGGCGCCAAGCGCCTGTTCCTGCCCATGCGCACCGGGCGCGGCTCCATCGGCGTGATCGGCATCGATGATGACCGCACCGGACCGCTCTTGACGCCCGACCAGCGGCGCTTGCTCGATGCGCTGGTCGACCAGGGCGCGCTCGCGATCGAGCGCGTGCTGCTGGTCGAGGACATGGACCAGGTCAAGCGCACGGTGGAATCCGAGCGGCTACGCTCGGCGCTGCTTACCTCGATCTCGCACGATCTCAAGACGCCGCTGGCCTCCGTGCTCGGCGCTGCCTCGACCATGCGCGATCTCGCTACCAATCTGTCGGACACCGAGAAGCGCGATCTGCTTGCGACGGTGATCGACGAATCCGAGCGGCTCAATCGCTTCATCGCCAATCTCCTCGACATGACCAAGCTCGAATCCGGCGCCATCGTGCCGAACACCGCGTTGCATGATATCAGCGAGATCGTCGGCAGCGCGCTCCGCCGCGCCGGCAAGATCCTCGCCAGCCACAAGGTGTCACTCGAATTGGCTGCCGACCTGCCGATGCTGCAGCTTGACGCGGTCCTGTTTGAGCAGGTGCTGTTCAACCTGCTCGACAACGCCGCCAAATATTCGCCGCCCGACACCACGATCTCGATCCGGTGTTTCCGCGAGCGGGACGGCGTGTTGCTGCAGGTCGCCGACGAGGGCGAGGGGATTCCACCGACCGAGCTCGAAAGCATATTCGACAAATTCTACCGCGCCCAGAAGGGTGATCACGTTCGTCCCGGCACGGGCCTGGGCCTTGCGATCTCGCGCGGCTTTGTTGAGGCCATGCACGGCCGGATCACGGCTGCGAACCGGGGCGATCGCAACGGCGCCGTGCTCACCATCCGCCTGCCGGTCCCGGCCCGCGCCCGCGCACTGGATACCGCCGCATGAACGCCATTCCGATCAAGGTTCTGGTCATCGACGACGAGCCGCCAATTCGCAAATTGCTGCGGATGGGGTTGACCACGCAGGGCTATGAAATCCTGGAAGCACCGAACGGCAAGACGGCGCTGGAGCTGCTCGCGCAAAATCCCGCGCTCGTTATCCTCGACCTCGGCCTGCCCGACATTCAGGGCCATGAGTTGCTCCGCACCATCCGCGGCCGCAACGAGGCCGTGCCGATCGTGGTACTATCGAGCCGCGGCGACGAGGCCGGCAAGGTGCAGGCGCTCGACCTCGGCGCCGACGACTATCTCACCAAACCGTTCGGCATGGATGAGCTGCTGGCGCGCCTTCGCGCGGCGCTGCGCCACCAGTTGCAGGCCCATGGCGAGCGGCCGGTGTTTCGCTCCGGCGATCTCTCGGTCGATCTCGTGCGCCGTATCGTCAAGGTCGGCGAGCGCGAGGTGAAATTGTCGCCAAAGGAATATGACCTGCTGCGCGTGCTGGTGCAGCACGCCGGCAAGGTGTTGACCCACCGCTTTCTCCTCAACGAGCTGTGGGATGAGCTCACCGACGCACAATATCTGCGGGTCTATGTGCGCCAGCTCCGGCAGAAGATCGAGGCCGATCCTGAGCGGCCGCAATTCGTGCTGACCGAGACCGGCATCGGCTATCGCCTGCGCGCGCCCGACTGACGCTGCTCGGAACCTTCGCTCCTTGCCGGGATTGGTTCCCGTAACCGGGAGAGATATCATGGCAAGATATTCGAAGAAGGCCTCTGCCAGCGTCGAGCGGGCGATGAAGAAACGCAACGCGGGGACGCTGAAGAGCGGCGGCTCGGGCCGCAAGGTCCGGAGCCGGAAACAGGCTATCGCAATCGGCCTGTCGGAAGCGCGGCAAGCAGGCGCCAAGGTGCCGAAGAAAGCTGCGAAGCGGAAGGCGAAACGATAGGTTCCGGGCGAGGCCGGCCGCGTGCTAGGCTGCGGTCGCGTACTCCAAAGAGATTGATCGTGCCGTCGCGAAAGTTGTCGACCTATCGAAAGAAGCGGGATTTCGACAAGACCGCCGAGCCCTCGGGCGAGGCGAAGGTTGCGCCGTCCAACCGTCCGCGTTTCGTGATCCAGAAGCACGCCGCGACCCGGCTGCATTACGATTTCCGCCTGGAGTATGAGGGCGTCTTCAAGTCCTGGGCAGTCACGCGAGGCCCGTCGCTCGACCCGCACGACAAGCGGCTGGCGGTGGAGACCGAAGACCATCCGCTGGATTACGGCGACTTCGAAGGTACGATCCCGAAGGGGCAATATGGCGGCGGCACGGTGCAGCTCTGGGACCGCGGCTATTGGGAGTCGGACGATCCCGCCGCCGGTTTCAAGAAGGGCGATCTGAAGTTCAATCTTGATGGCGACAAGCTGCACGGAAGCTGGGTGCTGGTGCGCATGCGTCATAACCGCGACGGCAGCAACCGTACCAACTGGCTCCTGATCAAGCACCGCGACGAATATGCGAAGGGGGGCGAGGAGAACAACGTCCTCGACGAGGACCGTTCGGTCGCCTCCGGGCGGACGATCGCGGAGATCGCCGCCGGCAAGGGCAAAGCGCCAAAACCATTCATGATGGCGAAGAACGGCGGCGGCAAGGCGGATGCGGTCTGGCATTCCAATCGCGGTGAGGCGGCGGAGGCGCGCGAGAAGAATCGTGTCGGCAAGAACGGTGTGAAGAACGGCGCGAAGCCTGCCAAACGCGTTGAAGCGAAACGCATCGATTCCATTCCGGCGTTCGTCGCGCCGCAGCTATGCGCATCCGTCGATCGCCCGCCAGGCGGCGAGGGCTGGGGCCATGAGATCAAGTTCGACGGCTACCGCATGCAGCTGCGCGTCGAGGACGGCAAGGTCTCGCTCAAGACGCGCAAGGGGCTGGACTGGACCGAAAAATTTGCAGCGATTGCCAA
>Ga0210387_10002674_pt1 | contig 13679 bp, 18 predicted proteins | sample IncBWC7OmetaG_FD_160108 | JGI IMG/M metagenome (GOLD analysis project Ga0210387, IMG submission 160108) | Forest soil microbial communities from Barre Woods Harvard Forest LTER site, Petersham, Massachusetts, United States - Inc-BW-C-7-O ...
CGTGATGCAAATCAAACTCATCTAGTCCTTTCCCCCCGGTGCATGAATTCCCAGCACGCCCTTCCTGGTTCCACTCCAAGAATTTCCTGTACTTGAGAGATCTCCATTTCGCAGAGCTGTCTGACGTTCCGAATCTTGCTTATCACGTACTTGACATTCTTCGCCGTGATACCTGGTAGACAACGCAAGAGTTCTTCGGCGGAAGCGTTGACTCCTGCACCGGCTTCTGGGTCTTCTTCGGCTCCAATCGCAATTGCTTTCGAAGGCTCAGGCTCGAGATTATTCGTTTTAAGATCGTTAAATATTTCTGCAGTCGCGTAAGGTGACGATGCCCAGATGATACGAACTCGAGGGAAATTGAGGGTGAGAAGTACGATCTTGGACTGGACGGTTGGCAGTGTATGGGTGGGGTCTGATACAATGCCCGTTTTTTTTTTCGGAGGGTACTTGTTCGTGGGTTTCGCATACGATTTGAGATCGGATACAATCTAATGCCATGATATCCGAGATCGCAAAACACTGCAAAAATCGTAGAAGCTTACCTCGAGTGAAAAAGCCTTGTCTTCCTCAAACTCGATCAGCAGAACTGGGTGCTTGTAGTGCACTGACATCAACTCGCACTGTGTATAACTGGAGATAACGCGTGAGACAGCCGACAAAGAAAGGGAGGGACGAGACTTTGACACACAGTCGTCCACTGTTGAAACTTGATATTAGATCCGCCAAGCTTTTCCGTTCGACGCAAATATCGGGTGTCAATATGTAGTCTCCAACGGTCAAAGTTGCAGGAATGACAAGTAGATTAGAAGCATGGAGCAGAGATGGCAACGTCGACCGGAATTCCCGCATATCAACAATAACCTGTGATTCCACATTAGTCATGCAAGATAGAAATGAAATGGGTGCCAATATCATACTCGCGAAGGCTCTTTGTTCAAGTCCCGTCTCACCCCCGCTATTCGAGTACTAATGGTTTTGATGAGGGCGTCCCCGGAACCACTTCCAGCTCGTCGCTCTTCCATTATGGGTAGAAGCATGGACTACGATACGCTGCCAGATTAATTGCAAGGAGGTAAAGGTTTGCAAGAAACACACCCCTCTCTCCTTGATGAGACGTTCAAATGACTCCTTTTCCCGTCGAATGCCGGCCAAGTATTTGTGCTCTTCGCATGAGTTGACATATACCATGTGGTACACCCTTACTGCGAGCCCAGGATTCGAGCTCTTGTACACCTACCCATTCTCCGATCAAGATCGTCGTCGCACACAGCGTCGATCCAATTACTCACTTCGATCCGCCTAATAAATTCCATATTGGGTTCGAACATTACGATGAAGTTGGGCTGGATTTCTGCAAGCATTCGATCGTCCGTGTCATCCGAGTACGGTCGCACAAGTACCGTCTGCTGTGGCGGTAGCAATCCGTAATGTGTGTCAAACTCGCTCGCAAAATCCCCGGATTCAAAATTTAACACCATGTCATCGAGATCAAGAGGTAGACCCGCCACTGTAGGGTCACTTTGAGAAGCCCAGCTAGATGAATAATATCGATTAATTGGAGGGACTCTGAAGTCAAAAGAATACGCAGACTCACAACTCAGCAAAGTTCTCAGCGTCTTCCTGGACCGCAGTAATCACCGAACCCTGATTGTCACCCTTGGCGCCATGACTCCCCCTCCCCGATGAGGTAGCAGCAGGAGCCCCGCCCCTCACCCTCCGTCGGCTGGCACTCCTTTCCTCCTTTTCCTTATCCTTCTTCTGCAGCGCCTCGCTTAGATCCTGGCCATCACCATACAACATTTGATAGCCATCATTCGGACGTCTCCCAGAATCCGGAAGAGCAAAATGAGACTTTCCATCTTGTTTCCTTTCACTTAACTTGCCTTTCCACCAAAGATAGAGGCGCAGTTTGCGAAGCATCATCGGACGGCCTTTGGAGCCTCTAGGGGCATCTTGGTCCATGACAGAGAGGAACTCACTGAGGAGACTACATGTGCGGGTTGAAGAAGTCATGACGAGAACAGTATTTGATCCGGGGTTCACTAGAAAATGCCGATTGAGTGTTGATGCAATAGAGCTCTCAAAACAATGAAACATACAGGGAACAAGCGGTTTTCGCAGAGACTCTAGCCTCGGCATCTCCTCTTCTATCTCCTGTAGAACATCTGCCAGTAGATTCCATTTCGGAAGCTCCTCCAAGACAGGATCCATACCCTCAGGCAGCCATCTCGGTCGCTTATCTCTATCTGATGCATTCGTATTTCCATTATCCTTCGCTGGAGGCACTGCAAGCCCTTCAATCTCGTCCAGAGCGTCCCACGCATCATCGTCATCAACAAGGTCGATCACAGGAGGTGGAAGTCCTCCCTGGAGCTTGGAGGTCGAGCTAATCGTATAGCATCTCCGTTTCGCGACCTGGAAGATAATATTGGCGGCATCCGTGAGAAGCCACAGGGAATGGTGCTGTCGGACTCCCCCAGTTGCGGTGGTAGAGTTGGATGCGATCAGGCTCTCGAGGTATGCATGGAATTGAAGAGGATCATATGTTAGGAGATAGCTTGTTTGAGTTCAATCAGTTGACACACGGGTTCTGCACAAAGAGAGGCAGGCATACTAGAGCAGTTGACGTAATGTGCCGAGATCACTGACGAGCTGCTTCGTCTTTGGTCCGACCTTATGCCATACTGGATCCAGCTGTCGTCTCACTACAATATCGAATGAGCGAAAGTACGCGTTTTCGACGTTGAAGTCTTCCAGATCCAGCTGTAGGATAGAGATCAATAAAAGGTAAATTGTTGATATTCCAAAAAATACTGTACCGTTGTATTCGAGCGTTTAAGTTCTGAGAGGGTCGTAGTCATACATTGTATGATGGCATGATGGATTTCAGCCATGGACTCGGTGAGTTCCTGCGATAGCTCTATCACATCGGCTTTCCTTCGCTCTAAGGATTTCTTGACATCTTCCTGGAACCTACATATGCGGATAAGACTGATTTATTAGCGGTGGTAACTAGTGGAGCTTACCGTGGATAGATATGAACCCTACGCAGCTGTAACTCCTTCATGATATTTTTCAGCGGTGACATTCCACTGGTAATGTGCTCTGGCTGATCTGTGAATGCCTTGACGAACCCTGGCTTGTTCTTTTCGCGATATAAGCGCACGATAAATGCTTCCAATACCAGGGGCGTTACTCTGGACGAATATGAGATTAGCGCCTGTACACACACCTGAGTGGTAGATCAAGCATACCTTTCAGCGTGTAAAATTATGATTCCTGTGATGAGTTCGATTGGGATATCGGACTGGAGCATGTCAACGACAAGAATTCGAGAAGTCACAGCTATTAACCCTCCGTTCCTGTACAGTTCTTGCCTGGTTTCATTAGCATCGAACTTTGCAAGTGATGTCGGCTAGAGCACAAAACCACTAACCTGTCCTTGCTCCCCGTCTCATATCCAACGACTCGAAGGCCGGGCTTCCGGCAACCCATTATCCCCAGCTCTTCTCCGATTTCAGACTCCTCCTCCTGTGTGGCATTTACAAGCAAAACTAAGTTCTGGGGAGTGTCGTAGATTTTCATTAGTGTGCACACGATCCTTCGTAGACCCAAACCGCGAGCCAACACGAGAAGATCGCTGGTGGATGGGTCATGGATGCGCTCCAGGACTGCCTTATGGAATGGAAGTAGAGTCGACATGGGGCGGTGGTTTCAGAAATTTCGCTTGTTGCTCGTGAGTTCGTTTCGTTCCCAACCTGAAGCTAATAAACAAATGAGTTCGAGATTGCAAATCGATATGTATGATGCAGAATGTGAGCGCTGACTGGTCGGAGGATACAATGAGTATTTGTTCTTGATTATCACCTGAGCCGTCGGTGCCAGGCTGGGCATAGTCTATATTTCAACGACTGAAGATTTTCATATTTTAGCTATTGCAACGAGAAATCCCGGCGTGACATTACATACGTTGTGGATTTTGAACAAATTTGGGCAACGCGTAAAGGCCCACGCAACCTGTGACGAGACTTCCAGGCCCGGGAGAAGCCGAACTGGAGCTTAAATTAAATCATGATGATCGGATAATTTGAACTTGAGCACCCTCGTCCTCGAGCTCTAGCATCGCCCACTCAAATCTGCTGTACCGCTCTGACACTTGGCTTCTAAGTAGATCTACCCTACTACGTTTTATGATCTACCCATCGCTATGCAATCGTCGCCCTTTCTGGCAAAACTCCGCACCACTTTTCATCCTTCGAGCGCGGAGGCTTCTCAAATACAAGAGATCATTCTGGGATGCGAAGCCAATCTTGATCAGATCACGGTGAAAATCACTCGAGCGCAGGAAGTTGTAAATCAGTCTTGCCCCGAGACGAACGAGCGGGCTCGATTGATGAATCAGCTCCGCCTTGACCAGGACGAAACGCGTACATTTTTGGAGGCGCATCGGTCACTGCTCTCACCTGTACGACGTCTTCCCCCAGAAATGTTGGCAAAGATATTCATGCATTGCCTTCCTCACGATAAATTTATTAAACCTGCATGGTTGCAGGCACCGTTGCTTCTTGGCCAGATTTGCGCCGTTTGGAGAAATGTCGCTTTCTCGACTCCAAGACTATGGTCTTCGTTGGATATGGACCCGGGGATCACAGACAAAAATAGGGTGATGTTGGTGGAGACATGGCTTTCGCGAACAGGGATGTGTCCTTTGTCACTATCTCTCAGAAGGCTGGTGGGGTTAGAAGATCCCATTCTTAATGCTTTCAGTCGCTATGCCCTGCGCTGGCAACATATTTTATTGACACTTCCACATTGGAAAGATCTCACTCTTCCTCTAGGCCATTTATTACATCTCGAGACATTCCAACTCCATACACCCGATGGAATCAGCGAAAGCCAGACCCAGCAACTATCTGTTGTCCTGAGGTCTGCTCCTCGTCTCAGGGAGATGGCTTGGGATAACAACACGGGCATTCAAGGTTCTCGCATCGAGCTTCCATGGGCACAGTTAAATTCCCTTATCCTAACTATGCCCCTCTCCGTCAGCCGCTGTCTAGATATCTTGTACCAGTCTCAAAATCTCGAACATTTTTCTTGGGAGGGAGAAATGTTATCTTCCAACCTACCCCATTTTCAACATGCAATCCTCCTCCCTCGATTATCATCCCTCACCATCCCTTCCGAACAGTCGCTGCACTTCCTCGACCATTTGACCTGTCCCGTTCTCCGCGAAATTACTTTCTGCTCACAAACACCGCAACTCGATAACTGGTCTCAATTGTCTTTTTTATCCCTTCTCGGTCGTTCCCGCTGCGCTCTCGAGCGGCTTCACATTCACTATGCATCTATTTCCGAATTGGAACTCATCGAATGCCTTCAGCGCACTAATACCTCCCTTGTGGAGCTCACCGTTCAGACGTGGGGAGCCGTCATCGCCACGGACAATTTCCTCACCATTCTTACCCATCAGCACTCTAATAATACGCCGTCTGTATGTTTGAGCCCAAAACTGGAGATGCTGGCCCTTTATGACTGCATTTCGCCCTCGGAGGGCGCTTTTGCGAAAATGGTTGAATCGCGATTGCGATGCAGGGGTGGAGGCAGCTGCCCCATTCATTCCACATCCTTGAAGGTTGTTGAAACTTTCAATGACCATGTAGATATACCGCGACTGAAGGAATTTCGTAAAGAAGGTCTTACGTTGAAACTTTACCACCACAACGGAGACCTTCTAGACGAATAATCTCCTTCATAACGCTAATGGACATTTCGTGTGTAACAAAGAACACCATCGACCTCGCCTGGGATGGAGAATGATACAACTGGTACTGTGACGTATAGCAGCTGGCTGGTTAGGATAAATGTTGTGGTCAGGATGATCTTCGGAGGGTAGAAAGAGCCGTGCTTGTGATGATAAGGTTGGGGCCCTTCACCAAAATCGGGACAACAGACGAGCTCTGTGAAGATCAAAGGGATAGAAGCCAAGGATGCGTACCATTACCGATCATTCCCATTATTTAACCGTGGATGCACGTGTAACTAACTCGCTTCGTGCGCACCGGGTGTGGATGTGAAATGCCTCTTGGAACAGACCCATGACCTAACGATGTGCTCCGGTATGCTATGGGGTGCGTTATTTCCTTGGCACGCCCCTGTTCACATCCATGTCACGAAGTCGGGGTTAGATTGCTATCTGTTATGTGGACATTACCGTACATAAGTACTTGTAAACTTCGTGCTGAAAGTCACTGAAAAATTAAAATGTCCAAACGAGTCGGAGTTCTGACGATCGAGTTGGGCATTATTTGGTCACACAAGTGTTGCCAAATACGCAACCACAAATTTATAGTCACAAGTTCTGGCTTTCGGAACGGTCAGACCTACATTATGGGGAAGCTCAATATCGCCCATCACAAGTCATATCACCCCTACCGACGAGATAATATCGAAAAAGTTCGAAAAGATGAAGAAGAAGCTCGCCAAAAGGAGGCTCGTGAAGAGGGCAGGATGATGTTGGCCGTAAGACAGTTTGTCCTCTTTCATTCAACCAATATATGCCTAACTTGTTTTTATAGGACTCAGAGGCTCGCATTGACAGATTACGAGAGCTAGCAGGGCCTCACAAGCCAGGGAAGAAGAAAGGGATGGACGACGATATCAGTGAATTGACTGGGGGTTCCCCACAGCCTGGGGCTCTTCCGACAACGGGAGGTCATATCAACTTTTTCGAGGACTTGGAACATGTATGTAATATCTTCTGGTTATTCGAATGAGCTACTCTAACGTTGACTAGAATGCCATAGCAATCGCTACTCGTGTGTCAAAGAAGGCAGAACCTGCGGAGAGTGAAAAAGGCTTCCCACTGGCACCCTCAGCGAAAGACCTCAAACCATGGTATTCTGAGCGCACCAGCGAGCGAAATGAGGAAATAATTGACGAGCGAAGGTAACTTATACCTTATCTTCTGCCTCTTTGCAACGTTCAACTAAATTTACAGGAAGCGTGACATAGCCCGGCAGTCCATCCACGATCCTCTCACATCTATAACTCATCAACTTGCCTCTCGGCCATCTACCTCTTCGTCTTCTAACAACAAGTATCGCTCACGCCCTCCGCCTAGGTCTCTTCCCTCCGATCCCTCATCCGCCCGACCACCAGAAGTCCATGCACGATTGGCCCGGGAATCCTCAGAGCGCGATCGAGCATTGGAGCTTATACGACGCAAAAAGCGCGAAACTGATGGAAGCGATACTCCTAGTACTGTTCATGGGGGCTTCGGAAATGGGTATGGTGATGTGTTTAACCGGAAGGAAGTTGAGGAAGCTCATCGTGGAAGGGAAAAACGATGGGATAATTGGGATCGTGGTTGGGGGGATGATAATAGAAATAGAAAACATGGGAGGCGGTGGTAGATTTAAGTGACAATGATAGTAAATAACTTTGCATGTATGTATGATTGCGGTCTGCTACCCCCATTTTATGTACCTTTTTTGAACGGATTTCAAATTTGTTCCATGATCGGGGCGGAATGCCATACTTTCCCGTACAAGTGAAGTCGGGAGGGCCGAAGTTACGACGATGGCAAGCTACTCGGAACAGGTACGAAATTAACACTGAACACCGTAGAGACCTCAGGCCTATCCAGAGGATCTGGGAAAATGAGGTAAACAGTGTTTCCCATGCTTGAGCTTCTCTCACCTGATAGGCAAAGGTGGAAATGTATCAGTTAGGAGTAAAACCTTTGGTGCTGAGATCAACTGACCTTCGTTCTCCAAGAGCACTATGGAATGACCATTCGGCAGATCTACCAACCAGGTTGTTGTTTTGGATGTTTAACAAAGAGAAACCAAACGTACCCCTGAACCAATGATCATCCATCAAGGACTGATTAAAATGGGCTTCGAAGTCAGGTAAAGTCTCAGTTGGGTCCCAGTTGAGGAACAGCCCGGTATCACTCATCTGGAGACAAGTGATACCTTTGAGCCATGAAGGGTTACCAAACCACGCGGCGCGCCAGACGACAATGAGAGGGTGGTCATATGGAAGGATCACTTCACTCTCGAGATTCGCAAGGGCTTCCTCACTCTCGAGACTTGGGTGAACGACAAACAATCCAGTTCCCTATTGCGGTCAAAGTATACTTGATGTACTTTTACAGAAGCGCACTTACTGTGGCAACGGCAATTCGACGGTCGTCAAACGCGAGATATTTTGAAGAGCTCCGCGGAGAACCGAGCTGAAAAGTCAACGCAATGTCGCGCATCTTCACCTCGCCTCGCAGAACACGCTCGAAGTCATACCACATAACCACCTTGGAACTAGCCAGCATGGCGACAAGGTTGCGACCGCAAGAAGAAACATGGACTGCAGGCAAAGTCACTTCAATAATAATACACAAATCCACATCTTCAACGACGCACCAGCAACAAACTCGTTAAATAGACCATTTTCCGCCATGGGAGGAATGAAATAACTGTCCGTCTGATGCGGAACTAATATTGCACCAGGCGTAACATGTGAAGGGTTCACAGGGACGATCTTATAATGCCAATTGGCATACGAGAACTGAGAAGAAGGGATGTCGAAAACGCATTTCCCCGAAGCACGAGAGAAAATCCGGATCATATGTGTCCCACAAATAAAGACATGACGCTCGCTGACTTCGACGTAGTTGATATCTCCCAGGAGTTCTATGGGTCCAGGTCCATCGGCACCGACGACAGCCCGTTGTGTTTCCGCGATCGTCTGTATTAGCCGGCCAGTTGGGATATCCCAGAGATAGGCCCGATCCCATGCAACTACCACTAAAGTGGGATAGACGAACCGGAAGGCGGAAGTGAACTCCGGCATCTCCAAGAGAGCCCATGGTTTGAAATGACCTCGCGGGGCTGTCGAAATGTGCATTTGAGCGGCTTGAGCTGAAGCACGTAGTTGTCGATGGTCAGGATGAGATACGGCGGGTGTTTCCTGAGCATCATCACAGTCACATGTTCGCCTCCAAACTTCCTTGGTGCCTCCCCTGCGATTAAAGATGAGATATCCTTCGCCATACTCGCAGTGTGCGAATTTTCTAACATAGCCCTAATCGCGGTTAAGTAAGCGACTTTAGATGTGTGCACTGAGCAGTAGCGGCAGAGCTTGCCTGAGGTAAGGACCACAAGACTTGATTCCGTGCTAGATCCGACACAATGAGACTACCTTGCTGGGACTTTGACGTTGTGATAATGTATCCCGCTTTTTCGTCCACTTTGATCCGGTGAACAGACCTGCCAGTAGCAGGATACTCTGTTACTGTGGATGGGCCTTTACTAGACCAACTGCTCTCAATTTCGAGGCGCCTTCGGCCTGAACTCCAAATTCATAGTCAGCAAACAAGACGAGCACAGGTGAACAACACCTCCTACAGAAAGACTTCCATCCACGAACATCTATCAAAGACCGCTCGGAATAGATTGACCACAAATCGGAGAAGGAGGTCGCCGAAGAAATGATAAAGTGGTGGAGGATGGCTGCGTTGTGGTAAATGGATGATTCATTCACCTCAAAGAATTGTTTCCATTGACGAGAAACTGGGGGTAACGTGCACAATGATTTGAGAGGTAGATATGCCAACGTCCAGAGGACAAGTTCAACGGGAAGATGAAGCATATTTGTGAAAGGAGTCGGATGTTGGGGCCAATGTCAGTGGCTACTTGACTCTTCCGCCCAACTTCCGCCCCACCCCATTGTTCTCAAAAAGGAGATTGTAGGTCGAAAACGGAAACTATTTGGTCGTGATGTCAAGACACAACAATTCCAAGTCGCCACCGCGCACGAAGAGGGCCGACCATTCGATTACCCTCCCCTCCCTCGCTGCGCTCTGGGGGTCCCCGAACCGGTCATCTCAGGTCGGCACACTAAAGCCTCGTTCGGGCAGTAACCAGATAGGGAGTATGCGGGTACTAGGAATTATCAACGGTCTGTTACATAAACAGAATCAAATAGTAATACAACCAAACAATTTTCTTCACCGTGACCGTGTGACACTGAGGATAATCTTGCCGCCGTGCCGGCCGCAGACACCAAGCAGACACAAGGCATTTCCTAGTTCTCCGAGTCCCTGCTACAACTGCTACCACTGGTACATTGACGACATCATCGCCTGTAACTGTCAATGCATGTAGTAGCACATTTCGGGATCGGGAACCCAACGGTAACCACGCTTCCCTTACCCACTCCCGCTGATTACGGCATCCCATGTATTTCAGCTCTTCTATCCCCTGCGAATCCGAATTGTGATCGTCAATACCCCGTCTGGTTAACAAAATAGAAGTTGCTGGATTCGCTTTTGGTGTCGATCTAATCGGTCTTGTTGGCCAACACCTGTACAAGTGGTGACAGACAGAAACTGGTGCCCTCGACGACCCCGTTGATTCACTTTCCATAAGATTGGCGGCCGTTAGGCACCTTGCTGGAGACATGGGGAGATAGGAGCGGAATCCGAAGTGGTGCTATAACCTCGCCATTTAATCCAGCGTTAGACAGCGAAAAGAACTAGAAGCGTGGTGTTCCTTATTTTGGCCACAATCGAAAACTTCATGGGATCAGAAGCGGCTACACTCCGATATTTCCCGCACCATAGCGGCCGGGTGCAAATAATGCCCAGCGAAGAATATCCTGCACTCGTTTCCTACGTCCCCGAGTCCCGAAATAGCGAGGAGTGGTCGTTCGTACGTCTGGTGAAAGGGATGAAGACCCGTTGGCATATTGAAAACGGTCTTCCTCAACTGCCCAAGGGTCTGGCTTGATCGGAGGTCTTTCTCAAACGCGGTGAAGTGCGGTCGTCCGCAGGACAGCGAATTTATCGCTTCTCTCTGCGAACGAGTTCCTAGGCCTCCTGAAGAACACACCAAAAGCGACAAATGATTCCGTACTGCTACAAGGACAAGAAAATCAATCATGGACTTCTGGCAAAGACTTGCCTAACCGATATCTTATTCCGTGATTTTGAGGATTCCTGCGTCGTAAAGAACTATACAAATCTCGTTTCGGAATGGAGGAGCTTGAACAATTGGACTTGGTTCTTGGTGAACTAGAATGAAGCTGACTACCTGCACTGTTTGGCCATATGTCTAGACTTGCAAACTAGGGCTTTTCGATTTTGGCCAGATAAAGAATCAGCCTATCCAAAATTCGTCTGGAACGTCCTCAACCCTCAGCCTCCCCACCTGGTTAGCTAAGATCTGCAACAAGCGATGAAAGGCAAGGAAGACCTGCAGGGTCACAAAGAGGTGGCGTTTAATTATAACGCTCGGTCGAGTAGGGACGAGTCTACTCTTGACGGGTCTTATTCTGTCATATTCGATCAAGATCAAGAGGCAAACATATATAGAAGAGGAAGCTTGGAGGAAGCTCTCTGCGAGAGACAAGAATGCGATTTTGTTGGCTTGTCTCATAAAATTCAAGTCAGCAAGGTAGGGTTTGGTAACGGAGCGGAGGACATAGCGGATCATCGATCACCCCGCAATGTCCCCCTTTGGAATATTACAGCTAACGAGAGGCCGGAACCGAAAAAAAAAACACATATAGGCGGAGTATGTCGGAGACGAAATAATGACATAATTGGTACAGAACCCGGAGAACCGGGGCCAATCCGTCGGCTGCTTGCGCTCAGGCTGTAGGTTCGTCTTGGCATTTGTTTAAAAATTGTAATCCGTCTGTTTTCTTTTTTTTTGTTCCAGCCTATCGTTCTGAATTGAACTGTAATGGTGCTTCCATTCGACTCGGACAGCTTCTTATAAAACCCATCGACTCTCCCCCGGGTTCCCACCTGGACACATCTAATATCCACCTGCGCCGACAGCCTTCCTGGAATCTGCTTCTCCGCATTTGCTCCTTCTTGAGTGCCAAATCGCGAGTTTGGCAGAAAGGCAAGGGTAGTACTTGCCGGCAGATTCCGTGAGACCATCTGGGGAAGGGCTTATCCACTTTCTGTCAAGTTGTGCGGCTGTTATATGCTCTGGGAGTTCCTGAGAGGCTTTTACGTGATGAACATGAGTATATTGTAGAAGAATGACACCTCTTTCGAAGGTAAGTAGCAGTCAACGGATGAAATAAAAAGGTAATTTGGGTCTCTGTGACTCTGCACAGTTTTGTATTGCTAGGTAGGCATAAAGACTTGATCGCCATGATCTAGACATTCACAGAGGTCCATGCCAATAGCAATAGCAAGAGAAAAGTTTATGTCAGGTACAACGCACACTGAGCAAAAAAAATATTTACATCCTTATAAGGCAGGAGGGGGTGGTTCGGCAGCCTCTGAGTCTTACTTTGGTAGTCACTGTACTTCAAGTTGCAGAAAGGAAGAGTGAATTAATTGTTTTAGACTTTTGTTTTCTCTTCTCCTTCTGGTAAATTCATATTGTCCTTATCACATGTAGGACAAACGTTGTCTCGTTCTAGCTCCCGAAGGCCAAAAAAAACCTAAGGTTCACACAGCCGGTCCCTTTCGCCTCGCTTTCATTGTCCGCTTGGCCAGAAGGCCGCTCCATAGCTCCTTTGGTGTATGCACCGGAAGAACCCGCGATACAGGGACTCCGAGTCGGGGTTAACAAAGGCTTGTCGCCACTCATATTTCAATGCATTTCAATTTTCGACCCTGTATACTCAGTTCTTACATAAACCTTATGACTCACCATCACAGAAACTGAACGATGATGGCAACAGTTTTGTGCAAGTTTCGTGCGAGTATGAGCCACGCATAATAATAGGAGAGTTCTGAAATGCGGGCAAAGGAGCCTAAGACTCCATGCCGACAACACGACAACGAACCTGAATACGCAAGAATACGGTAATTTCATAGAAGCCGGATCTTACACGCCCCTCCGCTCCAGTTTCAAGTGCCTTGCCGAACTTACAACAAGAAACCCCTATAATCACAATAGAGGAGTCACAAGGCGAAGCCGTGGTGCCCGTGACGCGGATCTTCATTTCATAAGAGCGTTGTACTACCGGATCTACAAATGTAAATAATTCCCTAATCTACGACGCTCCTCTTAGCCATGCTTGACCTACTCACTCAGCCGCAGATAATTGCGTTCATCTGCTTGTCTCTGACATTGCTGGCTTTAATTCGCACAAAATTGCGTTCACCATCCGGTCTTCCACCAGGTCCGCCTGGACATTGGCTCTTCGGAAACACAATTCCGGAAGCCTTGTAGGTCTCATCCTCATTCGAGCTTCCCCAGCTCATTTTTTCTTCAGCGCGTACCGGAAATTCGAAGAATGGACACAGGAGTACGGACCCGTGTTCTCTCTCAGACAGGGAGCGAGCACCATTGTTGTGATAGGTCGCATTCAATCCGCGATGGACGTAATGGAGAAGGAAGGCGCTTCCCTCGTAGACCGACCTCTATCCATTTCGGCTGGCGAGACTCTATCCGGCGGTATGCGCGTACTCTTGACGCCAGCTGGCGAGCGTTTTAGAAAGTGTCGCAGGTGAGCGAGCGCCCGAGCTCATTGCTGTTCGCGTTACGACTTCGGAGTTCCATTTATCTCCGAGATCACATGACTTTGATTTTGCTCTTCCGTCCGGCTCGGACTAACTTGAACTGTCCTCGCTCAGAGCACTCCACGCACATCTTCAGCCGAAGATTGTCTCCACCTATGGACCGGTCCTGATGAAAAATGCCAAGCAGCAC
>Ga0210387_10002676_pt1 | contig 13671 bp, 12 predicted proteins | sample IncBWC7OmetaG_FD_160108 | JGI IMG/M metagenome (GOLD analysis project Ga0210387, IMG submission 160108) | Forest soil microbial communities from Barre Woods Harvard Forest LTER site, Petersham, Massachusetts, United States - Inc-BW-C-7-O ...
GGCGATCGTCGAGCTGTCGCCCAAGATGACCAAGCTCCTGTTCGAGGAGGAGAGCCAGGAGAAGGCCAAGCGCCAGGCCGAGGGCATGATCCAGACCGCCGCCACGGCCGAGGACTACAAGCGCGGCGCCGAGCGCATGACGACCTACTGGGAGGAATGGGCCAAGCCCAAGGGCGCGGAGACCCAGGAGGCGCTGAAGAAGGTGCGCGAGGCGCTGGGCCGCTGATGGCGTCTCCTGCTGTCGCGCGGCCGTTCACACTCATCGAACGGATAAGCCTCTGGCTGTCGGCCGTCTGCATGATCGGCATGGTCGTGCTCATCCTGGCCGAAGTCGTGCTGCGTGGCGCCTTCAACAGCACGACCGAGCATTCCGACGAGCTGGTGGGCTACCTGCTGGTCGGCGTGTCCTTTCTCAGCCTGGCGCTCTGCCAGGGCACCGGCGCCTTCCATAAGGTCGACATGGTGCAGATGCGATTGGGACCGCGCGGCAAGGCGGTTTCGGCGCTGATTTTCGACCTGCTGTCGTTCGGCTATATCGCGCTCACCAACTGGTATTTCGTGCAGTTCGTCCTGAGCTCCTACCGGCGCGAGGCGCAGGCCAGCACGATGCTGGCCACGCCGCTCTGGATCCCGGAGACGGTGATGGTGGTGGGCGCCACGATGCTGCTCATCGTCCTGGGCAAAGCCGTCGTCGATGATGTGCGGAAGCTCCTGTCGTGAGCGAGAGTTTCGAGGTCGTCGTCGTCCTGGTCATCTTTCTCGGCCTGCTGGCCGCAGGCATGGCCATTCCCTTCGCCATCGGCGTGCCGGCCATCGCCTATCTCCTGCTGCATGGCGGCGTGCCGGCGCTGAAGGGCATCGGGCTGATGAGCTGGGGCTCGATGAACAACCGCTCGCTCAGCGCCATTCCGCTGTTCATCCTGATGGCCGAGATCATGCAGCGATCCGGCCTCAGTTTCCGGATCTATCGCGGCCTGGCCAAGCTGGTGAGCGTGATCCCCGGCGGCCTGCTGCAGACCAACATTGCCGGCTGCGCGATGTTCGCGGCCATTTCCGGCTCGTCGGTGGCGACCGCGGCGGCCATCGGCACGGTGGCGCTGCCGCAGCTCACCCAGCGCGGCTACCATCGTCGCCTGGCGGCGGGCTCCCTGGCCGCGGGCGGCACGCTCGGCATCCTGGTGCCGCCCTCGATCGCGCTGATCGTCTACGGCACCTTCACGGAAACCTCCGTCTCCAAGCTGTTCATGGCCGGAATCGTGCCGGGCATCCTGCTGACGGCGATGTTCATGGCCTATATCTGCGTGCACGCGCTGCTGAAACCCGAGATCGCGCCGCGCGAGCGGGGGCCGCAGAATGTCGGGGAGTTTCTGACGGCGCTGGGCGACCTGGTGCCGTTTGTCGTCGTTATCGGCGGCACCCTGGGCAGCCTCTATACCGGCTGGGCGACGCCGACCGAGGCCGCCGCCATCGGCTGCGTGACGGCGACCGTTGTCTCGTCCATCTGGGGCAGCGTTACGCTCGCTGGATTGCGCGAAGCGATGATCGCGGCGGTCAAGGTGAGCGGCAACATCCTGCTGATCGTCTACACCGCCTTCGTCTTCTCCTACGCGATCAGTGTGGCGGGCGTGGGCGAATCGCTCACGACCTGGCTGGTCGGCCTGAAGCTGGCGCGGCTCGAATTCTTCTTTGCGCTCTTCATCCTCTATACGGTCCTGGGCTGCCTGGTCGAAAGCCTGGGCATGATCGTGATCACGGTGCCGCTGCTCTATCCGGTACTGTTGAAATACGGCATCGATCCAGTGTGGTTCGGCATCATCCTGGTGATGTTCATCGAGCTCGGCCAGATTTCGCCGCCCATCGGCATCAACCTGTTCGTCATCCAGAGCATCTGGGACGGCAAGATCGGCGACATCGTGCTGGGCACGATCCCGTTTCATCTCATCATGTTCGTTTTGCTGGCGATGCTCGTTCTCTGGCCGGAGATCGCCCTCTGGCTGCCGCACCATACGGGGTCCGCATGACAGACCGCCACGCCGCTTATCCGACCGGGCTGAAGGATGCCCCGACCCGCCATCGCGCGCTCCGCCGGCGCATGGAAGCGCCCGGCATCGTCGTGGCGCCCGGCGCCTACGACTGCATCACCGCGCGCCTGGTCGAGGTTTCAGGCTTCGACGCCTGCTACATCACCGGCTCCGGAGTCTCGATGAGCGCGCTTGGCGCACCCGACATGGGCGCCCTGAGCTTCGGCGAGATCCTCGACCGCGTGCGCCGCATCTGCGATTCGATTTCGATCCCGGTGATCGCCGACGCCGACACGGGCTATGGCGGGCCGCTCAACGTCATCCGCACCATGCGCGAATTCGAGCGCGCCGGCGTGAGCGCGGTCCAGCTCGAGGACCAGGAATGGCCGAAGAAATGCGGCCACGAGCCCGGCCGCAAGGTGGCGTCGTCGCAGGAGATGGAGCAGCGCATCAAGGCGGCCGCCGATGCCCGCGTAGATGCCGACGTCATGATCGTGGCGCGCACCGACGCGATCGCCTCGGAAGGCTTCGAGGCTGCCCTCGAACGGGCGGCGCGCTACCGCGAGGCTGGCGCCGATATTCTGTTCGTCGAGGCGCCGCCCAGCGAGGCCGATCTCGCCCAGGTGCCGAAGCGACTGGGCGTGCCGTGTCTCGCCAACATGGTCGAAGGCGGGCGCACGCCGGTGCTGCCGTTCCCCCAGCTCGAGCAGCTCGGCTTCAAGCTCGCGATCTATCCCAATTCCCTGACGCGCCTGTTCGCCCGCGTCGGCCAGGACCTGCTGGGCTCGCTCAAGACGACGGGCAACACGGCGGCCATGGCCAACCAGATGCTCGATCACGGCCAGCTCTGGTCGCTGTTCGAGAACGAGCGCTGGCAGGCGCTGGAGAAGCGCTTTTCGTCATCTCGCGCGGGGTAACCCCCGCGCTGAAGCGTAAGCGAAGGATCTCATCGCCGCTTCCACGGGCATGAGATCCTTCGCTGCGCTCAGGATGACGGTTACTGGCCCTTGCCGATATGGGCGATGGCCTCGATCTCGACCAGGATCTCGGGCGCGGCCAGCGCGCTTACCTCGACCAGGGTGGAGGCCGGGAAGTTGCCGGTGAAGAACTCGCGGCGCGCCGCCCACACCTTTGTGTTGTTCTTGATGTTTGTGACATAGATCGTGACCTTGACCACGTCGGCCATGGTCCCGCCCGCCGCTTCGACCATCCCTTTGATCTTGCCGAAGATCTGCTTGGCCTGCTCGTATTCGTCCATGCCGGCCAGCACCTTCGGATCGGTGCCGCGGGCGGTCATGCCGGATACGTAGGCGATGCCGTCGGACACCAGGCAGTTCGACCAACGCTCGGGCGGCGGCTCGGGCACGGCGGGCGATGTGACACGGCGGATCGTCATTGGCGTCTCCTCGTTTCTGTTGGCCGAAGTATACTCGCCGGATGAACGACCTTTTTCACGCCCTGTTTCAACCCTTGTTCGAACCCCGGCGCATCGCCCTGATCGGCGCCTCGGCCGACGAGAAGAAGGCCACGGCGCGGCCGCAGCGCTTCCTGCGCAAGCATGGCTTTGCCGGCGAGATCCTGCCGGTCAATCCGGGGCGCAGCGAGATCATGGGCGACAAAGCCTACAAGACCCTCGACGCCATCCCGGGCGACATCGACCACGCCTACATCCTGCTGAACGGCAAGGATGCGGTCGCAGCCCTCGCGGCCTGCGGCAAGCGCGGCGTGAAGGTGGCGTCAATCCTGGCCGGCGGCTTCGCCGATGCCGGCGCCGCCGGCGCCTCGCTGCAGGACGATCTGGCGCGCATCGTGCGCGAGACCGGCATCCGCCTGGTCGGACCCAACAGCATCGGCACCGTCAGCAGCGATCCGCCGATGGCGCTCACCGCCAATGCCGCCTTCGCCGTCGACAAGCTGCGGGCCGGCAACTGGGGACTGGTGAGCCAGAGCGGCAGCCTGATCGGTGCCCTGCTGTCGCGCGCCGACGCCCGCGGCATCGGCTTCTCGCGCCTAATCTCGGTCGGCAACGAGGTCGATCTTGCCGTGGGCGAGATCGCCGACCTGCTGGTCGACGATCCCAAGACCCGCGCCATCCTGCTGTTCATGGAGACCCTGCGCGACGGAGATCGCCTGGCGCACGCGGCGCGGCGGGCCCACGCGGCGGGCAAGCCGGTGATCGCCTACAAGCTCGGCCGTTCCGCGATCGGCCAGGAGCTGGCGAAATCGCACACCGGCGCCATCGCCGGCTCCGACGCCACCTTCGACGCCTTCTGTCGCCGCCACGGCATTGCCCGCGTGTCGATGTTCGAATCGCTGATCGATGTGCCCGCGCTGCTGGTCGATCGCCCGCCGGCCATTCCATCAGAGAGAAGGGGCAAACGGGTCGCCGTCGCCACCACGACCGGCGGCGGTGCGGCCATGGTCGTCGACAACATGGCGATGGCCGGCCTCGATATCGCGGGTCCGCCGCAGGCGCTGGTCGATTGGCTGAAGCCGCTCGGCATCGCCGCGGGCGAGGGCAAGCTGGTCGATCTCACTTTGGCCGGCGCCAAGCCCGAGATCGTGGCCGGAACGATCGAGCGGTTGTTGGCCGACGACGGCAACGATGCCGCGATCTTCGTCGTCGGCTCCTCGGCGCAATTCAATCCCGAGCTCGCGGTCGAGCCGCTGCTGAAGTTCGCTGGCTCGGCCAAGCCGTTTGCCGTGTCGCTGACGCCGTCGGCCGAGAAGTCGCTGGCCCTGCTGACGGCAGCCGGCGTGCCGGCCTTCCGCCATCCCGAATCCTGCGCCGAGGCCATGGCGCTCTGCCTGCTGCGCCCCGCGCCGCAGCCCGTGCCGGCGCTCGCCGAGCCCGGACGGGCCGCGCTCGACGCGTTGGCGGCGGGTCGTGTCTCGGGCTTTGACGAGCGCCGCGCCGCCGATCTCTTTGCCGCGCTGGGCGTGCCCATGGCCAAGGCGATGGCCGTGCCCGACGCCAAGCGCATCGCCGCCGCCGTCGCCGAGATCGGCGGGCCGGTGGCGCTGAAAATCCTGTCGGCCGACATCGCCCACAAGACCGAGGCGGGCGGCGTGGCGCTCGGCCTGCCGGACGGCCAGACGGCGTCCGTCGCCGCGCGCGAGATCGAGAAGCGCGTGAAGACGCATATGCCCAACGCCAGGCTCGAAGGCTTCCTGGTGCAGAAGATGGAGCGCGGGCTGGCCGAGGTGATCCTGGGCTTCCGCCGCGACCCGCTGGTCGGGCCCACCATCACCGTGGGCCTGGGCGGCGTTTTGGCCGAGATCTACAAGGACGCCGCGACACGGCTCGCGCCGGTCGACGAGACCGAGGCGCGGCAGATGATCGAGGAGGTGAAGGGGCTCGCCACGATCCGCGGCTACCGTAACCTGCCGCGCGGCGATGTCGCTGCGCTGGCCCGGACGATCGCGGCGTTCTCGGACTTGGCCCATGAGGCCTTCGCCGATGTCGCGGAGGCCGAGATCAATCCGCTGCTCGTCAAGGCGGACGGCCAAGGCGTCGTTGCTGTCGACGGGCTGGTGATCGTTGGTTGACCGGGGAGGGTGCGGATGAGCGACTCTGCAGAGAACGCGGCGAGCCTGCTTGCTGGCCTCGCCCGCGGCGAAAGCCTGCCGGCGCGCTGGTACACCGATCCGACGGTCACCGAGCGTGAGATCCACCGGATCTTCCGCAAGACCTGGAATTACATCGGTCCGCTGAACGAGCTTCAGAAGATCGGCGACTACATCACGGGCTATGTCGGCGAGATTCCGGTTGTCGTCCTGCGCAACGCCGCCGGGCTGGCGGCGCTGGTGAATGTCTGCCGGCATCGGCGCCATGAAGTCATGAAAGGCCGCGGCAACGCCCGGATGATGCAGTGCGCCTATCACGCATGGACCTACGACCTGACCGGCTGCCTCAAGAGCGCGCCGCGTACGGCGGCGGAACCGGGCTTCCGGCTGGAGGATTATCCGCTGCTGCCGCTCAGCGTCGACACGCTGGGACCGTGGGTCTTCGTCAACGCTGACCGCGATGCCGAACCGATCGCCAGGCATTACGGCAAGGTGCTCGACATCATCGCCGCGAGCGGCATCGACCTGGAAACGCTGCAGCTCCATTCGCGTACCCAGTGGGACGGCAACGCCAACTGGAAGACGATGCTGGAGAACTTCCTGGAATGCTACCACTGCGCCATCGCCCATCCCGGCTTCAGCGCCGCGATCGACGTGCGGCCGGACAAGTACGATCTCAGCGTGCATGGCTGGTTCTGCAGCCAGGTGGGCCAGGTGCGCCAGTCGGCGCTGGAGGGAAAGAGCAAGGTCAAGATCTACGATGCGCGCGGTGAGGTCGCCCAGGCGCAGTATCACCTGCTGTTTCCCAACATGACGATCAACATCAACCCCGGCTTCCCTAATCTGTCGATCGACGTCTGGATGCCTAACGGGCCAAGTGCGACGAAGGGATTCACGGAGCAGTATTTCGGGCCGGGCGTGAGCCAGCAATTTGTCGAGGAGCTGATCGAATTCAACCGCCAGGTCGGCGAGGAGGACGATGCGCTGACCGATTCGGTGCAGCGCGGGCTGCGGGCGGGGATCCCTGACAAAGGCCGCTTCCTCGCCGGCGCGGAGCACCTGGTCGGCCACTTCCAGAGGATGGTCGCGAGCGCTCTGGTCGGCGACGTAAAGGCGGCCGCCGAGCACGACAACGGCGTCGCGCGCAGCGTTTCCGTGGAGCCGACGGACTAAGCCAGGCGCGTCTGCGCCGCCTCGAAGAGCTGGTGGAAATCGTCGAGCACGAAATAGGTGTTCTGCAGCTTGTCGATCTCGTAGGGCCGCAGCATGACCGAGATCGCTTCGAACGGCAGGCGCTCGACGTCCTTGTCCTCGAGCGCGTGCTTCACCTCGGCCGCCGAGGACAGGATGCCCGCACCGTAGGCTTTCAGGCCCTTGGGCGTGCGGATCAGGCCGAACTCGACCGTGTACCAGTAGAGCCGCGCCAGCAGGTCGATCTTCGAGCCGGCCTCGACGCCGCGCTGGCCGTAAGCCTGCATGTAGTCGGCGAACACCGGGTTGCTGAGCAGCGGCACGTGGCCGAAAAAATCGTGGAACAGGTCGGGCTCGACCAGATAGTCGAGCTCGGCACGGCTGCGGATCCACACCGTTACTGGAAATCGGCGATTCGCGAGATGATCGTAGAAGACGGCGTCGGGGATCAGGCCCGGCACGCCGACGATGCGCCAGCCGGTCAACGGCATCAGCCGCGCGTTGACGGACTCGAAGTCGGGGATGCTGTCGCCGATGCCGAGCGTGCGGAGCCCCTGCAGGAATTCCTCGCAGGCATACTTGCGGGCGAGGCCACTCTGGCGCTCGAGCAGCCGCCGCCAGACCTCTTGGTCTTCATCGGAATAGAGGTCGACATGCTGCGCGACTGTCCAGTCCGGCGCCATGCCGGTGTAATCGCCGCGCAGGTTCTCGAGAGGGGCTTTGTTCATGCCCAGAATATGGAGACGAGGGCCCTAGGGAATCCCGGCGAAGTTGGGCTGTCGACTGGCCTGTTTTAGTGATATTCTCCACGAATAGACGCATGATAGGTGGAAAACACCATGATCGAGCTAGACGACATAGACAGACGCATTGTCGCCGCCCTGCAGGCCGACGGGCGTCTGCCCATCGTCGATCTCGCCGACAAGGTCGGGCTGTCGGCCACACCCTGCCAGCGGCGGGTGAAGCGGCTGGAAGAGGAAGGCATCATCACACGCTACGCCGCCCTGGTGTCGCCGCTGGCGGTCGGGCTCGGCCTGCAGGCGCTGGTGCAGGTGACGCTCGACGATCATTCGGAGAAGACCGTGGAGGCGTTCGAATCGGCGATCCGCGCCCGGCCCGAGGTGGTGGCCTGCTATGCCGTTACGGGCGACATGGATTTCCTGCTGCACGTTCTGGCGACCGATCTCGCGAGCTTCAGCGACTTCGCCCTGAAGGCATTGCTGCGCATGCCGGGTGTCCGCGGCACGCGCTCGTCCTTCATCATGCAGGCGGTGAAGAGCGATCTGGCCTGGGCACCGGTTCCTCGAACGTCGGCGGCGCCTCAGGCTCCGGCGAGAGTCCGCAAATAGAGCGGCCGGTCGATATTGCCGCCACTCAGGATCAGCCCGACCCGCTTGCCCGCCAGGCGCTCGCGCTCCTGCAGCAAGGCGGCGAGGGAAGCAGCCCCGGCGCCTTCCGTGAGTTGATGCGTGTCCTCGTAATAAGCGCGCATGGCGGCGGCGATCTCCGCGTCGCTCACCTGAACGATGCGGTCGGCGCCCTTCAGGATGACCGTGAGCGCCTCGGCGTCGGGGCCGCGCACGGCCATGCCGTCGGCCATGGTGTCGGCGCTGTTGGTGGCCAAGACCTTGCCGGCCGCGAAGGACAGCGCATAGGCCGGCGCCTCGGTCGAGACCACGCCCACCACCCTGGTCGAGGGGCTGAGCGCATCGCGCATGGCGATCACGCCGCAAATGCCCGAACCCAGCCCGATCGGCACATAGACCGTGTCGAGCGGCGGGGCGGCGCGAAACAGTTCCAGCGCATAGGTCGCCACGCCGCGCACCAGGTCGCGGTGGAACGACGGCACCATGACCAGCCCGCGCTCGCAGGCAAGCCTGACGGCGGTGTCGCGCGCGGCATCGAAATCATGGCCCGCCTCGATGAGTTCCGCGCCAAATGCCCGCATGGCCGCGTTCTTCTCCACGGAATTGCCCTGCGGCACGACGATGGTGGTGGCGATGCCGGCCTTGGCCGCGGCGAGCGCGATGCTCTGGCCGTGGTTGCCCCGTGTGGCGCTGACCACACCCTTCACACGGGTGGGTTCCCGACTCAGCTGTTCCATATAGACCAGCCCGCCGCGCACCTTGAAGGCGCCGATCGGCGTGTGGTTCTCGTGCTTCACCCAGACTTCGCATCCGGTGCGCTTGGCGAGCAGCGGCCAGGCGTATTGCGGGGTGGGCGGCATGGCGGCGTACACAATGGCGGCCGCGTCTTCGACATCCTGCAGAGACAACATCGTGCCACTTTGGGCTAAGATGCCCGCTGATCCAACCGGAGTACCAGATGCCTGTTCTTCCTCGAGCGCTTGAAATCCAGAGCGAGATTGCCGCCATCCGCCGTGACATCCACGCCCATCCCGAGCTGGCCTACGAGGAAAACCGGACCTCCGACATCGTCGCCGCCAAGCTGCAGGAGTGGGGCCTCGAAGTGACGCGCGGGCTGGGCAAGACCGGCCTGGTGGGAACTTTGCGCAAGGGCAATTCGTTGAAGTCGATTGGATTGCGCGCCGACATGGACTGCCTGCCGATGGACGAAACCAACGATTTCGAGCACCGCTCGCAGAATCCCGGCCGTATGCATGCCTGCGGCCATGACGGCCACACCGCCATGCTGCTGGGCGCCGCCAAGGTTTTAAGCGAAAAGCGCGACTTCGAGGGCGCCGTGCATTTCATCTTCCAGCCGGCCGAGGAGGGCGGCGGCGGGGCGGCCGAGATGATCAAGGACGGCCTGTTCGATAAATTCCCTTGCGATGCCGTGTTCGCCATCCACAACAAGCCTGGCGTGCCGCTCGGCCACATCGTCACCAAGGGCGGGCCATTGCTGGCCGCCGCCGACCGCTGGGACATCCGCATCACCGGCAAGGGCGGTCATGCCGCGCACCCGCATCTCACCATCGATCCGATGGTGGCGGGCGCCAATATCGTGATGGGCCTGCAGACCATCGTCAGCCGCAACATCGACCCGATCGACTCGACGGTCGTGACGGTCGGCTTCTTCAAGGCCGGCTCGGCCTACAATGTCATTCCGACCGACGTGCATATCGGCGGCACGACGCGCACCACGACGCCGGAAAACCGCGCGCTGGTGAAGCGCCGCATCGAGGAGATCTGCCGCGGCGCCGAGCAGATGCACGGCGTCAAGATCGAGATCGAGCACAGGCCGGGCTATCCGCCGACGGTGAACGACGTCGAGCGCGCGCGCTTTGCCATCGACGTCGCGGCCAGCGTCTGCGGCGAGCATGCGGTGTCCGACAAGACGCGGCCCAGCATGGGCGCCGAGGACTTCTCCTACATGCTGGAGCGCGTGCCGGGCGCCATGGTGTGGCTGGGCAACGGCGGCGGCGCCGACGCAGTCAGCCTGCACAACTCGCGCTACGACTTCAACGACATGGCCATCCCGTTCGGCGTCAGCTTCTTCGTGCGCACCGTCGAACGTTTCCTCGGCGACCAGCAAGCGAGCTAGGCATGGTCATAGACCCGCCTGTCATCCTGAGCGGAACGAAGGATCTCATGCCCGTGGCAAGCGGCCATGAGGTCCTCGCTTCAGCGCGGATCAGATCCGCGCGACTCAGGACGACATGGCGGGGACCGGCTGACGGGATCGAATGGAGTTCTTCCGCGTTTACGGTCGGGTCATCGGGTTGCTGCGCGCCGAGCGCGGGCTCGCGATCATGCTTGCGCTCACCAACGTCGCGGTGGCCGCGCTGCAGTTCTACGAGCCCGTACTGTTCGGCAAGGTGGTGGATCTTCTCGCCACCGCCAAGGACAAGACGACCGAGATGTTGTGGAGTGACGCCCGCCAGCTACTCGGGCTGTGGGCGGTGGTCGGCGTCGGCGGCATTGTGGCCAACATCGTGGTTTCCCTGCAGGCCGACCGCATGGCCCATCGGCGGCGACTGGGCGCGATGGCCAATTTCTTCGAGCACGTCCTGCTGCTGCCCTTTTCGTTCCACAGCTCGCAGCATTCCGGTCGCCTGATCAAGGTCATGCTGACCGGCGTCGACGATCTGTTCGCCATCTGGCTGTCGTTCTTCCGTGAGAACCTCGCCACCTTCGTCGCCCTGTTCATCATGTTGCCGCTCAGCCTGCTCATGAACTGGCGACTGGGCGTGCTGCTGGTGGTCCTTATCCTGTTCTTCGCGGCCGCCAATATCTTTGTGGTGAGCCGCACCGATCGCCTTCAGCAGGAGGTCGAGGACTTGCGCAGTGAGCTGGCCAGCCGCGCCGGCGACGCGCTGGGCAACATCAGCCTCATCCAGAGCTTCGTACGGCTGACGCACGAAACCCGCGAGATGCACGGCATCATGCAGGAGACGCTGGCCGCGCAGTTCCCGGTCCTGAACTGGTGGGCGCTGCTGACGGTCATGACGCGCGCCGCCTCGACCATCACCGTGATCCTGATCTTCGTGCTCGGCACCTGGCTCTACACCAAGGGTGAGGCGACCGTCGGCGAGATCGTGAGCTTCATGGGCTTCGCCACAATGCTGATCAGCCGCATGGACCAGGCTTCCGGCTTCGTGAGCCGCATCTTTTTCCAGATGCCGGTCCTGGCAGATTTTTTCCGTGTCCTCGATTCCCAGTCGACGGTGCCGGACAACCCGCACGGCAAGGACATCGGCCGCGCCCGGGGCGACGTCGAGTTCGACGACATCAATTTCTCCTACGACGGCAGGCGTCCGGCGCTGGTGCATTTCTCGCTGAAAGTGCCGGCTGGGACGAAGGTGGCTTTTGTCGGCCCGACCGGTGCCGGCAAGAGCACGGCGCTGTCGCTGCTGCACCGCATGTGGGATGCGCAGTCGGGAATCATCCGCGTCGACGGCATCGACCACCGCGAGATCAAGCTGGAGTCGCTGCGTCGCAACATCGGCGTGGTGTTCCAGGACAGCACGATGTTCTACCGCTCGATCGCCGACAATCTGCGCATCGGCAAGCCCGACGCGACGCAGGCCGAGCTCGAAGAGGCGGCCAAGCTCGCCGAGGCGCACGACTTCATCCTGCGCCAGCCGCAGGGTTACGAGACGCTGGTGGGCGAGCGCGGCATGACGCTGTCGGGCGGCGAGCGCCAGCGCCTGGCGATCGCCCGCGCCCTTCTGAAGAATCCGCCGATCCTGATCCTCGACGAGGCGACCAGCGCGCTTGATTCGGTGACCGAAGCGCGCATCCAGAAGGCGCTCAAGACGCTGATGCAGGGTCGCACCACCTTCGTCATCGCCCACCGGCTGTCGACCATCCGCGACGCCGACAAGGTGGTGGTCTTCGAGCATGGCCGGATCGCCGAGCAGGGCGGTTATCAGGAGCTGGTGAACCGCGGCGGCGCCTTTACCCGCCTCGTCGCCACGCAACAGGCGGGCATAGAAGCTGCGTAGGGCGGGTTTGTCGCTTTTCAGGTGTGACCGCGACGACGGCGCGTCTTTGCCGTCCTGCCCCGATAAACCAGTTAAGCAGGCTGGCATAGAAACTGCCTGATATCCCCTTGGCGGATGAGCGTCGCCCGCCTAAGACTCGCCGAACGGGGATCCTCACGAGGGACAAGACAGAGATGAGCAAATTCGCCAAATGGCTGGGCGGCGCGGCCGCTGTCGCGCTGGCGCTGGGGGCGCTGCCCGTGCAAGCGCAGACGCCGATCAAATTCACCCTCGACTGGGTGTTCCAGGGTCCGACGGCGCCGTTCCTGGTGGCCCTGGAGAAGGGCTACTACAAGGCCGAGGGCCTCGACGTCACGATGGATCCCGGCCAGGGCTCGGCCGGCGCGGTCCAGCGGGTCGCCACCGGCGCCTACCAGATCGGCTTTGCCGACGTGAACTCGACCATCGAGTACAATGCCAAGAACCCGGGCAAGGAAGTTCTCTGTGTCTTCATGGCCTACGATTTCGCGCCGTTCGGCGTCTATGCCCTGAAGAAGAGCGGCATCAAGGTGCCGAAGGATCTCGAGGGCAAGAAGCTCGGCGCCCCGGTGTTCGACGCCTCGTTCCGCTTGTTCCCGGCCTTCGCCAAGATGAACGGCATCACCAAGTGGGAGCACGTCAACCTCACGCCGCAGCTCAGGGAACAGAGCCTGGTGCAGGGCACGGTCGACTTCATCTCGGGGCATTACTTTTCGTCGATGCTCGACCTCAAGGCGCGCGGCGTGAAGTTCGACGACATCGTGGCCATGCGCTATGTCGACTTCGGCATGGACGTCTATGGCAATGGCATCGTCATCTCGCCGGAGATGGCCAAGGACGAGAAGGCGGTGAAGGGCTTCATCGCCGCCACCCTCAAGGGCTGGAAGGACGTCATCGCCGACAACAAGCTCGGCATCGCCGCCGCCAAGAAGCGCGATCCGCTGATCGACGATGCCCTGGAGACCGAGCGCCTGCAGATCTCGCTGCAGACCAACGTGCTCACGCCCTACGTCAAGGCCAATGGCATGGGCGACGTCGATCCGGAGCGCTTCGCGCGTTCGGTCAAGCTGGTCTCGGAGGCGTTCGGCCTGTCGGCGCCGCCGCCGGTCGACAAGGTCTTCACCAACAAGTACCTGCCGCCCAAGGCCGACCGGATGGTCGCGCCGTGAGTCTCTGTCCTCCTCTCATGTTCCTCTCCCCCGCTAGGGGGAGAGGCTAGGTGAGGGGGCATCGAAGGCTGTGCGCAACCCCCTCAACCAACCTCTCTCCCTAGCGGGGGAGAGGAGCCTGACATCACGCTAGATGCCCTTCGTCGACCTGAAAGGCGTCAGCCTTACCTATCGGCTCGGCAAGGAAACGACGCTCGCCCTGGCGGACGCCACTTTTGGCATCGACAAGGGCGAGTTCATCGCCGTCGTCGTTCCGTCAGGCTGCGGCAAGTCGACGATCATGAAGCTCGTCACCGGG
>Ga0210387_10002682_pt1 | contig 13651 bp, 16 predicted proteins | sample IncBWC7OmetaG_FD_160108 | JGI IMG/M metagenome (GOLD analysis project Ga0210387, IMG submission 160108) | Forest soil microbial communities from Barre Woods Harvard Forest LTER site, Petersham, Massachusetts, United States - Inc-BW-C-7-O ...
GATGCCGTTCGCCGCAAGACGCTTCGCGATTGATGCGCCGATTCCGCGCGATGAGCCGGTGATGATGGCGACTTTGGGGGCTTGGGTGGTCATGTTTCTCTCCTTGGAGGATCCGTAAGGGTGTTTTGCTCGGTGGGTTTATGCTCCCTCCGCACGCCCTTCCGCGGTAGCCGCATGGGCTGCATATTGGTTATGCTATCGGCGCATGACCATGTTCACAGATCTCACTCTCCTGAGAGGATTCGTCTCGATCGTCGATAGCGGGAGCATCTCGGCCGCCGCGCGTCACCTTCACCTCACCCAATCGACGTTGAGTCGCCAGTTACAGAACCTCGAGGATCAGTGTGGAACCGTGCTGCTGCGCCGGGATACCCACCGCATGCGCCTCACCGACACCGGTCACCGGCTTCTTGTCGACGCGCGGGCGCTCCTTGCCTTGGCCGAGGAGTCCGAACAGCGGCTACGCAATGAGCAAACGGCCGTTGCGGGCAACATACGCATCTTCGCGACAATCGATTTCGGTCAAGGCGTCGTAAGCCGCATGATCGCAAGCTTTATGCAAGCGCATCCTGCGGTCACGACGGAGCTCGCGTATTCGAACCGCCCGCTACACATGATTGAGGAGGGATGCGACGCCGGCGTCATCGTCGGAAATCTGACCGACGAGACGGTGGTCGCCCGCTCTGCCGGACAGATCATGCGCTACCCTGTCGTAGCACCTTCGTTTCTTAGTGAGCGCAGATCACCGAAGATCCCTGCGGACATCCAACCGTGGCCATGGCTCGCATTGTCCAACCCCCAATTTGGCGTATCGAACTTGGTCGGTCTGTATTCCGCGCAGGGCGAACAACGTCTGGAGATTAAACCCATCATGATCTCGGAAGGCGTCACGAGCCTTCGCGAGGCAATCCTCATGGGACTGGGAATTACGGTGCTGCCGGAATGGATGGCCGAGGGCGATCTGGTCTCTGGGCGCCTGGTGCGCGTATTACCCAAGTGGCGGGCCCGAGAGTTGCCGGTTCACGTCGTCTATCCCGCGCAGCGCCGGCTGTCGCTGCGTGTCCGTACGTTCATCGATTTTGCAGTCCACTATATCAGCACGGTGCTGAAACCCGATAAACGTTAGCTCAAGAGAACCCGATGCTCATGTGGAACTTCTCGCTTATTTGAGTAATTCTTATCGCGGCGATTTATAGGTTCTTCCGCGCCGCGGCAAGAATCTGGGGGAAAGTGTGTGCTCGATAACTCAGACAGCGAGGCCTCTTACTCATCGACTGTTCGAATGTCCATGTCACGCCGGGTATTTGTGGAAGCCACAGCACTCGCCGGCGCCGGCGTCGCCCTACTCGGTCGATCCGCACCGGCTCTGGGAGTACCGTTCCAGCGCCGCAATGATGTCGATGCAATGAACCACAATCCAAAGGAGGATGCCGCCATGAACGCAGACAATGGCCGGTCCGATGAAATTCTGAGAGCTAAGATTCGACGAGCGCTTCTGTCGGGACCCGACAGCATCACGAAAGACGCCACAGTTGCCGACATGGATGCTCAGGGCAAGATGACCGTATTACGTCCGGGCACGAATCATTGGATATGCGTCCCCGGCGACGAGAACATCATTGGCAAGGTAGATATGTGCATGGATCCGATGGGAATGCGATGGATGCTCGATGTCATGGCGAGGAAGCCCAAACCCTCCAACACCGAGCCCGGATTGATCTACATGCTAAATGGAGCTTTGCAGCACAGCTTCACGGATCCGTTCGATCGCACGAGTCCGGCCATCCCAATTGGCCCGCACTGGATGATCCTCTGGCCCTTCGACGCGAATCTTGCCGGCTTACCGACGATCATGCGCGACGCGGGAACGCTGGTGATGTTTGCCGGCACCCCCTACGCGCATCTGCATATCTGCGGTTCACCGTGGGACGGAAATGAGTATCGCCCAGGCGATCGAGGTGTTTGGAAAATGACCTACTCGCGAGCGTGAACGTACCTGTAGCCATCATGGGAACTGATTTTGCGGCTCGGCGAGTCAATCGAGGTCGACTGCCAGGCGTTTGAGGTCCGCGAGCGAGCAGAAGCTCAAGGCACCTTCGTGTGTCGCACGCAAGACCACGCGCGGCGCACGCCCGGCTTGCAACGCTTCCTGCCACCGAGGTGCGCACAGACACCAGCGATCACCGGCCTTCAGTCCCGGAAAGCCGAATTCCGGGGCCGGCGTCGAGAGATCATTGCCGCAGGACTTCGAATATTCAAGAAATCCCGCGGTCATGACGGCACATACTGTGTGGCTGCCGATGTCCTCGCGGCTGGTGTCGCAGCAGCCGTCGCGAAAAAAACCCGTCATCGGGCTCAAGGAGCAGACTTCGAGTCGATCGCCCAGCACGTTCTTGGGCTCGTTGCGCTTGCCGCCGCCGCCCTTGCCGGCGTCCTCTCTCAACATCGGGATTCTCTGCATCGTTACCCGCTCCTCCGCTTCGAAAATGTCCATTCTTGCTAGTTACGTTTGGCAAGGCGATTGACCGAGTGTACTTCACACAGATCATAGTAGATCGGCGAGAATGAGGTTGCGATGTTTGCAGCTTCGCGCATGTGCGCCTGAGCTGTAGGGTCTTTCATCATGGCATCCAAGTCGTCCTTACTACGCCACTGGGCGTAGTTCGCCACGTGTCGTTTATCGTGGCTGATGTGAAGATTGGCCGACACGAAGCCCGGCCTCTGACGCATGCCGGCCTCGGTCGCGTGCGAGAGAACGGCGATGAGCTCTTCCGCCCTGGAAGGCTCGACGGCAAAGGTGTTAATTAGCACCAAATATCCGGAACTGGGATCGAGAGTCGTCATGAGCAATCTCCTTGTGATTGGGATTATGTCCAGGGCATAATATAAGGCCACTGATATCTTAATATAAGGATCCTTATATGTCTAGCGCTGATATGCCGGAGTCCGTGGCGAAGCGCCTTGGTTATGCTTTGAAACGCGCGCAACACGCGCTGCGGACGTGCATGGATGACGCTCTTCGTCCGCTAACTTTGACCACGCCGCAATACGCGGTGCTTTGCGCTATCGAGGCGGAGCCTGGCATCTCAAACGCGCGGTTAGCGCGCGCGGCATTTGTAACAGCTCAAACGATGCAAGGCGTGCTGAGTAACCTGGAGCGCGACGAATTGCTTAAGCGGCTGCCAGACCCGGCTCATGGCCGGATTTTGCGCAGTCAACTTACCACTCGAGGCCGACAAATGCTGGCGCGCGCTCATGCCGCAGTACAAGTGGTGGAAAACAGAATGGTGGCGTCTTTCGGCGAGCAGGCGGCCGTAAAAATGGCCTCGTCTCTCACCAAGTGCGCTATCGATCTTACAAAGAACTTGGAAACTGCTTAGCTAGGACTTGGCGCAAGCCTGGCAACCCCTTCGCGGCAAGTCTCGCGCAGCGCCTCGGGCCTGAAACCGCACTGCTGACGGCAGCAACCCGTGTCATTTGGGCAAGGTCACGCCCGAAATTTCCGCGCAGATCGCGATGAGGCGATCTTGCAGGGCCGGCTCGTGGGCTTGCGGATTCGGCTCCATACGCCGCAAATGATAGAAATATTTCTCGGTCACCTGTGACTTGGGGTCATCCCCGGACGCAAGCCAAGCCTGGGTCAGATGCGCCTGTTCCATGTCGTCGGGCGCGCCGGGGCCGCCCATTTTGGTCGGTACCCAACCGGGTTCCAATGAGTTTGAACAAACCGTAGGCCAACGTCGCGCGACGGCGAAGGCAAGCATGACATCATGGAGCTTGCTCTCAGCATAGGCGGCCGAACCGTCCCACCGGCGCTTCTTCCAAAGAATATCGTCGAGGCTGGCATCGACATGGTGATGCATCCCGGAACTGAGATAGACAAGGCGCTGCGGCCTTTCGATTAGCGCGCTCAGGATATACGCGGACAGCGTATTGATTGCGAAGACATGCGGGAGACCGTCCTTGGTGAGGACGTGGCTCTCGCGGTAACCGACCGCGGCATTGTGAATCACCGCGTCGAAGCGACCGAGTTCATTGATGCGCTTTGCGACCGCTTTGGCCCCTGCAATGGTGTCAAGGTCGCCCTCGACAACAGCCTCTGCTTGGGGTAGTGCGAGGCGTGCGTCTTTAGCGCGCGCAGGGTTGCGGGCATGCAGGACAACTTGATGCCCCTGTTGAACAAGTAGTTTGCCCGTCATGAGACCCAGACCTGTCGATGAACCGGAAATGAATATGCGTGACATGCGAGTGTTCCTAAATTTGTGTGGCGATGCGACAGTCACCGCTTCGTTTCCACCACACGGTGATCAGGCCAGTGCTCTTGGCTTCAGCAGATCCGAAAGACCCACTCTGCTCAGCATTTCGGACCTCATCCGGTCGAGCACAGTGAAGCTGACATTCGCGCCATCCTCCGTCGGATCGATGTGCACGCGGAAGGGCCGCTTACCGAACGGTGTGTTCACTACATCGACGATAGCGGCAGCCACCGCGGACGGGTCCGCATTGGGCGGTACGATCTCAGCGAACGCCTTTTGCACCTGCTCCCCAAAACCTGCATAGGGACCAGCCTCGTATTCGGCAACTACCTGCCGGTCCGCAGGCTTGCCCGAATGTGCAAAGTGGTTTGTGCCACTCGTGAAGGCACCCGGAACGATGATCGATGTCTCGATGCCCCAGCGGGCCAGCTCGCGCGCATACTGCACGGCGATTGCATCCATCGCAGCTTTCGCCGCAAAGTACGGAGCGAGATACGGTGGCGTTCCGCCAGCCGAGCTCGAGCTCGACACCCACACGAGCAGACCCTGCTTCTGCCGCCGAAGATGCGGTAGCACTGTGCGATTTACGCGCTGTGTGCTCAGTACGTTGACATCGTAGAGCTCGGCAAACTGCTCAGGCGTAAAGGCTTCGGCAGGACCGAACACCATGTGGCCGGCGTTGTGTACGAGGACATCAATCCGGCTACTCTCCGCAATCAGCTGTGCTACACCCTCGTCGACCGAGTCCTGCGACTGCACATCGAGCTCGACAGTGCGCAGATCGATGCCCTGCGCCTTTGCCAACTGACCGATCGCGTTGACGTTGGGCGCGTTGCGCCCTTTCGTATCTCGCATCGAGGCGTAGACCGTGTGGCCGGCGCGGGCCAATGCTTCGGCGCTGAGGCGGCCGAAACCGCTCGAAGCGCCGGTTACGAGAATGATTTTCTTGCTCATGATTCGATCTCCATTAAAGTTCGTGCGTCGCACCGCACTGTTGAAATCAGATAAGCTGGCCGCCCGAAACCTCGATCCGCTGGGCGTTGATCCAGTGATTGTCGTCGCTCAAGAGCGATGCAATCATCCTGCCAATGTCGTCAGGTTTGCCGGGGCGGCCCAACGCGACCATCGAGGAAATCAACTTATGATATTCGGGGTTGTCACGGATGACACCGCCGCCGAAGTCAGTCTCCGTCGCTCCAACCGCCACGGAGTTGGCCGTGATCTGGCGGCGACCCAGTTCCTTGGCCAAATAACGCGTGAACACTTCGACGCCGCCCTTCGTCATCGCGTAGGCAGAGTTGTTCCCGAGCGTGAACCGCGTGAGACCACTTGAAATGTTCACTATGCTGCCTCCGTCCTTGAGCAGCGGAATGAGTTTCTGGGTGATGAAGAAGAGGCCGCGATACTGCGTATTGACGAGCTTGTCGAACTCCTCTTCGGTCGTCTCCAGGATGGACTTGGCAATACCAAACCCGGCGTTGTTGACGAGATAATCAAAGTCGTCCCGGCCCCAAGTTTCCTTCAGCGATTGGCCGAAACGCTGTTTGAAAACCTCGAAGGTGTCGCTCTTGCTCGTATCGAGCCCCAAAGCGACACCCTTGGAGCCCTTGGCCTCGATCTCCTTGATCGCGGTATCTGCCTCGCCCTTGTTGGAGAGGTAGGTAATGACCACGCCAACGCCTTTCTCGGCCAAGTGAATGGCTGTGTTACGCCCAAGCCCGCGGCTCGCGCCGGTAATGAGGGCGATCTTCTGATTGTCTGTCATGAACATTCTCCAAGTTTTGCGAATGGATTGCAGCGGTGTGGTCTGCGCCTCAGTGCTCCTGCAATTGCAACGGCCGCGAACCCCAACAAAATGGCCACCCTGGCGAACTCCGCAGCTATATAAAACTCCGATGGCGACACGATCTTGCCCACGAGCGCCGTGAATTGACTGAAACTGTCCACGAATTGCATTTCCAATCTCCTCGCAATCACCCACGTTGGGTCCGCGATCAGTCACATCGGCGCTTGGCCTTTATCAAAGCGCTTTACTTATCATCAGTCCAATGAATTGCTATGATGTCTATCATGCGTGACGTGCATATAAGGAACCTTGATCTTAATTTATTGCAGCCGCTTCGCGCCTTACTGGAGGAACGACATATAACGCGCGCCGCGAAGCTTTGTTACTTGAGCCAGCCGGCGATGAGCAGAGCCCTGGAGCGGTTGCAGCGGATGTTCGGCGATCCCCTTCTCACTCGAAGTGGCCGAAGCTACGAGCGCACTGCACGAGGCGAGCGTCTATTGCAAGATGTGCAGTCGCTCATTCCTCGGCTCGAAGCGATGGTCCAGGGCGAAGAGTTCGACCCTTCGCGCAGCCGCGAGCGTTTTCGTTTGGCCATGACCGACCATGCTTCGATGATCATCTTGCCCGCGCTCATGGATCAGATCCGAGCTCTCGCGCCGAACGTTCGGGTTGAGGCCTCTGCGTGGAACAATCGGCGCTACGAGGAACTCGCCGCGGGGCGACTAGACGCCGCTCTCAGTGCAGAGGCGGCACCCCGTTTCTTGGAGACGGAAGTGCTGGGTAACTTCGACTTTGTCTGTCTGGTAGGCTCGGCTCAGCGGGTTCGCAGCCGCCGGCTCACGCTCAAGCAGTATCTGCAACTACCTCATGTGGTCATCGATACTTGGGATGGGCAACAGACTTTGGTGGATCGCCCACTGGCGCAGTTGGGCGTAAAGCGGCCCGTTGCCCTCAGTATGCCTTTCTTCGTCCCAGCGGTTTTTGCAATTGCTCACACCGATTTGATCCTGACCGTGCCCCGAGAATTGGCGGCGATCACGGCTGCAGTCGCTGGGGTACGGATGATTGAAGCACCTCGCGAGATTGCGGCCTTCCCATATTTCATGACATGGCATTCGCGAGTCGGGAACGAGGCGGCGCATGTGTGGTTCCGTCAACTCCTGCGCGGCGCGGCCCAGAGAAGCGAATGAGCGAACGCTGCGTTGCCTACCGCATCTTCAAAACGATCACCCGATCGCTGGTTGGATTGGTGGTCTTACGCAGTTTGGCAACTTGCATGGCGGTGACTGCCGGCGCTTGATTTCCCCAGCGATTGCGCGTGAAGGTGATGACGTCGGCGGCATCCTGGTCCGACAATTGCTGCCGGAATTGCGGCATGCGGTAGGCGTCAGGCGTTCCCTTGGCGACGAGTGGTACCGAACCATTCAGCACCACATTGATGAGCGAAGATGGATTCGCATCAAGCACGACGGGGTTACCGGCGAGAGACGGCATATACGAGCCGAAGCCCTTGGCGTCGAAGCCATGACAGCTCGCGCAATCGCTGGCGTAGATGGCAGCTCCAGGTTGCGTGGCGGGACCGTTGCGTAACGCGTCCGTCGTCGCATTGTCATAGGGGGCTGCCTGCTGCGCGGATCTCGCCGGCAACGATTTCAAATACACCGCGATGGCCTGGATATCGGCGTCCGAAAAGTACGACGTGGAGTTGTTGATAACATCGGTCATCGATCCGAACGCAGAACCGACTCCGTTGTGGCCTTGCTGGAGAAACTCGCCGATGTCCTTCGTCGACCACGAACCGAGACCGGTCCGCATGTCGCCGCGAAGACTTGGCGCAAACCACGCGTCGAGCTCCGCGCCGGCGAGAAAGTTCGCGCTGCCGTCATCGAGCGCCTTCTCCTGCATGCCGATGCCGCGCGGGGTGTGGCAAGCGCCGCAATGCCCAGGGCCTTGGACCAGATAGGCGCCGCGATTCCAGACCACGTCATGGTCTGACTTTGCGACATAGCTAGAGCTCGGCGCGAATAAGAAATTCCAGAACGCGACCGGCCAGCGGAAGCTCAGTAGCGCCGGAATCTCACTTTTTAAATTCCCCTGATGAACGGGAGGCACTTGCTTCATGAAAAACCGGTAGAGCCCCACGACGTCCGCGTCGGCAAGTTTGGCGTAGGACGGATAAGGCATCGCCGGATAGAGGTGCCGGCCGTCCTTGGCAATGCCATACCGCACCGCGAGATCAAAATCTGCAAGACTGTATCGACCGATGCCGGTCTCGGGCTCCGGCGTGATGTTGGTCGAGTAAATAGCGCCGAGGGGCGTTCCCATTTTGAGACCGCCGGCGAACCCCTTGCCGCCTGGAATCGAGTGGCAGGCGACGCAATCGGCGGCCCGTGCCAAATACTCGTCGACACCACCGGGGGGACTGAGGTTTCCGGCGTCCCGCAGCGTGGACTTGGGCGCTGACGCCAGAACGAGGCAGGCGAATATCCCGCCTGCGCACAGCAGAATCACCCCGCCTAAAAGGACCGCCTTAGAACCTGCTTTCAAGTCTCTCAGCTCCTGAGCAAGTGCAGCTCCTCGTTATGCCGATCCGCTGAGATCGGTATCCACAATCGGCAGCGTACGAATGCGCTTGCCCGTTGCGGCGAAAATCGCATTCGTCACGGCGGGGGCGACGGGAGGGACGCCAGGCTCACCCGCGCCGCCCCAGACATCCCCGCCGCTCGGTACCAAGTGCACGTCGATCTTCGGCGCTTCCGCAAGACGCACCATGCGATAAGAGTCGAAATTACCTTGTAGCGCCGCGCCATCCTTGATCGTGATCTTGCCGAACAACGCAGCGCTCAAACCAAAGATCACCGCGCCCTCGGCTTGTTCGGTGACGGTTTGCGGATTGACCATGTGACGGGTATCGAGCACCACGGTCACGCGATTGACCTTCACAGCGCCATTCGGCTTCACCGTCACTTCGGCGACCTGCGCGCAGAGGCTGTCCGTAAAATTGCAAATGGCGATGCCGCGCCCACTGCCTTTTGGCAGTGGCTTGCCCCAGTCGCCCTTCTCGGCCGCGGTATCCAGCACCTTGAGCCAGTCCGGCTTGCCCTCCAGAAGCTTGCGCCGCATTTGATAGGGATCGAGACGGTTGGCTGACGCGAGCTCGTCGAGAAAGCTTTCGATGGCGAAAGTATGCTGATTGGCACCGGGCGCGCGATAGAACCATACCGGCAAGTGGGAATTCCGGGTGAGCAATTCCACGCGCGTGTTCGGCACGTTGTAGCCGCTACTCACCAGGCCGTCGACGGCGGGCGGCTCAGCTTTGTCGGGCGGAAACGGAATGCCAACCGACTTGAAGATCGACGAGGTTACGACACGCATCGACCACGCAGTCGGCATTCCGTCGGAGCCGGTCACGGCCTTGAAAGCGACCACCGCGTGCGGACGGAACTTGTCGTGGCGGGTGTCTTCCTCCCGCGTCCAAATCAGCTTAACCGGACGTTTGACGACCTTCGCGATGGCGATGGCTTGCAGGATTTCATCATTTGCATCGCGGCGGCCGAAGCCTCCCCCGAGGAACGCGTTGTGAATGTGGCCTTGCTCCGGCCTCAGGCCGGACGCGCTTGCAGCCGCGCCGAGCGCGGCCTCTGCGTCCTGCGTTCCCACCCAGACGTCGAGACGGTCGGGCTGCAGGTTCACGGTCGCATTCATCGGCTCCATGGGCGAGTGCGACAGATAAGGAGTCTCGTAGATTGCCTCGAACGTCTTGGGGGCCCCCGACATCGCTTTATCGACGTCGCCGTCGTTGCGCGCCACCACCATGCGATCCGCCAATGCCGCGCGGAATTCCTTCGATAGCTGCTCGCTACTGACGCTTCCTGCGGCGCCGACCTCCCATTCCGGCTGAAGACGGGACAACGCCCGTTTGGCTCGCCAGAAGCTGTCGGTCGCGACAACTGCCACTGCATCCTCAAGTCTGACCACGCCGACTATGCCCGCCACGCCGGAAAGCACCGACTCATCCACACTCTTGAGCTTGCCTCCGCGCACGGGGCAAGCATTGATGGAGGCAAACACCATCCCCGGAACCTGTGCATCGATTCCGAACTTGGCCGATCCGTCGGTCTTGTGCGCCAGGTCGACGCGCGGAATTCGGCGAGGAAGGAAAGTGAACTGCGCGGGTGTCTTGATTGTGGGCTCTTTGGCGAGCTTGACCTTCGCGGCCTCGGCGGCGAGCTCCCCATAACGCAGCATGCGGCCTGTAGGCCGATGAGTTACCACGCTCTGCGATGCCGCGCATTCTGACGCCGGAACGTGCCAGCGCGCCGCGGCCGCGGCAATGATGCGCTCGCGGGCGCTGGCGCCCACCTGCTGCATCATTTTTTGCGACTCCCGAACAGACATGCTGCCGTGCGAGTACATGTTGCCGTACACCCTGTGCTCTCGGACGCTGCGGTTCGACGAGGCATACTCGATCCGCACCTTCGACCAGTCGCATTGCAACTCCTCCGTAATCATCATTGGCAGCGCCGTCATGCTGCCCTGCCCCATCTCCGAACGTTGATAGCGTATTAAAATCGAATCATCCGGATCGATGGCGATCCAGGCATCGACTTCGTGCGGCGCATGGTCGTTGTCATTCCAGGGCTGCGCAGGGATGGCCGCGGCGTCCGCTCTCCCGCGACCTGCGCCGATGCCGATCATCAAGCCGCCGGCGAGGGAGACGGCCGTGAGAATGAAGTCCCGACGGTTCACGGTTGAAGCCACGCCGGTTCCGCGCATCGTGACCTCCTCAGGTCTTCATCATGTCCGCGGCGCGATGAATCGCGCGACGCAGAGGTTCATACGTACCGCAACGGCAAATATTGGTGACATTCGCGTCGATGTCGGCATCCGTGGGATTGGAATACTTCTTTAAGAAAGTAACCACGGCCATGATCTGCCCAGACTGGCAATAGCCGCATTGCGGAACACCTTCTTCGATCCACGCGCGCTGCACGGGATGATTGTTGTCCGGGGAAAGGCCCTCAATAGTGACGATCTTTGCGCCATCCAGAGTGCCGATTGGCACCGAGCAGGACCGCATCGCGGTTCCATTGATATGTACCGTGCAAGCGCCGCACTGCGCGATGCCGCAGCCGAATTTTGTGCCGGTCAAACCGATTACGTCGCGAAGCACCCAGAGCAGCGGCGTATCGGGCTCGATGTTGATTTGCCGGGATGCTCCGTTGACGTCGATCGTGATCACTGTGGCCTTCCCCCACCCTGAAGACTACCCATGCAGCGCGGCGTGCGTCTATACCATGCTTGCGATTTTTTTGATCGCTCTTGCGGGCAGCTCCCTTTGGTCAGACATTCAGGGCGCCGCATCCTTTGCTCCGCGTGACTTTCCAGCGACATAGCGCCGCTCACCAGTGCGGGGGTCGAACATGACTTCAACGGGATCCCCGGTCGTCGGATCGATGAATCGCTCATCGGTCCGTTGCCACTGACCATTCGACGCCTCCTCGATGCGGCGGTAACGCCAGCGCTCGAACAGCGTGCCGATGAGCACGATCAGGCCGATGACCAGCACCTGCCAGCCAGGCGCGTAAACACCATAGGCTATCAGGCCGATCCCGATGCACGTGAGGATTGCTGCCACCGCAATCACGACACTCCGCAACATCATCAAACCGCCGGTTCCAACACGACGGCCGTTCCGTACGCAACGATCTCGCTCATCGTCTGGCCAATCTCGGAAGAATCGAATCGCATCATGACGATGGCATTGGCGTGCATGAGAGTCGCGTTGCGGACCATCCGGTCGACGGCGTGACGGCGCGCCTCCTCGAGCAATTGTGTGTACTCGGTAATTTCACCGCCTACGATTGAGCGCAGCCCCGCCATGATATTCCCGCCTAGCCCGCGGCTCCTGACCACCACGCCGAACACCTGACCCTTGACCTCGCGCACGCGTTGTCCGGGCACGTTTTCTGTTGTCACGACAAGCACGGGGACCTCCGCAAGGGTTGCAACGACTCACTGTAGGCTACCTGAGCCGACCCTCCCTGGCGAGAATCGAGTTCAAGGATTTGCCGCGCAACCAGCGCGACCCGCAACGAGACTTGGGCGGCACCGCTTCCGAGCTCAAACCTTGCGATCTCGATACGGGAAAAACCAGGGTTTGCGCTCCATCACCCAATCCAAGTGCACGTGCTTGGGCTCGCGGAACGCATCGAGCCCTTCGGCGCCGAGCTCGCGCCCGATGCCGCTGTGGCGCATGCCACCGAACGGCGCCGCGTCATTGTCGGTCAGCGGATCGTTGATCCAGAACGTGCCGGCCTTGATCGATTCCATCGCACGCATCGCTGTTGCAAGGTCCTTGGTGTAAATCGAAGCACCGAGCCCGTAGTCGGAGTCGTTGGCGAACCGGATGGCCTCGTCCGCATCGGCCACCGTCGTGATCGACAGCACCGGCCCAAAGATCTCCTCGCGCGTGGCGAGGCTGCCGTGGCGTACATCAGTCAAGATGGTGGGCTCGAAGAAGTGTCCGGGAAGCCCCGCCGGCCGCGACATTCCGCCGGCGACGCTGAGGGTGGCGCCATCCTTCACCGCGCGCGCAACCTGGTCTTCGACCCGCCGCGCCGCTTCGTGCGAGATCAGCGGACCTAAGTCCGTGTCGGACGCCATAGGGTTCCCGACCTTGAGCCGCGCGACAAATTTAATTATGCGCTCCGTAAACTCCGCCGCGATCGGACGCTCCACGTAGATGCGCTTGAGTTGGAGCCGGTGAAGGCGATAAGGTCCACGTCCGGGTGCTCGACGAGTGCGGTGGCGGTGTCGGCTGCGCCGGTCAGGACATTGACGACCCCCGGCGGCAATAGGTCGTAGACTTCGGCGAGCTTGAGGTTCGACAGCGGGTTCTGATGCGGCGGTTTGCAGACCACCGTGTTGCCGGCGGCAATTGCCGGCGCCACCTTCCAGGCCATCAGCAGCAGAGGAAAATTGAACGGCACGATCGCTGCAACGACGCCGAAGGGCTCCTTGATCGTGAAATTGAGCTGGTGTGGCGCGACCGGCGGTACCGAATTACCGTAGGACGAACGCGCCACCTCGCCGTAATACTCGAAGCAAGCCGCGACCCAATCAATGCAGTCGACGGCCTCGCAGAGCGGTTTGCCGGTCTCCTCGGTCATCAGCGAAGCCAGCGCGTGCTCGCGGGCGCGAATTCGCGCACCGACCTCGCGCAGCAGCTTTGCCTTCTCGACTCCCGGGACTTTCCACCAACCGCGCTGCGCAGCTTTTGCCGCCGCGACTGCACGGGCCACATCCGCAGGACCGCAGTCCGGGACGGTACCGAGTAGTTCCAGCGTCGCCGGATTCTTAATCTCACGACCGGTGCTGCTGAGCGCGCCGGCCCATTCGCCGTTGATCAGGATCTTATGCATCCGCCTATGATGCCTCAGCGGCGCTAAATCTCGATAGCGCGGAAGAAGCCGGCGCAGCAGAATAGGCAATGTCCACTACGCCCGCCGCCACCGCCCTGCTCGTGTGGCTGACGCCTTCGATGTTTGCGCTATTCCTATACGGCATCGGGCAGGGGCTCATAAAGCAGTACATCGGCGAGGTG
>Ga0210387_10002683_pt1 | contig 13651 bp, 9 predicted proteins | sample IncBWC7OmetaG_FD_160108 | JGI IMG/M metagenome (GOLD analysis project Ga0210387, IMG submission 160108) | Forest soil microbial communities from Barre Woods Harvard Forest LTER site, Petersham, Massachusetts, United States - Inc-BW-C-7-O ...
GCGACTGTCGGCCCAAGGAAGGGCAGGCTGCTGCTTGGCGTCGCTTACTTCGAGGCCGTCTTGCTGTTGAGATTGACGACCTGAACGCGGCGGTTGACGGCGGACGTCGGCGCGGCCGCGTCCTTCGGCTTGCTCTTGCCATAGCCGACGGTGACGAGATCGGTGCCGGCAATGCCGTATTTCTCGGTGAGATATCGCTTGATGGTATCGGCGCGGCGTTCGGAAAGATCCTGGTTAAAGGCATCGCCGCCGATCGCATCGGTGTGGCCGGCGACCACGAAGGTCGAGCCTTTCAGTTCGGGGGTAGATAGCGCCTTGCCGAGTTCCTGCACCGCGGGCAACGAGGCCTGGCTGATCCTGGCGGAATTATATTCGAACTGAATATCGAGATCGATCTTCGGCTTGGCGGCGGCGAGTTCCGCGATCTCCTCGCGTTCGCCGAGCGAGAGCGAGCGGGTTTTCCTGTTGCGGACACTGTCGACGAAGCCGTTTTCCCTGGCCTGAACGGAAGCGTCGGCGGGCCGGTCGGCCGAGAGGCTGCGGGTCAGCGCTTTCGGCTGCAGAGCATTTACGATCTGGTCCGCCGAGACATTATTGTCAGCGGCCAACGCCAGGCCGGCCGTCATCGAGAGGGCGGCCATTATCGCGGTGATGCGGAGAATTCCGGGAAAGCCAGTCATGGTTCTGATCCTCGCCATTTTCCTGTGGTTGGATGCTGCGGCGGCGGGAAAGGTTCGATTGAGATGATATGATTCAGCTCGGACAGACGACCGAGGCCCGAGATAACGACCTCATCCGTCGGCTTGGATCGGAAGGTGGTCGCTCAGCAGCGGAGGCACGGACAAAAAATTGGCTAGATGGGCTTCTAAAAATGGTTTGGTTGCGACGATTTCGAGAGAGTGAACGTCAGCTGTCCCTGTTTCCGACCCATAAGAAACCAAACGAATATCAAGGGTATCGTCCAATCATGCCAGGGCAGGTGGGAACTCCGGTCTCCGTGCTGATCAGCGCGGTGATCATTGCCGCGGCCATTTTGCTGTCCACGCTGATCACGGCGGTTGGAACCCGCTTCATCGGCATGGAAAGCGGGCTCGAAGACAATGTGTGGCTGATCGATCGCCTCACCGGCAACGTCTACCGGTGCAAGGCGCCGGAGCGCGGCAAGGCGGCCTGCGACGCGGAAATCGCCACCGGGAGCGTTGGCGACCGCGCCAAGCCTTGAGCCGTCCGACCCTTTCGAGTTGAGACGCCTGTCGAAACGCGCGAATCCCGCTTGATTGCTAGTGCGGTGAATTTGAAGTTCCTATCAGTTTCGCGGTAACCTGGTCATAGGAACTTCAAATTCTATACCGCACGAGAAGTCATAGTTTGCTAGTGCCCTTTGATTCCGAAGTCCGCATAAGACGGTGCCGCGAAGGCAGGCGGACTTCGGAATCGGAGCGCTAGCGCGATGTCGCGGACCGATAAACCCTTTCCGATCACGGCGCGCGCGGCCAGAGCGATCTGGTTACGCGCCCAGCGGCTCGATTCGGAGGCGCCGTTCGGCGAGGGCCCAGAGGCCACGCGGGATGCCGTCGAGCATCTCGGTTACGTGCAGATCGATACCATTCATGTGATCGAACGCTGCCACCATCACATTCTCTGGAATCGCATTCCCGCCTATCGCCGCGCCGATCTGCGCCACGCCCAGAGCGTCGACAAAAGCGTGTTCGAATATTGGACCCATGCGCTGTCCTATGTGCCGGCGAAGGATTTTCGGCTTTTTATCCCCGCGATGAAACTTCATCGGCGCGAGGGCCACAAATGGTTTGGCGAGGTCAAGCCCGCCGATTTGCGCAAGGTGATGCGGCTTTTGAGAAAAGACGGCGCGTTGACCATCCGCGACATCGAGGACGATGTCCTGGTTGAAAAAGTGCATGCCTGGGCAAGCCGCAAGCCGTCGAAGCGAGCGCTGCAACTCGCGTTCTATGAAGGCCGGGTCACGATCTCCGAGCGCAACGGCATGCTCAAGACATATGAGCTGATGGACCGGCATTTCGGCTGGAGCAAGCCGCCGAAGGCCGCTTCAGCGCGCGAAATTACCGGATATTTGCTCGACCGCGGCCTTCGTGCGCAGGGCGTGGTTAGCCTTGATTCGATCTGCCATCTCGATGCGCCGAGCAAACAGCAGGTCCGAAGATTGATCGAGGCGCGCGTTCGCCGCAAGGAATTGGTTCCCATTGCGCTCGAAGGCGCCGGCAAACAGGAACATTGGGCGCAGCCCGAGACGCTGGAGACCGCAGGCAACGACGCCTCGGTGCGCGTGCATGTTCTTTCCCCGTTCGATCCCTTGATCATCCAGCGCAAGCGGACGCGCCTGATCTTCGGCTATGAACATCTTTTCGAGGCCTATGTGCCGAAGGAGAAGCGGCGGTTCGGCTATTTCGCGCTGCCGGTTCTGGTTGGCGACGAGATCGTCGCCGCGCTCGATCTCAAGACGGATCGCCAGAAGGGGAAACTGCTGTTGCAGAAATGGAATTGGGTCGGCGCCGCTGTGAAAGGCCCGCGCAAGGAGTTGAAGCGGCGTATTGAAGAAGAACTGCACCGCTTCGAGCGTTTTCAGCTCGGCGAGTGAAGCTTCGTGGCGGGTAGATTTGGACGCATGGCCCATTCCTTCCCGGCGGTGTGGCTGCTATGAGGCGTTACGGCTTCGACCGCTTCAAGAACAATAATTTCGGGGGAAAAGCGCATGACCACCACAACCATGTCCGAAGCCGGCGCTGCGAAAAGCGAACTGGAGACGTCCACGATCCGCGCGATCTCGTGGCGGCTGATTCCGTTTCTGGTGCTCGCTTATTTCTTTTCCTACCTCGACCGCGTCAACCTCGGCTTCGCCGCGCTGACCATGAACGCCGAGCTGAAATTCTCGCCGACGGTCTTCGCCTGGGGCGCAGGTATTTTCTTCATCGGCTATTTCATCTTCGAGGTGCCGAGCAATCTGGCGCTGGAGAAATTCGGCGCCAGCCGCTGGATCGCCCGCATCATGGTGACCTGGGGCATCATCTCGGCGCTGATGTCGCTCGTCAGCGGCGAGTGGAGCTTTTACATCCTGCGATTCCTGCTCGGCGTCGCCGAAGCCGGCTTCTTCCCCGGCATCATCCTCTATCTCACCTATTGGTACCCGGCCGAATACCGCGCGCGCTTCCTCGCCGCCTTCGCCATCGCCGTTCCGGTTTCCACCGTGATCGGAGCGCCGGCATCCGGGCTGCTCCTCGGGCTCGACGGCGCGATGGGCCTGAAGGGATGGCAGTGGCTGTTCATCATCGAAGGGGTACCGTCCGTTTTACTCGGCATTGTCACCTGGTTCTATCTCACTGACAGGCCTGAGCGCGCCGATTGGCTGACGGCCGAGCAAAAAGCGTGGCTTGCCTCAAAACTCAACGCCGAGATTGCCGCCAAGCAGGCTGCCAAACATCTGACGCTCGGCGAAGCCTTGTCCTCGCCGAAGGTCCTCTTGCTGAGCCTGGTCTATTTCGGCTTTGTCGGCTCGCTCTATGGCATGCAGTTCTGGTTGCCGCAAATCGTGAAGGCATTTGGCCTGACGAATGCACAAACCGGCTTCGTCACCGCGATCCCTTACGTGTTCGGCACGATCGCGATGATCCTGTGGGCGCGGCATTCGGATGCCTCGCGGGAGCGCGTCCTGCATGTCGGCGCGCCACTGTTGCTTACGGCGTTCGCACTGGCCGCTTCCAGCTATATCAGCGATCCCGTCATGACCATGGTGGTGCTGACGGTCGCCGCGATCGGGGTGTTCTGCACCTTCGGGGTGTTCTGGACGCTGCCGACCGCCTGGCTCTCCGGCACAGCCGCCGCAGGTGCGATCGCGCTGATCAATTCGATCGGCAACCTCGCAGGCTTCGGCGGTCCGTACCTGATCGGCTGGGTCAAGGAGGCAACCGGCAACACGTCGACCGGGCTGCTTGTGCTCGCCGTGTTGCCCCTGATCGGCGGGCTTCTGGTGTTCTTGGCCGGCCATGAATCCAAGGCCGAGTTCGCCAGCTCGGAAAAGGCCGCGTAGTCCGTCTCCACCACTAAGGGGCAACTTCTAAGCCTCGGGCGCTGAGCCCCCGGCCCGCGTTCACGATTTCATGATTACTGACGAATATTGACATTTATCATTCAATAGTCGACACTCGTCACAGGTTAAGACCTAGGAGGGTGGCGATGTTGGTCCGGTTGTTTTTTTCAGGCTATTCCAGGCTCTTAGCCGGAATCTCGTTGGCAGCGATCGCGGTCACCCTGACCGGCTGCAACGACAAGGTGGCTGAGAAACCCGCGGAATCGCGGCCGGTTCTGGTCGCCACCGTCCATTATGAAGCCCAATCCCCCGAGCGCAGCTTTGTTGGCACGATCAGGCCCCGGATCGAGACCGACATGGGCTTTCGCGTTCCCGGGAAGGTGGCGAAGCGGCTGGTTGAAGTCGGCGAGAGCGTCGATGTCGGCCAGCCGCTCGCCACGCTCGATGAGGTCGACCTGAAGCTCCAGGCCGAGCAGGCCGAGGCTGAATTGCGCGCCGCGACCGGCGTGCTGGCTCAGGCCGGCGCCGCCGAGCAGCGCGCCAAGGACCTTCGCGCCAAGGGCTGGGCCACGGATGCACAGCTCGATTCCGCCAAGGCGGCCGCCGACGAGGCTCGCGCACGGCTCAATCGCGCCGAGCGCTCGGTCGAACTGACCAACAATTCGTTGTCCTACGCCACGCTGGTCGCCGACAGCCGCGGCGTCGTCACCTCAACCCTGATCGATCCCGGACAGGTCGTGGCCTCGGGCCAGACCGCGATCCGCGTCGCACGCTTCGCCGAGAAGGAAGCCGTTGTCGCTATTCCCGAAACGCTGGTCGGCCGTGCCAAGGACGGCGTCGCGACCGTGACGCTGTGGTCGGGACCGAACAAGAAATATGCCGCGAAGCTGCGCGAGGTCGCGCCTTCGGCCGATCCCGCGACGCGAACCTATCTCGCCAAATTTTCGTTGCCGGATGCGGGCGAGGACGTCTCGCTCGGCATGACCGCAACGCTGACCCTTGCCGACCCGCAAACCGAACGCGTGGCGCGGCTGCCGTTGTCGTCGCTGTATAGCCAGGGCGGCGATCCCTCACTCTATGTCGTCGACGAAAAGGGCGCGATTTCGCTGAAGCCGGTCGCGGTCAAATCCTACGACAGCAATTGCGTCGTCATCTCGAGTGGAGTCGACGAAGGCGCCAAGATCGTCGTGCTCGGCGTGCAGAAACTCGATCCGAGCCAGAAGGTTCGGGTCGTGTCGTCATTGTCGTTTTAAGTCGCCGTCAGCATTCGCACTGGAGGGTCACGATGAAGCGCTTCAATCTCTCGGCCTGGGCAGTCAGTCATCCCGCGCTGGTGCTGTTTCTGATCGTCGCATTGGGTGTGGCCGGCTTCTTCTCCTATCAGAAGCTGGGCCGGGCCGAGGATCCGTTCTTCACGGTGAAAGTGGTGAACGTTTCGGCGATCTGGCCGGGCGCCACCGCTGCCGAGATGCAGTCGCAGGTCGCCGACCCCATCGAGAAGAAGCTTCAGGAATTGCCGTATTTCGAAAAGGTGCAGACCTATTCAAAGCCGGCCTTCACGGCGATGCAGGTGACATTCCGCGATTCGACGCCGCCGAAGGATGTGCCTTACCTGTTTTACCTGCTGCGCAAGAAGCTCGTCGATGTGCAAGGCGAACTGCCGTCGGGATTGCTTGGCCCCGTCGTCAATGACGAGTTTTCCGACGTCGATTCGATTCTCTACATGATGACCAGCGACGGTGCCGACTACGCGCAGCTCAAGAAAGCTACCGAAGGCCTGCGCCAGCGTCTGCTCAAGGTTTCGGGCGTGACCAAGGTCGATATCTACGGCACCCAGGACGAAAAGATTTTCGTCGAATTCTCGCACGCCAAACTCGCTACGCTCGGCATCACGCCGCAGGCGTTGTTCGACTCGCTTGCGAAACAGAACAATGTCGTTCCGGCCGGTACGGTCGAGACATCGGCGCAGCGCGTGCCGCTCCGCGTCACCGGCGCGCTCGACGGCGTCAAGGCGGTGGCCGAAACGCCGGTTGAAAGCAACGGCCGGGTGTTCCGTCTCGGCGATATCGCTACCGTCAGCCACGGCTTTGTCGATCCGCCGAGCTTTGTGGTGCGCCAGGAAGGCAAGCCTGCCATCGGCATTGGCGTGGTGACGGCGAAGGGCGCCAACATCATCGAGCTCGGCAAGGATGTCGCGGCTGCGACGTCCGAATTCATGAAGGCGGTGCCGCAGGGTATTAATGTCGATCGCATCGCCGATCAGCCGGAAGTGGTCGAACACGCGGTCAGCGAGTTCGTGCACTCCTTCGTCGAGGCGCTCGCCATCGTGCTGTTCGTCAGCTTCCTCGCGCTGGGATGGCGCACCGGCATCGTGGTCGCGCTCTCGGTGCCGTTGGTGCTGGCGATCGTCTTCATCGTGATGGATGCGATGTCGCTCGATCTGCACCGGATCACACTCGGCGCACTGATCATCGCGCTTGGCCTTCTGGTCGACGACGCCATCATCGCGGTCGAGATGATGGTCGTGAAGATGGAGCAGGGCTGGGACCGTGTGCGCGCGGCGTCCTTTGCCTGGGAATCCACCGCCTTTCCGATGTTGACGGGAACGCTGGTCACTGCGGCCGGTTTCCTGCCGATCGGCTTTGCCAATTCGGCGGTCGGCGAATATGCCGGCGGCATTTTCTGGATCGTGGCGATTGCGCTGGTGGCGTCCTGGTTCGTCGCCGTCATTTTCACGCCCTATATCGGCGTCAAGCTGTTGCCGAATATCACGGTGAGCCATAACCACGATCCGCATGCGGTCTACGAGACCCGGATGTATCGCGGCTTGCGCGCCGTCATTCAGTGGTGCGTCAATCACCGCGTCAAAACCGTGGTCGCAACCGTCGGCATCTTCGCGCTCTCGATTGTCGCTTTCGGTCACGTCCAGCAGCAATTCTTCCCGTTGTCGGAGCGTCCTGAACTGTTCCTTCAGTTGCGGCTTCCGGAAGGAACGGCCTTCAACGTCACGGAAAAGTCCGTGAAGAAGGCGGAAGGCCTGCTCAAGGGCGACCAGGATATCGCGACTTATACGTCCTATGTCGGCCAGGGCTCGCCGCGCTTCTGGCTCGGGCTCAATCCGCAACTGCCGAACGAGGCGTTTGCCGAGATCGTGATCGTCGCCAAGAACGTCGAGGCGCGCGAGCGGATCAAGGCGAGAATCGAAAAAGCCGTCGATGACGGTGATTTGTCCGAAGCGCGGGTGCGCGTCGATCGTTTCAATTTCGGACCGCCGGTCGGCTTCCCGGTTCAGTTTCGCGTGATCGGGCCGGACCCAAAAGTCGTTCGCGATATTGCCTATCAGGTGCGCGACGTCATGAAGCAGAACGAGAACATCAAGGATCCGCAGCTCGACTGGAACGAGCAGTCGCCCTATTTGAAGCTCGTCGTCGATCAGGACCGCGCCCGTGCGCTGGGCCTGACCCCGCAGGACGTCTCGCAGGCGCTGGCGATGCTGATTTCGGGCGCGCCGGTGACGACGGTGCGTGACGGCATCGAAAAGGTCGAAGTGGTGGCGCGTGCCGTACCATCCGAACGGCTTGATCTGGGCCGTGTCGGTGATCTTACTGTGACATCGCGTAACGGCGTGGCGGTGCCGCTCACGCAGATCGCCAAGATCGAGTACGCCCATGAGGAGCCGATCATCTGGCGGCGCAACCGCGACATGGCGATCACGGTGCGGGGCGATGTCGTCGATGGCGTTCAGGCGCCCGACGTCACCAACCAGATCTGGCCGAAACTCCAGGATATCCGCGATCATCTCGAACCGGCCTACCGGATCGAGCCGGGCGGGGCGTTCGAGGAATCGGCCAAGGGCAATGCCTCGATCTTCGTGCTGTTTCCGCTGATGGTCATCGTGATGCTGACGCTTCTGATGATCCAGCTGCAGAGCTTCTCGCGGCTGTTGCTGGTGTTCCTGACCGCGCCGCTCGGCATCGTCGGCGCCTCGCTGGGCTTGAACGTCGCCAACCAGCCTTTCGGCTTTGTGGCGCTGCTGGGCCTGATCGCGCTGGCCGGCATGATCATGCGCAACGCCGTAATCCTGGTCGATCAGATCGAGACCGATGTGGCCCATGGCCTGACTCGCCGCGAAGCCATCGTGGAAGCCACCGTCCGGCGGGCCCGGCCGGTGGTGCTGACGGCGCTGGCGGCCATTCTGGCGATGATCCCGCTGTCGCGCTCGGCTTTCTGGGGGCCGATGGCGATCACCATCATGGGTGGCCTGTTTGTTGCTACGTTCCTGACCTTGCTGTATCTGCCGGGTCTCTACGCACTTTGGTTCCGAAAGAGCCTTGAAGAAAGCGGCCCGCAACAGCAGGCGGGCCTTGCGCCGCAGCATCAAGATGGAGCACAAGCTGCATTTCCGCTTGCCGAAGCGGCTGAATAATTGAACATTTGAAGCTAGTGGAGTGGATTTGACATTCGCTACCTGTCCAGTCGCGGGTTCGTCAAGCGAATGTCAAATCCAAAACTCCACTAGAAACTTATATCTGCTAGTGGTCCTTTGATTCTAACATTCGCAAAGTGACCGCCGCGAAGGGATGCGAATGTTAGAATCGGACCACTAGGACTTGAGCACGACATGACGCTGATTGCCGAACATACCGAAACGGACACCCGGGAACGCATCCTTGTGGTTGCAGAGCGGCTGTTCCGCGAGCTCGGCTATCAGAAGACGACCGTCGGCGACATCGCCAAGGCCCTGCACATGAGCCCGGCCAACGTGTATCGCTTCTTCGACTCGAAGAAGGCGATCCACGAAGGCGTCGCCCGCGTGCTGATGGGAGAGGTGGAAGTGGCGGCCCAGGCGATCCTGGCAAAGCCAGGCCCCGCCACGCCCCGGTTGCGCGAGCTGCTGGCGACGATCCATCGCATGAACTCGGAACGCTTTGTCGGAGATTCCAAGCTGCATGAGATGGTCGAGATCGCGATGGAAGAGAGCTGGGAAGTCTGCGTTGCGCATATGCAGACCGTCGTCGAGGCGATCGGCGGCGTGATCGCGCAAGGCGCAGCCTCCGGCGAGTTCGATGTGACGGATGTGCCACTGGCGGCCATGTGCACCTGCCAGGCCATGCTCGGTTACTTCCATCCGCAGATGATTGCCCAGGCGATGAACAAGCCGGGGAAGCCCCACGCGGAGATCGACCAGATGATCGATTTCATGCTTGCCGGACTTGCAACCCGCAGGCAGAAATGAAATAGCGGTCTGGTACCGCCGTAGGAAAGAAAGCCGCAGGAAATCTAGCGTGGACGCATCGAGCCCCAGGGACTTGCATTACTACGAGCCGAAGAGCGGCCACGGTCTCAAGCACGATCCGTTCAACGCCATCATCGCGCCGCGTCCGATCGGCTGGATTTCGTCGCGTGACGCCAAGGGCAACGTCAATCTGGCGCCCTACAGTTTCTTCAACGGCTTCTGTTATGTGCCGCCCATCATCGGGTTTTCCTCGACCTCCTGGAAAGACAGTGTAACCAACATCCAGGAAACCGGCGAGTTCGTCTGGAATCTCGCGACCATGGATCTGGCGAAGCAGATGAACGCCACTGCTGCGCATGTCGCCCGTGACGTCGACGAATTTTCGATCGCGGGCCTGACACCTGCACCATGCAAACTCGTCAACGTGCCGCGCGTGGCCGAAAGTCCGGTTTCGTTCGAATGCAAGCTGACCCAGGTCGTTCAGTTACAGAGGGCCGATGGTAAAAAGGTCGACTCCTGGCTCACCCTTGGTGAGGTCGTTGCCGTCCATATCGACAAGGCGATGATCCGGGACGGCGTCTATCAGACCGCGCTCGCTCATCCGATCGTGCGTGCGGGCCGCCGGGGCGATTATTTCGAAATCCGCCAGGACGCCATGTTCGAGATGCCGCGGCCGGATTAGCACCCCTTTAAGCTACTGATGGTATTACGGAACTACTGAGGCTGCCCGCCGTTATCCGTCGGGGCGGGGCGGCATCAATTTCGTTTTATTTTGATTGCGGTGTATCAACCAAATTTCGACGCATTCCGTTAGGTGAGTCGTGCTTTGATGTAGCTATTCCCCATCGCGCCGCGCCGCCGACTATAGGGACATCGCCATGAGCTCCTTCCGCCGCGATTTCATCACCAAGCCGATCTTCTCCTGGGCACGCGGCGTTTTGCCGTCGATGTCCGACACCGAGCGCGAGGCGCTGGAGGCCGGCGACGTATGGTGGGATGCCGATCTTTTTACCGGCAATCCGGAGTGGTCGAAGCTGCTCAAGCAGGCGCCAGCCGTACTGACGGTGGAAGAGAAGGCCTTCCTCAATGGTCCGGTCGACGAACTCTGCGCGATGCTCGACGACTGGAAGATCAATTGGGAATGGCGCGACCTGCCGCCCGAGGTATGGGACTTCGTCAAACGCAACAAGTTCTTCGGGATGATCATTCCGAAGGAGCATGGCGGGCTCGGATTTTCGCCCTACGCGCATTCGGAAGTGGTGCGCAAGCTGTCGTCGCGCTCGCTGACGGCGGCCGTTACCGTGATGGTGCCGAACTCGCTCGGGCCCGGCGAACTCTTGATGCGTTTCGGCACCAAGGAGCAGCAGGAACGCTGGCTGCCGCGGCTCGCCGATGGTCGCGATATTCCCTGTTTCGGTCTGACGAGCCCGGAGGCCGGCTCTGACGCCGCCTCGATGATTGACTCCGGCATCATCTGCAAGGGCACCTTCGAAGGTAAGGAAGTGCTCGGCCTTCGTCTCAACTGGCACAAGCGCTACATCACGCTTGGCCCGGTCTCGACCTTGCTGGGGTTGGCTTTCAAGGCTTACGACCCCGACCATCTTGTCGGCACGGAAGACGATCTCGGCATTACCGTCGCGCTGATCCCAACCGATTTGCCGGGCGTCTCGATCGGGCATCGTCATCTGCCGGCGATGCAGGTGTTCCAGAACGGTCCGAACTGGGGCAAGGACGTCTTTATCCCGATGGATTACATCATCGGCGGGCAGGCGCGTCTCGGCCAGGGCTGGAAGATGCTGATGACGGCGCTCGCCGCCGGCCGTGGCATCTCGCTTCCGTCATTGTCGGCGGCGGGCGCAGCCTATGCGGCGCGTACCACCGGCGCCTATGCGCGCATCCGCGAGCAGTTCGGCATTTCCATCAGCAAGTTCGAAGGCATCGAAGAACCGCTCGCCCGCATCGCCGGTACCGCCTATCTACTCGACGCGGCGCGGCGACTGACCTGTGCGGCGCTCAACGAAGGCCGCCATCCGGCGGTGATTTCCGGCATCATGAAACTGCAAGCCACCGAGCGCATGCGGATCGCGATCGACGACGCCATGGATATCCACGGCGGCAAGGCCGTGATCGACGGGCCGCAGAATTACCTTGGCAGCCTCTATCGCTCGGTCCCGGTCGGCATCACGGTGGAGGGCGCCAATATCCTCACCCGCAACCTGATTGTGTTCGGGCAGGGCGCGATCCGCGCTCATCCTTATCTGCTTCTGGAAATGAACGCGCTTGGCGAGCAAGACCGAGCCAAGGGTCTGGATGCTTTTGATGATGCGTTCTGGAAGCATGTCGGGCACAGCGTCGTCACGCTGTTCCGCGCTTTCGGCCGGAGCTGGACCGGAGGGATGTTTGCGCCGGCGCCCGACGCCGGAGAAGCGACGGGGTTCTATCGACAGTTGTCGCGCTATTCGACCGCCTTTGCGCTCTGCGCCGACATGGCGCTGTTGACGCTCGGCGGTGCGCTCAAGCGCAAGGAAATGCTCTCCGCCCGTTTCGGCGACATCCTGTCCGAGCTTTATCTGCTCTCTGCGGCGCTCAAGCGCTGGGAGGACGAGGGACGCCAGACCGCCGACTTCGCCGCGCTCGAATGGTGCATGGCCAGCGGCTTCCGTACCATCGAGAGCCGATTTGCCGAGATCCTGGCGAACCTGCCCAATCGATTTGTTGCTGGTCTACTGAAGTTCGTCGTTCAACCGTTCGGGGCGCGGGTGCTCGGGCCTTCCGACCGCGTGGTGCACGAATGCGCCCAACTGGTACTGGAGCCTTCCGCGGCGCGCGATCGGCTGACGCCGGATCTGTCCCATGTCGACGACGACCGCGGCGTGGCGCGGCTGGAGAAGGCATTCCTTCTGGTCACGGCGGCGGAAGAGATTTCCAAGCGTATGCGGGCCGCGCATCTGCATGATTGGCAGGAAGCCGTGAAGCGCGGCGTCATCACCCAGGCCGAAGGCGAGCAGCTCAAGGCCGCGCATGAGGCTGTCGCAAAAGTGATCGAGGTCGATGATTTCGCGCCGGAGGACCTGTCGCCGATCTACAAGAAACCGGCCGATGTGCACTCCTTCTTCCAGGAGTTGGGTGAGCAGAGGGCGGCGAGCTGATGACGCGTCCGGTCTTTATCGTCGACGGCAGCCGTACGCCGTTCCTGAAAGCACGCACCGGTCCCGGACCTTTCACGCCGGTCGACCTCGCGGTTCAGTGCGGCCGGCCGCTGCTGGCACGGCAGCCATTTACGCCTGACACCTTCGATCAGGTAATCCTCGGTTGCGTCAACGTCATCGCCGATGAGATGAACCCGGCGCGGGTCGCAGCGCTGCGGCTCGGCATGGGCGAGAAGATGGTGGCGTTCACGGTACAGATCAACTGCGGCAGCGGCATGCAGTCGATCGATACCGCCTATCGCTATATCCGCGAGGGCAGCGGTGACCTGATTTTGGCCGGCGGCGCCGAAGCCCTGAGTTACGCGCCGCTGGTGTGGCCGCAGCAGGGCGTGCGCTGGTTTGCGGGATTGGCGACCGCCAAGGGCATTCTGGCGAGGCTCGCGGCGATCGCGAAAGCGCGTCCGGCCTACTTCAAGCCGATCATCGGCCTCGAGCGTGGCCTGACCGATCCGATCACCGAGCTCAACATGGGCCAGACCGCGGAAGTCGTCGGTCATCTCTTTGGCATCACGCGCGAACAGTCCGACGCCTATGCCGTCGAAAGCCACAAGCGGCTGGCGCATGCCCAAGAGAGCGGGTTTCTCGAGGGCGAGGTCGAGACCGCGTTTGCGCGCGACGGAAAGTTCTACGATCACGATGACGGCGTGCGGCCGGATTCCACACAGGAGAAACTTGCCGGCCTCAAGCCGGTGTTCGAGCGGCCGTGGGGCCAGGTCACTGCCGGTAATTCCTCGCAGATCACCGACGGCGCGTCCTGGGTCATTTTGGCTTCTGAAGAGGCCGTGACGAAACACGGCCTCACCCCGAAAGCCGTGATCGTCGACAGCCAGTGGGCAGCGCTCGATCCCTCGATCATGGGGTTGGGGCCGGTAATGTCGGCGACCGAGTTGTTGAAGCGAAACAAACTGTCGCTTGGCGACATCGAGACGTGGGAATTGAACGAGGCGTTTGCGACCCAGGTGCTGGGGTGTCTTGCGGCCTGGAATGACGAGAAATTCTGCCGCGAGATTTTGGGTCTGGACGGAGCCGCGGGGCAGATCGATCGCGCCCGGCTCAACGTCGACGGCGGCGCGATCAGCCTTGGTCATCCCGTGGGCTGCAGCGGCAACCGCATCGTCTTGCACCTCGTCAATGCGATGAAGCGGC
>Ga0210387_10002684_pt1 | contig 13649 bp, 10 predicted proteins | sample IncBWC7OmetaG_FD_160108 | JGI IMG/M metagenome (GOLD analysis project Ga0210387, IMG submission 160108) | Forest soil microbial communities from Barre Woods Harvard Forest LTER site, Petersham, Massachusetts, United States - Inc-BW-C-7-O ...
GGGCGGCGTTGTGACCGCACACTGAAAGCGAGCGGAATAGTGGCGCACCTCATCAATGACCTCGAGCTCCAGGTCCACGTACTCGTAAAAACACAAAGGGTCCTCCGGCCCATGCTCTTCAAGGCCCGAGCGCGGACACGAGATCGTTATAGCGACAAGACGCACGGACCTGGGCTCCGGGTGAGCTGAACTGAGAGTCGATCGCGACGCCGGCCTCTATCCTTCGCTATTCCTCCATCTCAAATCGCTCCAATTGATGGCGAAGCGTAGGACCAAGCCGCTGCCGAAAGTCCTCGAGCGCAAAGCCTTTCCTATCCAGATACTCAAGAACTGACACCGCGATCATGTCTTGCACACTCTTCTCGGACGAAGCCATGCCGGTCTCGAGAGCATCCAACAGCTCAGTCAATCTTTCGTCGGCTACACCATTGCCCCTGAGAGCATCGTCGTGTAGGGCGAGAACAACGCGCGAGACGTCTCCCATGAACACATACGGTATGAGCTCGTGGTTGTCGTGAACATGCTCCTCGTAGATCGGGCGCAACAGAGGCACCCGATTTATGAGAGTCCATACAAGACTGTGCGTATCCGTCATTTAGCGTCCCTCAGTGCCCGCGCGGGCCCCAGCTTGCCGACGGTCGCCCTGCCGATCCGAATGGCACTGGGCACCTACCAAACGAACAGCAGGTGGAATGGCACACCCTTGTTAGCCCAACTGCTCGCAGCGCCAAGCCATGTTTCAACCAGCGTGCCCAGCTCCGGTGCGGCGCGCCGCCATGCGGTCGACGCGTCGCCCATCACGAACACGTACGCGCTGGCTGGGAGCCACTCGAGATCGCGTAGGCATTCGTCGAGTGAGTCCCAGTTTCCCGCGAAGTACGACGGCAGTCGGAATGCGTCGCCCACCGCACTCATCAGCGTTTGCTTGGAGTCGAGCACGGATCCATTGACCCGCAATACCGAAGTGGTCGCCGACAGGCCTCTCAGAACTCCCTCGCCTGTCGCGCGATCGACAAAATGCACACACTCCCAACTTACGGCAGCCAGGTGTTGAGTCGTCAACATCTCGTCTAGTACTTCGGAAGCGGGATACCCGTGGTGTAGTGGTCTGGCGTATCGTACTGATCCCCGTTCTGACCCGCTACGATGCGCCGTGCACCGCGCGTCGCTGAGCTCGGAGTATCAACGGTCCACTCGCTATAGTAGCCGGGCCCTTGTGCGGGCAACTTTCCTTCGCGATTCTGGAATTCGGTGCCATCTTGGTGACCCGAGATCATACTCGGGCCACCACTCAATTTGGCGAATCACCAGACCGCCATCACCCCGTTCGGCCCTGGCACGACGAAATGCGCCGCTTCACCACTAGCCTGACGCGGTTCATTCAAAGGGATCGTGAACACCCGTCCCTTGTCGAGTCGCAGCTGAATCGAGCGCGTGTCGTCGACACCGATATCCATGACCATTGCCCCGATGAGCGCACACATCGCCTCACGCGATCCGGGGTCGGGAAACCTCCACAGACTAGACGGAGTCTCCAATACCGCGGTTACCAGAGCACGCAGAATTGGACCGTTGAAGTGCAGCTCCATGTAGTCCTCAACGAAACAAACCGCGTTTACCGGCTCTCCAACCAAATCCTCAACAGCAGTGACCGCCATGAAATTATCTCAGAACGGGATGTGTCCCGATGGATCATTGTTCGGGATTGTACGTCCAGTCTTCGGATTTACGGTCTGACCCGCACCATTCATATAATTTACGCGACGACCCTGATTTTTGTTTGCATCCATGATTAGCACTCCGTCCACCCGCGAATCCATCCCCTTGCCGCCTGCACCACCAGTGTATTGGACGCCTGGCGACCGGGTCGGCGTCGGCCCCGAAGCTCCAGTGGGCACCGGCACTGCCGTCCCCTTGCTGTCGACAACGAAGTCCGTCGAACCACGGCCACCCCCACTTACCGCCGCGGTGGCCGCGACGGTCGCCTCTTCGTTGGCGATATCCTCCTCCTCCATCATCTCAATTCCCGGATCGCCACCGCTTAAGTACATCGCCATCCCGACATTGCCGATCCCCACGATTAAATCCGACTTCAACTGCTCCCAAAAGGTCGGCGGTCGAGATGCTGATACGAGCTTGAAGGCGTCTCCTTCAACGCCAATACAGGGAGGGCACAGACCAAACGGGTCCGAGTAGTTGACCGGATCGCCCGCCGCGAACCCGTAGGCATTCAGGCCGCCCGCCAGCCCGATCGGATCTTCCTGCGTGAATCGCCCCGTCGCCGGGTCGTAGTACCGGTTCCGCATGTACATCTGCCCAGAGATGTCCCGCGACTGATTCACGAGATCGCCGGACCAGCTGTCCAGGTTCGCCTCCTGCCTGGCGAGCAGGCTGTAGTCGAGCGCGTTCGGAATCGCCGGCCAATCGATGCATGCGGGAGTGCAGCTGATCAGAGCGCCAGTTTTGTCTGTGCCCTGATCAAACAGCCCGTGCCAGTTGGCGTGCGGAATGAAGTACTGCTTCACCAATCCCGTCGGGTGCTCAACCGCCAGCGGGAAGTCCAGCGTGGCGCCAATCGTATACCCCGCGCGGCCATAGAACTGCTGCGTCGTCGGATCACTCGGCGGCGAGTCGTATGCGTCCATGCCGGCATCGGTCGGCCCATTCGGACCAGAGCCGTTGGCGCGCAACTCATAGAGGTCTTGGTTGCCGTCCCAAATGACTGCCTTGATCTCACTCTGACACCCTCCGGCCTGGCCGGACGACAAGGCACAGATAGTCTGGCGGTTCGAGCGAACGAGGATCCGCCGGCCGAAGGCGTCGTAGCGATACTCCTCGAACGTTCCCCCGAGTCCCCCACAGGTCTGGCCTGCCCCCGGGGTATTGCAGCGACGATGATCGAGCGCGCGGAGTTGGTTGTCGGCCGCGTAGTACGACATCTGCTCGTCGTAGAACGAGCCGTCGTGACTGATGAAGACCCCTCGGTTGCCGGCCGTGTCGAACGTCGCCCCCTCACCGTACTGGCCGCCGGCCGTGTTCCCGGTGGCGCTCAGCAGACGGCTGGTCTTCGCCTGGTATGTGTAGGTGTAGTTATCCGTCGCCTGAGCACCGATCCGAGTACTGTGGTCGTTGCGCACGCTGTGATTGCCAAGCGCATCGGGGAGGCCGTACTCCACGTCGATTACACTGAGGGTGTTCTGGTTGTGGGACCAGACGAGATTGCCGAGCGCCGAGTACAGGAAGTACGTCGTGTCCATGAGCGTCGTGACCTGCTTCTCCTTGTCACGCCAATCGTATGTGTACACGTCGTGATGGAGCGTGCTGCTGGCGCTCGCCTCGACGCGCGTGCTCAGCCGCCCGTCGCCATCGTAGGTATAGGTATCGGTGACCGAGCCCGGATACGTGAGCGTCGACAGCCGTTCGGCGCCGTCGTACGTGTAGCTGAAGATCTGGCCATAGAAATCGGTGAGCGAGTCGAGCTGGCCGGTCAACGCATCGTACTTGTAATACGTCGTGTCGGTCGTCGGCCCCCCCGAGAACTGACTCGGCCGCGCGAGCTTGATGCGACGGCCGTCGAGGTCGTAGTTGTACCCGAGGCCGTACAAGTGGAGTGACCAGTTGTTGCCGATGTACGACCGGATAATGAGCGTGTCGAACTGGACCGATCCGTCGAGGTAGTACGATCGATGCACCCGCGCATTGGTGTTCGACGCGGTTAAGACATGGCCGACCGGGTCATACGTGAACGTCGCCGTATCAGCAGCGATCGTGTAGCCGCCAGAGGAGTTCGCGTACGGTGCCCACGGGAAGGTCCAGGTCCCCTGAGGCGATACGGTATTGACGCCCTGCGGATACGTCACCGACGGCGTGATCTTCTGCGACAGACGATTGAGCGCGTCATAACTCGACGTGACCACCAGTTTGCGACGCGTCGTCCATGCGGTTCGATTGCCAGCCGGATCATACGTGGACGTATCCATGAATCCGAGTGGGTCGACCTCGTGGATGACACGATACGCCGGATCGTACCGATACCCGGTGACGGACGTGCCGATGTGGTTGGTGTCGGGTGACATCCATCGCTTGACGCTGTCGACGACGCCTTCGCGATTGTAATACGTCCGAACCGTGAGCGAGTCCGGTGCAGTGGCCGTCACCTCCTGATACGGCTCCGTGTTCGTCAGCGCCGGACCGTAGGTCTTGGTGAGCGTGTCGCGCCCGAGCGCGTCGTACTCGTAGCGCGCGGTGAGCCAGTTCACACCCAAGCTATCGAGCTGCTGCGCCGTGAGCGTATCGCGTCCGAGCGCGTCGTTGTTGAACCACGTCTTATGCCCGAGCCCCGATGTCGTCTTGGACACATTGCCGAGTGAATCGTACGCGATCTGCTGCACCGGCATACCCGGCGGATAGATCAGCGTCATCAACTTGGTATTCGCGTCGTAGACGAATATGGTGCGATGGGAATGATCCGCCGTATCGCTCCCCGGCTGCTCCCACAGGCGATTGGCGTCGGTTTGGTCATACGCCATCGACGTGGCATTGCTCATCGGCGAGATAATCGACGTCACCAGATCCCACTTCGGGTCGTAGGCGTACGTCGTCGTGGCGTTCGCGCCGGTGCCATACGGGTTGGCGTCGGTCTCTGTCTGCAGATTCCCGTGCCCGTCGTAGACCGCGGTGACAATCTGGCCGTTGGGGTAGACGACCTCCGTCGGCAACCCGGGCCAGCGCGAGTCGGTGCGCAGGATCGCGGTGAGCTGCCCGTGTGCATCCTGGACCCCGACCGCCTGACCAAGATTGTCGAGCCACACCGTCGTCACCTGGGCGCTGTCGGTGCGCGGTCCCGTGATGACGGTGGTGGCGGAATCGGGCGGAACGTACGCGGAATCAGGCGTGCCCAGCGGGCCACCAATGCCGACGCTCTCGGCCGCGCGGAAATGGCGGACGATCGCGGGTTGGCTCCCCATGTTGATGGTTGACGAGGCCAGGTGGTACGCCGAGTCGTACGTGAACGTCGTGGCGTTGCCGTTCTTGTCGGTGACTGAAGTCAGGAGACCATTCGTGACACCAAACTTCACGGTGTCACCATCCGGACTCGATATCCAGGCGAGTTGCTGATTGACGAGATGCACGTGATACGGAACCGTGCCTCCGGTGCCGTTGGGCATGTTGATCGTCGGATCGCCGTTCGTGGCTGTGCCGCTCCCGGAGTCGGCTGGCGGCGCGTAGGTGATCGTGATCGGCGTCGCGCCAGTCCCGGTCATCTGCGGCAACTGAATCTCCGAGATGTTCGCGTGCGGGCCGTTGTACGTGAAGGTGGTCGCGTAGCCGAGCGGATCGATGACGGCCTTCTGGATGCCGAATGAATAGATCTGCACCTGCATCCCGTGCGGTTCCCAATGTGTATACGAGCCGTCCGCGTTGAGCGTGATCGAGTCCGTGTGATCGGCACCGCCGGGCACCGGGTGCCACACCGTGTTGCTGGTGTTCAAGACTTCCGGCATGTACTCCACCAAGCTCCCATCCGAGTTCTGCCAAACACCCGGCTGGTCGACGGCGGCTGTCACGAAACTTTCGACACCCTCGAAGTACCACCCCGCACCGAACGGACCGGCATATCCGTTCTGGATCAGGAGCGACCCGGACACACTATCGATCGTGGTGATATCCAGGGTGCCGGTAGGCTTGAATTGAGTTGGTGCGACGAGCGTGGCTTGCACTTGCAGCACATAGGAGTGCAGTCCCCAATCGCCGCCGGGGACATTGAGCGCGCACACGATCCGTTGCGTTTGCCCGACCGGAAATGCGCCTCTGGGCCAGGCGTCGTTGCACACATCGCTTCCGGCGCCATCGAGGATCACGTGCGCCTGCACGGCGTAGGCGACAGAATCGCCGTGAGCCGGAAGGACAACGTCCGCGGCGATGAGCGGATGTGGGGTCGCCGCGGCGCTGCTGTAAATCAATCGCGGCGTCACCGACTTCCCAACGCGATGGATGGTCGGCAAGGCGTAACTGTATCGCAAGGCTCCACACTCGTACTCAGCGTTCCGAGCGGCGTACGCTCGAAAGCATCGATCGCGCCTTGCGGCTGTCCCGGCGTTGACGGGTGGCGTCAGCAGTTGCACCGTGCGCACCGACATGCTGGACGCGGCGCTCGCGTTGTTGCCCGCCTCGGTAACGGTGAGCGCGATGTTCCCGGTCGCCAACGGGGTCGTCGACGTGGTATAGGAAACCCGAACGGTTGTCGTGGCAGCACTGCCAAGCGGCAACGTGGTCGGGGACACGCTACACGCCGGGCTCGTGGCGATCGCGGCGCCAGAACACGATACCGTGAGCGAATAGTTGCCCGAGTCGCCGCCGACATTCGTGACCGTGAAGTTGCCGAATTCGCTGGTGCTGATCTGGTTCGTGACGTTCGGCGTTTTCGCTCGCACGGTAACGCCGTACGGCGGCTGGTAAAAGGTGACGCTCCCCGTGCTGGTAATGTTATTGACGGTCGTCCCGGTGACCGTCAGGAGATGCGATCCGGGCGCGATGACCATGTTGTCCGTGGCGTACACCGATCCGCCGAGCGGATTGCACGGATAGGTGAAATTGCCCGGCGCGTTTCCGACGGTGAAATTCGATATGATGTTGACGCCGTCGTACGTCACCGTCCAAGCGTTCGTGGCAAGGGACCGGTCCGCACAGACCACCGCCACAACGGGGATGGTCGTGCGCGGTGGAACGGTATCCGTCCCCCCCACGAGCATACCGTTCGCGTAGATCTGGACGCGCGGAGGCGTGGAGTCCGGGCAGTTAACGGACTCCGGATTGCACTGTGCGTGGACGGACCGGGGCGTGATGGCGAACCCAATCGCCGCCACGAGGGTGAGCAACGCAAAGCGAACGACGGTCAGATTCATTGCCGCGCCGGGTTGGGGAGTTACCCAGGACGGTAGTGGCGCGCGCAGTGCTCAACCGTCGCGTATTGGGATGCCGCCCGTGGGCCGATGGGAAGCGAGCGCGTCGATGACGGCCGGCACGCCACCGCTCTCGCGCAGCCGTGTGGGCGTGCAGCCGACATACCGTGACACCATGCGACGGAGGTCCGACTCCGATGAAAAGGCGAGAGCGCGCGCGATCTGACCGATCGAGAGCTCGGGGTCGGCGAGCAGACGGGCGATGCCACACACGCGGCTCCAGCCAATGAGACGCTCCGGCGCCGGCAAGTCCGCGACACGGCACCACGCGCTCAGCGTGCGGCGCGTCACGTCGAGCTCCTCGGCGAGACGTTGGACCGTCAGCGGTCCGGTGGCGGTGCGCCGGAGACAGTGCGCCACAGCCGATGCGGCTCGTCCCGGTGACAGATCGAGTCGCGCGAGGACGTTGTGGACATAGGTCTCGACCGGCGCCGACTGCCATATCTCGCGCACATTGCGCGCGAGATCGTCAAACCCTCGGAGAACCAGCCGATCGACGCCGACGCGGCCTGCCAGCAAGAGATGGGACGCAGTCGCGGCGTCTGGCTCGCCGTGGGCAATGACTGCGCTGTGTGGCGCAACGCGCCGGACGTAGGCGAGCGCGGCGGCGCAACCATCAGTCAGCTCGACCGACTCGTCGAGATGCCAGAGAACGATGTCGGGAGTGGACATCATGGTCCGCGGCAACTGATCGAGACCCTCCACGAACAGGAGGGTGCTCCAGGGATGGAGCTGCGCCCGCACCCGAGCGCGCCAACCTTGATGGCGGCTGGCGGCCAATACCGTCGGCGATGTCCGTCCGTGCACAATCTCGTGCTCTAGGCACCGCCTATGCCGACGGGTCCGGCGATGTCAACTCGGTGGCCGATCGGCGATTACGCCGCGAGCCGTCCACACCCATTCGCATTTTTTCGCACGCGACGATGCGAATTTCGCGCGATAAGATGCGAAAATCTTACGAATGCTTGATCGTCCGCTGCCGGAGTCTCCCCTGCTCGTCGAACACGAACAAGAGATAAATCGAGCGATGGTGGAACAGCGTCGAGGACGAGTCGCGCACTTTGCCTTCGATCCTGTGGGTGCTCGGATCAAAACTCGAGTGCTGGATGTGCAGTGAGTCGAGCACGGCGACGACACGCCCGGGATCGGCGAGGTGCGGCACTGCCTGATTGAGCTGGTCGTCCACCTGCTGGGCGGTCTCACCACGCCCGCTGCATCCAAGAGCCAGCAGCAGCAACGGCCATGTCTTTTTCATTTCAATCGCCTCGTGAGCTCGAACTCGATCTCGGTCTTCTTGCCGTGCCGGTCGATATTCGGACGGGCGAGAACGCGCAGGCGCTCGTCCTCGAGCTGTCCCATCGCGGTGATGGTGCGGCGCAGGACCATGCCGTTCGGGGCCGAGAACTCGACCTGCCAGCCGGGGTGGTTCTCGTCGTCGGCGTAGTACTTCACGACCTCGGCGATCGACTGATTCGTGTACTCATCCCAGACGGTACCCGAGGGCAAGCCGTTCATCGATGGCTGTACGTGACTCGTCGCGGAGTCAGTGCCTGGCATTGGCGGCACGTATGTGCTGAGCGCGCCCACCGGCTGCTTGTCGATCTGGTGCTGCTCGACCGCTTTAATGTCAGCCTTGACGTCCTTTACGTCGGGCAGCTTCTGCTGCACCATGCCCCAGATCTGCATGCCGAGGACAATGCCGCAGCCGAGGAATGCGAGTGTCGTGATCGCCATAACCACGCCCCGCAGGGGATACTGGTGCGGCACGCGCAGCAGGTAGCTCACGAGTGCGAGCAACCCGACGGTGATGCCCGCGGTCACCCACACGTTCGGGACGGCCGCTCCGAGTATCTGATGCACGTGCGCGGCGGCGTTCGCCGAAGTGTCCTGCAGCAGTACGATCATCATGCGACGCGGAGTGTGCGAACGATTTGGCGGAGTTGGGTGCTGCCATCGAGCAGCTCGGCCGAGGCCGAGGTCATTTGCTCGCAGGCGGCGCTCTGTTCTTGGGTCGAGGCGCTGACTTCCTGGGCGGCCGCGGCGTAACCCTCGGCCGTACGGGCGATCGAGCCCAAGCCGAGTGCGGCTTCCTGGACGGCAGCCATGCTCTGGCCGGCGGCCTCGGTGACGCCGTTCGCGGCGGCGCGGGTGCGGCCGGCGAACTCGCCGACGGTGGCGAGGGCCGCGTCGATATCGCGCGTGACTTTCGCGATCTCGGCTACGCGTGACACGCCGACTTCCATCGCGCGGGATACGCCGACTACACGGGCGCTGACGTCGCCCGTTGTGCGGGCGATGTCTTCGGCTGCCTGTCTAGCCTGCGTGGCGAGCGCGCGGACTTCGTCGGCGACGACTCGGAACCCTCGGCCCGCATCACCGGCGCGTGCGGCCTCGATCGCGGCGTTGAGGGCGAGCAGGTTCGTTTGATCGGCAATGCCTCGGACCAGGCCCGCGAACCGGTTGACGTCATCCGTGCTCGCCGTGAGGGCCGAGACCTCGGACGCAGCTTGTTGGACGGTGTCGCGCACGTCTTTGAGGATGCCGAGCGCGCGCTCGACTTCTTCGCGTTTGGCGTTGGCCGAGTTCGCGACGTCGGCCGCGAGCTGGGTGACTTCCTCGACGCCCGAGCGAACGCCAGTGGTGCGCTCCGTGACACCCTTGAGCAGCGCGTCGATGCGATGCAGCGCCTCCACCTGACTCGTGGCCCCCGCGGTGACCTCGCCCATCGAGTCGGCCGTCTGCGACGCCGCATTCGAGATCTGCTCGGCCACGGTGGTGAGATCATGCGCGGACTTGGCGACACTCTCGGCCGTCGCGCTGGCGACACCGACCACCTTCGCCAGCGACTCGGCCGATTGGTTGAGGGCCGAGGCCAGCGTCTCGAACTCGCCGGGCAGCGCGGCGGTTGTGCGTGAGGTCAGGTCGCCATCGCTCAGGTGCTGTGCGTGCACGAGGAGCTGCTGGAGCGGACCCGCTATGCCGCGAACCGTGCCGCGGACGACCAGGAGCGAGAGCGCCATGGCGGCGAGAATGGCGAGCACGAAAAGAAAAGCGCGGCGAGCGGCGTCATCGCCCAAGCGGACCGACTGCTCGCGCTCGCGCGCGCCCTTGAGCTGGGCGAGGCGATCCAGGTCATCGAGAACGGCGCGCACGAGCGGGCGGGCGGCCGAGCGCTCGGTGATTGCCGCATCGACGCGTCCGAGCGCGTGGAGGACGTGGGCGAGGGAGAACCGCACCTCGAGCTGGGAAAGCTTGGCATCGACATCGGCGAGGAGCGCCACTTCGACCGCGGTCTGATCGTGGCGCGTCGTCATCTCGTGCTGTATCGCGTGCGCGTTCTCGCTCAGCGACCGATACTCGGCCGCAACCGAGTCGCCTTGCGTGTCGAGCAACCGGCCGGCGGCATCGACTTCGCGCGCGACGTCGCTCGAGAGGCGCGAAGCGAGCTGGGCATCGCTCTGGGCGCCCGATACCGAGTCTTTGACGGCGATGGAGAGGTAGTGGAGCGCGGACCAACCGATGGCGCCGGCCGCGAGTAAGAGCACGAGGAGACCTGCGAACCCGATCCACAGTCGCTCGGCGATCGATCGCGAGCGCTTGAGTCCGCTATTGTCGGAGGTCATCTGTTTTGGGACGAACAAGCTCGACTCTTGCAACTGTTTAAGCGCCGTATGACTTATCCGGAAGTGTCGAGAGAACAGCCTCGTCTGGCCGATCTTACTGTCGCGCTTGGCGCGAGCGATGCGAAGCGCCATCTGATCTTTGGCGCGTTCTTGGTCGGCCTCGCCGCGAACATCGGCGTGGCCCTCTCGCTCCGCAACAATTTCCCATTCGAGGACTCGGTCAATCACCTCACGCGATGGGTCCTCATGGCCCACGCGTGGACCGGACACGGAGCGCCGTACGTGCGGCTGCACGCGATCCCGAGTCCATACCTCGGCCTCGACCTCGTCGGCGCCGCGCTCGCGACGGTGCTCTCGCCCGAGATGACGCTGCGTGTGACGGCCGTACTCATGGTCACGGCTATCCCGATCGGGTTCTATCTGCTCCTGCGCGCCGTGAATCGGGAGAACACGGGCTGGGCACTCGTGGGTGTGCTGGTGGGCTTCGGATTCTTTGCCCACGTCGGTTTCATGAATTACGCGATCGGCATCGGGATCGCGCTGGCTTGGCTCGCGGCGTGGTGGCCGTATAGGGCCGCGCTGTCACCAGCGCGCTTCGCCGGCCTCTCGATGGGGATCATCGTCGCGTATCTCTTTCACCTCTCGGCGCCGCTGATCGTCCTCGTTGTCATCTGGCTCGACATGCTGCTCAACTGGCGGGATAGGCGCTGGAAGGGTGTCGTCGGCATCACCGCCGTGCTCGTGGCGTTTTTCCTCCTACAGGCCGCGCTGACGCCGATCGTCGCACCGGGGACGCATACGTTCTCGCGTTTTGGTACGCCGTGGTCCAAGATCCGGAATCTCCTGACGCCCTTTTATGTGTTCGGCTATGGGCAGGCGATTGTCGCGACGGCGACCTATCTGCTCGCGCTCGGGCTCTTTCTCCGTACGAACCCGCGGCCCTCGCTCAAGACCACCTGGGGGCTGTCCGTTCTCGCGTTCCTGGGACTCTACTTCGTCTTTCCCGCGAACCTGCCCGGCGTTGCCTATCTCGATATGCGGTGGCTCGTGCCCGCGATGTTGTTGCCGTTCGTTCTGGCTGGACGAGAGGCGAAGGCGCCGGGTCTCGGTGCCGTCACGGCACTCCTCGTGGCGTGCTTGATCAACACGGCGACTCTCGCGCGATCCGATCACGCGATCGACCGCCAGCTCGATGACTACGCGGCCGCGCTCAACCAGATTCCGCCGGCGAAGAAGGTGCTGCCGCTGATTGCCGACCATATGCGTTGGGGACCGCGTGTGCTCCCGTATCGGCATTTCGCATTCTGGTACCAGATCGAACGCGACGGCCGTGAGCCCGGGTTGTTCGGGTGGCCGAGAGAGAGCTTCATGCCGTACTTCGAGGAGACGGGCGGTCTGTACGATCCACAGGGGTGGGATGGCGGGCCTGTGGAACGCCGAGAGCCGCTCGACTGGGAGCGGATCTTGGCGCAGTACGATTATGTGATTGTCGCCGGGCCAGACCCGCGTGTGCGCCAGGAAGTGAGCGCGCACACGCAGGTGGCTTATAGCGTCGGAGAAATCTCCGTCTACGCGGTGCTTAGGCCGCCCAGTCCCGGAGCGTAGACGCGGCCACGCCGCGGCGCACGCGGGCAAGCGCGCGGTCGCGGAGCTGACGCACCCGCTCGCGGCTCACGCCGAAGATCTGACCAATCTCTTCGAGCGTCAGGGGCTCGCCGGTCTCGAGGCCATAGTACAGCGCCAAGATGCGGCGATCGCGCGGCGGCAACTCTTCGAGCGCGCTCCAGAGTGCCTCGCGGCGCGCCCGCTCATCGAACCCGGGCGGCAGTCCATCGTCATCTTCGCTGGCCACGAAATTCGCCAGCGTCGCGCCACCATCTTCCGAACCGTTACGCGACACAGGCTCATCGAGCGACCGCTCGGGATACGCGAGGGCCGAAAGGCTCTGCACCATTTCGACCGACAGACCACAGACTCGCGCGACCTCGTCGACCGTGGGCTCGCGATTGAGCGCCTGACGAAGAGCGGTTTGCGCCTTGCCGAGACGTGCCACATCGGCCGCGCGCCCCAAGGGGAGGCGGACCGAGCGACCCGTGGTGGTGATGGACGACAGGATCGCTTGCTTGATCCACCACACGGCGTAGCTGATGAAATTCACGCCGACGTCGGGATCATACTTATCCGCGGCGCGGCACAGGCCCGCGTTCGCCTCGCTGATCAGATCATCGAGCGGGAGACCGCGGTTCTGGTATTTCTTGGCGACTGAAAACGCGAACCGGAGGTTCGCGGTGATCAACTCCTCGCGCGCGCGCGCGCGATCGCCGGTCGACACGCGCGGATTGCGCATGCGGCGGGCGAGATCCTTCTGGGCTTGTGCGGAGATAACGGGGGTACGACGTAATTCCTCAATGTACAAGTCGAGGATGTCCGCTCCTGGAACATCCCCGCCGGCGGCCGGTTGCGTGAGGTGTCCGGCCGTCGCCTTGGCATGCTTCACTATTCGGGACCCGGTTAAGTGGTGTGCCGGCTACGAAATGGCCGGACATCAAGTGCGAACAAGATAATCAAAGAGCAGCCTCGGCGGCGTATTTTTTTCTAAAGAATACAAATGTTCCCCAGTTGCCGCTGCACCGGGTGCGCGTCTCACAAATGTATGCGGAGATCTTTTTTTCGAAACGCCGTAAACGCCATTTCTGGTGTGACGCTTGCGCTCGCTGCTTGCCGGCCCGTCAAGCAGGTTTCGGCGCTCGGCAAGGATATCGCGCATGAGTTTGGGCGGCCCATCATGGTCTCGGTCGACCGGAGGAGCCACCTGATTCTCGTCATTCCGCCGGCTAAGGTCGATACCACGAAGCCCGATTCGGTTCAGCGCGATACGACGGATCCGCCGACGCTGGCTCGGCACGTCGCCGAGTATGCGGTCGCGCATTACCAGCACAAATCGTCGCTCAAAAGCGTCACGGTCATCTTTGACGCTGGCGACAATGACTCCACTATGACGTTTGGTAACTACACGTGGAGTGCGGACGATTTGTCTGGGAAAACGCACGCGGTGGCGGGAACA
>Ga0210387_10002688_pt1 | contig 13638 bp, 5 predicted proteins | sample IncBWC7OmetaG_FD_160108 | JGI IMG/M metagenome (GOLD analysis project Ga0210387, IMG submission 160108) | Forest soil microbial communities from Barre Woods Harvard Forest LTER site, Petersham, Massachusetts, United States - Inc-BW-C-7-O ...
GCATGATACCGGTCCAGCAGGACACCCAAAGATGGGCGCTTTACCAACAGTCCGCCTCGGCCCGCCTGGAAAAACAGCCAACTGACTTCCAGCAAAATAGATGTTATTTCGGGGAAAGGACACCGGTTCACTGTTCGAATGGAAGATTCAAAGCTCAAACTTTCGACGTTTTGGCAAGATCTTAGACTCGCCTGGAGCTTCCATCCGTTCTTTCTGCCATTTCTTTTCCCCGGAGCCTGTCTTTTGCTGTTGGCGCTCGTGCAGGCAAATCTACTGTTTGGATCGACGGTCGCCGGTCAACGGATCATTGACAGCCTGAACTCCCATCACGGCGGCGCCCGCCCGGCGGCTGCGATGTCGACCCGAATCCTCGGTTTCACTTTAGCGACCGAATCACCTTTCGCTTTAGCCCTCTTAATGGCCGTACTCCTGTTGCTGGCGGCAGTCCTGGGGATCGGCGCCGAACAGCTTCGCATTGGTTTGAGCCAAAAGTTTCGATTAAAGATGCAACGTGAACTCCTGCAAGCTCTTACCGTAGAATCCGGTGAGATGCGATCTCAACGCCAAACGGGCGAGATGATCAAAACTTTCATGACAGACGCGGCCGGCGTCAGCGCTCTGCTGATCTTTGGGATCTTAGGCGTTTTTGAGAATGCTGCCAAGGGCGTGACTTACGCCATCGGTCTCTTCGGTATCCCGGACGGTTGGAAAATCCTCTTTGTCATCGTGCCCTTAACGGTGGCGTTTCAAATGATCGTCAACAGCTCCTTTTCCAGCGCGGAACGACGCGCGAACGAACGCAGTGACATCTTGAACCGGAAAGCCTCTGCGCGGATCGTACGGTTTTTCGAGCTTGTCGGGCGCCTGGTTTACTTTGGGGGCGATCAAAAAGAGTCGACGGAACTACTTCAGCTCGCCGCGCAGGCAGGAAAAGCGAACCGAAGGTTCAGCCTCATCTCTTCCAGTCGGGCCGCCACCGCCGGGATCGTGACCAGCCTCTCGTTGCCGCTGATCGTGATGGTCCTCGTACAGGGCGTTGTACCGGTAACACCGGGAACAATTATCCAGGCGCAGAGTTTGCTTGGACTGCTCCTGATGAACATCTCCAGCCTTGTTGCAGTGCCCTTGATGATCGCAGGATCAAGTCCGGGCATGCGGCAAATTCGCAAGGTACTTGATATTCCTCAGCCAGGTCCGCAGCCCGCGGAGTTGGCCGATGTCACCGTTCGCCCGGGTCCGGCGTCGCTGCAGCTCCGGAATGTGACTTTCAGCTACACCGGCGGGAATAAACCTGTGCTTCGCGGGCTGAGCGTTGACATTCCGGCCGGAACGGTAGTTGGGATAACCGGGAGATCAGGTTGTGGAAAGAACACCTTAGGCAAGCTGCTGAACGGCGACCTGATCACGGGCGATGGGAAGATATTCGTTGAAGAAGTCGATATCACCGGCTGGCATCTGATCTGGAAAAGGGAACTGATAGGATACCTTCCCACCGGGTTCGAGTTTCTCGATGGTACGCTCGAGGATAATATTCTGCTCGGCCGAGATCGTTCCAAGATCGAACACTTCGAAGAATCTCTCCGGCTCTCCGGTGTCGCCGCGTTTATGGAAGAGGATGGAATCACCCTGCACCATAGTATCCGCAGTTTGAGCGGCGAAGGCTATCTATCGTTCGGTCAACGCAGGCGCGTCGGCATCGCTCAACTTCTTTGTGGAAAGCAGCGGGTTCTGATCCTTGACGAGCCCGGTTCCAGCCTGGACCCCGAAACGATGTTAGCCTTGGCTGGTAACCTCCGCGAAGCAGTTCGAGGCAGAACAACTCTCCTGATCACCCATGATCCAGACGTCTTTCTCACCGATTTTAATTTGTTTATCAAAAATGGCGTCATTGCGGATATCGGACCTCATGACGTCCTGATGTTAAGGAATCAGGACTATTTTGACTTGCTCAACAAAAATATGAAAGAGCGTAGCGAGCGCGCAAGGATGACGACGCCGGCACACCTCTCCTGATTTCTGTAGTCTATTAGGAGAGGGTTTGGACATGACGCTAACTCAGGACTGAATGGCACTAAGTTAAGCGTAAGGCGAGACGCCTTACTTATTCCCGCGGACGAACCCGTGGTTCCCTTTCTATCTCAGTATGGCTTACCTGACGTAAGTAAGGCGTCCCGCCTTACCTTCCCGGGTTGAAACCTTGGGCTGAGTTCTCCAACGCCTTCCGGGCCTTGATCGTCCCAAGAACCCTTAACTTAGAAGCGCCATTCAACCCTGGGCTTATTATAAGCTAGGGCTCAACCCAGGGCTGAATGGCGCTAAGTTAAGGAATGTTTGAGACGATTTGTTGCCCCGAAGGGGCTTTGTCCCCAGTCCCGGAGGGACGGTCCGATCGTAGCCTGGCACGAAGTGCCTGGACAGCGCCACCTCAAAAGAGCCGTCCCGTAGGGTACGGTCTGATTCGCGCCGGTATGCGCACGATTCGATAATTGGAGTGATTAGCCTTCCTAAAAAAGCACGGCGCACCTTTCGACGCGAAATTCCTCTGGGATTAGGTCTGCGCCCGATCATACCGTGCCCTGCGGGACGGTCCTATTGGGGTGGGGCTGTTCCAGGCACTTCGTGCCAGGCTACGATCGGACTGTCCCTCCGGGACTGAGCCCCTTCCTTCGTGGCATTAAACCTCCCAAACATTTCTTATCTTCGCGCCATTCAACCCAGGGCTTAATATACAATTCAATGAAAAGACAGCTCCAGTCTGGAAGCGCGCCGACACCGAGTATTCAGCTCAGACAGGCTGGAAGCCTATCCTACTTTACGCCATCGCGTCGCCGCGGTGGGTACGCGGTGATGGTTTTACCGCATGACCTCGAGCTATCGCTTGACGCTCCGAAGAGCAATGTAGCATAGGCTTCCAGATTGTAATCCGAGCCCGAAGACCAATACCCCCCAATCTTCGTCGACGCGCTCTTTCTGATCCATGGACGCGCATTTTATATCAAAAAAAGGAAGTGAATAAGCCGCAAGCACGAATCGATGCGCCTTTTGTCATCCGGCCAAGTCCTTAAACGTCTTTGCTAATTTTGCCATGTCCCGGATCACAATAATAACAATTAAGTGAAATGTAATGTTTCCCGTTCTGCGAATTCCGCCTACTGGCTCCTTGGCTCCTTGGCTCCTGGCTCCTTTCTCTGTACTCTAGTGGTCGTGGCCGCACCGGACTTACAACAGATCGCGATCCAGCGCCGCGATAAGGTTCAAGAGTTCCAGCGCAGCCATCGAGTGGCGGTCCTGACGCTGGTGTTCACCGATATTGTCGGCTCGACCAAACTCAAGCAGGAGCTTGGAGACCAGGAGGCGGTGTCGGCGATCCAGCGGCACCATGCCGCGATTCGGGAAATTCTCAGTCGTTTCGGCCAAGGCGAGGAGGTCGAAACGGCGGGCGATTCTTTTTTTATTGTTTTCACGAATCCTTCGGACGCAGTCAAATTTTCGCTTTTCGCGCAAGCTCGGCTACGTGCCTTGGCCGCGGAAACCGCTCGTCCGCTCTTCGATCGGATTGGAATTCACGTCGGGGAAGTGTTGGTGGAGGAAGACGATAACCGCGGGAAGGCAGAAGCCCTGTACGGAATCCAGGTCGATACCTGTGCGCGTGTGCAGTCACTGGCGGCCGGCGACCAGATTTTGCTGACCCGCTTTGCCTTTGACGAGTCGCGGCGGAGTCTTAGCTTCGGCGCGCTGGACGGCATCGATCCACTCTCCTGGCTCAATCACGGTCCTTACTTGCTGAAAGGAGTCGAGGAACCGATCGACATCTGCGAGGTCGGAGAACTTGGCAAAGCAAAGCTTGGGCGACCGCCCGACACTGAAAAAGCCCATCGCTTCATTTCCGCCGACAGCGAGCCGGTACTCGGCTGGCGACCGGCCGTCGATCAGCCCGTGCCGGGTACGAGCTGGGTACTGGAAAAAAAGCTGGGCGAAGGCGGTTTTGGTGAAGTCTGGCTTGGACGTGATAAAAGGCTCAAGACCGAGCACGTATTCAAATTCTGTTTTCGGGCCGACCGGGTGCGCTCGTTGAAACGCGAGGTCACGCTGTTTCGTTTATTGAAGGAAAGGGTGGGCGAGCACCCGAACATCGTCGGGATCGAGCACGTCTATTTCGACGAGGCGCCGTTTTATATCGTGATGCAACACGTCGAGGGAGAGGATCTCGCGACATGGTGCGAAGCTCAAGGCGGAGTGGACATGGTCCCGCTCTCGGCACGGCTCGGAATTGTCGCGCAAGTTGCCGCCGCGCTCCAAGCGGCCCACGACAGCGGAGTGATTCATCGCGATGTCAAGCCTTCGAATATCCTTGTCGGCAGACGGAGTGATATCCACGCCTATCTGACGGATTTTGGGATCGGCCAAGTCGTGTCGGAGGAAGTTCTCAGCCGGCTAACGCGCTCCGGGTTCACCCAGACGATTGAAGAATCATCCTCGCGCAGCGGCACACAATTGTACATGGCACCGGAACTCTTCTCTGGCAAGCCGGCTTCGATCCGCTCGGATATCTACGCTTTGGGAGTGGTGTTATATCAACTGGTGGTGGGAGATTTCTCGAGTGCGGTGACCACCGATTGGGCGAAACGGATCGCCGATCCGCTGTTACGGGAGGATTTGGAAAAATGTTTTGCGGGCGACCCGCAAGAACGGTTCGCCGGGGCCGGGCAATTGGCCGAGCAACTCCGCTCGCTGGAAGCGCGGCGGGCAGCCTCCGACCAACAACAAGCTCTCCTGAAGGAACGTGAACGAGCCGCCTATCGCCGCGGAATCATACGGACGGCGGCGCTGGCTTTGGTCGTCATGGCCTTGGTTACCGGCTTGGCCATTTACGCGTTTTTGAAGCGGCACGAAGCGCAAGAACAAACGAAGGAGGCATCGGCGCAACGAACAGCGGCCCAAGAACAGGCGCGGATCGCTGAGACTCGGCGTCTCGCGGCTCAGGTCTCAGAAAAGAAAGCTAACGACGCGCGCGATCAGGCCGACGGTCTCATTGATTTCATGCTGTATGACCTGCGCGATAAATTGGAACCAATCGGTCGATTAGACGTCTTGGATGACGTCGCTAAGAAGGCGAAGGAATATTTCGATCGATTACCAAAAGAGCTGGTCACCGGGCCGCGTCTGGAAGAGCAAATTGGGATGCTGATCAACCTCGGCGATGTCTTGGTAGCGCAAGGCAAGCTCCAGGATGCGTTAGATCTCTATGAGCAAAGCTTGGCGATCGCCAAAGGAATGGCGAAGCAAGACAAATACAAATCCGACCCGGATATTCAGCGAGATTTCTCGGTGATTTACGACAAGCTTGGCGATGTCCTGTTGGCGCAAAGCAAGCTCCAGGATGCCTTGGATGCTTACCAGCAAGGCCTGACGATTACGAAACAATTGGCCGAGCAAGACAAATCGAAGGCGGCCTGGCAGCGAGATGTCTCGCTGAGTTACGAAAGGCTGGGGAACGTCCTGTTGGCGCAAGGCAAACTTCCTGAGGCGCTGGATGCTCACCAGCAAAGCCTGGTGATCGCCAAACGCCTGGCCGAGCAAGACAAATCCAACGCTGGTTGGCAACGAGATCTCTCGGCGAGTTACGACGGAGTCGGTGATGTCTTGTTGGTGCAAGGCAAGCTTCCCGAGGCGCTGGATGTCTACCAGCAAAGCTTGAGAAATATGCAAACACTAGCCGGGCAAGACAAATCCAATTCAGACTGGCAGCGAGAACTCGCAGTGAGTTACGAAAGGGTTGGCGATGTGCTGGAGGCGCAAGGCAAACTCCCTGAGGCGCTGGATGCCTACCAGCAAAGCCTAAAAATTCTGCAAACACTCGCCGAGCAAGACAAATCCAACACCGGCTGGCAGCGAGAGCTCGCAGTGGGTGACGAAAAGGTGGGCGACGTCCTGAGGTCGCAAGGCAATCTCCAGGGTGCACTGGATCTTTACCAGCAAGGCCTGGCGATCGCTAAACGTCTGGCCGAGCAAGACAAATCCAATGCAGGCTGGCAGCGGGATCTCTCGGTGAGTTACGAAATGGTGGGCTATCTCCTGGAGACGCAACACAAGCTTTCTGAGGCGCTGGATGCCTACCAACAGAGCTTGAAGATTCGACAAACGCTAGCTGAGCAACACAAATCGAACGTCGGCGCGCAGCGGGATCTGTCGATGAGTTACGAAAGGGTTGGCTATGTCCTGCGGGTGCAAGGCAAGCTCGAGGACGCGCTGGATGCTTACCGGCAAAGCTTGAAGATTGTGCAAACACAAGCCGAGCAAGACAGATTCAACACCGGCTGGCAACGAGAGCTTGCGGTGAGTTACGAAAGGGTTGGCGAACTTCTGGTCGCGCAAGGTAAAGTCCCTGAGGCGTTGGATGCCTACCAGCAAAGCTTGAAGATCCTGCAAACACTCGCCGAGCAGGACAAATCGAATCCGGACTGGCAGCGAGAGCTCGCAGTGAGTTACGAGAAGGTGGGCGATGTGCTGAGGACGCAAGGCAAGCTGGAGGAAGCCCTGGAACTCTACCAGCAAGGCTTGGCGATTTCCAAACGCCTGGCCGACCAGGACGGATCCAATGCAGGCTGGCAGCGGGATCTCTCGCTGGGCTATGAAATGGTTGGCTATTTGCGGGAGACGCAAGGCAAGCTCCCTGAGGCGCTGGATGCCTACCAGCAAAGCTTGAAGATTCGGCAAACGTTAGTTGAGAAGGACAAGACCAATTCAATCTGGCAGCGAGACCTGATTGTGTCCCTTTATGAAGTCGGAAGGACGACTGCCAGGATTGGGCGGAAGGATAGCGTCCTTCAGGCCCAAGGAATTCTCCAAACGGCTCTAAATTTGGCGGAACGTTATCCTGGCTCGGACCGACAGAACCTCATAGATGCCCTGAACCTGGCTTTACGGAACCTGGTCCATTAGTTGAGAAGGCGGTCATCCACGGGCCCGTTAATCTCATTTCCAATTCCCGATAAGGATAAAAGGCGCCCAGAAATACGGGTGCGCGAAACGGGTTCGATTCGGATCGCCGGTGCCTTCAAGCAGGGCCAATTGCGCCCTTCGCAAGGCCTCCGCCTTCGAGATGCCGCGCTCCATTTCATGCACGCGGTAGAACTGTTGCATCAGCAGCGTTGTGCTGTCATCGGCGACCGGCCAGAGTGTGGCAATGATTGCCTTGGCGCCTTTCCGCTGCGCGATCATCCCGAGACTTTCCCATTCGGCTCCGGAAGCGTTCGTCAGTCCGACGGCCGTGTTGCAGGCAGACAAGGTCAGGAGATCCACGTTGGCGAACAAATTGGGGATTAAACTCAGTTCCGTCAGGGAGAGATGAGCGCCGTCGCCAAGCAACAAAAACGAGCTATCCTCATTTGCAGGTTGAAGCTCGAAGTGACTCGCGATATGCACGACCGGGTAGCTGACTCGCAGCGAATTTTTCAGTTGATCCTCTGTGAACTCTTCATTGAGAAGCACTTTGCCAGGAAGGATACCAAGATTGGATTTGCCGTTTCCGTCGCGAACGATGTCGTGCAATTCTTCCGACACCGACGGTAGCGCCACAAACCCTGGCTCGGCTTTCGACACGCCCATGCACAGTGCTTTCCAACCGGGAGCCGGTGTTGCTGCGAGTCGTGTGCGGCTGGCCAACGTAAACTCCACGTTCGAGTATCGTTGGAGCATGTACGCCTGACCGTCGTAGAGCGCCGCAATTGGCAAATATCGCAACATCCCATCGAGCGACCACATCAGGATTCGCGCGTGCGAATCGTCGAGGTCTTTGGCGATCGGGCCAACGACGATGCTGTAAAGATCGTGCGCCAGTGTTCGCGGGTCTTCATTTGGATCCTGCAAACTTTTGCGAAATGTCTGGATTTTTTTCTCGAGCGCGGCGCGCCCGATCGGATATTCCCGAGCGATCACAATATCCGGGGTGATCAGAACAATGTGTAAGGTCGTTTCGCCGGCAAGCGTGCAGATTGCTACCACGCCCGCACCCAGGTCACGCACGTCTTGCATGAGGCCTTCCGACTCACGCAGTTCATCGACTTTTCCTCTCGATGGAGTCTGCTGCGCATTGCGCTCCAGTTCGGCCAGGGTCTTCTGAAAATAGGCCATCGCCTGTTCGGACTCAACGTCCAGTCGTTTGAGTTCCTGGGATTCCTGCGGAGTTAACGATGGCTGCGCGCGCAATTGACTGCGCCGCGCCGCCGACGCTGCCACTCGATCAGCACCTTCCTGGTAACGATGTTCCCATTCGGATTCCTCCGACGTTAAAGCGGATGGCGCCGGTGGCGCCGGTTCCGCTCCCCCGCGCTGAATGTATTGTGAATACTCCTGCTCTTTCAGGAGATCGAGAATCCGGCTGCCTTCGGGGACCCGTCCCTGGGAAATTAACAGATCCGCTAGTTCGCGGTAGATGTCCGCCTGCTCCCGCATAAAACTCTTTCCGGATTCTTCTCCAAGGGCTCGTACCCCCACGCGAATTCTCTCCCAGGCTGAGACGGAAAGTTTGCCGTAAAAAATCGCCTGACCCGCTTTTCCGGAGAGCCTGAAATCGGTCATCAGGCTAGCCAAGGCGCCCGCCTCGGCCCGCGGATCCTTAATCGCACGCGCGATTCCGAGCGCTTGCTGGTGCCGGGCTATCGCTTGGGCATATTTGCCTTTGGTCGAATAGGCGGATCCCAGATTGTCGAGTGCCACGCTTTCGCCTGATAGGTCACCAGCCTGGTGGGTGAGACTCACGGCACGTTCAAGGGCCGCGAACCCTTTATTTGATTGACCTAACCTGCTGTACACTCCGCTCAGATTGTTCTGCACGGAGGCCTCTGCCCCGGCATTTCCCAGTTCGTGAAAAATTGCCAATGCCTGCTCCAGATAGCTGATCGCTTTCTGGTCTTCACCCTGAGAAACTAAGGCGATTCCGACATCTGCAAGTCCGCTGGCCTCTCCCGCGCGATCTTTGAGCTCGCGAGAAATCGACAAAGCCGCCTGATAGACTTTTTCCGCTTCACTGAACTGGCCGAGATCCATGTAAACGATGCCGAGGTTGCTCAGACATGCGCTTTCACCCGGTCGATCCTTGATTTCGCGTGTAATCGTCAGTCCCTGGTTGAGCGTACTGACCGCTTCATCGTACTTGCCGAGGCGCTCGAGCGTAGCTCCCAAGCTGTTCAGGATGGCGCTTTCGGCTTGTCGATTTTTGCTTTGCCGGGCCAAGGGGAGTGCTCGTCCAAGGATTTCCGCCGCTTTGTCGAAACGGCTCAACATTGAATATGCTCCACCGAGACCGGTCAGCGAATTGACCTCCGATTCCGGCGCGCCGGCTTGATGGAGAATCGGGAGAGCCTTTTCGTAGTATTCAATGGCCTTGGTGTGCTCTCCTTCGCCCATGTAAACGTTCCCGATATTATTCAGCGTGATGCCTTCGCCTCGCCGGTCCTTCACCTCCAGACGAATCGGGAGTGCCCCGTTCAGATAAGCTAAGGCTTTTTCGAACTGGCCCAGAAAAGTATAACTTTCACCAAGATTATTTAATGTCTCAGCCTCGCCGGCCCGATTCTTTGTTTGGCGGTGCCAATCCAGAGCCTGTTGGTAGTATTGAATCGCCTGCTGGTAAGCGCCTGCCTGCTTGCAGCTCACCCCGATTCCGTTGAGATCCGTACCGGCAGACTGCGGTCGATGCGCTTTATCAATTTCAAAAGCTGCGAGATACTGGCGAATTGCCTCTTGATACGCATAGGAACGCCTCAGGTTTCTCGCCCAGGCCGTGTGCAGATCTGCAAGTGCAGCCCAGAGCTGCGCCTGCTTCGCCAGATCAGAAAAATCGGAGATCCCAAGCTCCAGTGCATGCTGGCCGTCCGCAAATTGTCCGGCTTGAATGAACGCGTTCGAAAGACCGAGTACATAGTTGACCTCGCCTGGATCTGAAGCGACCGCTTTCTGAAACAGGCTCACTGCGGCGGGGTAGTCGCCCCTCGCCAATGCATTTAAGCCCTGTTGCACCAATCGGTCCGCGTCCGGATTTCCGGCGTAGAGATGTTGCATGGAAAAGAAGATGACGATGGCAAGCCAAAGCCACTTTTTGCGATCTCCTGGGCGATTCATCGGGAAAATCGTTTCATGGTCTAGCGTACACTGGTGTCCTCATCAACTTCCGCGCGGGGGTCGCAAAACAGCTGCGAAACCGGTTCCAGACAGTAGTGTCCTGTCGCCGAAATAACATGCCTTTTGTTGCGATCAAAATGGGCCGCCGGCCAAGCGAGACGTATTGGCGTGTCGGCGTCCCGGAAAGGAAGATGGCTTTTCTCCCTGCGTGCCATCCGTCGTTGATTCTATTCGATTCGACGATGCGAATCTGATTGAATCGGTGGAGCAAGCAAAGTTTTCGGTGTTGAATGGCCAAGCGATGAAGAGGAAACAGTATCTGCTGGGTGCGTTCGTGGCGGCAGGTGTTGAGCTGCTATTCGCCATTGTCTATTTCAGCTCCGTCGGCTTTGGCGATCTTATGGCCGCCGCCGAGACGGATTCATCCAAGCCGTATGCCAGAGTCTGCATTTCGGTTCTCGATGAAAATGCAGCGAGTGAAGTGGCGTTCACTCCAGAACTGAAGCCGGGACCCGGAAAATCCATCGTCGCTCACGCCGTGGCAAACACTACCTGTGCGCTCCTTGTCGCAGCGTTCAATGAGGGCGACGGTCAGCTCGCGCACGATTGGCGCCCGCAGTTTAAAGAACTGGACGAAGAATGGGAGGAAGTCACGATTCCTGAAAAAAAAGGAGCATGGCGCTGGGAGGTGAAGGTTGAGCCTTTCGATTTTTATGTCCTTTTCTTGACGGCCGGGTCGTCGTTTGCTGAACAGACTAAGGATCTTGTTGCCGCGATGCAGGATCCGAAAGAAGAGAAAAGCATCCTGAAACTGCAGACCAACAAACTGCACGAACTGATTTCGCGGGCTGCCGGGGATTCCGATCCGTCAAAACACCGGGCGACCGCGACAGTGACCGAAATCCATGGCGTCACTCGTGGACAGAACGAGTTTCTTTGGAGAAGTTTTGCCTCCAAGGTATCCTTTGATGATCGCAATTCCGGGTTATTAGTTTTCCCAAATGGCACCTAGTCTCCTGTCCCGAAGACGCGAGCAGCGAGCATCCCTGGATCCGCAGATTGGACACTAGTGTACGGTCTGCTAAATCCGTTGAGTTTCGTTGCGTTCAAAATGGGTCGTCTGCGAGACGGTCCGGGCCGGACTGGCGGTAGAAGGAGCATATCTAGGCTGACCCGGTCGCCTATGAAACGATCCACACCGACCAATCAACTCCGGTGACTTCGATGATCCGCAGGTTGCGTGCACCTGATTACCTTGCTTCAGTCTGGCCTCTGGCGATCACTTTGACCGGGGCGTTCCTTCTCTGGCTCCTTCTTTTCGGCAATCCGCTCGAGATCGTTGAGCTGCGCTGGCTCGGACAGTTGCTCCGGTGGCGCGCAGCCGCTGGGATTGCGCCAGCGGTCGACCCACACGTCGTCCATTTGGACATCGACCGGCATGAGTTTGAGAGTTTTTCTACGATCGGACTCGAATATCAAAATGCGGCGAATATTATTCGCGAGGCCGCCGAGCTCGGTGCAAAAGTCGTCGTGTTTGACATCATCTTCGCGCGCGGTTCCAAGGAAGAAGCGCAGCCGATTCTGGATGCAATCAACGAAGCTCAAAGGAAAGGAACTAAGGTCGTCCTGGCGGAAGCATTGGTCCCCAAGCCCGGCGATGAAAAGGCGCTGGAGAGGATCCGGTCCTTTCCCTTTAGAGAAGGACTCAGCGAACCCTCCGGGCTAATCAATGCTCGATCGGATGTCGACGGCGTTATTCGTCGCTATTCTCTGGTTGAACAGGGGCCCGATGGGTTGGAACCCTCGCTGGCGTTAGCCGCCTATCTTTCTTGGCACGATTTGGATTGGAAGGATGTCAGCATTGCCAGTCCGACTACCGTTCGCTGGCCGGAGCTAAGCCAGGACAACAAATCAAGCACGCCGCGTGAAGCAGGGGTCGAACCGGTCTTGCTGAATTTTCGAACCGCCTGGAATTTTCGAACCAACGACCCGAATGCCGCCAAGGCCGTTTTCATTCACTATCGACTCGTGCAGCTTAATAAAGAGTATGCCGACGCGCAGAAGGCGCGCAGTGCGTCCCGCCCGGCGAATAAGACTTTGGACTATAGTGTGCTGGCCGTCTCTTATATCGTCACGGGCGTTGGCGACGTCGGGACCACACCCATGGGGCCGAATGAACCGAGAGTCGTCTCACATCTGCAGGCCCTCAATGATTTGATTCAGAACAGTTTCATTCACCGAACCTCCAGAATCACGGATGCCTTCCTTCTCCTCGCTGTTCTACTGCTGGTTTTTTTCACGAATCGCTGCTCCGGGGTCGCGTCGTTACTCATCCTGTGGGTCTGCGGCGCTTTATTTATTCTCGGGCTGGACGCCTGGCTTGTGTACAGCAGGTATACGGTATTTGGTGCGATCTATGTCGCCGGCTTATGGACGGCATTGAACGTTGCGGAAGTCGTTCGTCGTTACACCCGGGAGTTCATTGAGCGCTTGAAATTGCGCACCACCATGAGCTTTTATTTTTCTCCGCGGGTATTGGAACGGGTGCTGAAGAACCCCGGATCGACCGAACCGCAAGAGGCCGAACTGACTTTACTGCTGACCGACCTGCGAAATTCGACCCCTTTGGCCGAACGGCTCGGCGCCAGCAGTTTTTTTGCGCTTTTGAACCAAGTTTTCGAAATTCAAACCCGTGCGGTCACCAGTGAGGACGGAAACCTCGAGCATTTTCTCGGTGACCAGTTTTTGACCTATTGGGGAGCACCTGATCCGCAGCCGGACGCCCCCGATCGCGCGCTGCGTGCCACACGATCGCTGATCGCGGAGATGGAAAGATTCAAGAACAGCTTACCTGTCGAGACTCGCGAATTATTTGGGTATGGAGTGGCTCTCCATAGCGGTTCTGCTTTGGTCGGAAACAAAGGTTCGCGACTCCGGCTGGATTACGGCGTCGTAGGGGATCTAGTCAATACGGCGGCGCGCGTCGAATCATTGACCAAATACTATGGGGTCCGGATGTTAGTGACCCGGGATACCTATGCAAAACTGGCGAATCCGCCTCCGTCGCGATTGCTTGATTGCGTTGTAGTGAAAGGCAAAAATGTGCCGATCGAAATCCTGGAGGTAAGCCTTTCTTCGGAGAAGCCGAATTTCCAAGAGATTGCGCAAAAATATGCGGAAGCCTTCGCCCACTACCGGAAAGGTCAGTTTGAGATTGCAGAACGGTTGTTTACCCGGTTGGCAGAAACGGAACATGACTCACCAAGTCTGGTCCTAGAGCGGCGATGCGCAGAACTGCGCCTGAATCCCCCGGTGACTTGGGAAGGCGTCTTTCGGCTCGAAACGAAGTAGCGCAGCTTGAACCGCTTCGATCAATGCTCGACAAAAGGCAGCGAAGAAAATTTGAACAGAAGGCAGCAAAGGAAACAAAGGCGCATTGGGGATTGGGTTTCCGCGATGGTTATTCGGTAGGGTCTTCGGCGACTCTCCGGTTTTCCAATCGTCCTCGATGCCTTA
>Ga0210387_10002691_pt1 | contig 13624 bp, 7 predicted proteins | sample IncBWC7OmetaG_FD_160108 | JGI IMG/M metagenome (GOLD analysis project Ga0210387, IMG submission 160108) | Forest soil microbial communities from Barre Woods Harvard Forest LTER site, Petersham, Massachusetts, United States - Inc-BW-C-7-O ...
CGACACCTGGATCTCCCGGATTACCGACACCTGGATCTCCCGGATTACCGACACCTGGATCTCCCGGATTACCGACACCTGGATCTCCCACACCTGGATCTCCCCCACCGCCACCACACACAATCTCGGCGGGATGGAGCTTGCTATGCCGTGCTCGGTGCGCATATGCCGCGTCTCCATTCCCTCCTCCGTCTCCGCCATCACCTCCGTCTCCGCCATCACCTCCATCGCCACCGTCAGAGCCACATAATCCCGTGGGATCACTCAGTTTTAAGGGATTGTTACGAACGTACGCATAGCGATTCAGAGTCTGCGGGTCCCGCGGGCGCACGGATGAAACGCCCGCAGGATCGGGTGACGGCCAGCGGCCGTGAATCCCATTGTATTCGCGAGCAGGAAAATCGAACAGATTCGTTACTGTGTCCTGGTTCATGCCGGTGAAAGACAGGTCCATGGTTCCTGTTTGAGCATAATTCTCCCCAAATGGCGCATAGGCACCATCATAGTACAGGGCGCGAGCGGGCGTAGACGCGATACGCGAACTGCCCATCCAGTCAGAATGGCGATAATACGCCAGCCCAGCGGAGTTATACACCCCGACGGAGCCACCGCTGAGAGGTACGAAAGCTTTCGTGAGCGTCTGGCCGTTCATAATGGCGAGCTTGCCACGGCCGGGGGCGTAGACGATCTCGGAATAAGTCCCGCTTGAGTTACGCTCAACCATTCGCCCGAGAGCGTCATACGTCACACTGACACCATCAATAGTCACAGGCCGCCCAGTGGCGTCCCATGCGAACGTGTGAGCGGTGTCGGTCAAGACGTTGCCGTTTGTATCGTACGTCGGAGTAGAGCTGCCGATCTGGGTCATCCGATTTGTGAGATAGGAATAAGTGGGTTGGAACGAAATCGTGCCGCTCTTGCTGATGTTGCCAAACGTATCGTAACTGAAGGTCTGAGCCCAAGGCGAGCCACAATTTGCACTGGCAATCCGGCTCATATCATCATGAGTGTAAGAACATGTCTGATTTCCACCACTGTAGAATGGATCGGTAACTCCCAATGTTTCAAGGGTCGCGATGGCGTTCCATGTAAGCGATCCGACGACAGATTGGCCATTGATCGTGAATTTATACTGCGTCATGCGATTGCTGTTCGGATCGAAGGTAAACGAATCACTATCGGAAGACCCGAGGTTAATCTGAGTAGGCAAGCTTGCGGTATTGTAGGCGGTACTTGCAAGGGGGTTCTGGCCCGAAGACGCAGAGGCGGAATAGATGCGCCCTTCGCCGTCCAGAGTGTAGGAGATGGTGGGCAAGCCGACGAGATTACTGAGTTGGTTTACCACGCCGTTCGCGTAGTATGTGCTGCTGACATGGTAATAGCCGCCGGAATGAAGCGTGGATTCGTAAACGTCGGTCGGCTGGCCGAGGACGGTATAGCTAAAACCGAGATCAGTAATCTTCGTGCTGCATGGCGAGGCACACGTGTAAGCCTCCGCCATGCGAGTTTTGGCATTGGCCATCGCCACGCTGTTTACCGTAGCAGCGTCATAAACGAAATACTTGTTCGGCGTTGTGGAGGAGTATGGACCGGAGTAAGTTACCGCCGAAAGCCGCTGAAGAGGGTCGTAGCCGAAGCATGAAGTATTGCCGACAGCATCGACTTTCTTAACCAAGTCGCCCCAGAAATTGCCGCAGGTCGCATCCGAATCGTATGTGTAGGTCGTATTGCCTGATTCCGGATTCGTTTCTGAAGTCATTCGCCCCAAATCATCGTAGGTGTAACTCCGGGTTTGCGTGCTTCCGGAAGACTGCGCGTTTTGGGTCACGCTGGTTAGGTCGTTCAGGACATCGTAGGTATACCGTGTCCAGTAGCCTGTTGCGTTAGAAGTTTGAGCGCAGCTTCCACTGCCGGTGACGCTGGTCACTTCGCAAACGGACGTGAGTCGTCCCAGAGCGTCATATTCAAACTGTTTTCGCTTAGTGTGTTCGCCAGTTGGGGCAGGACCTAGTGTTCGTAGGACATCATTTTGTGTGTAGCCGTAGGTCACGGTTTTACCGCTGCTGTCCATCACCTGTGTCTTCCGGCTAAGAGCGTCATAGACGGTGCTCGTGCCCGGCGCAGTGGAATTCGGCGCGCCAGCGGTAGCCGGGTAAGGTAGCGTCGTCCGCGATGGCCTGCCCAGGTTGTCGTAGTCCGTTTCGACCGAATCGTAAGTGCTCGAAGATGGGCCTTCCTTCTGTTGAGAAACGTGAGTGCGGCCAAGGCCGTCAAAAGTCGTGAGGCCATCTGTCGTTGAGCTGCCAAAGAGCACAGAACCTTCTACGGAAGCCTGAGCGTCATAAGTGAAATTGCCGACGTTCGATGCCGCGTCCGTTACTTTGTTTGGCCGCCAGAAGTATAGGTCGTTGTATGTAGTGGTTGTTGGTTGACCGTTCTCGTCGGTGACCGATGTCTGCACCCCGCCAGTGCAATTCCACGTGGCGGAGCGAGATAGGCTGTTGTAAGGCCTGCTAACCGACGTTGCAAATGAATTCCCGCATGATGTGCCGCTTCCAAAAGTATACGTGGTCACCTCGCCGTCTACATCGGTCGCAGTGCTGAGATTGCCAGTGTCATAGTACGTGTAAGTCTTGCTCAATGACGTCCCGCTACGAACTAAGTAGCTAATGGTTGTCGCGTTCCCGCGAGAGCCGGTGATTGGACCCTGCTGCGGCGTGCCGGACGTAGCTGTGACGCCGGTTTGATCGTAAGAATAGGTCGTCTGAGAGTGTATGTTGCTTGATCCATCTTCGACGGTGACAGTCGCTGGCATACTGACAATGCCATTGCCTAGGCTGGCGTACGTGGTGAGTGTCTTGCGCACAATAGCGCCTGGCGCACCCACTCCGTATGCGTATTTGTCTTTTTCGGTCACCAAGCCATACGTGTTGTAGAAGGTGTTTGTTAGGCTTTCGAGGCCGCCGGTTCCGGGCCACAGGATGTAGCGGGCGCGTTGAGCGATAGGCTGAACAACCGCAGTGGAATTACAGCTCGATGTAGTTGCGTTGTAGCAGGTGAAAATCGTTTTCAGGAGTGTTCCCGAAGTCGAGCCTTGATAAATCTGTCGCTCGGTCTCATAGAATGCGATCGGGGGTCCAGTTGCAGGAGTTACACTCTGAAAATTAATTACGGTCTGGTTGCTTGCCGGATCGGTTTCTGTTGTCGTCCAAGCCGACCCGGAGGCTGAGCGCACATATTGCCATTCTCCTCCTGGGCTGACAGTGCGGGTCAATCCAGAGGTGCTGCCATCGGAACATTCAATTCCGTTGCTGCCGCCGGTGTAGGCGTAAGTGATGGTCCCGCCAGTGGGAAGCGTGATGGATGCCAATCGTCCAGTCACATCCCCGGAATAGCCCGGGGTCGGTTCATAGGTGAATAAGTATTTTGTGCCGTCTGGAAGATCAATTTCGGAGACGAGCGAAACGCCCGTGCCGGAATACTCGGTGACGCCGCTGCATCCGAAGCTTGTTTGTACTGTGTAGCTAGCGTATTTCATAGTGTAGGAAACGTTGGTGCCGGACGGCGGCGTGTATGTAAACGTCACGGGGCTGGACGGAGTGCCGCTGCCGGCGACCATCAGCGCGACCGTGCCGAGAGTATCCGTAATGTTGCCGGAGCTATCCACGCTGACGATGTTTCCATTGCGGTCAGTTAGCGTCCCAGGTCCAGCGAATCCGTTAATTGGGGGGCCGATTGACATCCCTTTGCGCGTTTTGAGCGAGCCTGTTGATCCGGTCGCTGTCAATGTATAACCGGAGCCGTCGGTTGCTGTAGAGGTCAGGCTGGAAGATCCAGCCGTCGAGCAAGGTGAGGTATTCCATACTTGTGTATCGCCAGGGAACGGGTGCGCGGTACCGAGGTAGTCGTAAAAAGTCCAATGCCAAGTGGAAATTGTTTCCTGGTCAATCGGCGGCAGCCTGGGACTGATGACCTTTGGGCAGGACATGGTGACGGTCACTTTCGCACCCAAATACCCGGCGACTGCCGCTGTCGAGCTAGTCCAGCCCCAGTTGGTTACCGGCTGCCAAGTGAGAACGCCGCTTACGGATGCGGGGGCGTAGACGGAAGAGTCGTAGGTCACATTGTAGACGAAGGAGTTCCCACGCCCGGCTTTATTTAAAACGGGAACAGTCAAGTGCGCGTTTAGATTCCCAAGGTTTATGACGTCCGGACCACCGCTGAAGCTGCCGAAAGGCGGAGTGCCCGTCGCGACTTGTCCGGAAGACTGCGAGCAATAGGTGAGGACAAGGGAAATCAAGGCGAAAAAAAACTTAGCATTGGTATTTCGCATCGCACGCCCCTCCGCGTCAATTAGACGAGAAAGCAGAAACAGCGAGCCCTGAGTTCACGCTTGCGCTTTGAATCGTCATATCCAGCAACAAACTCCCGTTCAGGAATTTTTGGATATGGAAGGGGATTTGAACTCCGTTCACGGCTTGGTAATTGGAGAAATCAATTTCCACGGGTATATTTACGAGCGCGTTGTTGTCAGGGTGAGTGTTGAATGCTATCGCGACGGGCAGGAGCGAGGACGAATCAAGGTACACGTCCGTAAAACTGAGAGTGACGAGTGGATCGCCCGAGTCAGGAACCTGCATCCCGCTACTCAAGGCGAACTGAAGGTGTTGAACTGAAATACCGCTCTTGGTCTGCTGGCCCACGTACGTGATTGAAAGGTTTGGGTTCGATGTTTGCGACAAAACTGTTAATGCAGGGAAGAACCACGCGGCATCGGTAAAGCAGTTGTGCATAGCCATGTTGTTGTAGGAACCGCTAGGGGCAAGCCACTGTCCTTGCGGGGCGCCGTTTGGCGAGCTGCGAATCTCGCTGAAGGTGCCATCCGAAAGACTCAGGTCTATTCGACTGCTCGATGCGCCGACGGCCTTCAGTGTAACCGTACCGCTCTGTGTGTCCGAGCCCGCTCTGCGCGTTGCCGTGCCTGTGAGTGTTATGTCCGAGACTTGTACGCTGCCGGACAATACCGCGACGGAATTTCTGGCAAGCGAGACGGCAGTGGGATTTTGCACTACTACGGTTGAGGCTTCCTGGGCGCTGGCTGGCAGGGCGAAAATAGATGGAAGAACAACGAGAGCGAAGGCTAAAGAGTGAAGGTGCACGGTAACCCTCCCGTAAAATGTAGGGACTTGTATTACTATTACGGATAGGTGTCAAGTGGAATTACGTACAGGTACGCATAGAGCGCATGGGAGTGTGGAGGCGAAAACGAATTCTTCAGATTCGGTAGTCGGCCTTTTATTTTTGAATTTCAATCTTGCCGCGTTCAGTGGCCACAATCTCCGGCCGGCCCCGAAAGCTAGTTATCTTTCCTGTCACGCACACTCGCAAGCCTTTGTATTCATCCTCTGGCGCCCCGAACTTCTCGCGATCCGAACCCCAAATCAGAATTGTGAAAACTTCCTTCGGGTAGGGCTCGTCACGATTTAGAAACGTTGGTTCGCCTTTTGAACTCTTAGCGTAGTGCGCGCTGACTTGTTTGCCGCAGAACGTTGCCCGGTCGCCGATGACCATTCAATCCTCCGGGAGAAACCATACGCCGCGTGCGGCGAGACTATCACGTGGAGTGAAGGCACTTGAAATGGACGGCGCAGATGACCGCTCCTGCAACCCCCCGCTCCAATCAGTACTAATTGATAGCGTCTATGCTAGGATAAGCGCTTCTGGTTTCCTGCCGAGAATGCCTCCGCCTCGATTCTTACACTTCCAAACACAATTTATGTTGCGAAACTCTGGAAGTCGCTTACAATGCAACGCTATAGTTACGTTATAAGTAGTTTACAGTGTTGATACGCGTCTGAATTTCGTGGCGACTGGCGTGAATTTGTGAGGTTTATTGGTGGAAAATGGCACGAGCGTTCTTCTATTGTGTTGTAATCGCCTACTTAGAGAATCCGTTGCGCGCATCCTGAACAACAGACCGGATTTTCAGGTCGTGGCCTCCCATGCGCTGGGGGACGATTCCAAGCGCGAAATGGCGGATGTCAGAGCGGATGTCGTAGTACTGGATTCATTGCAGCTGCTTGCCGAGGGTACAATATTCGCGCCGAACCACCGCAATAACCGGTTAATCAGATGCGTATTGATCGCTATGGAAGATGACGAAAAACGCTTTCTCACCGCCATCCGCCTCGGCGCGTTGGGCTACGTTCTTCAGGAAGCATCTGCGGCGGAAGTCGTGACCGCCATTCGTGCGGTAGCACAAGGAGAAGCTGTCTGTCCTTCCCGATACGTGCGGGTGTTCTTCGACTACTTTGCGTCGCAAACTGCGGCGCTACCCAACAGCCGGACCCGGGCGCAATTTGGACTGACTCGACGCGAGCAGCAACTAGTTCCGCTGATCGAACGTGGGATGACCAACAAGGAAATCGCGAACGAACTGAATCTCTCGGAGCAGACCGTAAAGAATCACATCCATGGCATTCTTCGGAAAATGGGTGTCGAAGATCGCCTTAGCGTAATCGAAGCAATTCAGACCCAGACACTGGGCTTGTAGCGGCTCGCTGCAGGCGCCATCCTCGCGAATCAACCGAATCGACTGATTTTGCGTTTTGTGGATTTTTATAGCTATCGATCAGCAGCTCAAGTTTTGACCGCGCGCATTTTCCGTTGTGACATCTTCTGAGCCATGAATAAAAGCAGCTTCAGGTCGCTTTTATCTGTTCGGCTCATAAGCTTGCGAAACCTGCTGAGCATCCTCGCATCTCGGCCAGAACTACCCCAACCGCCGCCACCGATCTTCGGAAGTTCCGGGGCGGGAGGATTTTCGCCGTCGTAGAAGAGCTGGTAGAGCGGCACTCCCATTGCGCGCGCTATCTTTTCCAGCGTCTCAATGGCCGGAACGCTGTGCCCGTTCTCAGCGCGCGAAATATAGCAGCGTAAGAGTCCAGTGCGCTTTTCGATGTCTCCCTGGGACAGCTTTTTCTGTTCGCGCAGCGCGCGCAACCGCTCTCCAATGACCATCACTCCTCCCTCGGGGATCGCCGCGACATTATCATGGAGGACGAAACTGCTTCAAGATGAAGGGCCTCTGTCTTGACTCAGCATCCGTCTAGCGTCATCATGCTGACCCCCGCATACCCTCGGCGCGACACCGCAAGCCATCTCGAAATTATCAAAAGGGCCGAAACCCGCAGGAAAACGTCCAGCGAAGCGCCAACGAAAAAGAGGTGGGCGAAGATAATATCTTGTCTCCGTGATGGACGAGGGCCGAAAAAATCTGAGCTATATCGTCGCAGGAATGTTCCTAGTTCGGCGATTGGCGGGGCGGGATCGCCGACCATCTCTTCAGAACTTCAATCGAATGTAGTCCGGCCCGATTCTCGGTCTCCCATGCTTCCACAAGTTTAGTTGCAAAAGATCTTGAGCCGGACCGCAACCTGCGTGCAATGCGCCAAAAGACTTGAGAGCAAATGGACGACCTGACCCGTAACTGCGGTCCGCTTGTTTACGTCCTTGAGTTGTCCCAGAAGAGACGCTTTTTCCAGCGTCTGTCCGAGAACCAGCCACACCTCACGCTGTCCGGCAGGATGATCTAGGATTTCAGTTCGAATTCTAGTCCAAAGTGCTTCTCGTTCCGGCAGCACGTGAGGACCCCTGCGCCAACGGTGAATTCTCGTCCCTGACCATTTCGAGTCTTGATTCCAGCGGCTCAAATGTCTGGGTTTTGCTCCCGTGCGCGACAGCACACTGAGATTCTTGATGGCTTGGGACACTGCTTCATGTAGCGCCGATGCCGAGACCTTATGTTTTTTGCCATGCTTCGCGTGGATGAAAGCAATCTTGTGTTTTGCAAAATTGGCGGCTACAAAATCGGCCACCTCTGTCCCAAGATCATCACAAAACATGAATTCAGTGTCTGGGAATTCAGTGTTCATTAGGCCTGAAGTAGCTTGCGAATCGATGATCTGGAAGATACTGTGGTCATCCCAGTGAGTTTTTCGTTTGCCTGTCCTTCCTTTTTCGGACGTCGCCTCTTTCAGGTCTCTCCGTGGAGTAAGTATGGTTGCGAGACGTGACTCTGCATATGTGTAGTCGATCTTATAAAAAGCTTGCGATGTATAGAAAATATCCGACTCTTTCAGCGCAACTGCGAAAGCTTCGTCGTTGTTGTTGAGATATTTCCCAAGACCGATCCCCTCCTCCTTGCCACCGTCACTGACGACGATCTTTGTGTTTAGATCGGGACCACGGAGCCTAAAATGGGCACTGGCGGGCTCATATGAAAGTGTGCCTTCGACGGTCTTTTGTGATTTGCCCCCGGATCCCGGTTCACCATATCGAAGAGAGAAGTCGAAATTGAAAAATCCCTTCGGTGAATCTGCTGCCGGAATGAGTTCCACAATGGAGTCGACGAGTTCAATTTGATCTCCCGCCTCATCCTCAAGATCGACGTCTCCCTCGAACAGATTAAGGATGAGATAGCGCGGGACCACGGGGGATGGAGAGGGCACGGTTGACTGATAGCGCTTAAAGAACTCAGGCGGCTTTCTATCCGTGGCCGTAATGAACTCAGCCAGTTCTTTTGACCAATCGACGAATTCGTGCAAACTAAATGCCGATCGCTCGGTACTTCGAAGTTGCTCAGAAATTCGCCCTCGCTGAAACCCCAAATACTGTCGGCGAGCGAGTGAATGACTTTTCTCTGGGAGTACGGTGGCACGTGCGCTTCCGCAGACGAGAACACCGTCAGTAAGCTGTGCGGGCGTGTCCGAGAGATTATCCGCATAGATCAGGGATCTTCTTACAGTCGGACCCGTGGGCCACGGATTCGTCAGTGAAACTTCCTTCGGTACGGTTCTCTTGCCGAAAATTCGTCCAAGTTCATCAGGGTCAATTTTTCTCGTATGTTCTGAAAGATATTGGCTTGGATATTGCCCCTCCGTGTCGGTGATGAAGATCAAGTCCCCATGGAGAGCGGCTGCGAACGCCCCGAGACGGATTTCGTAGTGGGAATGTTCGATTAGCAATGGCGCGTTTCCGAAAATCGCATAGACCCAGAGTTTCGAAACACATGAGCCACTGACCGGGGCTCCATCTGGACCGAGGAGGATACAGTCTTCCAGTAGCAAGAAATCCGAGGTGAAGGAGGCGAACTCATCCCAGCGGAAGGTCTGCTTCAGACGCCTCACAACCGAGCTAGAATTCAGGAGAATCTGCTCAGGTAGACTTGGGCTGTTGACGTCAAATCTTTTGCGAAAGCGTCCTCCGAAATACTCCAGCTCCGGTTGCTCCATGAGAACCTTTTGCAGAAGTGCGCGATATCTCTCGGGATCCACGAAGTCAGGCTGAACTTCAAATTCCTTGTAGTTGTTCCAAGACTTCTCTACGGGCAAATCTTTGGAATACAAGACGAGTGCCTTGCCACTCCGCTTAGAGTCGGTCCGAAGGACTCGACCAATTTGTTGAATCAGCTTACGGTCATTGCCGTTGTGAGTCTCCGAGAACATGACCGTACACGTTGAGCGTCACGGTCGGAGAACTGTGCCTGAGTTGTTTCTGGACGTTGATGATTGATGCGCCAGATTCCAGCATGATGCTCCCCGCCGTGTGACGAATGGCATGGAACACTTTGCCCTTGGAATACATCTTCAACGATCTGAGTAATGGACGCAGAGCGTACTCACGAAGTTTGTTATCCGAGTAGGGACGGTCGTTGCGATTAGCGAACAGCAAACCAGTAGGATTCTTCCGGTAGTGTACGCTCTCCATGAACTCGTTGATGGCTTTCTCCAATTCAGCAGGCATGGCGACATCAGCAACAGATGCAATACTTTTTGGTGTGCCAAGTTTGCCGTTGTAAGCAGAATGCCGAACGTGGATGACTTTGTCCTCGAAATCCAGATCGTCCAGGCATAGGGCAAGAGCCTCATTGATACGCATCCCTGTCATAACGAGTACCAGCAGGATTGTTCGCAGAGGTTCAGGTGCAGCCTTTATGAGCTTCTTGATTTCCGCCACTTGGTAAAACTTCGGAGTAGCTTTCACTTTCTCAGGCAGCGACAGATCAGCGAGCTTGACGGTGGGTATTTCCGAGTGCCACTTGCGTGCATGACCGAGAATTCCAGTCAGCGTGACGAGGATATTCAGGACGGTCTTGCCAGAGCGACCAGGGGTTATATCGGCTACGAACCCTTGGATAATTTTCGCGTCCAGCTGCTTGACCGGAGTCGTCCCAAGCATCGGGACGATGTGAGCGTGTAAGTGAGATTCAGTAGTCCTACGACCACGAGGCTTCTGGTTCGGTGCTACCATCCGACGCCATTCTGAAATCACGTCGTTCAGAAGTAGCTCGGATTTCTCTATGAGCTTCGGTGCAGTGTTCGACTTGTTGATGGCGTCCAGGATTGGCTGGAGCGCTGCACGAGCAGCACGCTCGCTCATCCCTGGAAATGCCTTAGCTTTCTTTATCGACTTCTGCGAACCATCGTACAGAGTGACGTACTCACGCCACATGCCCGTTGGGACGCCATTGCGATTGACGATGGTGCCATGTTGGAATCGTCTACGCATGGCAGGCTTCCTGCCATGCGTTTGCTGCGTCGGAGTGACTGCCACATAAACCCTCGTTCCCTACAGAGGCGATACTAGGTGAAGCGAAGCAGGATGGCTCGAAACGCTGATACCCTAGCGAGTGACCAGTGCCTGGAATAGCGGCATCTGTAAGTGTAGGGTTTTTAGCGCCAGCTGGCAAGAGGTCACCAATTGGACGCCAAGTCACCAATTCGGAATTGGCGTAAGCCGTTATAAACAGAGGCTCTTGCTGGTTACGGATGCGTGTTCGAGTCCCACAGCCGGCACCATAAGATTGTGCATTACTGCGTGAAAAAAAACCGCTGCATCGCGAAACGCTGCGCGCGGCCCTCGCTTCAAATCCTCGAAATCAGCAGCAGCAACTATTGAGCCGCAGTTGAGTTCGGCGGCAGATGCTCCTCGAGATAGCGCAGCAGCAAACTGTAGAGATGCAGCGTGGTGCCGGAACCTTCGTTGATGGCGTGCGTGCGATTCGGGTACTCCATGAAGTCAACGGTCTTATCCAGCTCGATCAAACGATTGAGCAGCAGTTCGGTGCCGGCGTAATGCACGTTGTCGTCGCCGGAGCCGTGCACCACCAGCAAGTGACCGCGTAATCCTTCGGCGAAGTTGATGGCGGAACTGCTGCGATAGCCTTCGACGTTCTGCAGCGGCAAACCCATGTAGCGTTCCTGGTAGATCGTATCGTAGAGACGCAGATCTGGCACCGGCGCGACCGACATTCCCACCTGATACAGATCGGGGGAGCGGAACATCAGATTCAAAGTGCTGGAACCTCCGCCGCTCCAGCCCCACACGGCGACGCGCGACGAATCCGCAAAGGGATGTGAGTTCAGGAAAACTTTCAGCGCGGCGCTCTGGTCGTGAACAATTACGGGATGGATCGCGCCGTACACGACTTTTCGCCAGGCGCGTCCCTTCGGTGCAGGCGTACCGCGGTTGTCAAAGCTGACGACGATGTAGCCGGCCTGAGCGACGGCGCGACTGTAATCGTTGTTCCACGCGCCCCACTCGTCCAGCACGGTCTGCGCGGCAGGCTCTCCGTAAACGTAAACGAGCACGGGGTATTTCTTCGCGGGATCGAATTGAGGCGGCTTCAGCATCCAGGCGTCGAGCGTGGTTCCGTCCCCGATGTCCACCTTGAAGAATTCCGTGGGCGAAGCGAGCAGCGGAGCGGCATTGGCACGAAGCGCGGCGTTATCTTCCAGCACGCGCGCGGAGCGGTGCGCGGGCAGTTCTACGAGATCAGTTACAGGTGTGACGTCGGCACGCGAATAAGTGTGAAAAGCCCAATGCGCATCGGGCGATATATCGTAACGATGAGTTCCGGGTGAAGCAGCGGGACTGACGCGCTGGGCGTTTTGCGAACCATCGAGAGGCGCGCGGTAGAGATAACGCTGCGTGGCATTTTCCGGAGAGGCGATGAAATAAAACCAGCCACCTTTTTCGTCCACACCGCCCAATTCGATCACATCATATGCGCCGGGAGTGATCAGCTGGACGCGCTTTCCGTCGCGGGAGACAAGATAGGCGTGACGCCAACCGTCGCGCTCGCTCAGCCACAATAAGTCCTGGCCGTTGTGAACCAAATGAATTTCGTCCATCACGTCCACCCAGGCGGAATCCTGATCACGGAAAATCTGGCGGACAGCGCCGGTGGAGGCATCGGCGAGCAACACATCCTCGGTATTCTGCAAGCGATTCAAATGTTCGATCGCGATTTCGCTGGAATTTCCGGCCCACTCAAGGCGCGCAATGTAGTTGTCCCGCGGATCGCCGGGGACTTGCATCCACTGCGTGCCTCCGCCATCCACACTGACGACCCCGGCGCGAACAGTGGAATTGGCAGTGCCCGGGATCGGAATTGGAATGTTCAGAACCGTGGGATACACACCCAAACCGGGATAAGGAAACCCGGTGACAATTTCCTTGGGCGCGCCGAGGTTGTACAGCAGCTTGAAAATCCCCACGCCGCTCGTGTCGAATTGCCAGTAGGCGATGCGGCGGCCGTCAGGACTCCAGCGGAAGGCGTCGCGAACGTCCAACTCTTCTTCGTAAACCCAGTCGGAAGTACCGTTGATAATCGTCTGCGTGCCGTCGTGGGTGAGCTGAGTGATGCGTCCCGTGGAAATTTCCTCGACGTAAATATTATTGCCACGAACGTAGGCAACTTTGGAGCCATCTGGTGAGAACTTGGCGAACATCAGTGAAGACGCCGGAGCGTCGCCGCCAAGTTTACGCAGCGTGCCGGACTGCAGATCCAATACCCAATAGTCTCCGCGGGTGCGCAGCCGCCAGACTTGCGCGGAATTCGTGTAAAGCAGCAGGTGGGATTTGTCCTTGGACCACGCATAATTTTCGAAGGCGAGGGGAACTTTGTCGCCGGCGGGGATAAGCTTGGCGGCCGAAACGAGAACATCGCGTTTTCCGTTGGCGGTCTGGTAGCGCACGATATCCTGCGCGTCCTTCACGGCGGCCGACGGTTCAACGGTGGTGTAGAACGCTCCGTCGTCCAGCCAGCGCGCCGGGCCGAAATACTTGACCTCGAAATCCCCCGACGCATACATGCGATGCAGCAGTTGATCTGATTCTGGCGAAATCTGCGCGTGCAGCGGAATGCCGGCGAGGCACACGGCGAAGCAGAAAGCGAGTACCGAGAGAAATCGTGGCAACAAAATGCGCGCAGCTAAACTCGAGGGCCCTGGAACTTCGCGATTCATGCAGTCTCCCACGCAGCCTGGAGTGAACCAGCAACTTTTTCTGAAGCTATTCATCACAAAACTGATTTTGCATCAATGGAAGTTGCTTTCGTGAATTTCCCGGCCATTCGTCGGCTGAATAGGGCGAGCGTTCGTCGGATAATATTTTGCAAATGCCGCGATTTGCGCGGGAGAGGCTTCAATGGGTGTCTTCATGACGAACCACTTGACGCCCTCCTTACAGGGAGGAATAGTGAGCGAGCCATCGAACGTGTAATAGTTTTGATCCGCGGGCAAAAGATCGGCAGCGTTGATGACCACCTTCTTGTACTCCA
>Ga0210387_10002694_pt1 | contig 13620 bp, 13 predicted proteins | sample IncBWC7OmetaG_FD_160108 | JGI IMG/M metagenome (GOLD analysis project Ga0210387, IMG submission 160108) | Forest soil microbial communities from Barre Woods Harvard Forest LTER site, Petersham, Massachusetts, United States - Inc-BW-C-7-O ...
GGCGTGCTGCGGCACGAGTGGCGCAAAGTGAAGGTCAAGGATCATGCCGAGGCGGTATTGGCGGCGGTGAAGGCACTGTGACCGGCAACGTGCGGCCTTTGGGGGCCGCTGTATTGAAGAGCCGTCAAGGCAAGGCTGAGCGTCGAATATTCGTGCTCGACACGAATGTCTTGATGCACGATCCCACCGCCATCTTCCGCTTCGAAGAGCACGATATTTACATTCCGATGACGGTGCTCGAGGAACTCGATGCGGGCAAAAAAGGCTTGTCGGAGCCGGCACGCAATGTGCGTCAGGTCAGCCGCTTTCTGGACGAACTGATGCAGGGCGCGACCAAGAAACAGATCGACCGCGGCCTCGCCTTACCGACGGCAGTACCGATCAATCATGGCAAGCGGCCTCCCGGCGGGCGGCTGTTCTTCCAGACTCAGCTGCTCGAATCGGTGCTACCGGATAGCCTGCCCGGCCACGGCGCCGACAATGCAATCCTGGCCAATACGCTGGCCCTGCAGCAGAAATTTCGCACGGCGCGAGTCACGTTGGTCTCGAAGGACATCAACTTACGCATCAAAGCGGCAATCCTCGGCGTGCACGCCGAAGATTATTCCAGCGACAAAACCATCGAAGATGCGGACTTGTTGGTCAGCGGCGTTCAGCAGCTGCCGCAGAATTTCTGGGAAAAGCACGGCAAGGGTATGGAGTCCTGGCAGCAGCAGAGCCGAACCTACTATCGGGTGCGCGGCCCGCTGGTGCGCGAGTGGAAGACCAATCAATTCGTTTATGACCCGGGCGCCAATGGCGTGGAAGCCATTGTGCGCAAGCTCGAGTCCGATTCGGCGATTCTGGAGCTGACCACCGACTATCGAACCGAACGCAATAATGTGTGGGGCGTTACAGCGCGCAACCGCGAGCAGAATCTCGCATTGAATCTGCTGATGGATCCGGAAATCGACTTCGTGACGGTGTTGGGTCCCGCCGGCACCGGTAAGACCTTGCTGACCCTCGCGGCGGGCCTGGCGCAAACGCTGGATCACAATCGATTCAGCGAAATCATCATGACGCGCGTCACCATCCCTCTCGGCGAGGACATCGGCTTTCTGCCCGGGACTGAAGAGGAGAAAATGGAGCCCTGGATGGGAGCGCTGATGGACAACCTGGAAGTCCTGACGCAGAGCCAGCCCGGCGGCACTTGGGGTCGCGGCGCCACAAACGATTTGCTACGGCACCGCATCAAGATTCGATCATTGAACTTTATGCGCGGCCGTACGTTTCTAAACCGCTTTATAATCATCGACGAAGCCCAGAATCTGACTCCCAAGCAAATGAAGGCGCTGGTCACCCGCGCCGGACCCGGCACCAAAATGGTCTGTTTGGGCAATATCGCGCAGATTGACACGCCCTACCTCACTGAGACCACGACTGGGCTCACCTACGTGGTAAACCGATTTCACGGCTGGGCGTTTTCGGGACATATCACGCTGGTGCGGGGCGAACGCTCGCGTTTGGCGGACTACGCCTCCGAAGTTCTTTGATTTCGCTTCAGTTTTGAGCGAACTTTGGTTTGCGCCTACACTCCAAGGTCCTAGCCATGTCAGCTTTAAAATCCATAACCGCATTTCTGGCCGCCGCCGCAGTCGGCCTGAGTGTGAGCGTGGGCTATGCGCAGGGTGTCGCTCAATCCAGCAAGCTCACCAACCAAGATTTGCCCGAATTGGGCAGTCCCGCGAACGCGGCAATTTCCATCGACGATGAATATCACGCCGGTCTGGGCTTCGTTAACGAGATACGCAAGGAAGGCCTCATTCTCACCGACCCCGAAGTCCAACAATATGCGCAGGAAATCGGCCATAGCCTCTCGAGCCAGGCGGAGGAAGGCCAACACCAGTTCTATTACTTCGTCATCCGCGAGCCGTCGGTCAACGCCTTTGCGATTCCCGGCGGTTTCGTAGCGATTCACAGCGGACTGTTCGCGGCCGTGCGCAACGAGAACGAATTGGCGGGTGTGCTGGGGCACGAAACCGCGCACGTCACGCAGCGCCACCTCGTGCGGCAGCTCATCGACCAACAGCACGAAGGGCTCCTGGCCTCCGCCGCCATGCTGGCGGCCATCCTGCTCGGCGCGACGGCGGGCCGCGGCTCGCCCGATGCGATCGAGGGCGCCGTTCTGGCGGGCCAGAGCGCCATGATTCAGCATCAAATCAACTACACCCGCAGCAACGAGTTCGAAGCGGATCGTATCGGCATCACGACCATGGCGAACGCGGGCTACGATCCGTTGGGAATGGCCAGCTTCTTCGATTACATGGGCCGCAGCGGGCCCGAACCGAGCCGCGTCAACGCGGTGCAATTCCTCATCGATCACCCGATCTTTTCAGATCGCGTCGCCGAGGCGCAGGATCGCGCGAACCAGATCGGCCGCATCCATCACGAAGACTCGTTGGGGTTCCTGCTCATCCGCGAGCGGCTCAGATCCGTCGCCGCGGATCCACGCGTGGCGCGCCAATACTACGCGGACCTGCTCAAGAACGGCGGCGGCAAAACCATTCATGAGCGCTACGGCAGGGATGTCGCAGACATCGAGATAAAAAACCCGGTGCCTGCCATCGCCGATTTGCAGGAGCTGGTGCGTGAATATCCCAAAGTCACGCAATTCTACGGTGCGCTCGGGCAGGCATATCTGGCGAATAATCAGTTCAAAGAATCGACCGTAATTCTCGAGCAAGCGATGACTTTGTTCCCGCGCAACGTTCCGATCACGATTCGCCTGGCGGAGTCGTTGATGCATTCCGGCGACAACAAGCGCGCCCATCTCGTGCTCCTGGATTTGTTCAACACCGTCGAGCCCACGCCGGATCAGACCCGGCTCATCGCGAAGGCCGCGAGCACGGCCGGCGACTACGCCGACTCCTATAGCTATATGGCGGAGTTTTATTTGATGACCGGCAATCTCAACATGGCGGCCAATCAATTGCAGCTTGCACTGACCTTGCCGGGGCTCGATGCCGTGCAACGTGCGCGCTACAGCGCGCGCCTCGAGGAAGTGCGCGCGGCCATGCCGAAGAAGAACAAAAATACCGTTGCCGATGACCGCCGCGTCAATAGCGGCGGATAGCCATCCCCCACCGCCAACCCCGCGCACGCTTGCAACTTGGTGTATCTTTGGCTTAGGACCAAAGAGACCCGGGAGAGATTCAACATGTGGAGAGTAACGCACGTGCGCGCACTACTTTGCGCCGCAGTGGCTATCGTCCTGGCAGGATGCGTCACGCTGCCGCCCAACAGCAAGCCTGCTCCCCAAGATCCGTGGGAATCCTGGAATCGCGGCGTCTACAAGGTCAACGACAAGCTCGATCGCGCCATCGCCAAGCCCATTGCACGCACCTACGTGCGCGCAGTACCGGCGCCGGCGCGCACCGGCGTCAGCAATTTTCTTTCGAACCTACACACCACGACAGTGATGGTCAACGATTTGTTGCAAGGGAAGTTCCTTGCGGCCGGCAATGACTTGGCGCGCCTGGTCGTCAATACCACGGTGGGCGTCGGGGGCCTGCTAGACCCGGCGACGCAGATGGGCTTGGACAAGAACGACGAAGATTTTGGCCAGACACTGGGCCACTGGGGCGTGCCGCCCGGGCCGTTTGTAGAGGTGCCATTTTTCGGCCCCTCGGATACACGGGACGGACCCGGCCGCATCGTGGATATATTCACCGGGCCCACGCATTACATCAGCAACGACTGGGTGTCATACAGCATCTATGGGGTCGGCTTGGTCGACGCAAGGGCCGGCCTGTTGCCGCTCGATGAAACTCTGCAAAAGGTCTTCGATCCCTATGCCTTCGTTCGCGATGCCTACTTGCAGCGGCGCGCCTACCTCGTGTCGGACGGCAAAGTGAAGGATGAAGTGTTGGTCGATCCCGGCGCCGACGACACGGATACGGCCGCACCCACGCCGCCGCCGCAAACCCCGCCGACTCCGCAGGTACCACCGCCGCCGTAGTCCGCGAGAATGCCCCAATCCAAGGTGCCACGGCGGCTTTGCCGTTAATTCGGCGGGTTGTTCGCCTTGAGAAAGTCCGCGGTGGCTTGCAGCATTTGCAGGCGAGTTTCACCGTGCGACAGCCAATGATCTTCGTGCTTCATGGTCACCAACGTCACAGACTTTCCGGCGCGCCGCAAGGCGCTCAGCATGACATCGCTTTGTTCGAAAGGCACCACGGTATCATCGCGGCCGTGGATCAGAAGCACGGGAACCGTCACGCCGGCCACGTGCTCAATCGGTGAAATGGCGATGAGCGCCGGATCGTTTTGATCCGCTGTCCCCATGAAGCGGTCCCAATAGCGCTGAGACCAGCCCGCTTGGTTGGCGATGGTCCATTTGCGAAAGCGGCGCAAGTCCGATAGTCCGGCGACCGACACAGCGCAACGATACACGCCCGACTCGATGGTAACGCCGGCGAGCGCCGCGTAGCCGCCATAGCTGGCCCCTACTATGCAGACCCGCTTCGGGTCGATGATGCCTTGGTGCGCCAGGTAGCGCACGCCATCGGACAAGTCGGATTGCATCTTGCGGCCCCACTCGCCAAAGCCCGCCTGCAGGAATTTCGAATCCAGAACCGAGCCCCGGAAATTCGGCTGCAGCACTGCGTAGCCTTGCGCGGCCAGTGCCTGCGACCACCAGTCGAAGTCCAGCGTGTCGGCCGCGGCAGGGCCGCCATGCGGCAGGACAATGAGCGGCAGATCCTTTCCGGGGCCGGCCGGCAGAGTCAGAAATGCCGGGATGGTGAGGCCGTCCGCAGCCGGATAGCTGATGGCCTTCATTTCCGCAGGCGCAGCGACCTGTTCATAGACCCGCCCCAGAATCGTCGCGTGATGGCTATACCAATCGTACAGCGCGTAAACGTAACCGTCCTTGGGGCCGAATACTTTCAACACGAGTCTTGAGAAATCGTCCGAGTGAGACTCAAGTTCCACGCGTTCGTCAGGGAATGCGCGCAGCACGGCGTTCCAGTGCGCCTGCAACTCGTTATCGAAAAATACGTACCCGCTGCTGCCTACCTCTGGAATGCCGCCGAGGATTCGCCCGGTCTTGCGATCTTCGATCACCCTGGAAAACGCGGCGCCTTTCCCGAGCGGTGGACCCCAGGTGTTGTCCGACAGATTCAGCGGCCGCCATTGCGGATCGCCATTAACCAGGAATCGCACAATTATGCCGCTGCCGTCGGCGTTGAAGCCGACCATGTAGGGCGTGTCGATTGCCGCGGTTCCCGATGCCACCGAGGTCCAATGACCGTTCTTACGGGTCTTGATTTCCCAAAGTTTTTTGACGTCTTGATAGCTGAATTGAGCTGCGATATTTCCCGATTCGTCCATCAACCAATCGGTGCTTGGGTCCGATGCCTCATCGACAAGCCGCACCCTGCGATCCGGATAAGTAAATGCAAACAGACATGGAACCGTTCTATCGTGCACACAGTATCCGCGTGTGTATAGCGTCGAGTGGCCGGACACATCGCGCAGCGATGTATCGCCGGTAATCACATTGAAGGTTCGTTCCTTGGGCACCTCAAATGACAGCGCACTAGCCTTCTGCTTGCTGACACTAAGGTTCACGAGTTGAAACCACTCGCGCGTCGCTCCGGTGAAACCAAAGGGGGGCGGGCTGGTGCTGGACACGGTGCACAGCAGATTGTCGTCATCGACCCACGCAATGTGTCGCAGCTTGGCATCGCCGACACGCACCCCGCCCAGGATCTCAGGCTTGGTCAGCGGAGCAACGACGAGATTCCGACTCTCGCCGCTGGTCCTGACAAATGCAATCTTGGTGCCGTCGGGAGAAATGGCCACATCCTCCAGGCTCGGGAGCCGGCCGAACGCTGCGAGCGGGTTAGCATCAGCTGCGATAGCCGGGCGCCCGCCGACAAGCCAGGCAGCGGCGGCCGTGCAGGCCGTAACTGCAGCAATGAACGTACCCGCTTGATGTTTCTTTGTTCTTTCCATCCCTGGCCGCCTCTTCGGGCTTTCCTCAGCCGAACTATGCTATCCCGCCGTCAGCAATTCTTCCACATCGCTCAATCGCGCGAGTTGATGCAGCTGCACTGGAATGTTTTCGTAGCGCAGGTTCTTATGCTCGGCCCTCGCGATGCTCAGCCATTCAATCAGCAGGGCGAGGCCGGAACTGTCGCTGTCCTTGACCCCGGACAGGTCGATGACGGCGGCATGGCCATTGGCAATGGCTTCACTCCCGGTCCGCAGCAGCTTGGTGACCGTGGTGAAGTGCAGCACTCCATTCACGCGTGCGCGCTCGCCCTCCTCCGGGACGAAATCGGCGGTCATCACCCCGCTGGTGTTCAATGGGGGACCGCCGCACTGGCCGGCCCCACGCGGCCTTCCTTCTCCAAGCGGTTAATGACATCGTCCAGCCCCTTCTGCTGGATCTCCGATGCGAAATCGGTGCGGAAGCTCTTAACGTAGGAGATGCCTTCGATCACCACATCCCACGCCTTCCAGCCGTCGGGTGTTTTGCGCAGACTGAAATTCACCGGGACCTTGTCGCCTGTGGATTTCTTTACCTCGGTGCGTACCGTCGCGCTGGTGTCGCCCGGGTCGCCCTTGTAGGGCAGAACGACGAATCGATCGCCGGTGAAATCGATCAGTGCCGCGCCATAATTTCGCAGCAGCGAGTGATAGAAGGCGTCGACAAATCGTTTGCGCTGCTCGGGAGTTGCGGTCTTCCAGTATTGCCCAAGAACCAACCGGGCCGAGTATTCAGTGTCGAAATTCGGCAGCAGCACATTGCCTACCAGCGCGTCGAGCTTCGCCGGGTCGGCCCTGTACATGGCGCGATTCGCGTCCAACTCCTGCAGCATGCGCTTGGCTGAATTTTCCACGAGCTGCTGCGGGGTCAGCGTATTCGCACCCGGCGCCGGAGCGTCTGCGGCGTGGGCGCCAATCGCCAGCATCGATATCAGAAAGGCGCCGATTGCAAATCTGCTCATTTCGTTTTCTCCTTCGGCTTCGTATCCGCGTTCGATTTCGTATCCGCGGGCGTGGCGGCGGCACTCTGCTCATCCGCCTTGGACTTGGTGAAGTTTGCAAGGACCTGGCCGATCAGATTTTCCAGCACGAACGCCGATTGCGTAAAGTCTATATGATCCTTGTCCTTAAGATACGTATCGGCGCCGCCCGCGGTGAGTCCGATGAATTTGCCGCCCAACAACCCTTGCGTATAAATGCTGGCATCGCTGTCGGTCGGAATTTTGTTGTAGCGCTCGTTCAAACGCAGCTGCACAACCGCCTTGTATTCGTTGGAATCGAATTCGATCTTGACCACGCGCCCGATTTCAACACCGGACATGGACACCGGCGCGCCCACTTTCAGATCCCCGATGTTGTCGAACTTTGCCGTAATTTCGTAGTGCGGCGGACCAAACCAGGACAAGCCGCGGCTGGTGGTCTGAGTGGTGAGAAAAAACAGCGCCGCGAAGCCCAGCAGTACAAACGAGCCGGTGCCTAGATTCAAGGTGCGTGACTTGCGCATTGGAAACTCCCTACAAAAACGCCGCGGTAATCAAATAGTCGAGGAACAGAATCACCACGGCAGAGGTGACGACCGTGCGCGTGGTGGCTCTACCGACGCCCTCCGCAGTGGGCGTCGCATAATATCCCTGATAAACGGCGATGAGACTGCAGGCAACGCCGAAGACAATGCTCTTGACGATGCCCTCGGTGATGTCCGAGAGGCCGACGGCGGCGCGCATTTGCGACCAAAAGCTGCCCGAGTCGACTCCCATGATCTGCACGCCGACCAGCTGCGCGCCATAGATGCCGATCACGCTGAAAATCGCGGCAAGCAGCGGCATGGAAATGACACCGCCCAAGAATCGCGGCACCACCACACGCTGAATAGGATCGACCGCCATCATTTCCATCGCCGAGATCTGGTCGGTCGCGCGCATCAATCCGAGTTCGGAGGCCAACGCCGTGCCCGCGCGACCGGCGAACAGCAGCGCGGTCACGACAGGCCCCAGTTCCTTGACCAGGCCGATGGTGGCGGCGGTGCCCAATGCCTCTTCCGAGCCGAAGCGCTGCAATAGCTGGAAGCCCTGCAAGCCCAGCACCATGCCGACGAACAGGCCGGAGAGCATGATAATGACCAGCGAAAATGCGCCGGAGTTGAAAATCTGTTGCGAGATCAAGCTGAATCGGAGCAGAGACTGCGGGGTATTGACCAGGAGGCGAAACAGGAAATGAACGACGGAGCCCAGGCCTTCCAGGGCGTCGGTAAAGCTTTCCCAGAGTTCTTTGAACATGCTCAAGGAACCTCTTTGCGGGAAAGCAGTTCGTCGAAATAATCCGGCGCCGGAAAGTGAAATGGCACCGGACCGTCCGCCAGACCGCCTATGAACTGCTTCACGATCTCGGTCGGGTTGGTCTTGAGTTCCTGCGGTGTGCCGTTGGCGACCACCTTGCCGCCCGATAACAGGAACACCTGATCCGCGACCGTGGAAATTTCCGACACATCGTGCGACACCACGATGCTGGTGATGCCGAGCGTGTCGTTCAAGCGGCGAATCAGCCGCAAAATGACCCCGAGCGAAATGGGATCCAATCCGACGAAGGGTTCGTCGTAAATCAAGAGCTCCGGGTCCATGACGATGGCGCGTGCGAGCGCCACACGCCGGCTCATCCCGCCGGAGAGTTCGGCCGGCATCAATTCCGCCGCGCCGCGCAAGCCCACTGCCTGCAATTTGGTGAGAACCAATTGCCGGATCAGCCGCTCGGTAAGGTCGGTGTGCTCGCGCAACGGAAAAGCGACATTTTCGAACACGCTCAAGTCCGTCAACAGCGCGCCGTTCTGGAACAGCATTCCCATCCGCCGGCGCAGTACATACAAATTCGTACGCGAGATGGCCCTTAAGTTTTCGCCCGCCACGTCAATGGCGCCGCCGTCTGCGATCACTTGTCCGGTGATCAGCCGCAGCAAAGTTGTTTTCCCGGTGCCGCTCGGGCCCATGACCGCTGTGATCTTGCCGCGCGGGATCTGGATATCGAGACCCGCAAATATGGGGCGCCCGCCTACCGCGTAATCGAGATTGCGGATATCAACGATGGGGGTGGCTTGGTTCAATGGTTCGTTACACAGCCGCGCCGGAGAGGCGCGGCTTGTGGGCGGCGCTTAAGCCGCGGCTGATTCCAAAGCGGCACTGTACTGACCCACCGCGGCCAAGCCGTTGAGCTTGGCTCGCTTCGCCAGGGCCTTCTGGCCGCCGGCAAATCCGCTCTCTTTACCCGCCCACGCATTCAGCGCGTCCTCTTGCAGAGCGCGTCCGTAGCTGAAGGTCAATGCCCACGGCAATGGTCCTGCTGCGTGCATCAGGTTCAAGTGCAAGGTGGCGTCGGTTGGACTCTGCCCGCCGGACAAGAATGCAATTCCCGGCACCGCCGCCGGCACTTGTCGCTTCAGCGTTCGAATGGTCGCTTCCGCGATGCGTTCGGGCGTTGCCTGATCCGCGCATTTCTTGCCGGGAATCACCATGTTTGGTTTCAGGATCATGCCTTCCAAAACGATTCGCGCCGCGAACAAGTGACTGAACACGCTGTCCAGCACGATATTCGTGACTTCTTCGCAGCGCTCCAGGGGATGCGCGCCGTCCATGAGCACCTCGGGCTCGACGATGGGTACAATCCCCGCTTCTTGCGCCAAAGCGGCGTATCGCGCCAGGCATTCAGCGTTGGCGTCGATGGCATAGCGGGTCGGAATCGTGGAATCGATATTGATGACCGCACGCCACTTGGCAAAACGCGCGCCCAGCTTGTGGTATTCGGCAAAGCGCTCACGCAAGCCATCGAGGCCTTCCGTGATCGTCTCGCCCGGAAATCCCGGTAATGCCTTGGCGCCTAAATCGACCTTGATGCCGGGGATCATCCCCGCCTTGGCGAGATAGGTGGGAAACGGAACCCCATCCTTGGTCTTTTGGCGGATCGTCTCGTCATACATGATGACGCCGCTGATGTAGTCTTTTGCGCCCGGCGCGGTGAAGAGCATCTCGCGGTAGGCGCGCCGATTCTCCTCGGTTGACTCCAACTTGATGGTGTCAAAGCGTTTTTTGATGGTGCTGGTGCTTTCGTCGGCAGCCAAAATCCCGCGATTTTTAGCAACCATGCCGCGCGCAATGGCGTTGAGCTCTCCAATGTTCATGTCGTACGCATCTCACTGATATTGGTTGTTAAGTTAAGCCAAGGATAACAAACCTGGCTCGAGTCCGCCCTCCGGGTGGAACTAAGAGTCAAATAGGACTAAAATAGTCCCACATGAATCTCCTGCCTGGAGGATCCCCTTAATGCTGCGTATGGGAAAAATGACCGACTACGCCACCGTGGTTCTGGCGAGTTTAGCGCAAGAGCCCGCGGTACATCGGGCCGCGACTGAATTGGCTGAGCGCACACGCTTGAGCCGCCCTACGGTCAGCAAGGTCCTAAAGGGCCTGCAGCGCGCCGGCATGGTGATTTCCTCGCGAGGTGCTCAGGGCGGTTACCGCCTGGCGCGGCCTCCCGAGGAGATTACGGCGGCGCAAATTCTCGATGTTTTCGAAGGGCCCATCGCCATCACCGAGTGCAGCGGTGCTTCCAGCCAATGCGGAATCGAGCGGCAGTGCCGGGTGGGCGGCGCGTGGCAGCGGGTCAATGCGGCTATTCGCCGTGCATTGGAGGATGTCACGCTGCATCAATTGGCGGGCCTCGATGCCACCGGGGTTCGCATTGCGGACCTCGCCTCCGAAATGCACGTGAATACGTGAAAAACGTCCCCACTAACCTGGAATATCGTGGCTAGCAAATCTCAAGAAGTCGAAGCCCTCGTCGGCCAGAAATACCGTCACGGCTTCATCACCGACATCGAATCCGACAGCTTGCCGCCCGGACTCGATGAGGACGTCGTGGCCGCGATTTCTAAAAAGAAACACGAGCCCGAGTTCCTGCTCAAATGGCGACTGAAGGCATTTCGGCACTGGCTGACGATGAAAGAGCCCACCTGGGCGCATGTGCACTACAAGCCGATCGACTACCAGGACATCTCGTACTACTCCGCACCGCGCGCACCGGCCAATGCGCCGAAGAGCTTGGATGAGGTGGATCCGAAGCTGCTCGCCACCTACGAGAAATTGGGCATCCCCCTGCATGAGCGCGCCCGACTGGCGGGCGTGGCGGTCGACGCGGTGTTCGACAGCGTTTCAGTGGCAACCACTTTCAAGGAAAAACTCGGCAAGGCCGGCGTCATCTTCTGCTCGTTCTCCGATGCGGTGCGCAATCACCCCGAACTGGTCGAGCGCTATCTCGGCACGGTCGTGCCGACAGGCGACAATTTCTTTGCCGCGCTGAACTCCGCGGTGTTCTCGGACGGATCGTTCGTCTATGTGCCGCCCGGCGTGCGCTGCCCGATGGAACTGTCGACTTATTTTCGCATCAACGCGGCGAAGACCGGACAGTTTGAACGAACTCTGATCATTGCCGCCGAGGGCGCGTCGGTCAGCTACCTGGAAGGCTGCACCGCACCGATGCGCGATGAGAACCAACTGCACGCCGCCGTGGTGGAACTGGTGGCACTCGATGATGCGCAGATCAAGTACTCGACCGTGCAGAATTGGTATCCGGGCGATGAGAACGGCTTGGGCGGCATTTACAACTTCGTCACTAAACGCGGCGAGTGCCGCGGCCGCAACTCCAAGATCTCCTGGACGCAGGTCGAGACCGGATCCGCGATCACGTGGAAATATCCGAGCTGTGTGCTCAAGGGCGAGAACTCCATCGGCGAATTTTATTCGGTGGCGGTGGCGAACAATTATCAGCAGGCCGACACCGGCACAAAGATGATTCACATTGGGAAAAACACCAAGAGCACCATCGTGTCGAAAGGCATCTCCGCCGGCCATGCGGAAAATACCTATCGCGGCCTGGTGAAAATTCTGCCCAGCGCGAGCGGCGCCCGCAACTTCACGCAGTGCGACTCCTTGCTGATGGGCCCGAAGTGCGCGGCGCACACCTTTCCCTACATGGAAGTCAAAAATCCGACAGCGACCGTCGAGCACGAGGCCAGCACCTCAAAAATTGGTGAGGACCAGCTGTTCTATTGCCTGCAGCGGGGAATTTCCGCCGAGGACGCGGTCAATATGATTGTCAGCGGCTTCTGCAAAGTGGTGTTCAAGGAGCTGCCGATGGAATTCGCCGTCGAGGCGCAAAATCTGCTGAGTGTGAGTTTGGAAGGAGCCGTCGGTTAAGACGGTTGAAGAGAGAACTATCTTGCTTGAAATCTCCGATCTAGCGGCCCGCGTTGCGGGCAAAGAAATACTGAACGGCGTCAATCTCACGGTGAACGCCGGCGAGGTGCACGCCATCATGGGGCCGAACGGCTCCGGCAAGAGCACGCTCGCCCAGGTGCTTGCCGGGCGCGAGGACTACGAAGTGACGCGCGGCTCGGTGACCTTCGAGGGTCACGACCTTTTGGCGATGCGCGCTGAGGAGCGCGCACGCGCCGGCCTATTCCTCGGATTCCAATACCCGGTAGAAATCCCCGGGGTCAACAATGTGTACTTGTTGAAGGCGGCGCTCAATGCCAAGCGCAAGGCCGCCGGCGAGCCCGAGGTCGATGCCTATGATTTCCTGGCCCTGATTCGCCAGAAAATGAAATTCATGCAGATGAGCGAAACCTTCCTGACGCGCGGCGTGAATGAAGGCTTTTCCGGCGGCGAAAAGAAGCGCAATGAGGTCCTGCAGATGCTGGTGCTGGAACCGAAACTGGCGATTCTCGATGAGACGGATTCGGGGCTGGATATCGATGCGCTCAAGGTCGTCTCGCAGGGCGTGAACAGCTTGCGTGACCCCGAGCGCGCGGTCGTGCTGGTGACGCACTATCAGCGCCTCTTGGACTATGTCATTCCCGATTACGTGCACGTTTTATCCGGCGGCCGCATCGTGAAGTCCGGCGACAAGTCCCTCGCACAAGAACTCGAGCGCCGCGGCTATGACTGGGTCATGGGAACGCAGGTCGCATGAGCGCCGCTCTGCGCTCCTTCGAAACGCAATGGCGTGCGCGCACGCCCGATGCGTTGCAGCCGATTCGCGAAGCTGCCATGCAGCGCTTCCTGAAGCTGGGCCTGCCCTCACTGCGCGACGAAACCTGGCGCTATACGGACCTGCGCAGTCTTGCCGCGCAGAGTTACGGGGAAGCCGGCTGCGCCGCCGCTGAATCCGATGCGGATGCGGATGCTGATGCTGATGGTCGCGCAGGAGCAGAGAGCAGCCATGCGGCGCTCACGCTGGTTGACCCTGCGCAACACGCGGCCACTCTAACGATGCGCAACGGCTGCCCGCTCTTGAGTGCCGATTTACCGGTGATAAACGGTATTGAAATCAATAGCATAAAAGATCTATATAAACAAGATTCGAATTACCTGCGGCGTTTTTTTGATTCTGCCTCGGACGCCGATCAGCGCCGCTGGGTGTTGCTCAATACAGCGTTATTCATCGACGGCTTGTATTTAAAAATCACCAAGCCGGTAGCCACGCCGATTGTGATTCGGCACCTGTCCACGGGAGATGCCGCACAGGCCGCGCACCCACGGATCA
>Ga0210387_10002696_pt1 | contig 13618 bp, 19 predicted proteins | sample IncBWC7OmetaG_FD_160108 | JGI IMG/M metagenome (GOLD analysis project Ga0210387, IMG submission 160108) | Forest soil microbial communities from Barre Woods Harvard Forest LTER site, Petersham, Massachusetts, United States - Inc-BW-C-7-O ...
AACGCGCCGAAGACGCATTGCGCAGAATTCAGGCTACCTATCTCGCAGAGGCGCAAAAGCTCAGCCTCACAGGAAGTTTCGGATGGGACATCAGAAGCGGTGAGGTGCACTGGTCAAATCAGACATACCAGATCTTTGGGTACGAGCCAGGGGTGGTTCCTACCCTCGAGGTGTTATTGCAGCGCGTACACCCAGACGATCTGCTGCGCGTGCGGCAAACAATCGAACAGATGACCGGCGGCGCAAAAGATGTCGACTTTGAGCACCGACTTCTGATGCCCGACGGGGCAGTCAAATTTCTGCGCGTCGTGGTACACGCTTCGGCCGAGGAAACGAACCACCAGCAATACATTGGCGCGATAATGGACATCACCGCAGCGAGGAAGGCGGAAGCCCGGCTGCACGACGCCCAGAACGAATTGGCCCGTGTCACGCGCGCGACCACGCTGGGAGAACTGGGCGCGTCGATTGTCCACGAGGTGAACCAGCCGCTGACGGCGGTCGTCACTGACAGCGGCGCCGCGCTGCGCTGGCTCGACCGGCAGCCTCCGGACATCTTCGAGGCAAAGACATCCCTCGAGTCCGTCATTGCCAACGGTCTACGGGCAGCGCAGATCATCCGGCGGATTCGTTCGCTGACGACAAAAGGGATCGCGCAGAGCGCGCCGCTTCAACTCAACGACGTCGTGAACGATGTGATTTCGCTGACGCAGCGTGAGGTTGCAAACCATCACGTGTCGATGTGTGTCAGCCTCACTCCGTCGCTGCCGCCGCTGCTCGGCGACCGGGTGCAGTTGCAGCAGGTACTGATCAATCTAGTCGTGAACGGCATGCAGTCGATGGATGCCAATAGCAACCGACCGCGAGTGCTATCGATAGAGTCGCTACTGGACGACAGCGGATACGTTACGATTGCAGTACGAGACTCTGGAGCGGGAATCAGTCCGGAAATCGAGGGCCGATTGTTTGAAGCGTTTTTCAGTACGAAGTCGCAAGGCATGGGCATGGGGCTGTCAATCTCCCGCTCGATCATCGAAGCTCACGGCGGAAAGATCTCGGCGTTCAACAATGAAGGGCACGGTGCAACATTCCAGTGCACGCTCCCGCCCATTGGCGCGGCTAAGGTATCGCAAGCATCAAGTGCGCACTCGGGCTACTGAACTGACGTAAGCCCCACGATTCCCGGGGCGATTCAACTCGCGTGAGCCCGGCTACGGACGCGGGGTTGTTCTCCTCCGCGCCACCACCCCTAAGCTATGCCCGTCAAACCTGCGCGAGACCGCCATCCACGAACAGTTCAATTCCCGCTACTTAGCTGCTGTCATCCGACGCGAGGAACAACGCTGCAGCCGCCAGTTCCTCTGGTCGTCCAACGCGGCCTAACGGCGTGGCAGCCGCGAACTTTGCGCGCAACTCGTCGGCTTCGGTTGGCGTTTTGACCTGACTTTCGATGATTGGCGTATCTATCGCACCTGGGCTGATTGCGTTGACGCGGATATTGCGCCCCTTCAACTCGATGGTCCACGTTCGGGCAAGCGAGCGAACGGCGGCCTTTGCCGCGCTATATGTGTCGTGTGCATGGAGTCCCATGACGCCCGCGACGGAACTCGTGAGAATGATGCTGCTGGCGTCGCGCAACAGTGGAAGCGCCTTCTGCACCGTGAAGATCAGACCGCGCACGTTAACGTCGAAGGTTTTGTCGTAGTGCTCGGGGGTGATCTGGTCGAGCGTCTTGTGCTCGATCGACCCAGAGTTGGCGAAGAGCACGTCAATATGTTCGCGTTCATGCCGGACGATGGAGTACAGATGATCGAGTTCGTCGAGGTCCGTTACGTCCGCCTTCACGCCGGTCACGTTCCGGCCGATGAAGGCGACTGCACGGTCGAGTTCCGCCTGACGCCGGGTTGCAATGAAGACGTATGCGCCTTCTTCGACGAACCGCTTGGCCGTTGCCAATCCGATGCCGCTGTTTCCGCCGGTGATGACCGCCGTCTTATTGAGCAGCCTGTTCATAATATGTTCCTCGATGTTGGGTGGTTAGAGTTGAATGAAGCCCCACTCGCCGTTGGCACGGACGGCAGGCATTGCGTCAGGAAGGTTGGGACCGTGCCGGCACGAAGGGGCGTCGCGGACGGTCCGCCCTGTGGGCGGGCGGCGCGTCACCGGGTCAAAGCGGCTCCCTCAATCAAAACGGAGCCTTGCCGATGGATGCAACGCCGTCTATGTACAGTGTCTGACCGGTGATGAAACCAGCGTCTTCAGAGAGCAGGAATGAAATCGCTGCCGCAATTTCATCGGGCTTTCCAAAGCGTTTCATTGGCACCGTTGCGAGGTATCGTGGTTCGCCTTCGCTTCCCGGCGCGTTGTTGGCCGGGAACAGTTCGGTTTCTGTAGACCCAGGTGCGACTGCAATGACCGTGATGCCAGTGTCAGCCAATTCGAGTGCCCACGAGCGTGCGAAGCTCACGAGGGCAGCCTTTGCGGCTGCATACGCGGTACGCTGAGTGATGCCGAGTATGGTTAGGCTGGAGATATTGACAATGCGTCCCCAAGCGGCGTTCGTGCATGCCGGGTAGCAGCGCTTGAGCGGTTTGCACGGCTGGGTGCAGGTTGAGCGTAAAGTATGGCTACTTTCGCGCCAGCAGTGCCGCTCGTGCTTGCATCCTGAGGGAACCTGATTCGGATTGACGTCGAACGACAGCGTCAGTTAGGTCGTCGAAATAGCTATCTGCTACATCCCATCGTGCTAGTGATTCTTTCAGTTTGAACACGTAGTCTGCATTCGTTCCGAGAGGACCGAAAGCAGAAGCGACGAATGCCGCTACTGAAGCAACGGACGAGTTGGGCTCATAGAGATGGTGATTCTGGACGGCAACGATTACCAATGCGGTTAGGCAAGTGCCATTCTCCATCGCTAGCTTCGACCACATCGGTCGAAATGCACCCGTCGGCATTTCCCGGATCCATAGGAGGCGCAATTCGTCTTCAAGTGCGTACGTGGGCAAGCGCAGCGCAACGCCTTCGGTCTTTCCACCAGGCTCGAGAGACAGCATTCTGCCCGGCAACCGCAGGCTCGAACGTCCGGCGATCGTTCTAAGGCAAAAACTCCGATGCCATCCGCCGAGGGTGGCTTTACGTTGCGTCTTGAACTGGCAGACGGAGTTCCATATTAGCGATCCATAGGGGAAGACCCATAGGTCGTTGGTGTCCGGGCGAGAATCTATGGTGTCGCGCATGGACTGCTCGATTTGCGCGACGGTCCAGCGTACGTGATTAGGAATGGATTCGAAATACTCGAGATATTGGCCCGAGCTGATAATCGTTCGGTCTGTCACGGTGTACTCACTTTGATGAGACGAGTAGTGTCAAACTTAGGGAAACGCTGACGCCTAGTCACGTGTTCGTTTCTCACACATTCCGCTTCTGTAAAGTCGCGAAGCTGACCTGAGCGCGACATTGGGGTCCTCGATCGGACTGAAATGTCCGCCTCGTAAGAATCGGAGAACGAGTGTGTTTCGTTCGGGTTCGGATCGGGAAACTCGGTCGAGGCAACGCACCTACGCTTACGAGGTGCATCACGTGCCCACGCGGATTGAGCAACGAAGAGTGAGATGGCGGGCGGCGGGCAACTGGCCGCCACCGAAGCCAACGTCCTGAGCTTGTTACGCTGTTGGACTTGCCTGAGTGTCAGGCGCATCTATTGGGCTAGTGCACGTACGGCCGAAGTACATCGTCTGGGAGAAGGACTACTACTGACCGACACGTGCGCCTGGTGACGTAGCATTCCACACGCTTGCTTTGGTTAGATCAGGCCTTCTTTGCAGCGGCGCGAACCCGTTCGGCATCCTGCTTCAGCAAGTAAATCGACGCGGCGAGAAGCACCACATCCTTCATCAGGAACGGGACGTTACCCGCCATCGCCGGAAAACCGCCCGCAGACGCTGCCCAGCCATGCGGCATGAACGGGATAATGGTCACGGTTACGAAATACGTGACGAGCGATCCGATGGCACCAAGAACACCGATTCGCTTGTCCCAGAATCCGATGAAGAGCAGTAAACCGTACAACCACTCGGAGACGCCGAGAAACCAGCTCGCGCCGCGGATCCCGAACACCGGATACAACCATGAAATCAGAGGACTACTGCTGATATAGGGAATCAGAGCTTGCGCCTCGTATTCGAACCATTTCTGGTATCCGAAGAACACGAAGATCAACACCATGGATGCGCGCACGACATGGTAATCAAGGTCTTTTTTGAACAGACCAGATCCTGCCAGAAATTCAGTCAAAAAGTTCATAGTTAAATCCTTAATGGAAAAATCATCATCTGTTCGTAGCTCTGCAGATTGCAGGCATGCTGCCAACGGCCCCTTTTGCTTGCGTTAGTTGTTGATCCAAGAGTTAGCTTCCTTGTCGGGCATCCGCGTCCATCGAACGCATTCATGATCAGAACTGGCTGCGCAGGCGGCTAATAACCGAGTTAGATGAGTTTGGGGGCGACGACTGATATCCGCCACGGATCCCGGATTTGTACGCCACGTACATCGCTGCGCGATTGGGCGCCGCTGCCGGGTAATGTGTTTTACTCGTCGGAAATTGGGCACTCAGCTCCGCGACAACCAGCTCGTTTTGCACCTGGTCACGTGTTAAGGGTGTCGTGTCGTCTGCGTGGCTTGACAGCGGTGTGGCGAGAAGTGCTGCAATGATGAGAGATTGATGAAGGGGGCGCATGTTGATTAACCTACTATGAAGTTATCGTGGCCGAATGGTGCGCGTTTAATTCGTCCCGTGGAAGTACGTAGACCGATATATCTTTCATTCCCGCCTGGAATGATTCGCCCAACCTGATAGACCCCGACGTCGAAGATGTACGGGCGCATGCGCTCGCTGCGCTATCTGATCGAAAACATCGGAGCGAAGGACACCTAGGTGTTCTGAACTCAACGCGATTCAGGTGCGCGGCGGCCGCTTTTGTCGGGATTACTTGCAGTGTACAAATCGCTGGGAGTCGCTCACCAGAAGCCCGCTGCTTCGAATGATACGTTTGAGCATTTTTTTGATACTTCGTCGAATCGGCACGCACAAGGAAGCGCCCTAAACTTGTGGCACCTATCCACACATCGAAGGAGCATCAAATGAGCCGTATCTCTATACCCGACGTTGCATCCGCTACTGGGGCGGTTGCCGAAGTCTATTCCCAGACCAGGAAAGCCACAGGTGGCGTGCTTCCGAACCTGTTTGCCGCCGTTGGCGCCCTGTCACCCGAGATTCTTAAGGCATATCTGAACGCTGAAGGGGTGCTCGGAGCAGGTTCGCTTGGCACCAAGGATCTCGAGACGATCAAGTTGGTTGTCAGTGAACTCACGGGTTGCGACTATTGCGTCGGCGCGCATGTGATGTTGGGGAAAATGGCCGGGCTATCGCCGGAAGTACTGAAGCTGATCCGTGCTGGCAAGCCCACGGGGGAAGCGAAGCGTGACGCTCTCGTGCGATTTGTTCGAGTGATTCAGCAAACCAGCGGCACGATCACCGCAGACGAATTCACAGCCGTCAAGAAAGCAGGGTACGCCGATACGGAAATGGTGGAAATCACGCTCGCTATCGCGCTGACGGTTTTCACCAATACGTTCAATCGCGTTAACGACACAACGCTAGACGTGCCGCGTGCTGATTAATGAAGATGAGCGGCGCGACAACGCCGCGCGCCTTGCGGTCGTTCAGTGACTCTTGGCTGCCAATTTGTGGACGTAATCAATGGGCCATGATGACGTGGCCCATTTTTCTTTGCGGGTGATACGCGCTACCCGGCGCGGTCGCTGTTAACCGACCGCGTCGGGTAGTGGTGGGCCTTGAATGCGCAAAGGGGCTCTTTCCGATGCTTCGCTTGAACGGTGCGTTTATTGACTGCTGGTTACAACAATGATGACTGTTGGTCATCGTCTGCGCGGAATTAGCACCATCGATACAATGAATCAGCAGTCCATTGCGTTAGCGAAATAAGCTGACGTAGTCGCCTCGTCACGAGTCAAGGTAGCGCGGACAATCGTGTGCATATCCTGTGCAGACGAACGAAGCCGGGTCTCCGGGGTATGGACGATGGGGCGACCGTTTGATGAAACGATGATGGAACTTCTGTATGTAATGCGAAGCGAAGTGTAAGTGAAATGGCATAGGAAGATAGGAAATGTTATGAGAATTGCAATACTTGGCGCTGGCGGCGTCGGTGGCTACTTTGGAGCACGGCTAGCTGCCGCTGGTTGTGACGTGACGTTCGTCGCACGCGGTAAGAATCTCGAAGCAATGCGCAAACAAGGGTTGCGCATTGAGAGCTCCCTAGGAGATCTTGCATTGGTAAACGTCAAGACGGTGGCTGGCATTTCCGAAGCTGGCCAGGTCGACGTGGTATTCGTGACGGTTAAGCTTTGGGATACAGAGGATGTGGCGAAGTCACTAGTTCCAGTCGTCGCACAAGGTGCCGCAGTGGTTTCGTTTCAGAACAGCGTTCAAAAGGACGAAGTTCTAGGCAAGTACCTGCCGCAGGGATCGATTGTTGCTGGCGTCTGCTATATCGCTGCGGCGATTGGCGAGCCAGGTGTCATCGTGCATACCGGCACGATGCAAAAGCTCGTGTTTGGCGAATATGATGGGACCCGCTCCGCGCGCGTGACTGAACTCTACGACGCGTGCCTGAAAGCGGGAATCGATGCTGAAATCAGCGACGACATCCGTCGACTCATTTGGGAAAAGTTCGTATTCGTGGTCGGAATGTCCGCGATAACTTCTGCGGTCCGAAAACCGGTCGGAGTGGTTCGAGAGAACCCGAAGACACGCAAGTTGTTACTGGACGTCATGCGGGAAGTGGTTGCTGTGGGTCAAGCGAAGGGTGTCGCCATTCCCGATGGATTCGCGGAAGAGCAGCTTTCGTTATGCGACAAGTTTTCATCAACAGCGACGTCGTCAATGCATAACGACCTCGAGCGCGGAAATCGCCTCGAACTGCCTTGGTTGAGCGGTGACGTCGCCGATCTGGGGGAACGGCTAAACGTGCCTACGCCGTGCAACCGCATCATCACCGACATTCTGAGTCCTTACGCACTCGGTGCTTAGCTAAATCAACACGACTACCTTTATCCGCGTCGGCAACACATGCTGAAACCCAACGATATTCTGATCACAGAAACCGGAACGTCGTCGGTGGGGCTGGGATACGTGAACTTGCCAAAAGGGGGCAACTTTCAGAACCGGTCGCGTTGGGGATCGACCGGGCGGAAGGACTTCAGTTTTGTTGAAGCCTTATTGCCGCCGGCTCTGCCATTTTCTGCTTCCGGGGATACCTTGACAGCAACGTCATCTGGACAGATAACGTGAAGCTCTCACGGACGGTAATTCAGCCGTCGGCTATGGGCGCATGACTGGATGGGGTAGACGGCCGCTGCGCATAGATACTGTCTGAATAGAATCTTTCTTAAATGATGAGAAAGAATCTCGACTACGGACTGTTGTATGCGATGGCCGTGTTTGTGAGAGTCGTCGATACCGATAGCTTCACCGCCGCTGCTTCGCAGATGGAACTGACTACGGCACAGACGTCGCGACTCGTCTCCGATCTGGAAAAAAGGCTGCAAGCAAAACTCTTGCAGCGATCCACCCGTCGACTGGCGCTCACGAGCGTTGGCGAGCGTTACTCGAATCAATGCAGAAGCATTCTTGAACTCGTGACAGAAGCCGAAAGCTTGGTGAGCGGGGCTAGCGTCCAGCTGGCGGGCGACTCCGGGTGCTCTGTATGACAAGATTTGGTAGTCACTACGTGGTGCCGCTTGTATCCCGGTACTGTGCAACGCATCCGCAGGTCACGGTTGAGTACGGTACCTCGCAGTATGTACCGGAGCTCCTCTCGGAGGGCATCGATGTGAGCGTGTAGCTCGCTCAGCGATTACCGGACTCCAGTCTTGTCGCCTAGAGGTTAGGAGATTTATACGCGGTTTTATGTGCCGCACCTTCATACCTTGCACAGCATGGAACCCTCAAGTCGGTACGCGCGCTTGCCGAGCATGCATGCTTGCGTCTTGTCAATCCATCGGTCACGTCGCATTGGGAACTGATAGACGTGAAGGAGGCATACTCCATTGATCCGGTGGGTCCTGTGGTCGGTGACATGGCAAAGGTGGTTCTGCATGCAGCTTGTAGCGGGCTTGGTATTGCCATGCTCCCGGATTCTTCAGTGGTCGACTTTCTTCGTAGCGTAAGCTGATGCATGTCATGCCCCATTGGCGCTCTCCCGAGATCGGGGTGCACGTGCTGATGCCGTCCAGACAATTCGTTGAAGCAAAGACGCGGGCGTGGCGCGACTTGCTGAAGTCAGAGGTGCCAGCGGCGCGCGAACGGGATGCCGCTTACTTCGAAGAGAGCGCGGCGTCAAAAAAGGTGAAACTGGTTCGCCATCCGTGTGCATCTGCAATTACTGATGCGGATCAAGAGTGTCCGGTCTGCTCGTACGCTACCACTCGCGTCGGCGCGCTATACGGACGGTTAACTAATTGAGCCTTAAGTCAGACCGAACCCGTCGCCGTGAGGCACCCTCATTTCGTCTGTATGGCGCCACTGCAAACCAGGGTGATGACGAGCATTGACACGGCGTATTCTGCCGCTAGTCTTTTGGTAGTGGGTATCGACGATATACTGGCTAGCGCGATGGGTTCCGATGTGCCTAAGGAGTGCGATTCGACCGGAAATATACGTTTGGTCGTGAAGCACAATTCCCTGGTCAAGGAGGTAGCGCACCTCGCGACTGGCGTAAAAAATCGCGTTCGCGCAGTATTTGTATCGGTATCTTTGAGGCGCCGCTTTGCCCGGGTATGTCGCTTCGATACGTATGTATCGTTGCTGGAGGAAAGGGCGTTCACTAAGATTCAATTACCCGGTTCGCTACGCGTGCCACTTCCGGTAGCGACGTTACTTGGTTGTTTTCCCTAAGAGGCATAGGCATGCAAACTAAAGTGAGGCTATGAATTTTTGGCATTCTGCGCACTCTTCCTGTCGGGTACCACGTTTGCGCAAACTAACGCTACGTCTGCCAACGTTCCCGCGATGACCCCAACAAAGGAAATCGTTAGAGCGCAGAATCGCCGGACCGCGCACGCAGTGAGAAAAGCGCTGGCTCGAACTCAGGCCTTGTCGACCGTGGATATCAACGTGGTTGCGAAAGGCGGCAAGGTCTCGCTTTTTGGAACGGTATCCGACCACTCACAAATCTCGCTCGCTGGCACGGCTGCGGCCACTGTGCCAGATGTCGAGTCGGTGTCGAACGGTTTGACTGTTCGTTATCCCGGCCGCTGAGGTTGCGGATGCACAACGCCACGGTACCCGATGCGTCTTTCGCGTACGACCGGACAAGGATCAATCTCGTCGACACTATCGTCGTTCCCGAGTCGCGTGCATGGGTCCGAGCCGAGCAGGATGGCGTCTGGACCGAGGAGATTACCCGGCACACCCAAGACGCACCGGGCGACAATGTTTAAGTTGAACAGCCGGAACCGGCGCAAGCTCGATACGGACGATCCGGCCGCGAGGTTGCTAAACCCGGGTCAGTAGACGGAGTCGATGGAATCATGATGATAATCCCGTGTGATATACGCAAGCATTACAAGTGGACGATGCTATCGATCCGCGTGTTTACATGGAGTTCGATAGTCGCGATTTGCGTCACGTGGGTTGGGGTCTGCTATGACAACCCTTTTTATCCCAGTGGGATGACGACTAGGTCTCCTGAGAAGATGAACCTGGCACAGGTTGCCATGGTCTCTGCGAACCAGATGCGAGAACGGGAATCGCGTTCGGTGTCTCTCGATCAGAGAGAGTCGATGTGGGGTTCTCAAGCCCCAAGTAGCCGCCCCTATCGCGACAGAGCAGTGGTCGCGTTCGATCGAGTCGAGGAATTCAAATTACTGGTTGGCTACGTGTACCTGCTGTGTCTTGTAGTAACGGGGGCGGCGGCCCTGACGTGGAGCGCGGCTCGATCAGGGTATCAGATGTTTCGGAGGCGTTTCCGGTCACTGTAGCTGATCGTTTGCGACGCAACACAAAACGGTGGGTCTATCGGCGCAACACCGATGTAAGTCGCCCATCGGCCGTGCGCTGGGTGTGCCGCTTTCATTGTTGACGGCGGATACAAACGTCCAGAGCTTTGGCTTTCAGACGGACGGGCAATCCTCCAGCGAAAACAGGTCCCTGCGCCCATAGATTGACGCAGGAAAAGAGCGCACTTGGACGACCCGTCGAAAGACGCGTCGACTCGTGGTCGTCTCCCCGCGGGCGCATCATGATGCGTCCAATGAGTTGGGGTGCGAACTCATTGCTTGATTGTCGAGGGTGTGGCGAAGTGTGTCACCGTCTCTACCGTGCCAGCGATTTCCTTGCTGTTTGACTAGATCCGTGAGTTACTCGGAAGTCATCCAGCGTATACAGAACTAAGCATTTCCCAGGGCAATACGGGTCAATATTTGAATGCGTCGATGAGGGGCATTGAATTCGACGCCGGTTCGGTCGTGAAGAGACGAGTAAGGCATGACCAAAAAAATGCGGTAATTGATGACCTTTCGCGTAAGGGAAAACTCGGCTGAATAGTCGATTTTGGCGCGTACTCTTCCAATAGTGAACGAGCGTGCATTGCGTTGGGAGAGAGCGCTCGAGGTCCGATGATAGTAATAAGGTATGACCGCGAATACATGTGTATAGTTCAGCAGCGCGAACCCGCCTGCACTCCCATCGAACAGCTATCGGAATTTTTCTGGTATGGGAATATGAACATGCTGGCGTGCACATATATCATCTAGTTCATCGCGGGATATACGAAAGGTGTTCGCGAGCTCGAAGCTCATTGATGATGAAAAGCATCTGCAATCAATGGTTTTTGAGACCGGAATCCCGGTGGGAATCTTTTATATACGTTGGTATTGTCTCGCCGTAGCCCGGTCAGGTTATTCTAGTGGAAGTGTGAGCGGCCGGCCGCAGAGGCTGCTATTATCGTAGAGAGAGTTCGGGGGCCACTTTGCAAACGACACCGGTTGTGTCAATTGTTGACGACGACGAAGGCTCCCGTCTGGCGTTGAGCAACCTCGTGCGGTCGCTTGGTTTTCAAGCGCGCCTGTACCAGTCAGCCGAAGAATTTTTGACTTCCGGAAGTGTGGTCGACGCCGCTTGTCTTATTTCGGATATTTGCATGCCCGGCATGTCGGGTATAGACATGTTTGAGCATCTGCTCACGCAAGGTTATGCCCCACCCACGATTTTCGTCAGCGCGTATCCGACACCATCAGTCGAGGCCAGAGCGGCGAGCACCGGCGCATTGGTGCTGCTGGAAAAGCCTTATAGTGTCACCGCCATGATGTACTGGCTGTCAATCGCGCTCGGTAAACCATAGGGAGATTTCCGAGCGGCTAGCGCGCGAATAGTATCTGTCGGTGGAGCCCGTGTTGACGATATTGCGCGGTTAGATGTCGATAATCGTTCGCGGCAAAACGTACGAGATTCGCCAACGGCGTTCCGAATCATTAACGGCGATGGATGCGGTTTTTGCGTTGAGCCTGACGATGATGCCGACCCGCTCGCCTAGATGCTTGTCGGTGAAACCAACGGTATCGCCAACGGAGAATTCCTCCCGTTGTGCTCGCGGTGGCGCTGACGGAGGCGAGTGAGCTGGACCACGCGCAGGGTCAGGGATAACGGCCGCGTATGTACCGAGCGTCGCGGATCGCCCAGCATTTGGCCGATCGCGATAAAGAGCCGGTACAAATCGGCACTGGGCGCCTGCCGAAGCGAGTCGGAAATATCCATGAGTGTGTAGGTGTTTAATGGGCGAGTGGTCGCTATGCATTCATGTGGCAATATTTACATGGCGCCGGTGCTGCCTCGAATGGTGCGGTCGCGGCCGCCTCGGGTTTGCACCGAAGCCACTTTTCGTCGACTGCATTGTCTTCCCCCGAAGAAGTCCCTATGGTGGGGCGGTCGTCGAGGTGTAGGCTGTGAACGGGTGCGTCCCCGCATGTTGCTAGCCGTGCAGACACCGTCCACCGTTGTTTTTGAGTGCACCTTGCCTGATCTGGTTTGACGAGCGGGAGGTTCCCTTCTTCGCCCAATGAGGCGCAGCAGCCCGACGCCAGCGCGCGGCAGATAAACCCTGCAGGGTCGGGGTACGATGGGTCACTCTCTGCAAGTCTTGTCCGATGATGGCGAGCGCATCCTTTGTCGAGCGTGGCGCCGGGTCGAAAGCGGCGGCGACACCGTGCTGGTTGCGCGCCCCGCCGGCGAACATCCACCGCCCGCCAGTGATGATCGCCTCGCACACGAATTCGGGTTAAAGGACGAGCTATATAGCGCTTGGGCTGTGCGGCCGCTGGAGCTGGTTCGTGAATCCGGCCGTACCTTTCTGATACTCGAGGATCCGGGGGGCGAGCCGCTCGATCGGCTGCTCGGTGCGCCTATGGATGTGGGCAGCGGGCTGCGTCTTGCGGTGCGTATCGCGGCGGCGCTGGGCAAGCTCCATCAGCGAGGCGTCGTCCATAAGAACCTGAAGCCGTCCAATATCCTGGTGAACTGCGCGGACGGCCAGCCGCGGCTCACCGGCTTCGGCATCGCGTCCCGCCTCCCACGCGAGCGGCAGGCGCTCGAGCCGCCCGAGACTATTGCCGGCACGCTTGCCTACATGGCGCCCGAGCAGACTGGTCGGATGAATCGCGCAATCGATTCACGTAGCGACCTCTATGCGTTCGGCGTCACGCTCTACCAGATGCTGACGGGCGCGCTGCCGTTTACGGCGGCCGACGCCATGGAATGGATACACTGCCATATCGCCACAATGCCAGTACCACCCAACGAACGGTTGGGGACGATTCCTTCCGCGCTGTCCCGGGTTGTCACAATGCTGCTCGCCAAGAACCCGGAGGAACGCTATCAGACGGCCGCCGGGGTCGAGCGCGACCTCGAGCGGTGCCTTGCCGATTGGGAGCGACAGCACCGCATCGATGACTTTCAGCCGGGCGAACACGACACGCCCGATCGGTTGCTCATTCCCGAGAAGCTATACGGACGCGCGAGCGAAGTCGATACTCTGCTCGCGGCCTTCGATCGCGTGCTCAAGAACGGCGCGCCAGAATTGGTGCTGGTCTCGGGCTATTCCGGCATCGGAAAGTCTTCGGTGGTCAATGAGCTGCAAAAGGTGCTGGTGCCACCAAGGGGGCTTTTCGCCTCCGGCAAGTTCGACCAGTACAAGCGCGACATCCCCTATGCGACGCTGGTGCAGGCCTTTCAAAGCCTGGTGCGACCGCTTCTTGGTAAGTGTGACTCGGAACTGGCGAGCTGGCGCAACACGTTGCTGGAGGCGCTGGGGCAGAACAGCCGGCTCATGACCGACCTCATCCCCGAGGTGAAGCTCATCATCGGTGAGCCGCCGCCGGTCCCGGAACTTGAGCCGCAACAGGCGCAAAGCCGGTTCCAGCTGGTGGTGCGCCGATTCATCAGCGTCTTTGCCAGGGTAGAACATCCCCTTGCGCTCTTTCTCGACGACCTGCAGTGGCTCGACGCGGCTACGCTGGACCTGCTGGAGGATCTGCTGACTCG
>Ga0210387_10002697_pt1 | contig 13618 bp, 9 predicted proteins | sample IncBWC7OmetaG_FD_160108 | JGI IMG/M metagenome (GOLD analysis project Ga0210387, IMG submission 160108) | Forest soil microbial communities from Barre Woods Harvard Forest LTER site, Petersham, Massachusetts, United States - Inc-BW-C-7-O ...
CCACGCGAAATTCCCGGGCAAGCTGCTCGCGTACAATTGCTCACCGTCGTTCAACTGGCAGCGCCATCTCGACCCCGAGACGATCGCGAGCTTCCAGCAGGAGCTCGCGGCGATGGGCTATAAGTTCCAGTTCATCACGCTCGCGGGTTGGCACCTGATCAACCTCGAGACGTTCGAGCTCGCCGCGGCGTATCGCGACGAGGGCATGAGTGCCTATGTGGCGGTACAGGAGCGCGAGTTCGAGCGCGAGCGCGATGGCTACACCGCGACGAAACACCAGCGCGAGGCCGGCACTGGCTATTTCGATCTCGTGCTCAACACGGTCACTGGTGGAAAAGCGTCGACGGGTGCGCTCGAAGGCTCGACGGAAAAGGAGCAGTTCCACGGCGACACGCCGAAACGCCGCAACGGCGCGCTCGTGTAACACCGGCACGAATGGGGCTCGCCGAAACCATGGCGAGCCCCTAGCATATCGGGCATGCTCGAGCTCCGGTATCTGTTCCGCCGGCTGCGCGGCACTCCGGCCTTCACTATCGCCGCCACACTCACGCTGGCGATTGCGATCGGCGCCACGGCGTCCCTCTATAGCATAGTCGACGGCGTTCTCCTCAAGGCCTTCCCGTACCGCGATCCAGACCGGGTGTTCTGGATCGCCCGCAGCAAGCCGAAGACCGGCATGGTCGCCGTCAGGATGACGCCGGGCGATTTCCTCGAATACCGGGCGCAGACGACAGCCTTCTCGGCGCTCGCCGCGTCGAGCTTGGGCAATAGGACAGCGACGGGGACAGGAGAGCCCGAGCGCCTGCAAGGCCTCGCGGTCACGCCCGACTATTTCGCGGTGCTCGGCCTGACACCCATGCTGGGGCGGGGACTCGCGCCGGATTCGGGCGGACCCGCCGAGGTCGTGATCAGTTACGGATACTGGCGCCGATCGGGCCTGACGGTCGGCTCGACACTGACGCTGAACGGGAGCCCGTGCGTCATTGTGGGCGTGATGCCGCCAGGCCTGCCTGGCGACAACGAGATCTGGACCCGGCTTGCCTTGAACGCCAACGACCTGGCCGATCGTGGCCCTAACTCCCTCGACGTGTACGGTCGGCTCGAGCCCGGCGTCACGCAGCAGGGAGCTCAGCGCGAGCTCGAGACCATAGCGTCGCGGCTGGCGGCAGCGTATCCGGAAGAGGACGCCGGCTTCACCGTGGTGACCAAGGCATTGCTCGACACCGTGCTGGGGGCTGCGAGGCCCGCGTTGCTCATGCTGCTCGCGGCCGCGGGCTGCGTGCTGTTGATTGGCTCGGCCAACCTGGCGAACCTGTTCCTCGTTCGGTACCTGGCGCGTGAGCGCGAGCTCGCGGTGCGCGCGGCGCTCGGGGCGTCGCGCGGGCGACTGGTGCGCGATCTCGTGCTGGAGGCGCTCGTGCTCGGCGCGGCCGGCTGCGCGCTCGGTGTCGCCTTGGCGTTCGGCGGTGCGCGCGCGCTTCGTGCGCTCGCGCCGCCCGACCTCCCGAGATTGGATCAAGTCGGTGTCGATGCACGGGTCGTCGTGTTTTGCGCGCTCGCGACACTAGTGACCATGCTCCTGTTCGGCGTGCTGCCCGCCTGGCGCGCGTCGCGCGGCAATGTTGCCGACATCGTGAAAGAAGGCGGGCGCGCGACCGGCACGGCGCGCCACCATCGACTGCAGAACGCGCTGGTCGTCCTGCAAGTAGCTGTCGCGCTCGTCCTCCTGACCGGCGCGGGATTGTTCGTCAAGAGCTTCGAGCGCTTCCGTCGCCTCGATCTCGGATTTCAGCCGGAAGGCCTGCTGACAGCGCAATTATCACTGCCACTGCGCTCCGATACGGGAACGATCGCCACGTTCATCACGGCCGCGGTCGATCGGTTGGCGGCCTTGCCCGGCGTCCGCTCCGCGAGCGTGAGCACCAATCTTCCGGGCGTGTATCAGTTCGGCCTCATGTTCTCGATCGTGGGCGATCCGCCACCCGATCGGGCGCACATGCCGATCGTCGCGTACATGTGCGTCACGCCGGATTACTTTCGCACGATGGGCATCCCGCTCGTGCGAGGGCGGGGAATCCTGCCGGCCGATGGGCGGCACTCGTCGGAAATCGTGGTAGTGGATCGCGTGATGGCTCGGAAATACTTCGCTGGGCGCGATCCGATCGGTCAGCGCCTGATGTTCGGCCCGGACACCGTGCCGATCGTCGGCATCGTCGACTCGGTCAGGCTGCACGGACTCACGCGAGACGAGCCGCCAGCTGTCTACTTCCCGTATGCGCAGTGCGGAGAGCCATTCTCGTTCGCCGAAGTGCGCGCAGCCGGCGATCCGAGCGCGCTGGTGGGCGCGATGCGGTATGCGATCGCCTCGGTTGATCCCACCATGGCGGTGTCCGACGTGCAAATGATGACGACTCGCGTCGACCACACGATCGGCACGACGCGGTTCTCGACGTTCCTGGCATCGCTCTTCGCCGTCGTGGCGCTCGTGCTCGGCGTCGTTGGGATCTATAGCGTACTCGCGTACGTCGTCGCCCAGCGCCGGCGCGAGATCGGCATACGGCTCGCGCTCGGTGCGACGCACGGGCGCGTCATCGCCAACGTCCTGCGCCACGCGCTCCTGGTCACCGGCATCGGCGTCCTGCTCGGCTCGGCCTCCGCCTGGTGGATGACTCGCGTACTAGCGAGCCTCTTCCTCGGCGTGAGCCCGCACGATCCGCTGGTGTTCGGGGGCGCGGCCGCCCTATTCGCACTGGTGGCGCTCGTCGCCGCCATCGGTCCCGCTCTCCGCACGAGGCGAGTCAACCCGGCGATTGTGCTGACATAAAATGTCACTCCGGCACGTTCTCCGCCGGCTGCGCGGCAGTCCAGCCTTCACGATCGCGGCCACCCTCACGTTGGCCATCGCGATCGGCGCGACCGCCTCCGTCTTCAGCGTCGTCGACGGCGTCCTGCTCAAGCCATTCCCATATCGCGACGCGGACCGTGTCCTCACGATCTGGGAGAGCAACCCGACGGTGGGACTGCCACAGTTTCCCCTGGCGGCGCAAAACTATCTCGACTACCGCGACCAGAATACCGCATTCAGCACGCTGGCCGCGTGGATGGGTGCCTCGTTCACCGTCACCGGGAGTCAGCAACCCGAACGCGTGACCGGTGCCCGCGTGACACCGAGTTATTTCCCCACGCTCGGCGTATCACCTGTGCTCGGTCGGTTTCTCGCGCCAGACTCCAGCGGCCCGGACGAAGTCGTGATCGGCTACGGCTACTGGCAGCGACGCTTCGGAGGAGCGCCATCAGCGCTCGGGCACACGCTCGTCCTCGACGATCATCCCTACACGATCGTGGGCGTGATGCCGCCTGGACTCCCCGGAGACATCGAGCTGTGGGAACGGCTGAGCCTCCGGGGCGATCAGATCAACCGCGGCAGCCATTACCTGGGCGTGTACGGCCGCCTCAAGCGCGGTGTGACGCCGGAGGCCGGCCGGCGCGAGCTGGAGGTGATCGCGGCACGACTCGCCAAAGCGTACCCAGGAACGAACCAAGGTTGGTTTGCGCTGACCATTCCGCTGCAGGAGCAGCTCCTTGGCAAGGTGAGGCCAGCGCTGGTGGCGCTGCTCGCCGCGGCTGCGTGCGTGTTGCTCATCGGCGCGGCGAATCTGGCCAATCTCTTTCTGGTTCGGTACCTCGCGCGCGAGCGCGAGCTCGCCGTACGCTCCGCGCTCGGCGCGACGCGTGGCCGTCTCGTTCGTGAGCTCGTGGCCGAGGCCTTGACGCTGGGCGTCGGTGCCGGTGCGCTCGGCGTCGGTCTCGCCGTCGCCGGGGTTCGCGCGCTCCGTGCTCTTGCCCCGCAGACACTGCCGCGGTTAGGCGAGATCGGCGTTGACGGCCGCGTCATCGCATTCTGTGCGCTGACGTCACTCGCGACGGTGCTCGTCTTCGGCATGCTCCCCGCATGGCGGGTCTCGCGCGGCGGCCTAGCCGGGGTCCTCAAGGAGGGCGGACGGGGCACCGGGTCGGCCCAGCGCCACCGACTGCAGAACGGGCTGGTGGTGATCCAGGTGGCCGTCGCGCTCGTGCTCCTGACCGGTGCCGGACTGCTTGTCGAGAGCTTCGATCACTTCCGGCGGATGGATCCGGGCTTTCGGCCCGATGGTGTCCTGACCGCGCAAGTGGCCTTGCCCGACCAGCGGTATCCGACACCGGAGCGGCAAGCCGCCTTTATGGCGACCGCTCTGGAGCAACTCGCGGCGATCCCCGGCGTGCGCGCGGTGAGCGCCAGCTCGACGGTGCCAAGCCGCACCAATATGATAGGCGCCTTCGCGGTCGCCGGGCAGCCGACGCCCGACCAGGCCCACATGCCGACCGCCGACATACTCTGCGTCACTCCCGATTACTTCCGTACGCTGAGCATCCCGGTTCGCCGCGGTCGTGGGGTGCTCCCTACGGACGACCGCCGGGCGCCGGAGATCGCCGTCGCGGACGAGACGTTCGCTCACCAGTACCTGGCCGGCCGGGATCCCGTGGGCCAGCGTGTTTTCTTTGGGACCGACACGGTGGCGATCGTCGGCGTCGTCGCGTCGATCAAGCAGCGTGGTCTCGCCGAGGATGAGAAGCCGGTGCTCTATGCTCCGTCGGCGCAGTGCCCCATGCGGGCCTCGTTCGTGTCGCTGCGCACCGACGGCGATCCGCGGCGCGAGGCGCCGGCGCTCCAGCGCGTATTCGCCGGTCTCGATCCCACCGTGCCGGTGTTCGACGTGCAGACGCTGAGTGCGCGCGTGGCCCAGACCGTGGGCACGACGCGGTTCTCCACGCTGCTCGCGTCGTTGTTTGCCGTGGTCGCGTTGCTGCTCGGCGTGATCGGCATCTACAGCGTGCTCGCGTACATCGTTGCCCAACGGCGGCGCGAGATCGGCGTCCGGCTCGCCCTCGGCGCCACGCACGCCCATGTGATCGGCACTATCGTGCGCCAGGCGCTGGCGTTGACCGGTGTGGGCATCGCGCTCGGCTCGGCGACCGCGTGGTGGGTCACGCGCGCGCTATCGGGACTCTTCCTCGGGGTGAGTCCCCACGATCCCGCCGCGTTCCTCGGTGCCGCGGGACTGTTCATTGGCGTCGCCCTGGTCGCGGCCAGCGTCCCGGCGTTCCGCACGACGCGGGTCAACCCGGCGGTTGTTCTGACGTAGGTGCCACGGCGCGTCCACGATGATCACACGTGGACCGCCGTGGATCCGCAGCAGCGATTTCAAGATCGTCGGCCGGTGGCCCGAGAGGAGGATGTCGTACCACCGGCGCTTCACCACCTCGGGCACGACCACCGCGATGTAGCGGTCGTGGTGCCGATGGGCGGCCTCGCGCACGTGGCGCAGGATCGGCGGGATGAACTCCCGAAACTCCGACTTGAGCGTCACGAGCTTGATCGGCTCGAGCCCGCACGTCTGACACGGGTCATGCACCAACTCGCCCCACGCGGCGCGCAGCGCTTCGACCCGATCGACACCCGTGTCGCTATCGTCGGTCTGCACCAGGACGGCTTCGACGTCGGGCGAGATCGTCACGGCGAAGCTCAGCGCCTTGCGGCTCACCCAGTCGAGTCGGGTGATGGGCACGATCACGACGGGCGGTTTCGCCTCGTGGATCGGCAACGGCCCCCAATCGGGTTGTTCCTCGCCGAGCTCCCGGGCAACTCGTTCTTGCCGACTCCGAATCCCAAGAAAAATCGCGTAGAGCATCGGAATCGCGACCGCGGTAATCCACGCGCCTTCCGTGAACTTGCAGACGATCACCACCAGCAGCGTCACGGACGTCGCGATCGCGCCGACGCCGTTGATCACGAGCGATCGGCGAGCACCCGGTCCGCCGACGCGTCGCCAATGCGCCACCATCCCCCACTGTGAGGAGGTGAACGCGAGGAGCGCGCCAACCGCGAACAGCGGGATCAACGCGTCCGTAATCCCGCCGAAGACGATCAGCAGGATGCCCGCGAACACAGCGAGCACGATGACGCCGAGCGAGTACACGAGACGGCGGCCGAGGTGCGCGAATCCCAGCGGCAAATAGTGATCGAGCGCCAGGAGGCGCGACAGCCTCGGAAAGTCCGCGAAGCTCGTATTCGCCGAGAGGCACAACACGCAGACCACGGAGACCATCGTCAGGAAATAGAACCACCCACGCCCGACGACGGCGCCGGTCATCATCGACAGTACGCTGTCGTATCCGGTTGCGCCCGGCGCCGTGGCGGTGATCCCATAGGCGATGCAGACATAGGCGACGCCAGCCAACAGCACGACCAGGATGCCAATGATCGCCGTGAGCGACCGTTGCGCATTCTTGATGGTGGGTTCGGTGAAGAGTGGGACGCCATTGCTTACGGCTTCCACGCCGGTCATGGCGGTGGTGCCGCTGGCGAATGCGCGCGACAACAGCCAGAGGCTGACGGCGGCCGTACTGGCGACGGGAGAGGGCGGGCGCACGCGTGCGATCGGGTGGCCATGCGCGAGCGCCACCTGCGCCACGCCGATCAGGATGACGACGGCCAGCGTGCCGACGAAGAGATACGTCGGCAGCATGAAGACGAGGCCCGCTTCGCGGATGCCGCGCAGGTTGACGATCGTCAGCGCGACCAGGATCACGAGACACAGTGGCAGTGTGAATGGCAGCAGCTTCGGTACGGCTGACACGACCTGCCCGACGCCGGCGGCGATCGCGACCGCGACGTTCAGGATGTAGTCGAGCGACAGCGCGGCCGCGGCGAGCAGGCCCGCGTGGGGTCCGAGGTTCTCCTTGGCGACCGTGTAGGATCCGCCGCCGTTCGGATAGGCGGCGATCGTCTGGCGGTACGAGAAGAAGACCGCCAGCAAGATCGCGATGATGATCGCGCTGATCGGCGCCAGGTACCCGATGGCGGCGGCGCCCAGCGGCAGGAGCACGGTCAGCAGCGCTTCAGGGCCATAGGCGGCCGACGACAGCGCGTCGAGCCCTAAGACGGGGATCCCGGCGAGTGCGCTGATCTTTTGCGCGTCTTGCTCGTCCGTTCGCAGCCGGCGGCCGAACAGCAGCCCGGCGAGGTCTCTAGGGGGAGAGGACACGCCGTAAGCTTATGTTAGAATCATGAGGCGCTGTACTCCGCTGCTTCTGCTGGGCGTCGCCGCTTGTAACAACCCCGCGGGGCCGCCGCCAAATCTCACGGTCGCCCAAGTCACCGACTTGGGAACGCTCCCGCAAGGCGCGAATGTCGTCGGCCGCGACGGTGGCTACAGCGCCGAGTTTCAGGGCCAGTCGGTATGGCTGTACAGCGACACGTTTTTATCGAAGCCGAACGCGCTCGGCCGCACGCTGATCAGTGACTCGTGGGCCTGGACCACCGATCTGCATTCGTTCCAGCAACAAGATGACACCACCGGCGATCCGGCGATGTTCTTGCCGGAGACGCCGGCCGAGACGCAGTTCAATCAGGCGCATCTCGACACCGACGGCCAACGATGGGCGTTATGGCTCGCCGCCATCGTCGCGGACACCGCTCGCGACCGCGCGCTCATCTTTTACTCCGTCGTCCATGCAGCGCCGGGCAGCTTCAACTTCTATAGCACCGGCGTCTCGGTCGCGACCTGGGCAGGGCTCGGTCACACGCCCGCGCGGCCGACTGGTCTCTTGTTCACCCAGAACGAACCGAGCTTCGGGGCTGCCGCACTGATCGACAGCGGCGTCTTGTACGCATACGGCTGCGGGAAATCGTGTCCGTTGGGACGTGTAGATCCCGCGAATGTGCTCGACCGGAGTGCGTGGACGTACTGGGCCGGCAATGGCCGCTGGTCGCCCAATCTCAGCGACGCCATCTCGGTATTCAGCGGGGACGACATCGTGAACGTCTCGTGGAACGCGTACCTCGGCGAATACGTCGCGATCTATAGCGAGCCCATTTCCGACGAGGTCATGATTCGCACCGCGCCGCGGCCTGAAGGGCCGTGGTCAGGCGAGCGACGGATTTTCACCGCCAGGGCTCCAGCCGGTGGCGGCTGGATCTACGACGCGCTGGCTCATCCCGAGTTCAACACTGGTGGCGGGAAGACGATGTACGTCAGCTATTCGCGCGCGACCGGGACGTTCTCCAGTGAGGTTCGGCTCGTAGCCATCGAGTTTCACTAGGGCGAATAGCGGACCAGCAGATAGCCGCGGAGCTTGTACTTGTACGGGTCGTCGATCGAGTACCCGGCGCCGACGGTCGCGTCGATGCCGGGTACTCGGACGAACCCCAACGGCGGGACCACGTACCGCAGCTCGGCTCCGTACAGGCGGTGCCAGATGTGCAGCGCTTCGCCGGCGGCGGTACCCTCGAAGTAGAGCGAGACGGGGATGACGCCTGCCGTCGCGAAGCGGTAGTGCAGCAGATATTGTCCGCCGGCAATTCCCAGTGGCAATGCTGGGTCAGCGATGCGCTGCGTGAGAAGGGACGAGTCGGTGAGTGGTGGCTCGACCCCGCCGAGCACGAATTGCTCGTACGCGGGAGCGGCGTGGCTGACGACGCCCCCTTCGAACGATCCAATTGCCGCCATATCGCGGGTGCCGATATGGGCGCTGATAGCGGCGAGAACACGCGCCCAGTCACCTCCATCGGTGCGGCCAGCGGCAGCGCGCACCGCGCCGCCCCAGCCGAGAATCTGGTCGTCCGTTGTGGCGTCGCCTTTGGTGGAGGCCGAGGCAAACGCGAACGTGCGTTGGGCACCGCCCAGTCGGCCGGCGGAGACTCCGAGACGGTATTCGTCGGTGTGCCAGCTGCCCGCCGCGGGCAACGAGGCCGCGAATGCGAGGCCATGGTACTCGGCGCCATTGTCCCAGGTGCCGAAGACTTGGCCGTCGACTTCGACTGGCCAGCCGCGCCAGGCGGCCGACAACGACACGCCGCGCCAAGTCTTTCGGTCTCCGAGTGCGCCCTGGAGCATCCAAGCGAGGCGGCCGACGGGATCGGTGCTCGCGAGCGCCAGAGTCGCGAAGCGCCCTTCGGTGGCTATCGCGCCGCCCGGCAGCACTCGATATCCGCGGGGGGCAATGCCGTACGCGTGCGGCCCATCGATCGGCTGCGCGCCCAATGATTCCGGCGCGATCGGCGCCGGCACGGCAACCGGGGCCAGCGTGTCCGGCAGTGATAACGATTGCGCTTCTTGTGCGACGGAGAGACGCGCGCGTTGGACTACCCGACCTGAGGCGTGAGTCGTGAGGAAATAGACCCACGAGTCGGTGGCTGCTGGAGCTGAGACTACGCCAAGCCCGGCAGCGACGATCCGGCTCGTATTCGTGGCGAGGTCGATCCGCTCGAGATGCTCGACGCCACCAGCTTCGGACACGACGATCACCGAATGACCGTCGGTGGTAAATACGGGATCGTAGCGATTGGCCCCGTCGTCGGGCCCGATACGTCTCAGCGTGCTGTCGATCAGGACGACCGACCAGTTGTGCCGGTCGTGCATGGCGACCGCGATCGTATGGCCGTCGGGCGCAATCCGTGGGCGGTCGAATGTTGTGTCCGGTGTGCCGGCGCGAAGCAGCCGCACACCACCGGAGGCCAGGTCGACGGACACGAGATCGCACGTGCCATCGTGGCATCGCACGGCGGCCGCGGTTCGCCCGTCCAGAGCGGGATCCGCATCGCGCACGCCCGCGCCGTGCGTGACACGATGCACGGTCCCTTGTCGCAGCGACCACAGAAAGAGATCGCGACGCAGCGCCCCGTCGGCGCGCGGCTCGAGGCGCGAGACCAGTACGGAGGGAATCGAGTCCCGGCCGATAAATCGCGGCTCATCGAACCCACGATTGTGGGCTGACGTGAGCTGTGCGATCGTGCGACGGCGCGGCGGACCCACGTCGATCGCCGGCACGTCTTTCGGATCGCGCTGGAGCAACTCGCGGCGTTGCCGTGCGATCGCCGTGTCCGCGCCGGACCAGGGGGCGGTCGTTGACACGACGATGCGCGTCGACTTCCCGCGCGCCCGGATCGGGATCGCCAGCAGGCGCCCGTTCACCGACACGGCGGGGGCACCCGTGTACCAGGTGGTGCGTTCGACGGTTTCGCCCGTGTCGATGCCGGAGGCGACGAGCACGGATTGCGCGGCGAGCGCCTTGCGCGTGAGCTCGACGGTGAAGCGGCCATAGAGCTCATCGGGAGAGGCGCCGAACACGCCCATGAACGCTTCGTCGAACGTGCGCTCGTGGCGGGCGGTCATGCGCCGCCACAGGTGTGGGAGCGACGAGTCGCCGTCATTGGCTGACAGCCACTCCAAGTACGCCGAACCAGCGAGATACGCGAGCTCGCCGCCCTCGAATCGCGGGGAGCCGTCGAGTGCTCCGTACGTCGGAAGATGCCCTTCGAGGGCGAGAACGCGGAGCACCGCGGCGCGGGCGGCGCCATGTGGCCGGCCGTCCCCGGTGACCCGGCCCTCGACGAGCGTGGCGTATCCCTCGATCACCCAGCGTGGCGATTGTGCGGCAATCGGGCTGATTTCGGCCGGCGCGAGCTGGGCGAGGAGCCGTTCCCACGGATTACGCGACGGAATCGTCAGGTGCGCAATGTGCGTGTACTCGTGCGTGATCAGCGTCTGGCCCCAATCGCGATAGTTGCCGATGTCGTCCGATGGCTCGGGCGCCGCGGCGAACAGCACGATCGTGGGCGCGTCGAGAAACGGGAGCGCGAATCCGTTGGCGCTGTTATAGGGGTCGTCAATCAAGACAGTGACGCGGCGTGTCGGGCCACCGCCGACGACAGAGTCGACCGACGCGCGAACGGATTCGAGGCGGCGAGCTATATCGAGAGACCACGCGCGGGTCGACGTGGGGAAGTCGACCGTGAAGTGCGGCGTGCGGACGGTTTCCCAGTGCTGAGCGGGGCGCAAGACCGATTGGGCCGCGAGTGCGGCCGGAACGATCAATGACAACGTGGCGAGGGCCCGGTGCGACATCGGCACAAAACTAGTAGATCTGGGTCTATGGTGATCGGCGTCGTCGGGGATTCCGGGTCCGGGAAGACCACGCTGTCCGCCGCCATCGCCGCCGAGATCGGGCCTTCGCGCGTGTCGTCGATCTGTCTCGACGACTATCACCGATACGATCGTGCCGATCGCTCCCGGCTCGATCTCACCGCACTGACCCCCGAGTGCAATCGCCTTGATCTCATGGCCGAGCATCTCCAGGCACTCAAACGTGGCTCGACCGTCGTCAAACCCGTGTATAACCACGAGCACGGCACGTTCGATCCCGACGAGCACGTGACGCCGGGCGACATCGTGATTGCGCGCGGGCTACTGGCGTTGCATACGGCCGAACTGCGCTCGGCGTTCGATCTCACGGTATTTCTGGATCCCGACCCGGCACTTCGCATCCGCTGGAAGATCGCGCGAGACACCGCGAAGCGCGGATACACGGCCGAGGAAGTTATTCAGCATATCCGCCGGCGACAGACCGATTACGAGCGCTACATCGCGCCGCAGCGGTCCCATGCCGATGTCGTGATCATGTACTCACCCGCCCCTGACGGAACGCTGACGCTCCGCACCGACGTGCGCACAAACCGTGACGTGTCACTTGTGCTGGCCGCCGCCGAACGCGCGCGTTGTCAGGCGGTGAGCGCGGCGTCTTTGCCTGTCGAGGCCCGATAGGCCATTGCCTTGAGCCGCGCGACCCGGATGGCCATCGGCGGATGTGTGGCGAGCAAGTCAGCGATCTTGCCTTCTTTGTTCGATACCGCGCGCCCGAGCGGGTCGGCGATGCACAGGTGGGCCGCGCCGCCTTTGATCACGCTGGACGGGATGTCGGCGTGATCGATTTTCTCCAGGGCTGATGCGAGCGCGGCCGGGTTGCGCGTGAACTGTGCGCCCGAGGCATCGGCGAGATACTCACGATCGCGGCTGACGGCCATCGCGAGGAGTCGCGTGACGAGCGGGGCGAGCATCCAGCTGAGGATCCAGATGACGAAGAGAACGGCGACGAGCGCGCCATTCGAGCCGCCCTCTTCGTCGCGATCCCGTCCGCTGGAGCCCCACGGCATGAAGCGCCAGGCGCCGTTCGCGATGAGCGCCACCACGCCGACGAGTGCCGCCAGCGTCGTCATCAGTCGGACGTCGAGATTCTTGACATGGCCCATCTCGTGGGCAATCACGCCTTGCAGCTCGTCGCGGCTCACCAGGCCGAGGAGGCCGGTGGTGACGGCGATGCTAGCGCTCTTCTCGTCGTGGCCGGTGGCGAACGCGTTCGGATCAGCGTCGTCGATCACGTAGACCGCCGGCTTCGGCAGGCCCGAGGCAATCGCCATCTCTTCGACGACGTTCACGAGTTGCTTTTCTTCTGGCGTCGACGGGGTTTCAAGCTTCCGGGCGCCGGTGGACCACAGGATCGCTGAAGGACCGATCAGCCATGACCAGGCCGTCATCCCCATCGCCAGCGCGACCATCGCCAGTCCGACGAACGGAACGACGTGATGGTGCCCGGGCGGGGCGTTCTTGGTGGACAGGTACCAGATGAAATCGCCGCCGAAGCCGAGCCACGCGAAGAACAGCACGAACAAGATTATCACCCACCGTGACTCGCGGCGGTTTTTCTCTTGTTGCGCGAAGAGGTTCGCCGACTCGGCCACGAATTACTTCTGCGGCGGAGTCATCGACAGGTCGACGTTCACATTCTCGCGCTCGGCCGCGTCCGTGATTTCCCAGAGCTCGGCCGCCTTGGCGCCAGCCATTCCCGCGACGAGCGACGTCGGGAACTGCTGTTGCTTCGTGTTGTACTCGGTCGCCGTGTCGTTGTAGAGCTGGCGGGCGAACGCGATCTTGTTCTCGGTCGAGGTGAGCTCTTCCTGGAGCTGCGCCACGTTGCCGGTGGCCTTCAGGTCAGGATAGGCTTCCACGACCGCGAAGAGTTTCGAGAGGGCGCCGGAGAGCTGTCCCTCGGCGGCCGCCGTCTGCCCGACGCTGGGCCCGGTCGGCCCGCCGGCGCTCTGGACGGCGATCGCTTTGTTCCGGGCGCTGATCACGGCTTCCAGCGTGTCTTTCTCGAACTGCATCGCGCCCTTGACCGTGTTGACCAAGTTCGGGATCAGATCGTGCCGGCGCTTGAGTTGCACGTCGATCTGTTTCCAGGCGTTTGCGACTTGGTTCTTGAGCGCAACCAGTCCGTTGTACGCGCCGATGACCCAGAAGGCCAGTGCGGCAGCGACCACCACGAGCACGATCAGGGGTAACATCGAGGAAACTCCCGGAGTGTCAGGTCCTCTTGCGCGTGATCTTATCGAGGACCTTCGTGATGGGCATGATGAAGAGAGGGGTCAGCAGGCCGCCGAGCAGTACGTTGACCCACGTGAGTGCGATGAAAAAGCAGCCAATGCCAATACCGACCCACAGTGTTCCCAGGGGACCGTGATTCTCCATAGCTTAAAAGTCTATGGTTAACGAGGCTGTCGCGAAAGCTCTCGCTGGAAAGCCCAGGGTCGTCCTCGCCGTGTCCGGTGGGACGGATTCTATGGCGTTGCTCGAGGCCGCGGCACACACCGCCCGCGCTCGTATCTCCGCGGTCGCGACGTTCGACCATGGGACGGGGGAGGCCGCACGCGTCGCGGCGGCCATGGTGGCGGATCGCACGCTCG
>Ga0210387_10002698_pt1 | contig 13617 bp, 9 predicted proteins | sample IncBWC7OmetaG_FD_160108 | JGI IMG/M metagenome (GOLD analysis project Ga0210387, IMG submission 160108) | Forest soil microbial communities from Barre Woods Harvard Forest LTER site, Petersham, Massachusetts, United States - Inc-BW-C-7-O ...
GCGGGCCACGGAAATCGCTGGATTATTCCTGAGCGCGATGGTCTCGGCCTCTTTCAGAGCAAGACGTGTCCCGATTGACGAAGGTTGGGGATGCTGCGAACCAGACACGGTCTTTGTATTCGATGGGGCAGCCAACGAACCTAGAGACGCGTCGCTTGGATTCTGCAAGATGATTGCCGATTGCGCGAAGCCTAACGTCGACAGCGCAAGACAAATTAGAAGAGACATCGATCCCCATGTCATGCAGACTGTTCCTCCCGCTGATCTTTTTCTTTTCCGTGGACCATGAGATACACCGCCGGAACCAGGAAGACCGTGACCACAACCGAAACCGCCAGGCCGCCAATCACGGCACGGGCGAGGGGGGCATACTGCTCGCTGCCGGTTTCCACGCCCAGCGCCATCGGAAGCATGCCTAACAAAGTCGCCAGCGACGTCATTAGAATGGGTCGCAGCCGAATCTTGCATGCCCGGACGAGCGCTTCTTGCAGCGAAAAGTCTTCCTTACGCAACTGACGAGCAAATTCAACAATCAGAATGCTGTTGGAAACCACGATCCCCGTCATCATGATTACCCCCATCAGCGACATAATGTTGAAGGTGCTATGGGTCAACCACAGAGTTAGCACCACCCCCGCCAGCCCCGGAGGAATCGCCATCAGGATGATCAGCGGGTCGATAAAGGAAGCGAACTGGGACATCAAGATCAGGTAGACGAGCACGATCGCCAGGGCAAGGCCGATGGAAAAACGCTTGAACGACTCCTGCATGCCGACCACCGATCCGAGCACGCTGACCCGCACGTTTTCCGGCAACTTGAGATGACTGACTATTTTATTAACTTCACCGTTTACCCCGCCCAGTGCCTCGGTAGAGGGCATCACGTAGATGTCAATGACGCGCTGGAGTTGGTAATGGTCGACCTCAGTCGGAGTGTTGATGGGAGTGATGTCAGCCACCGATTGCAATGGTGTGTAATTCGAGATATTGGCGGCGCGCAACGGAATCTGCCTGAAATCTTCCATGCTCATGTTCTGAATTTGCTTATCGGAGTACTGCACGGTCAGCATGTAGTTGTTACCGGTCTTAGGATCAATCCAGTAGCTGGGGGCGATCATGCCGTCGGAGGTGAGCGCAGTAATCACGTTATCCACCACTTGTTGGGGTGAGAGTCCGATCAGGCTGGCGCGTTCGCGGTCAATATTAAGTTCCAGCCCCGGGTAAAGGAGGTCCTGAGGGATGAGCACGCTGCTCACACCTTTCTGACTCCTTATCTGTCTGGCAATGTCCGTCGCGATTTCAAAGGCGCCGTTCAAGTCGTTACCTCTAACTTGGACGTCGATGGGGGCAGGCAAACCCAGATTGATCACGGAATCAACCAGACCGCCCGCCTGAAAGTAGGTATTCAGTTCCGGCAAATCCTCAGACAGCTTGCGGCGAACCCGCCGCATGTATTCATAGCTTCCGACCGAATGATCTTCTTTAAGACTTACCAGCACGAACGCCGTATCGGTTGAGGAGTTGCTGGTGTACATGGCGGACAAATCCGGAGTGATTCCGATATTGGAGACGATCATGCCGAGATCGTGTGGAGCAATCACCTGGCGAATGTCATTTTCGACGCGGGCAATGTATTGATTGCTGACCTCAAGCCGTGAGCCGCTTGGAGCCTTTACGTTGATGACGAACTGACCAGGATCAGTACGGGGAAAGTACGCTGTCCCGACGAACGGGAAAACTCCAATCAGGACAACCGCAATGCCGCCAAGAATCAGAGCTACGGTCCGGCCGGGCCGAACCAGAGCACGACTCACCCAATGCTCGTAAAGCTCCAAGAGCTTATGGAAGAGCTCATTGAAGCGGCCAAGGAACCGGTGAAAGATCGATTCCGGAGCGGGCTTATGCTCTGACTCGTGTTCAATCTCTTCCTCCACGTCCTTGAGGTGGATGAAGTTCGCACAATAGAGTGGAACTACCGTCATGGCAAAGATGTAGGAAGCGAAGATGGACAGGACCACGCCCAAAGCGAGATCAATAAAAAGATACCGGCTGACGCCATAGAAAAAGGTTACGGGGAAGAACACGATAGAAGTGGTGGAAGTCGCCGCCAAGACGGCAAGCGAGACTTCCATGCCTCCCTTTTCGGCCGCCACTCTGGGCGTTTCACCGATTTCCATATAACGGAAGATGTTTTCCAGCACCACGACGGAGTCGTCTATAAGGCGCGAAAAGGCGAGCGCCAATCCGCTCAGCAGCATGACATTGATCGATCCGCCCATGGCATTCATGATCAAAAGACACACCAGCGCAGAAAGAGGAATCGAGAGAAGTACCGCAAACGTCGCTCGCGGACTTCCCAGGAAGACGAGAATCATGATGGCCGTCAGCAGCAGACCAATTCCGCCTTCCTTTAGCACATTCTTAATGGCACTCTTGACGAAGATCGACTGATCAAAGACCACGGCCGTTTTGAGCGATTTCGGAATATCCACCAGATCTGTGATCGCCGCCTTGATTCCGTTCACAATGCTGATGGTGTTGCTGTCACCGCCCTGCTTGAGTATGGGAATATAGACGGATTGTTGTCCGTCGATACGGACGAGATTGGTTTGAATCGTGCCCGAGTCCTTCGCCTCGCCCACATCGGCCACCATCACCGAGGCGTTGCCCACCGTCTTTAGCGGTATACGGTTGATCTCCTCAGTGTTGGGCAACTGTGCGTTGGCATAGATATTGAAATCTTTGGGCCCGATGCGAACGTCGCCAGCGGGAAGAATTAGGTTCGATTCATTCACTGCATGAACCACGTCCATCAAGCTAAGCTGGTGCGCCTCCAGCTTGACCGGATCGACGTACACCATGATCTGACGATAACGACCGCCGAAGGGCTGAGGCACAGATGCGCCGGGAACATTGGCGATCTGGTTACGAACCTGGAATTGCGCCAAGTCCTTGAGCCGGGTTTCGTCCAGCCCTTGCCCCTTCAGCGTTACCAGACACACCGGCAGACTCGAAGCATCGAACTTGAGCACTACCGGGGGCAAGGTTCCCTGGGGGAGACGCCGAAGGTCCGCCATGGCCAGGTTCGCGATATTGCTTAACGCGGCATTGCCGTCGGTCCCCGGCTTGAAGTAAATCTTGATCAGGCTGACGCCGGTCAGAGAACGGGATTCTATGTGATCGATATTGCTTCCCAGGGTAAAGAAACGCTCGAAGGTGTCGGTAATGTCGGCCTCGATTTGCTCGGGCGGCATTCCGGCATAGAAGGTCGCCACCACCACCACCGGAATCTTGATCTGGGGGAACAGATCCACCGGCATCCGCACCACGGTGGTTACTCCAACCACGGCGACGACCAGGCAAACCATAATGATGAAGAACGGGTATTTGAGAGCGAATCTGGGCATTACGGATGCTCTCCCGTCTGATTCTTGCTCGCGTCAGGAGGTGCCGGCTCCAGCCTCGGCTTGACCAGTTCGCCGACCTGGTAGTTGGACTGCCCGCCGATGATGATTTGTTCCTTTTCCGAAAGACCTTGGAGAATCTCGGTACGATCGGAAGTTTGTTCTCCCAACTCCACCGCTCGTTTTTGCACATGGTCCTGCGCATCCACGACTAACACGTAATGCTCGTTCCCGCCCTGCACCACCGCCTGCACTGGAACCGACAAGGCGTTTTCCTTGTGCTCTAGCTCAATTGAGGTGTCTGCGTACATGCCGGGAGTAAGCGACAAGTCTGCATTCTCGACATCGATTTCGGTCTCCATGGTGCGCGTGTCGAGACTGACCGATCGAGTGAAACGGACGACCTTCCCAGAGAAAGTCCGACCGATCGCCTTGACTTGAACCTGCACAGCGGAGCCAGCATGGATATAAGGAACCGCGGACTCGGGCACCGGCAAACGTAGACGCAAGATGTCGCTTTGGGCCAACTTCACCAACGGCATCGACTGCGTGTTCGAGGAGGTTCCTGCCTGGATGAGGGCACCCGTGTCAGCATAGCGCCAGGTAATCACGCCGCTTAGCGGAGCGGTAACAGTGGCATAGGCCGCCAGAGCGCCAACCCGCATGCGGTCCGCGTCCGATACAGCCGTTTGCTGCTTGGCTGCCGCAAGTGCGGCCTTCGCGGCATCGATTTGAGCTTCGGCGGCCAAATCTTTGGAGCGGGAGTCGTCTAGTTCTTGCTCGGCAATCAACCCGGGGCGAGTCGTGGAGGCCTGTTGCAGTCGAGTATAGGCCGCATGCAGCGCGGCATGATCGGACTCGGCCCTAATGACTTCGTTTTCCGCGCGAACCACTTCGTCCTTGCTGTGAAGAAGTTCGGCCTGGGTTCCCTTGAGCTGGGCATCCAATTCGGGGATCTCAAGCACCGCCAGCGTCTGCCCGGCGCGTACGCGGTCCCCGATGTCCACGTAGATATGTTGCACGTACCCGGAAACCTTCGCGTGCACTTCAATTTCCTGATACGGCTGGAATTGCCCGGCCAAAGTCAGCGAATTCGAAAGTACTCCGCGCCTCGCCATCGCCACGGTGGCGGTGGGGATTTCTGCGGCTCTGGGATCAGCGTCTCGATCTCTGACACGATACTCGATGGCAGTAATGAGCGTGATCAGCGCCAGACTTCCAATCGTAATCAGGACATACCGTTTATGCATGGGCACCTTCATCAGTCGTGGATATCAGCCTCGGTGGCCGTGCCTTCGTCCTACGGCCAATCCAGAGCCGCCTGGCGGGCGCCGAGCCATTACCGAGTGGTCGCCGAAACCGCGTCATTCCTGGTCGGCAGCTTTGCAGTGCTTCGAGATCATTCGAATGTCGGTCTGCACGTCTGCCACTTGTAACGGAACGCCATCCACCCCGTGAACCGTGTCGCTGGGGTTACTGCCGGCTTTCTCCGGACGGACGCCCGTCTTGATGGTTCCCGTCAGCATTTTCCCCTTCACTTCAACCTCATGGCGGAGATAGCTGTCGAGTTTGTTGCCCACCCCTTTCAGCACATACACCGATCCGTTGTTTTCAACGAGGACGTAATTCCCGCGGTCACCGTCAAGACAACCGCGGACCGTAGAAAGGTGGCGGGCTGGCGCTGTGCTATCGCTACCAGACGCTGGCGTGCTACTGGATTGTTGCGCGATCGCTCCCACCGTGATGAGCAGAAATGCCGTAAACACAATCAGATTCTTGGTTCGGTTCATACAAGTCCTCCTTTGAATTTGCTTTGGGTTAACGGACGGTTTGATATTTGGCCGGTCGACGCCGTTGGTGCAGGCTTTGCACACACTTCATCTTTCACCCGCTTGTGTCCCACAATTCCCATCATCACCTCTTCATCACTGAAGGGCAGGCTGACGTACATGATGTGTTTGTGCAGGCGGACATCAACCTGGTGATTGGGAGCGAAGACGGACGGCAGATACCTTGTCGCGGATTCATAACGGCCGACGTATAGGTTGCAATTCAGGCGGATGCCGATGTCGTACGAGTAGTCGCGCGCTTGCAATGGCGCATCACTGGGGTTGTCGCCGAGGTAGTTTGAAGGGGAAATGTCCTTCTTTAGGCTGACAACGGTGGCGGTCTGGTACCCGTCCTCGGTTGCGGCTGACTGCCTTGCGCGCGCATGCGGTGACATCAACAGAACTAAACACACACCTGACAGCACTAAGGCTTTTCGCACGTCTCCTCCAGCAAAGCGGCTGTATGCTTTCCGAGAAAGAAGCAGAATGAAGAATATTCCTGCATTTCCAGCGGAAACATAGCCGGTTCGAACTCATGTGCGGTTGTAGGCGGGGCCCGCGAGCCGCATCGTTTCAGTCGAAGACCGAGACGGAGTTCCTGAACAACAACCTGACTAGAGACTCACAAGAGAGATTAGCAGGAAGGAGGAGGTCGATTGTAGAGGTTATCTTCGATCAGAAGGAGAGCAGGAATCGGTGGTCCAGCGGGAGCAACATGCGGGTAAAACACGGGGGCCCGGTGGGCAGTATAAACGAGAACCGGCGGCACCCACCGCGCAGCATCCCGAACCATATGTTGCCGCATGGCTTGAGCGGTGTTGGAGTGCACGGTAACGCCTTGAGGAATCGTCTGGTGGAAGGTTCGAGTCGCCAGACTAACGACAAGAGAAAACATCACTATGCCGATGAACGCTCCGCGCCACGAAAGCGCCGAGCCACCCACAACGTTTGTTTTCCCCGTCTTCTTCATCGTCCAAGCGGATTATACAGCGCACGGAATCAAAAGCAAGGTTACGAGAGCATCCACACAACACTAAGATGGATGTTCTGTGCCCGCTAAAGGTTGGTTCTAAAAGAGCTTCCACGTCGGCTTGCATCGGCGGGGGCAGGGAATTGCGCTGCTATTGGAGAACGCTGCTTAAAGCGGAAAGCTAGCCATTGGGTGCTCAGTCGGGCCAGATCGTCAGCGCCGTCTTGCTGAGAATCTGTTGCTTCATGTCCTCGGAGATAGGCAACGCGCGGAAGTCATCGAGATTCTTCTTAATGTCAGGAACTCCGGGACCAGGCCAGTCGGTCCCGAAGAGTGTCTTGTGCGCGACCTCATCCAGCCGAGGGAAATATTTCAGCAGAGTCTTGGGTGGAATGCCGCTGATGTCCAGGTAAACGTTGGGATGCCGCCGCAACAGGAAGAACGAGGTGTGCATCCAGAGTGGCCGCCCGCCATGCGCGAGAAGAATCTTCATCTTGGGAAAATCTACCGCGACATCGTCAATGTGAATGGGATCGCCGTAGCGGTTGCGGGCGCCGGTGAAGATTGACGTCCCGGTGTGAAACATGACGGGGATACCATTGGCTTCGGCTGCGCGATAAATGATCTCCAACTCTTTCACGCCGTTCAAATAATCGTTGGGAAACAGCAATTGGTGGGGAGGGTGAACCTTGATCATGCGGATCTTGAGCCGCAGGATTTCTTCCACGTCAGCGAGAATGTTGCTGGTGTGGCGCGGATGTAGACCGCCACACGAAATCAGGCGCTTGCGATTTTCGTTGGTGTAATCCGCGATGAACTGATTGACTCCGCTGGTGAAGCCGATCACTTCAGGTGCCACATAGTTGATCAGCACAGCCCGATCTACTCCAGCCTGATCCAGATGCTTCAGAAAGGATTTGGGCGAGCGACAGAACTCGGCGATCTGGTCGAAGTTTGGCCGCTTTTTCTTGATCAGTTCCAGGGCGCCGGCGTTGAACATCTCCAGCGGCTGGATATGAATGTGGCAGTCAGTGATCAAACTGTTGGTCGATCCTCCGTTGTGATGTGTACAGCTTGACCGATTGGTTCTGAACGAGAGATAAAATCCCCGCAGAAACGTTGCTAATCTGACGGCCAATGCACCCGGAGTTACATCGACCGTTACCAAATCTATCGAACGTTCGTTCTCAATATCATCTTAACTGCTTAGGTGTGATGTTGACCCGGTTTGATTGGCTCCATTTGCGCGAACATAAAAAACACCTCGCCATCACTTTGCAGGAGCGCCTGCCAGCGGGAGTATGATATCGCTTCTTCGCGGCCGAGGGATGCTACTAAAGGATAATAAATCACTTCTGTTTCGCTCTTTCTATCTCCTCGGCGGCAAGATGAAATCCGGTATTCGCCGCCGGGACGCCGGCATAGATGGCGGTTTGCAGCAGTAGTTCCTTCAAGTCGCATGGCTCTAGTTCATGCGCCAAACCAGCGCGCACGTGCATGCTGAATTCTTCCCAGCGTCCCAACGCGGCCATGGTTGCCAACACCAGCATGCGTCGCGTGCGCAGATCGAGTCCAGGCCGTGTCCAGACTGTTCCCCAGGCGTATCGTGTGATCAGGTCCTGGAATTCGCGATTGAAGTCAGTTGCGCCGGCGATGGCACGGTCGACGTGCGCATTTCCCAACATTTCCCGGCGAACCGCAAAACCGGCTTCGAGAACAGTAGCCGCATGATCTGAGGAAAGGCGAAGAAATTCGAGCACCGCGGAGGTGAATGAGCGCGGGCGCTCGATGTTGGAAAGATGCGCGGAAGGCAGGCGAACTACTCGCGCACCCGGAATGTCGCGGGCCAGGAGTTCACCATGACCTTCCCATGGGGTTGATACGTCGCGATCACCGACAATCAACAGCGTGGGTACGCGAATCATGCGCAACGAGTCGCGAGCATCAAACTCGCATATGGCGGCGCAGCAGCCGAGATATCCCACTTGATCGATGTTCAGAAGAACTGACTTCATTGAAGCAGCGTACGGGTCTCTGGCGAGAACCTCCGGGGAGAAAAACCGTCCCATCACCACATCGATAATCGCAGCCATGCCACCATCTCTCACTGCCTTAATCCGGGCTTCCCAATTGCTTCGTGGCCCAAATTGCGGGGAGGTATTCGCGAGAACCAATCCGCTTAAGCGTTCCGGCGCGTGAATGGCCAGCCACTGGCCGACTGCACCGCCCATGGAGAGGCCGCAAAAGGCGAACTGTTTAACGCAAGCGCATCGGCAAGACTGAGCACATCACGGCCAAGCAATTCGACCGCGTAGTCGCCCTTGGGCGCATCTGATGCACCGTGTCCGCGGGTGTCATAGCGCAGTACCTGGAAGTGGGAAAGAAAATCCGCCATCTGCGGCGCCCACATAGCATGATCTCCGCCGAGACAATGGGACAGAACGAGCATCGGTTTTCCGGGTTGGCCCTCGACGCTATAAAAATGGCGAGTGTTATTTGTGGTTATAAAGGGCAAGGTCGTTGCTCCTTAATGGTTTGGAGTTTTCGCCTTCTGCGAGGACGACAACCGTGACTGCCGAAACATTTCCCCAGCACCGAGATATTGCTCCGGGATTTCAAGCTGACGCAAGCGGTTTGGTGGGAGCGCGGCGAGCCGTCGAACGATAGGCTTCGCGGAACGACGGAGGCTGGCTCCCGACTGGCATTCGGTGATATTGTGCTATCGAACGTTAGTTCGTAGCCCTGCCCACGGATATCCTCGGATGGTATGCCGCGTCTTGGGGAAAAGAATCTCCTCCGAACCGTCGCATCATATTGTAGTTGTAGCCCGCGACGTTTGTCACGGACAAGAGGCTTCCCGCACGTGGTCTCTATAGGGAGACCAGGTTACACGCGGGTTTCTTCTGGCGGGTAGAACGGTTTCGCCTGAATTGACCGCAGGCGAAGTGGCATAAGGGGGAAGTATGTCGACTACTGTGGCACCGGCACAACTGAGCAAGGACACCACGGAATTTCTTGGCAAGCCTCGCAAGATGCTAATCGGCGGCAAGTGGGTGGAAGCAGCATCAGGCAAGACCTTCGAGACGCGCAACCCTGCAACCGGCGAAGTACTGGCCCGCGTTGCCGAAGGTGACCGCGAGGATATTGACCGCGCCGTAAAGGCCGCGCGTCGCGCTTTTGAGGAAGGTCCGTGGCCGGAGATGCTGCCCGCCGAGCGGAGTCGTCTGCTGTGGAAAGTTTCCGGCCTGATCGACCAGCACCGTGACGAACTGGCCGAGTTGGAAACTCTTGACAACGGCAAACCGGTGTCCTTCTCCCGCGTGGTTGATGTGCCCTCCGCTATCGAAACGTTTCGTTACTTTTCGGGCTGGGCCACCAAGATTGAAGGCAACACCATTCCGCTGTCGAAGCCCGGTGCCAGGTACTTTGCTTATACCTTGCGCGAGCCGGTTGGGGTGGTGGGACAGATCATTCCGTGGAATTTCCCGCTGATTATGGCTGCCTGGAAACTGGCGCCAGCGCTGGCCGCGGGTTGCACCGTAGTCCTGAAGCCAGCGGAACAGACTCCCCTTACGGCATTACGTCTAGGCGAACTCATCATGGAAGCCGGAATTCCCGATGGGGTCGTCAACGTCGTCCCAGGCTTCGGTGAGACGGCAGGCGCGGGGCTGGCTGCGCATCGCGACGTGGACAAGATTGCATTCACTGGCTCGACCGAAGTTGGACGTCTAATCGTGGACGCCGCCCGGGGAAATCTGAAAAAAGTCTCGCTGGAGCTGGGAGGTAAGTCTCCAAACATCGTTTTTCCCGACGCCGATCTCGACTCGGCAATTCCGGGCAGCGCCGCCGCCATCTTTTTCAATCAAGGTCAATGCTGCACTGCCGGCTCACGTTTGTTCGTACACAAGAGCATTTTCGACAAAGTCGTGGATGGCGTAGCCGAGGAAACCAAGAAATTCCAGATTGGCCCAGGGATCGATCCTTCCACCAACTTGGGGCCGTTGGTATCCAAGGAACAGCAGGAGCGGGTCTGCGGATATCTCGAATCCGGCGCGAAGGAAGGCGCGCGAGCGGTTGTGGGCGGACATAAAATCAGCGGTAGCGGATATTTCGTCGAGCCGACGGTACTGGTGGATGTAAACCCAAACATGAAAGTCGTGCGGGAAGAGGTTTTCGGCCCAGTGGTGACCGCGATCCCGTTCAGCTCTCCGGAAGAAGTTGTCGCGTTCGCCAACGACTCCATGTATGGCTTGGCTGCGGCTGTGTGGACTCGCGACATCAGCAAGGCGCACCGCATGGCGGCCAAGCTGCGCGCGGGCACGGTCTGGATTAACTGCTACAACGTGTTCGACAACGCCCTGCCCTTCGGAGGGTACAAGCAATCGGGATGGGGTCGCGAATCCGGCCACGCCGCGTTGGAGATGTACACGGAAATCAAGTCGGTCTGCGCTCAGATCTAGAGTGCACAGGAATTTTCCAAGTCACCACTATTGCTGGTCCTTCGAGATGAGCTCTCGGAGTCCGTTGCCCCCAGGCTTGCCCTCTCTATTAGCATCTTCTGGACGGCGGCGTGAATCCGTTGATACGCGGGCAGGCGGTAGCTCCAACGCTCGTCAGGATCCGGCGGATTCACTACCATAGTCGCATTTGCTTCGAACAGCAAAACCTCACCCTTTGCGTTCAAACCGAAATCAATTCCAGCGTAATCCAACCCGAGCGTGGACTGGATTCGTTGCAGCGCATTCATCGCAAGCGGACCGAGCACTGCCGGCATGCGTTCCAGAAACGCCGCGTCTTCTGCACGGTGTTCGGGATTGTCCGCCATCTCCGCGGTGAAATAATGAATTTTCCAATGGCTCGAAATCGCGACGTGTAGCGGATAGATCTGTCCATCAATCATCATCGCCCGGTACTTGCGAGTCTTTCCGTCGAGTCCGCGGGCATCGAGATACTGCATGACGATTGAGTCTTCGCCGGGAAGTTCAGCCAGCGCGGCTGGAAGCGCATCCAAGGTTTCCACTCGTAGGAAGTGCTGCCCAGTATGAAAGCCAGGCGCCCGCAGAAGAAGAGGAAAAACAAAGCCGTGGCTGGCCAGTATGGCCTTCGCCTCGGAGCCAGAAAGTTCAGATCGCGGCAGCGTGGCGGTAATGGGCGTCACTACTCCCGGCATACCGCAGAACCGCTTGGCGTTGTTACTCCTGCTGGTAGCCAGCACCGCGGCCGGCGGATTCACCACAGGTGCTGTAGTCAGGGCGAGCATGGATTGTGCGGCAGCCAGTGCCTTAGACGATACCTCGGTGTCGCCAATGGCGTTGATGACCAGTCGATGAGCGGGTAGCGGAGTCCTGGAATCGTAGAACTCCGGGAGCACGACAAACGTCTGGAAAATGCGGTCGTCCAGAAACCTTTGCAGCCGTACGTTGCCTCCCGTTGTCGAGGTAAGTTGCAGCACCGGTAGCGGCGGTGATCCACCGCGGTAGGGCAAAGCGATCATGGCGCGCCGCTGAAACGCCTGGCGCCGGTGCCACTCTCCCTTTTGCTGATCCCCCAGGTCGTCCAGTATGTACGACAAGCCTTCATGAGCCTTTTCGTAATTTGGCGTGATTTGCAGAGCTTGTTCGAACTGTTCGCGGGCCTCGCGCTTGAGTTGCAGCGACTCCTCATCTTTTCCGTGAGCGGTCAGGTATTCGCACTCTTCCAGCAGAGCGTAGCTGTAGTTCACGCGGCCCACGGGATCGCCGGGATGGCGTAGAATCGCTTCTTTGAATGCGATGCGCGCCGCAGTGCGAAACCCTGTAGCCATCAATACGCTGCCCACATTGTTTAGCGCCGCCAGATGATAAGGCTCGCGTTCCAGCACCTTGAGGTATTCGTTTCTGGCATCAAGCAGACGCCCCAATTCGGAAAACAGAACTGCCCGTCGCACCCGCAGGTCGATCGAATCCGGATTGGACGCCAGCGCATTTTCGATCTGCTCTAACTCTGCTTCCCACTTGGCACGTGGTGTAGATGCAGCGGCAGCTTTCGGAACTACAGCCGTTGCAGTGACGCGGTCTTTCGCCAAGTTGCGACCCAGAGCCAGCGTGCGGTCCAGCAACAAGTCGATATCGGACTGACCCGTACGGTGATTTACAATGGCTGCCCGTATCGCCAGCCGTCCATCGATGATGGTCGTCGAGGGCACGACGGCTCCTGACTCCTGCAAGTCAGCCACCAGGGTCCCGTTCAGCCGATCAGAGTCATCCGCGCGGTAACGAAAACAGACAATGTTCAGTTCCACCGGTGCCAGGAGTTCGAGTTCCTGTGTGTTCTTGATCCGTCGTTCCAGGTAGCGAGCCAGCGAGCACGTCCGCGAAATCACCGAGCCTATCGCCTGGGTGCCGTAGACTTTCAGCGTGAACCATGTCTTCAACGCGCGGAAACCGCGGGAGAGATCCGGACCGTAATCGCAAGGCCAGGGTGAGCCTGCGGCGAGCCCGCGGGTTTCGCGTCTCAAATACGCAGACGAAGCCGCGAACGCTTCTCGTTGCAGAGCGCCGTCGCGGACCATAATAAAACCGGCATCGTAGGGAACCTGGCCCCATTTGTGAAAATCAAAGGCCAGCGAATCTGCTCGTTCGATGCCGGCGAGCCTCGGAGCGACATCTGGCGCAAGCATCGCTAGGGCGCCATAGGCTCCGTCAACGTGAAACCAGAGCTTCTCGCGGTGTGCGAGATCGGCAAGGGCCGCCAGGTCGTCGATCGCACCGGTGTCCACGGTCCCCGCGGTTCCGACCAGGAGAAACGGGTTGAACCCCGCTTCGCGGTCTTTCTTGATTGCATTCTCCAGCGCTTTCAGATCGATTCGGTACCGGGTGTCGGTTGGAATCAGCCGGAGTGCTGCGCTGCCTACACCGCTAAGATCCATGGCCTTCCCAATGCAGCCATGAAGCGCTGTCGAGCCATACGCAGTCAGCCGCATCGACTTTGCCGCTATTCCCTGGGCACGCACGTCGAAGCCGAGTGCAGCATCACGAGCAATGACTACGGCGATGAAATTCGCCATTGACGTGCCGGTAACAAACAGGCCGGCGGCAGTCTCTGGAAAGCCGAATATTTGTCGCATCCATTGCGTAACTTGACGTTCAACTTCGACCGGAACTTGATCGCGGCCGCCCAGGTTGGCATTCAACCCCGCCGCAAGCATTTCCGCCAGCATCCCGACGGGAGTGCCACCACCATGCACCCATCCCATGAAACCGGGGTGAACGTTCCCCACCGCGAACGGGAGGATGTAGTTCATGAACTCCTGATGGACATTGGCGAGAGGAGAAGGCGCAAGAGGCGTACGACCGCCGCGAAAGTGGGCGCGCACGTCGTCCGGAATAGGCTGCCAAACGGCGCGCTCTCTGATGTTCTGCGTGTAATCGAGCAT
>Ga0210387_10002699_pt1 | contig 13615 bp, 21 predicted proteins | sample IncBWC7OmetaG_FD_160108 | JGI IMG/M metagenome (GOLD analysis project Ga0210387, IMG submission 160108) | Forest soil microbial communities from Barre Woods Harvard Forest LTER site, Petersham, Massachusetts, United States - Inc-BW-C-7-O ...
GACGATCCCTCAAGAGAGGCATACCTGGCGGTCCTGTCTTTTTTCCTGGTTGATCCTGACATCCAGCCTGTCATCTCGACTTCTGATGTTGCACCGCAACAAAAGGAGTGGATTAAGACAGCTGTTGATGAGTACGTCGACTCACGGCTACCAGTGGAGATCATCGAAAAGATTGTGGAGGACGTTGAGGGTCCCATGACTGAGAATGAGGCAATTGAATTTCGACGGGAGATGTTGGCGGAGAGAGCCATATTTTGGGAGCGGAATGATAGTTACCACTTTTGTATTCCTTTTGACATCTGGGATGGGCCTGAATTTGCACAGTAGGTGCAAGATCCAGGAATCCTTATCGAATTAACGGATGTAACACTTTAGTAACTGAGCAATGATCCCGCTGATCCCGCCCAAGAAATGTTGAGGTGCTCACCAAGCACACAAATATCCGCAACTTGTGGATGTGAGGTTTGTTGGGACAAGAATATGCTCAAATCTCCTACAAACCATGGCTCGTTCCCAAATCAGACGGTGAAAAAGTATCTTGAAGTGAGTCAGTATGAAGAATTTCGGAGTAGGGGAATTGTAGCAGCCGATTCTTGCAGGATGATTCGTCAATCAAAGGCCTTCACACTACGAGTCGAGAAGAAGCGGTCATTATTTTGGTTGCATTGGGAGTAAGGAAGGTATATCCGGTGCGTGATGACAATTCTAAAACAACGTGTAAGCGTTAATAACAGCAAGAAACAGGTTTGCACTTACACAGAGGTCTACTGCTTCGCGTGAAAGAAAATTATGAAGCAAGGAAACAACGCAGAAATATGTCGACGGAGAGCCGGAGGTATTTGATCTATAGCTGTAACGAAATGGTGGTATCTCCAGTAATGGACAGTAATTCAAAAGACAGTGATCAAGCGGTGGCCTGACTCGAAGTAAAAAAGGAGGGCACAAGTTTTTCCAATATCCAGTCCGTCCATTCGTGAGTGGACATGAACAGTTATTCAAAAGAAAGTAATCGAGAGCATGACTCGAAGCAAAAAAAAAAGAGGGCACAGGTTTGTCCAATATCCAGTCCATCCACATACGCGTGGACACGCTATTATCCTCTCTGAACCATCGGTTCCGGTCTGTCACTGTTCTCCGTAACCTTGAGGGTTCTTGGTTTGCCAGTTCCAGAGATCTCTACACATAGTCTCCAAATCCTGGGATGCTTTAAAACCAAGCTCTTTTTCGGCGAGGGATGGGTCAGCAGTTAGATCAGGGACATCACCACGTCTAGGGAAATCAGAGTTTAGTGTTGTGTGAGGTAAATTTGATGTAACACACTTGCCGTCGACCAATAATTTCATATTTATAATCAAATCCGGTCGCTTTACGCATGGCCTCTACAATTTGGAGAACACTCAAGCCCTTGCCCTTTCCGAGATTGTAAGCCTTAAAACGAGCAACAGAGCCGTCAAAAGTCTTGGAATCTGGCGCAAGGGCATCCAGAGCAAGAAGGTGCCCGGACGCCAAGTCAAGTACGTGGATGTAATCTCGAACGCAAGTCCCATCTCTAATTGTACGGTCAGATAAATATGATTGAATCTGCATTCAGATGGAAACACACGGCGTTGGGTAATCATCCCCAAAAACTTTGAGGGTTGTGTCTTTAACGCGCCCAACGGCCATATGGGCAAGCAGCGGTAAAAGATTCCCAGGTCGGCCCCGAGGGTCTTCACCCATAAGACCGGATGGATGAGCACCAGCAGGGCTGAATCACAATTCAGTAACAAGAGGGCGCAAACAATAAGGTAAATTACTTGAAATATCGCAGAGCAATCGCCTGCCATCGTTTGGGTTCCGCTGCGTGGTTGTCAGGAACAACCCCGATTGCATCGAAAATTAAACATACCGTGACACAGATCATCAATGATGGTCTCAGCCATCACCTTCGTCTGGCCGTAGGGACTGTCGGCTTGCAATCGAGTCGCCTCAGGGATGGGAACGATTGGCGGTGTCCCATACACCGTCGCTGATGATGAATAGACTATTCGAGTACAGTCATACATTGACATGATTTGCAAGAGTGACACGGTGGCAGAAACGTTATTGGCATAATAGGTCAACGGAATTTCTGCAGATTCGCCGACGGCTTTGTGTGCCTGCAAGATGCCCTTGGTGCGATGTTCGAACCCCTGAGTGCAATAATGACACATACCGCTATATGAATCACTCCCCAGATTCCACCTGGCCCATAACGTTCGAAAACCGACCTAATCTGCTCCGGCTTCGTTAGGTCACAGTTGTAGGCGTCAATGTCGGTGCTTTGGATTTCGGCGTCGGTAGGGTTTTCTGGCAATTCTTCCTTCGCGAGTTGAGACACTCGACAAAGGGCGTGTGGATGAGAGTTGTGGTGATTGTCTATCGATATGACCTTGTAACGTCGAGTTTTTTGCAAGGTATAAATTACGTGTGATCCTGAATACGAGAAGATGTTGAAGCGTAACTGCGGGCAACGATAAAAAGAAAGGAAAAGTACCAATGTAACCTGCTCCTCCGGTAACAAGTACACGCTAGTAAAATTCGGATAAGCGAGCGAACAATTCGATGACCAATTCCACGCACTTTGAGAGGCGCAATTCCGACAGCCATGGTGAGGATTCGTAGTAGTGTATTTGTGGATGAATTTCGAGCACTGGATTTATCGGACCATGTTTGAAAGTTTGCTTGTCACGTCACGCATATACGTATACAATTTAGGGTAACCAAGGGGATTTGATTTCAACTACTGTATTCAAAGAAAAATACTTAACAACATCCGGAATAACCACGTTTACCGCTCGTCCATCTTTATATCCCCCTCGGCATCTGTGTTTTGGACATCAACGATCTTGCCGTCGTCTACGCCTCCTGGAGGGGCTGCGCATGCAGTGATTATAGGGCTTCCAGTTCCATGTTCTTCTGTGGGTCCCATCACGCTAGCCCCGGACATTTCCTCCCCTTTCTGAAGTTTCTCCCGATCCTGCTTCTCCTTTTCGATTTCTACGGCGAGTAGATTGATATCCCCGGTCCCGATCTTCCCGAAATGTTGTAGATGCTGATCACGGGCAGTCCGTAGTGCAAGCCAGGACCAACGTTGTTTGTTCTATAAGCGGACATTTAAAGGTGTATCAGCCACAGAAAAACGTGAATTACTAACGTCTTCAAATTTAATAATCTGGTCATCTGTGGGCGTGGAGGTCGATGCTATTGGTGCTGGTGTGATAACTTGTACTGGTGCTTGCGCCAGGACCGGCGGCGGAGCTGGAGCCGGTGGAAGCGGTACCGGCGTCGAACTTCTACCAGATTCTTGGGAAGACGATATCGGTTTAGTAGGGGAGCTTGAACCTGGTTTAGCCGGAAGCGAAGGATGAAGTGGAGAACTGGCTGGATTCGATAGCGTTGAATTCGCCAGAGATCGTGACGTTGACGGCGAAAGGCTAGCGTCTGAGGAAGGAGCAGGTGTTTCTTGAGATTTGGAAGACGGTCCCGCTGATTCCTTGCCCAGAGATGATAGCACTCCCATTGGGGCGGTAGGTGGAACAGGTTTGGGTGCTGTGGTTTTCGCTTGGACATTTGCAAGCCGTTCTGCTACTTTTGCCAAGGCTTTACTGCGCATTTCTATGCGCATATCTTCCTGTTTAACTTTCTTGACGAAATCCTTCACATCCCCTGGTCTAAAAGTGCGAAAAAGTCAAAATTCACTGAGATATGAGACAATACGAGAAAAGGGATGAGTTCTTAACTGGAAGGGATTCCGCAAATCATCCAAATCTCTATATCCCATATCCCAGATCTCCGTCAAAGGCTCGGAGCCTAATCGCCATTCCCAATCCTTGGGCTCTTCCCTCATTTTCCTCCTCACTTCTGCCGTCGCCTCTTCCAGACCGATCTTCTTCTCACCCATATCAACTGCCCAAGGTTCCTTGTCGAACGGAGCACAGAGTTCATTTTTCCATTTAACCCAGTTTTTTTCCCGTTCGAGTATCACGTTGACAGTCTCGCCAAATGCTCGTCCGTTGGGAGTCGTTTGTCGTAGCTCTTCCATCGCCTTGGTGAGCATTTCTTGCACCCATTGGGCATCAGCCGTCTCCAGAGTGAAATCCATTTGAAGAGATCGGTTGCGTGAGGACGACCAAGTGGCTTTGGCAGCTTTTGTGAATGTGAGAAGGTGGTTGAGGAGAATGAGTAGTTGAAATAGAAACTGGCGGCGGAAATGAGTATCAGCGATCTGGAAGAACATCATAATCTTAGAACGAAATCACGGAGTCAAAATCGCAAAACAAACCTCGAGATCAAGGAGATCCGGACTTGTCAAGAATTTGGCAAAGAAGTATTCATTGGTGCTGGTCTCTTCAGCCGTGTCAGGCTCCCGTTTCCGTTTCAGCGATCCGGTGCCTCCTACCCCGCTTCGGCTACCCATCATCGCTCGTTCTTTAGCAGTTGCCTCTTTGATAACTGGTAGAACCTTGTTCACAGCTTCCCTGAACTCTGAGAACGTATTTGGCAAGGTAAAGATTGGAGGTTTCGAGAATGGCAGTTGAAGAGACCAGAATGTGTTGTAAAATTCTGCAGACTGGGAGTTAAACAGGAGGGCTGTAGCTCGTGAGGATAACATACCGTCCTTCCTCTCTGAAGGTTTCGTGGCCGATATAGACTTCTTTACTTCGTCGACTTGCATTTTGTCGCCTTCGCCTTCAGTTTCCTTGGGTTCAATAGGCACTTCAGTAATTGCCTCCTCGCTACTCCCTTCATTCTGTCCTTTTTCCGGTTCCTTCACACCCTCCCATGTCGGCCCGTACTCTCCTCTTAAATTGACACCACTTCGTTCACCGAGCGGAAAAACCCCACTGAGAAATGTTAATATTCGACCGCAAAATATAGTGGTTGAACCCATTTTTGAAAGTCGTCGAAGGAGATCATTCAGTGTGCGTAGAAGGATAAGAGCTTTTCCCTTCTGAGGAACCATCCCCTCCGTGAGTCTTGTTGCGCGACCTTCGATCCATGAGAAAATGTGCGAACATGAGGCGATTGTTTGGGTTTCAAGGAGATCTTGAAGGACGATAAACGGGAATGTTTGTTCACAAGCCTCTGTAACCAGTGATTACATATTGCCGCATGAGTGAGAATGAGATGACGAACCGTGCTCAGTAAATGTTAAGATCAAGTCAAGTTTAGTCCGGAGTTGGTCATAATATGTAGTCCCCTCATCCTTGAGTGCTTTTCCTTCTGTGGCCTATCTTGGATTCAGTGTTTGAACAGAATGCGAGCACACTAAACGCACTGCGAGGATGAATATGTCATTCTTCAGCAGATACTCCCACTGACTCTTCCTGTTTTCGGCGCAAAACTTGTTCTTCTCTGTTAACGCCTTCCTGACAAGTCCGTCAAGTTTCTGTTGGTCAACGGGGCCAGGAAGAAGAGATTTCAAGAGAGAATCGAGGCCGGGTTGAAGTGAAACCATGAGTGATGGCAGGGCTTCCTAATTCGGAATTTCGAGAATCCGTCAAGTTCAACTTGAACTTAAAGTTGCTTTTCAACCCCCTCGCTCATCATGTCCTCAAGCAAATCCGATGACTCCAGCCCAGATTCTGGTAATGATTCATCTAAAGCGACGGATATTACGACACTAGAGGCTGATATTACTCAGTTGTCCTCACTCTTGTCTCAAGAAACTCTTGATGGCAACGATGAAGCCAATGTCGCTGAGCTACTATGTCGTCTAGAAAGTGCAGATGGGATGGCGAGAGGAGTGGAGAGTCGGCTAGATATCATCCTGGACAATCTGGACAATCTTCTTGCTACCTTGGAACCCAAAGGAAACACGTCTGTCCGCAATTCTGACACTAAGACCGACCAACCTCCTGCGAATCCGTCAAATCATGATGATGTTCCAGTGACCGATGGGAAGGATGTAGACTTATAAATTCACTTTCTGGTAAATATTTTCTAGGATGTCTGGCGGATAGATATTGATCATGAGTGTTGAATCTTGTTCCGGAATGCTAGTGACATGCTAAAGAGCGTTTACGAGGTATGTTGCAAAATCCATGATGGCTCGAATAAACCACTTATTTATGTATGACCATTGTCAACTCGCCAGGGTTCCAGACTCCGAATGGTTCTCGTACACGAGCTTGCTGCACATTGTACATTTCATACTTCTGTCATGCGTTCGGAGAAATTGAACCCAAGTTCATATTCTAGCTTATATAAGCATTAAAAGGCTGTTTCCTGCCTCGATGTTGCAATCAACTACACTACTAGCATATGACAGTGCAGCGGCAACATGGTCTTCGCACGACTCCATTTTCCTCGAGCCAGTCAGTGATACACGCAGTTTTTCAACATTTCGTATTGGCACATGGAATGTCTGGGAAGATGACAGACACGTTCACCTTCGTCAGCCTTTCATCCTTGACACACTCTTTTCTGCTTGCGCGCCATGCGCTATTATCACGCTGCAGGAAGTCACTTCGTCACTTTTCACACTTCTTCTCGCCCATCCTGAAGCTCGTGGACACTGGATGGTCACAGATCTTGAGGAACAATTCCGTTTATGTCAGAATTACTATTCGACTGTGATCCTCATTCATCGACGCCTTGCGCCTCTGTTCAAAGTTTCCACCGCGTTCCTGGAATATGAGAACTCGAGAATGTCAAGGAGTCTAAATGTCGCAGAGTTTTCTCTAGCGGGTGGTCCTATCGTGAACCTGTCCAGCTGCCCATTTATCTTCCCATTTACTTACTATGGTTTACACAGCTCCGCATCGGGACTTCACATTTCGAGTCTCACACCGAAGATGTCAGGAAACGTCGTGAGCAGTTCCAGACTGCGGCGCATGTCCTCACAGCCCCTGGCTACATGTTCAGTGACGAGTTCGGGTTTCAAGATCATGATGAAGTGTCTCTTTCGTCTGCTCATCCCGTGCCTGCTGTTCTTGCTGGAGATTGTAATATACAATCTTACGCTGAATTGGCACCTCTCATTTCTACTCCGTATTCATTTCAAGATTCCTTTCTTGTCGCACGCCCTTCCTCCGAGTCGCCTTTTCGTGCTCATCCGACATTTAACGTTACTGTTAATAATCGACAAGGTATCTTCAAGTCAGGACCACCTAAACGGTTGGATTATATATTTATCCGGGGTCAGGGCTTGGCTGTGAGGCACGGTGATGATGAGGCGGGTTTTGTGGGCGAAGATCCGGTCTGCGAGAAGGATGTTGCTATTGACAGGGAAGGAAAGGATCATCGAGTGTGGCCGTCGGACCATTTGGGAATTTGGGTCAATTTAGAGTTCATTATTGCAGAGGCAGGGTTAATAGGGTAGCTCTCATTAAACATGATCTATCTCGATGTTCGGACAAACCTTACAGTGCCTATTCCAGGTCTCATAAAGGCAGATAAAGAAACATTACATTTCAATTGCGACCGCGTACTGGCATACAACAAAAATATAGTGACGTTTCAGCTAAAGCTCGTTGCTCATCGAAAATTCCTCAACTAGTGAAGTTTGGTAGAATTGCAATTATTATAGGCAGGGTCCATCCATAGCTACAGCGGTCAGTTACCTTAGAATCGTCTCAAATCGAATGAGATTGGCCAGTAAGTTAAGCTCCGAAATGCGATGCTTAAATGGTTTGTGATACAATGCGTGGGTATGTTGTCATCCCAAGAAGATCTAAGAACATCAAATCTGGGCGAAGGTTGGATCGAACCGTTTGACGGTGTCAACGACTTCTGACCCTTTTCGAGCGAAAACGAGCTAAGAGTGGCGGTGGACAATTAGCATATTGAGAAGAAATATAGTGCTAACAACGCACCAAGTAAGGATTAGCTGTAGAACCTGTTGTATCTGCCAGGACTTCATCCTTCGAGACGACACTGACGTCTGAGTCATTGTATTTAAACCAAGAATCTGGAGCGTTCGGAAGATGTCGTGAATAGAAGAAATAATGGCCCCAGGATGGAGAGGAGCCGCGATGAATGAAGACGGAAGTAAGCTCATAAGCAACCTCGGACTCATCTCGCCAAATGGCTTCCAGTTCATCCTTGAGATTGTCCACGCGAGTGCGAAGGTGGTCGATTTCTCCTTTTACGAGAGCTTGTTCCTCGTTGAGCTGCAGAATCAGACTACAATCTACGTCGGATAACACGATGCCTTCTTGTCTTTTGAGGAAATCGCTCATATTATCGAGCGCTGAGGCGAAAGGTCCATCCTAATTGAAGCACGCAGAGGTCAATGTGACTGCCTGGTTGGTAGATCAATTAACAGACAAACTTTTCCTTGAACTAATAGACGGACACGTTCCCGACAAGTATTGAGTTCCGCCTGAATGGACTTGGAATGTGCCTTTTTCTGTGGGTCGGCACTCTCCAAGAAACGGTCCATATATATGGTCTCTCCAAACTTCACAAAAGCTTGCGATTTGTATGGTTGAAGGGTGTCGCGGTTGAATTGAACTCTCTGCAAGAGGGACTGTTATAAATCCAGGACCAAAAATGAAAATGATTCTATTACCTGCAACTGAATCTGCAGCAAGGGAGGAAGATCAATGAGAGAAACCTCCATACGGGCCTTTCTGCCTTCGAATTCGACCACGTCATCGAAATATCCACTCAGACCATCGTAGATATCAACGCCATCGTCTGTGACATTGACAGGTAAATGAGAGAAAAGGTCTTCTTTCTCGTGTATAGATGATCGGGACCGGTGGCTATCACTTGCAAGAGCCAAACGTTGTCGAATCTTGCCATAGAAAAGCCTTCACGCAAATAAGCTATTAATTTAACCAGAGGGACAGCATCATACCTTTTAACAACACTAGTTTTGTCATCGCTGTCCCCTTGCGATCCGCTCATCGCGTCAAATTTAAGCAGCGCCGTTTCGATCTGAAACATGCAGTTGTCCATGCACTCCGCAACGTCGTGCTGCCTGCCTATAACCATTCGTCAGCCTAGACCACCGTGTGAGCTCGGTTCAATTTACCGAACATCATGACAGAATCAGAAACTTCAGCGGCCTTCCGTGGGGGTAGTGTAGGAGGCTTCTGGGAACCTGGACTTCCTGTCATGTCAATATCACCATCGTTGTCTGGAGGTGAGGTAGATGTTGAAGCCAGGGGAGCATTCGATGAGCTCCCTTCGCCTGTCGGGTGCGGCGAGATCGACCGTCGAGGTGAAGCCAACATAACAAAACCATCTTTATCCTTTGGAGATTCTGACAGGGGACTGTCAATGTCCATCTCACTTCTTTGTCGATCAATATCGCGTGGACGTTTCCCGAGCACAGAAGCAGGCGAACGAGCAGGCGACCTGGGAGATCGAGGCGATGGTTCGGAGACGGGGAATCGCGAAGGTCCATCATCAACTAGAGTTGCATCGGTGTCATTCGACGAGTCCGTCCCACCCTTATCGGCCTCGTCCTCTTCTTCGTCTCTTGATGTAACGAGTGCGAGCTTAGCCAGTTCAACAGTAGGTGTTACGGCCGCTGTTTCACAGTATTCGAGGTTCGAAAACAGCTCTGAAAGCTGACCGATGACTGAGGATGCTGTGTTAACTGTGGAGGAAAATGCGTGTCAAAATGATATGACGCACATTTCTTGGATCGCACGATCTCTCTTCGTGTAACCAATCTACCACCCACACGATGACGCTTGAGGTCATCGTCGGTCAGCTTGTCATCTTCGATAGACTTCAAGTCGAATTTTCCCATCTGCAACACAGCTTCTCGAAGGTCTTTGATCGTGTAGAAATACTGCAAGTGTATTCAGTGAAGGTACATAAGTGATAATCCGGGGATGACAGTACCTGTAGCAAAGAATTCAGATAGCATGTATTGCCGAGTTGATTCAGACCTCGTGGTAGGTCTGGGCGGGTAGGAGCGATGATATCGCCAGCTTCAATAAAGTCGTCAATAAAACACGATCAGAATCACAGAGGGCCCACATACGATCCTGCCCTGTTGAAAGGAATTGCCGTAGACGTTCGCTGTCACGGATCTCAGCAATAACAAACAATGCCTCCCGCATCTTGTCAATCTGCAAAGGCTGCTCCTCGAGCTAAGGACAAAGGATATCAACACAACATTCAACTCCAGTGTTTAAAAAATCACGAACTCTCATCGAAAAGACCGGAATTAACATGGAGTCATCCAGATCTTTCGGAACCTCAAGCGTATCATACGCCCGATCAGGATTCATCAACTTATCCTTCCCAGCCTCCCAAATCTTCCTCAACTTCACACTCCCCATTGCCTCAGCCAGTATCCTAAACGCCTCATTCGCATCCCGTTGCAAATTCTGCCCACCATCATGATCCCGCCACGATCTCTTCACACACTCCCTCCACGCATTCTCAATAAACTCCTCCGGAATGTCATTATCATACTCTACCTTCAATGGCCCGTCCGAACCGAATCCAAGAACGCGCGAGGCTGTGTCTATGTCCTCGGATGTGTATCGGTCGCGCGACCGTTCTATCACGGTGATATCTTGTAATTGTTGGGGACAGCCGCCTAGATCTTGCATGATTTTGACGAGGTTGAAGAAGTGCGTGAAGTAGTTGATGGTGGCGGCCGGGTCGCAACGACATTGCGCAAAATATCCAAACGCAAGCAGTTCTAATGTCAAGGCATTTAAAACGACAGACAGGATTCACGTTAGAAGGCATGGCTTACCCCATGAGTATGTGGTAGGAGTAAGCCCCAGACTTCGCCACGCCCTCTGCAGAGGCCGGAGAGCAGTCATAAGTGGGTCAGCTAGTTCACCACGCGGAACTTTTAAGATAGTAAGTACGCGGCCACCTCGCGTTAAGCAGCTTCGATAAACTGACTCTGTTCAGGATGGGCGCCGATTGCAGCCTGGTACATCTCCCTCGCACTATCAATCTTCACCGATAAACTGTATCCCCTATGTTCTTTAAACTGGGTACCTGAAATTTGCATAAATCGCTGATGTCTCAAAACAATATAGGTGAGAGAATGAGCCTACCGTAAATACGCTGGAAATCGACGATCCAAGCGCTAATTTCTACCCAAGCACGGAGTAGTTTGGCACGATTTTGCCTGCCTTGAGAGGTTGACGGGTCAGTCACTGGAGGGCGCAATGTAAGATCATTGTCGATGGTTTCTTCCATGAAACCCAGAGTTTCAAAAATGTGTTTACTAGCACGCCAAACGGGAATTAGTAGTCGAGAGAAGATCATGGGCAAGAGGCCCTACATTGTTTGGTTCCAGCCCATCTTCTGTTGAAAGCCCGGACGGCAAACGCGAAGCATACGGTTTTCGCCTTTCCACAGTTTGTTCTCGATGATCCTGCGATGAAAGCAGTGAGCAGATAGATATAATCAAGAAAACCTGCCAGATAACATATTACGGAATTACACGCACATGATAAGAGTTTCTAATGCAAGCACCACAGCTAGCTCGCCAGTTTTCCCAGGTGGTGGACTGCTCTTCCTGTCTCGCACAAATTCCTCCCAAAACTTGCGAGGAATAACTCCGGAAATGACACCAGATGCAACACAATAGAACGAACACTGACAGCACACATACAGATCCAAAAGCTTTCCCTCTTCCTCTGCTTCATCCTCTTGCATCCTGTCTCTTTCCTGCGCCTTCATTTTCTCGAGATCGATACCCTCCATAATGATGGTCCCGGCCCTCCGTTTCGCCTTGACATTCTCCAAAGTCTCCCAATCGTCCTGGCGAAACGGAGGTGTGAGTTTATGCGCATCAACGGCCTTTGCATACTTGTGAAAGTGGTGGGTCTTATTGGTTTGGCCAAAGGGCTGCTCATCGTCACCGATGCAGGATCCCGTTCGTTTCCGGCGATTCTGGTCAGGGAGTGGGCGGTGGGCGGTGCTCCGAAACGATCGCGCAAGAGGGGGAGCTACAGAGGATGACTTCCAGCTAAGAAGGACCCAGCCATTGTCTTTTGGACAATAATATGCGTTGGGATGGGGGACGGCTGTACGGACGTCATCATCTGTGGGAGGTGGGGGAGGCGGGGTAGATGATGACTGGGACGAAGATGGCGTGTGGGTCGGTGCAGAACTCGAGGGTTTACGTTGGGGTTCAATCGAGGATCGGGGAAGAGTGGAATGTAGATTTGGCGACGTGACGCTCACGGAAAATAATGAATGATCTGGGTTGTGCAATTCGTTTGCGAGCACCGGAGGCAGAATACCTGGCCCTGGTCGGTTGTTGATTTCTCGCACAGAGGCATCCCACCAGCTTGCCTCCTCGTCGAGGTTTCTACCATCAATGGTCACACTTTTCGCAGAGTATACCGGGGACTGGTAGTCCATAGCGTCAAAGCCACTTCCACCACCACCTGCAGACCAGGAATCGTAGCCCTGGGTTCCCCAAATCGGTGCCGGTGTGTTTTGCCAAGTATCGGGATCGTAAGGGGTGGGACCCATCTCACGACTCCAGTCGCGATTCATATCAACCTCTTGAGGCATAAGTGTGGACACGCGGTCGTTCTCTGTAATGGGGTCCTCAGCTATAAGTTCAGGTTCCCGATACCCAGGAGAGTTACTGAACAATCCGGGTCCATAAGCTGGCGGCGGGGACTCCATGTAGGCGGCAGTATGGCTTGAGCCTACGTTTTTTGGACGCATTGGTAGAGGAGGGGCCTGGGTGCCAGCGTAGAAACTAGTGGAGGCCACAGGTGAGGTGCCCGCGACAGGTGTGTTTGGCCTTTGAGCAGGGATGACATTTGGGATGGGAAGAGGGCGTCGGGGCTTCGGGGTATCTTTGTTCTCCATCTTGTGATATGCCAGTGGCGGCTACTCGGGTTAGATTGCGGGGAGTTGCAGAGCGGCAGCAACATACAGGAATCCAAATAGCAATGCTCAGATTCTGACCTCCGAAAGACTCAGGTTCGTTAGCACTATAGGAATCTCTGGTTGATCTGGTCGACGTCCAAGTCGCCGCGATCCTTAGTGATAACTTGACACGCGGGCGGCAGAGCTGAGGTGGTTGTCTTACGTAATCCACACACCAGTGTATCATCATGATATGGTATCAAATCCGATTCAGTCGACCATGCCAACTACTTGAATAGTAACAAGATCGCACAGCAACAGAACCGCGATGCGTCAGATGTTGAAGTCCATTTAGCATCATCTGACCGTCCAAATCGGCGGAAACTTCGCCTTTGCCACTGGCAGAGCGAAGTATATCGAATCAGCTTGGAGCTCGCATATATATTATTCCGTCTTCTGTAGCCTGGGAAGACTTGCGGTAGTGCAGTTCGATCATGAAGGAATTCAGAGGTATAGCTGGAGCTCCCACAATTCCCAAGAGCAATCGACCTCTGGAATGGGTGTTATGGTGGAGATTATACCCATAAAAAGGGAGTGGTGGGCACGCAAATGGCATTTCATCACGAACTACGACGGAATTTCTACTGCAGAGAATGATTTCAGAATTTGAAAACCTACCAGGAGTCCCAGTCAGTCAAACAACAAAGTCAAAGCATCACCGAAAAGTACAAACCTGGTCTTCAGTATAACCAAGCTGTTTCAATATACCACCAAGTTCACCCTGCTTCATCCCTGCTTTCGGGCCAGCGACAGCAGCCACCTGTCCCGG